>Ga0194063_10002525_pt1 | contig 11355 bp, 5 predicted proteins | sample SepL3720m_MetaG_FD_155459 | JGI IMG/M metagenome (GOLD analysis project Ga0194063, IMG submission 155459) | Anoxic zone freshwater microbial communities from boreal shield lake in IISD Experimental Lakes Area, Ontario, Canada - Sep2016-L373-20m | ecosystem: Environmental > Aquatic > Freshwater >... | reverse complement strand
GGCGGCCTGCATGTAGGTGGGCCGCACCAGTTCGAACCCGACCTCCTCCGTATGCCAACCGGGATGCATGGAGGGATAGAAGCACCCGTACCGGGCCATCACCTCGGCATACCCCTCCATGTCAATCCCCGACGACACATGCGGGAGAAAGATGGAAATCTCGCCACCGGCTCGCATCGGCTCGTTCGGGTCCTCCGCCTCATGCTCCTGCATCGCCTCGCGTAGACGTTCGAGGCGGTTGTCGGACTTGAATCGCAAGATGTCGCGCAGATGGCGGAACTCGCGCATGGGATAGCGCAGCAGGCCAGCCGCGACGTCCTCCCAGGTCTTCCAGGCCGCTGCCGCCGGACTATGACTGCTGCTGGAACAGTTCCAGGCATGCTTCAGCGCCGCCACGTCCGGGTATTGTGTGCGGAGCCACTCAACATAGCGTGGGACGTCCTTCACCAACAGGTGTACGCCTTTGGCCACCACGTTCGTCCCGGGCACGGCCGCAGGATCCGGATCGGCATCACCGGGAAGCGCCACGTTCGCCTTGTCGGCTTTTTCGGGCCGGGGTTCCGCCTGGTACTCGATCCTCCGCCGCATCACCTGCTCCTGATGGGCCAGCATCTTCGGGTGTTCCATCGCCGCGTCGATGTCGAGATCGGAAGGCAACCCCAGTCGCGCCAGAAGTTCGGGCGTGATGTCCTCCCACCCGCCCTGGTCGTACCACCACGGGGACAATCCCTCTTCTAACGCCAGTTGCTGCACCCATGCCGCACTGGTGCCCGGACAGCACATAATGCCCTTGAGGCATGTGAACCCCAGCTCCTTCATGGTTCTGAGATGCCCGCGGATGTCCGCCTCGGTCATCTCCGGCCACTGGATGAAGACGCACCCGATGGGCATGGGGGCCAGTCTGCGCAGTTTGCGCTGCATCGGCGTGTCGTTCAGGCTGTCAACCAACTCGAGTCCAAAATCATTCGGCAGTGGCATTCTATTCTCCCTGGATTGTCCGTTCCGGAAAATCCATCGTGTTGTGTCCTGTTAGAGAAAGACGGTACATTAATACTTGTGATTAGCGACGGCTTTCAGGTTCCTCCGGTTGCGGAGGTTTGCTTAGATGCTGAACAGCGTCTTGGGCGGGTTGAACACCTTTGGTAAACGAGAAGGGTAGATAGCGGTAGTAGACCTCCAGCGTCAGGGTCGCCATGGCCGTTGAAACGACTTTGCCCATGCGGTTGCCCCATGTGACGCCTGTCGGCAACCAGGCGCCGGCGTCGTCTCCCAGTGTAATCTGGAGGTCGGGAAGCACGGCCTTCAGGTTCCGGTTCCAATCTTCCCACGTCTGGCCACCATGCTGGTACATGGCGAGTGTGCCGTAGTACCAGTAGTAAAAGTCCTTGTTGTCCGTGCCCGGAGGCTGGAGTTGCAGATAACCAGCACCCTCGCGCATCTTTGGATCATCCGGCGGAGTACCCAGGATCTGTCTGCAGAACATTCCCTCGGCCGTCATCCCTCTTGTCACCTTCTTGCCTTCATAACTGTACAAACCGCCCTTGTCCCCGCTGCTGACCGCACTCAGCCACTTCCCGGCCTTGTCGAAGTTCTCCTTGGGTACGGCAATTCCTGCCATATTCGCGCTGACCAGCGCCATGGTCTGCCAACCCAGAACCGATGTGTCGCCAGCATCGCCTGGTTTATACCGCCAACCGCCAGTTTTGGCATTCTGTGCGCGCATGATGAAACCAACGACATTGCTGACACAGGCGCCAAGTGTCGGATCACGGGTCAGCGCATAGGCCTCAGCCAAAGCGATACCGGCAATTCCCTGATCATACATATCGCCCCCAGGACCCCTGATGTCGCCATTCGGCTTGACCTGTTTCACAAGCCATTCCACGGCCTTGGCGGCAGGCGCCTGATACTTGCCCGGCTGGTCATGCTTGATTCCCCAACCCAAATAGCACAGCAGGGCAAATCCCGTGGCACCCACATCGTGCCCCGCTTCACCACCGTACTTCTTGATGGACCAGTTCCCTTCGACTTCCTGGTGTCGGGCAAACCAGTCAAGCGCCCGACCAACCGCCCCCTCGGTCTTCCCGCTTCCGCCGAGTCCCTCCACCTGTTCGACGGTCGGTTTACCCCCATTCCGCATCATGTACGGAGAAACCTTGTTTAAGGCTCCCTCGGGAACCGAAAGTTGCCCTGGCATCATCCCTCGCAGCATCGAGTCATTTCCATCCGAAGCCAGCATCAACGAAACGATTTCACCCGGCCCACTCAGTTGACTCGGTCCAGCCGAGGCATCGCCCCCGCCCGACAAACGGACTTTTGTCCCACCGGTGGCCAGTACGGGAGTTCCTGATGCCGCGCCTTCGGCCGACTTCGCTGATCCCGTCACGGACTCGATGTGTTTTGACAGTTGCTCGTCGCCCTTGACGCCCGGCGCGGAGGCAACGCCGACCAAACCGGTGCCGGTATACTCAATCTTCACCCGGGACACGACGGGAACATTGAGCACGGGCACAAAACTCTCCACAGGTTTTCCCGCCGCGGGTTCGGCGGCGCCAGTTCGCGTCTCCATGACCGCCACCGTCTCCGGCATCTCCAGGGGGGGGAGTTCATCGAGTTTCGGAGCCGCTGATGCACGTTCCCGGCTGGCCGAGGATGTTGCCTCCCGCAGCGCCGAGGGTGCGTTCTCCAGAAGCACGGGTTCCACCGTACTGCGCGCAACGATGGTCTTCGTGGGCGACGAGACGGGCGGGTTAAAATCGGCTTGAGGGACATAGCGTTCCGCCTGCTTGGACACGACGGTTATTTCCGACGGAGGCAACTTGACAATCTCCTCGGCAATCTCTGTCGCAAGTTTTTCACGGGCAAGCGCATTGACATTGATCGATATCTCGCTGCTCTTCTGTGGCGCCCCTTCACCGGTCTCCACGATCTTTGACGCCACCTTCCACGTCGCCAGCAGCAGAACAAGAATCACATGAACAATCGCGGATCCCATCAGGCACTTATGGAACAAGTTCGTCAAATCCCTGTAATGCCTGATCAGATACCAGAGGAGCACGGCTGCGGTCAGGAACAGTAGGATCCACCACCGGACCGAGTAAATGCCGGCAATCAGGTTATCAATTCTGGAATAATCCATGCGGGACACCACCTCGCGGGCGGTTGAGGACCAGAGCATGGTTCCGTTCTGGACAGAAGGGGCGCGCCCTGAGCCAAACAGAATATCGAACCCTTCCATCCTGACTGAGGGGGCAGTATCATCCGTCTCACCGTTGATCTCAGAACCCAGATCCGTCGGCCTCTGTGGCAGACCCCTAACAATCCGGCTCCAGTAGACGTCGGATCCACCGAGTCCACCATCCCGACTCGAAGCGAAGAACACAAAATCGCCACGAGGCGTAAAAGAAACATGGCGATCATCTGCCGGTGAGTTCAACGCATCAACCCGGATCGCGCTCCTTAACCGGGGCATCCCATTGGATCTTTCAGGCAGGATGACTTCCGAGGAGAAAATGTCATAACCGGCATTGGTCGACACCGAACTAATGAACGATGACCTGGCTTTGGCCTCATCCGCCGTCAAGGGACGATTGGACGAGAAATAGAAACTCCGACCGCCGGGCGCAAATGCTGGATCTACCTCGTCGTACCGGGAGTTCACCTCCGGACCGGCATTGGTGATGCCCGACCAGTTCCTTCCGTTCCAGGTCGCCACCCAGATATCGTATCCGCCATACCCGCCCGCCCTGTCAGATACGAAATAACGGCGTCGGCCGTCAGGGGACAGAACCGTCCCGATTTCGTTGGAGGGCGAGTTTATGGAGGCCAGTGAAACGGGATCCTGCCACTCCCTGCCGTCCCAATCGGACCGGTAAAGATCCTGATTCAGCCCCACCTTAACACCCTGTTCATTGGTGCGACCCCCGGTCAGACCTGCGAAATTGAGAGTCGCCTCGTCCGGTGTGAAATTAGCCTGGCGGGGTGCGGCTGGAACATTGAATGGCGCCATGGTCTGATAGGGTTCCTCAAAGAGCACCATGCGAACCCGACCTGACAACGCATCTTCCTTAATGGATATGCCGTCTGTGAAAGAACACCACACCGTCTGACGCAGCGACAGGAAAAGCGATGCCATGGCTGCCAACAGACAAACAAGGGCCATCCCCGGCACGATCCACTTCGCCGTGGAACCGGAGGTTCGTTTCACGGGTCGGACATACTGACGGGGTGGTTCGTTTTTCATCGAACGATCTTCCCCCGCTTTCGCTTCAAACCCCTCGTGAATGCCAAGGTGACAAGAGCCACGAGGGACAGGATCATCATGATGATCGGCGTCGGATAACTATCCCATAACCATGCCCAGGAGGGCAAAGTGGCGTAGTTATACTGCTTGAAGACGATGCGAGAGGAAGAAGAGTAGAGGCGGTGGCTCTTTCCGTCTCCTTCGCGGTTGGAACTGAAAACGAGTGTGAATCCCGCCGCGCGCAAGGCGGGCGCCGTATCATCTTCCGGGCCATTGATTGACGGACCAAGATTGACGGGGGTAAAGTTGGTCACGCCGATGGTGTGGGAGCGGTAAATGTCGAAACCACCCTCACCACCCTCGCGATTGGAGGCAAAGTAGACAAAATCGCCGTGCCGTGTCGGTGCGGCATACAGATCATCGGCAGGTGAATTAAGTTCTTCCATCGGCCGGGCCCGGTCATATTCCGGAACCGACGGCAATTCATCCTCTGACAGGACTTCACCCGTGGCGGGACGTTCAGGTGGTTCGTACCCGAGCCCGAAAAGCGGAACATAGCGGTAATGGGCCTGAAGACAGAGCGTTATCAGAGATGTGGTGACGGCAGGCCCCATCTGGGTGCCATGGCTCCCGACCACCGGCCAACTTCCGTCTTCCTTTTGCGCGGCAAGGAAAACTCCCTGCATATTCCGGTTCCACTCCCGCCACAGCGGGCCCTGACTCTGGTATGAACACAACGTTCCGTAGTACGCGTAGTAAATGTCATCGAGTGAAATCTCGGTCTTCCTCACCGCTCTCACAGCCTCAAAGGCCTTGGGCGTATTCGCCGGGAGCCCCATTAACTGGCTGCAGAAAAAGCCCGTGGCTTGCATGGCCGGAGTTGGCTTGCCGCCAACCTGATAAGAGAACGTACCGCCGTTTTCACCGGCACTCACGGACATCAACCACTTAATGGCCCCGGCGCGAGTCTTGGCGGGAATGCGCAGTCCCGAAAGCTCCGCGCTCTTGAGTCCCATGATGATCCAGCCCGACACGGAGAGGTCGCCCGGGTCTTTGGGCTTATAACGCCAGCCCCCGTCAGCCTCGTTTTGCGCATCGGCGATGAAGAATATGGCGGATTGGGCGGCATCAAACACATCCTGATCGCGCGTCACACCATAGGACTCGACCAGGGCCAGAGTGCCTATTGCCTGGTCGTACATATCGCCTCTGCCCCTGATGTCACCAGTCAACCGGTTCTCCTGGGAAAGCAACCAGGCCAGCCCCTTGGCCACGGTTTGCTGATAGGGTCCGGGTTTGTCGTGCCGCTCACCGCGGCCGAGATACGTCACAAGGGCCAGGGCTGTGGCCGCAACTTCGTGCCCCTGCCTTGCGCTCGACCAGTACCCGGCGGGATTCTGGGTTTTTGCCAGGTAGGCCAGGCCACGGTCAACCGCCGTTTCAGTTTGCTTGTTCCCGCCCAGTTTCCCCATGACCGACTCGTCGGTCAGGGCGCTTTTCCGCAGGGAGTAAAGGATGCTCATCGCCCTCTCCACGGCGCGATTCGTCACTCCCACCGGAATGCGGTCTGCCGAAAAGATATCCCAGTCCGAGCCAGCCCATTTCTTCCGCAATTCCTTCTCCGGCAGGGACTCATCCTCCTTGGTCATGGATTTCTTCGGCCTGTTGGATGAAAAATACAATCGGGTATCGTTGGCTGACGAACGGGGACATACATCATCGAACTTCGAGTTGACCATTAGCGTCAAGGGTTGGGGCCATGCGTATTCGGTACTTTCCCACCTGGCTACCCAGACGTCATAACCACCCAATCCGCCGGGACGATCGGTGGAGAAGAACAGGAACTTTCCATCATCACTGAAGGAGGGACCTATTTCATTGAACTTGCTGTTCAGCGCGCGGATCGGCTCGGGCGTCCCCCAGGAGGCGCCATCCCATCTCGCCATGAATAAATCGCAGTTTCCCGGACTGCTCTCCTGCGTGAACACCATTCTGGCGCCGTCGGGAGAGATCGCGGGCTGCACACACGTGGTCGGCAGCGTCATGTCGACGCGGAGTAGCGAGGCGTTTTCCCACAGGACAAAACGAGGCTCAACATCCCGGGCGAGCCTTTTCAGAGAGACATCATCGGTATAGTAATGCCACGTTCCGGGCTGCAATGCGTTGAACAACCAGACGACAAAAGCGACAAGGACGAGAAGGACGGCGGCGATGATCATGCCGCGCGTCCGCCTCTTTGTCCCGCTATCCGTGGATGCTTTCAACGCCATATTACGGTGCCTGGTAACCGATGTTGGCTTCCTTGATGCCGGCGGTCCTGCAAATCGCCACAGCCTTGGCGACATAACCATGCAGGGCCTCCTGGTCGCCGCGGATCAGAACCTTCTTCTCCTTGTTCTGAGCCACGCTGTCCTTCACGATCTGGGTCATCTCCTCAACCGTCACCTGCTTGCCGCGAACGACATAGGATCCGTTTCGCCTGACATTGACGGCGATCAGGTCGTCCATCGTGCTCAGGGCCGTGTTCTGGGAATCAACCGGCAGGCTGACCTGAATGTCGCGCTCCTGCATCTTCACAAGCATGGGCGACATGACCATGAAGATGATCAGCAGCACGAGCACGACGTCGATGAACGGGACCATGTTGATCTCCGCCAGCGTATGGAACTTCCCCTTGGCTTGTAGATTCACTCCTGCCATGTCAGGCTCCTAGTTCTTTCTTGTCAGTTTGTCGGCCAGTTCAGACGTGCTCACGTCAATTTCAGTGGCGATCCTGCCGATGCGTTGTCCGAGATGGTTATAGAGAACGACTGCCGGGATGGCCACGAACAGGCCGAAAGCGGTGGTGATCAGCGCTTCCGAGATGCCCCCCGCCACAACCTCCGGGCCTCCGCCCTGCGCCGTGGCGATGCTTTGAAAAGCCTTGATAATCCCGATGACCGTACCCAGGAGTCCGACGAAGGGTGCGGTATTGGCGACGGTTCCCAGCGTGGCCACATGCGACTCCAGTTCCTTCACCTTCAACTGGATCAGGCGCTGGGCAGCGCGCAGCATGGACTCACGGTCATCCGATTCGTTGATCATCCGGGACACAATATCGGAAACCGAATGCGGGGCCTTTTCACAGAAGGCAAGGACTTCTCCCCGTCCCTTGCCGCTGCGCGCCGTCTCGAGCACGCTGGGGAAAAACGAGTCGGACTCCTGTTCGGCGCGTTTGATGACGATGTACCGTTCCACCGTGATGGCAACCGAAACAATCGACATTAGCAGCAGCACACTCAGGACCGGCCATCCATTCGCAATCATCTTACGAACTTGGAAGGAAGAGTCGGCCTTGGTGGCGGCTACGCCTGGTCGCGCTGCGGCCTCCTGGCACATCGCCTCCACGGCCATGAACATAAAGCCAGCCATGATGATCGCTGTCAGGCTCCGTTTTCCAATAAGATCTCTCATTTTCATTTGCTCTTCCTTCCTTTTATATCCTCAGGGCGTCAAGACGCTCTTTTGCCACCACCGCCGCATTATCCTTCGGGTATCTCTTGATGAGTTCCCTGAACCGGGCCGTGGCGGCGGGTTTATCGCCTTTGGCCTCCAGTACCCGACCCAGTTCAAGAAGCGCCTTGGCATTCCATTCGGGGATGCGATAACTGACGTCAAGACGCATGAATTCCTGAATGGCATCTTCGAAACGGTTCTGGGCAAACAGACATTCCCCGATCTGGAACTGGCACTTCGCGGCCATTTCGTCGGCACCCTTGTCCGCAAGAACCTTTCGATACTGCACGATGGCGCCCACATAGTCCTTCTGGTTTTCCAGGGCCCATCCGGACCCGAAGCGGGCATGCTGGATCCACCTGCTCCTGGGGTAGGCAACTTGAAACGTATTATAGGCTTTGGACGCCGACGACCATTCCTTCAGCAGGGCATTCGACTCGCCGAGACGCAGGAGTGCTGATTCGGCAACCTCCTTGGAGTTCTTCGCGTCCTGGGCCGCCGCAAAATGATCCCGCGCCGATTGGTACTCCAGAAGTTTCATGCGGCATTCGCCGGCCTGGTAATGCGCGGTGGCGGCCACGTCGGTCTTGGGAAACTCGGCAAGGACGGCCTCAAACGATTTTGCGGCACCTTCCGGGTCGCCCTTGGCCTGACAGGCCCACGCGAGACGATACAGAACCTGCTCCCTGAGCGCCGGGTCTTTGGTCGTTGCGGCGGACTTCTCCAAGTCCGCCACGGTCGAGTCATATTGTTTGGAATCAAAGGTCAGTTCCGACATCTCGAATCGCGCCCGTTCAAGCAGGGGACTTTGCGGGCAGGTCTTGATGAGCGTGTCGTATCGCTTGACCGCTTCAGGAATGCGGTTCAGGTTTCGTGCGCACCAGGCCCACTCATAGAGGGTTCGATCCATCAGGGGCGAATTCACGAACTGATTCGTAAACGGCTGGAAGGATTTCGCAACGGCCTCCCCCCAGCGCTTTTGCCGAGAAAGGGCCACCCCTGAACAATAGAGCGCCTCATCGTTTTTCGCGAACGAGGGGAAGCGAAGCAGGAGATCCCTCATGAGGGTATCCGCAGCCGGATAGTCCTCGGACTTCATGCTCAACAGCCCGAGTTGCAGCAGGCTGTCGGGACACAAGGCATTCCGGGGCGCCTGCTCAACCACATAGTTGAAGTTCTTCGCGGCGTCCTGATCCCGGTTTTCCTTCAGGGCTATCCACCCCAGATAGTATTCAGCGGGAACCCGTTCAATTGAGTTGGAGTAAGTGGTGACCAACTGCTTCAACGTGGCGCCGGCCTGCTTGAGTTGAGTCGCCTCATACTGCAGGCGCCCGAGTTCCGAGAGAGCCATCGGCCTGTGCTCGCTCCCCGCATAACCCGATGCCAGTTTGCCAAGATGTTCCATGGCGAGCGTGGAGTTGTTCAACTGCTGGGCCGACAGCGCCATTTCCAGAAGCGCGGTATCAACATTCGGCTCCAGGGACTGCGACTGCTGCACAAACAGGGTCAGGTTCGTGAGCGCCTCACGCCAGTGCGACAACCTGAAATGCGAGTCTCCAACGATGAACGGCAACTGGCCGTAGACTTTGCCCTGTGGCTTCCGGGCGGCAAGCGGCTCCGCACTTTGCAGCGCCTCACCCCACTGCCTCTTCCGATACAGGATCTGCGACACCCGTAACACCGCCGCATCGGCATTCGGATCCGACGCAAAGGCCCGCGTGAACTCCCGGTAGGTCTGGAGCGCAGGGTCCAGCATGGGAGGGGTGGCCAGGTACTGGTTCTCCGCGTGAAGAAACAGGACTTCATTCATGAAGGGATTCGCGGCATTCGTGCCCGTCATAAGAAGGAAGCGGCTCGAGTAGGATAGACTGTCGTCAAACTGCTTGGTGTAATGCAGACACGCGGCATGAAGCCGGACGATATCAAGCAGTCGCTCATCCCTGGGGTTGAGCCTTTCAATCTCGACGAATAGTCCGGCGGCCTTGTCGTATTTCTGCTGGCCCATCGACGCCACGGCACAGTCAAAGAGCAGGTCAGGGAACACGGCGGACTTTTCTGCCCGGAAACGCGGCAGTTGGCTGGACAGAATATTCTCAGCCTCCGCAAAGTGGTTCTGACGGGAGTAAGTCCTGGCCAGCCAGAGGGTGGCGTCGGCGGCAACGGCATTGGTCGCCTGGCTCAGGGACAAGAGAATAGGACTCGCGGCCCCGTAGTCTTTCTTCTCAAGCGCAGCCCGACCCGCCAGCAACCTTGCCTCCGGGGCGAATCCGCCCTGTGGCTGAAGTCCGGTGGATTTTCCAAGGGCAAACAGGGCCTCATCGTACTTCTTCAACTGGAAATTCACATGCCCGAGACGGAAGAAGGCCTCTGCGGCGAAGGCTCCGACCTCGTTCGTTGCCGCCGCTGTATACTGTTCCGCGGCTTTCTCCATCTTGCCGGTCACCCGCAAGGCCTCGCCCAGAAGAAAGGCGGTTCGGGTTTGCAAAGGAGTCCCCTGCACCAGGGGCGCCAGCCATGTGAGTGTCGCGATGGCGTCTTCGTACCTTCCAAGTTGAAACCGCGCATAGGCGCCCTGATAGCCTGCGCGTCCTATCCTGGCCCCTTTTGGTTCCACCTTGATGAAACTATCAGACGCACTGATGGTGTTAGTCCACTTATCCTGTTGAAAGCAGACCTCAGCAAGCAGTGCGAGGGCGGTGTTGCGGAACTCCACGGCGCCGGTCGCGGTGGTGGCGGCAGCGAAGGTTGCTTCAGCCGCGGCGGGGCCACGGGTTTTCAACTGGCATTGGCCGAGAAGAAGAGTCAATTGCGCCTTGTCGACCTGCTCACCCTTCGTAACAAGTGCCGCCAGCAGGGGTTCAGCCTCCCCAAAGTTCCCCATGCCAAATAGGCTCAAGGCCAGACCCAGGCGCGCCGGTTCCGCCTTGGTATGTTGGGGATATTGCTTCAGAAAAGCCCTGTATTCAGGAATGGCCGCCGTGTAGAGTTTACGGTTGTACAGTGCATTAGCAGTAAAGTACTGCCCGGTTGTCGGATCGTTTTCAGGTTCTGCGGCGGGACAGACCCCGGCAAGCAGGAACGAAAGAAGGAGGAGGGAGGTGGTTTTACTCATGCATTCTCAATCCGGCTATAGAGAGTACTTCTTGTGATATCCTTCATACCTGCTCCAGTCATAACGTGAGACGAGTCGTTAATATTGCAATCAACTTCAGATTTTTTCTGTCCGTGACATTCATCAGACCAGTACCGCCACCCCGTAGGCGGGCAGGGTCAACGGTTCCGTAACGTGATTTTTCGAGATCAAATCATACCGGGGAACGGGTAGTTTTATGGATTGTGCCTTCGCAGCATGGTTAACCACAAAGAGATATTGTCTGTCGGCCTTGTATCTGGCCGTGACCTCAACCCCCTCCGGCACAGCCAGAAGTGGTTTCACCTCGGCCTGGGCGAAGATGCGCCGCACCAGGACATCGGCCAAATCCGGCGGAAGTTGACAACCACAATACGTGAATGAGCCGGCCCCAAGCCTGCGATGCACTACCGCCGGCCGGTCGGCCAACCAACCGGCCTGGTCTCCGTAGCGCATCCACACCTGAACGTCATCCGCCTGAGTTTCA
>Ga0194063_10002524_pt1 | contig 11355 bp, 13 predicted proteins | sample SepL3720m_MetaG_FD_155459 | JGI IMG/M metagenome (GOLD analysis project Ga0194063, IMG submission 155459) | Anoxic zone freshwater microbial communities from boreal shield lake in IISD Experimental Lakes Area, Ontario, Canada - Sep2016-L373-20m | ecosystem: Environmental > Aquatic > Freshwater... | reverse complement strand
ACCTTGGACCCTCCCCCGGCCGGAGTGACAGTCCCCAAGGTGAGCAACTCACCCGCACCCACGTTGAAGGTCGTCGTCACCGCTCCACCATTCACTGCGACGGCACCAAAAGTGATACCCGCCGTACCGCTACCGACGTTTGCTCCCCCGCCAATCGTCAGCGTCTGCCCCGTCAGGGTGAGCGTGCCCAGCGTGTGAGTCACACCAGCCGCGCCAGGGGTCAGCACGTCAGAATTGACGGTCGAGTTCGCAGAGAGCGTCGTGTTGCGAGCGAAATTAAGGCCCGTGTCGTTGGCCAACTCCAAGGTCCCGCCCGACAGTGTCAGCGAGGCTGCGCCAGTGCCTAGAGCGCTGGCGCTCGTCGTGGCACGCAAAGTGCCTGCGGAGACCGTATTCACCCCCGTGTAGGTGTTCGTGCCACTCAAGATCACCGTGCCTGAGGTCGTTTTATTCAAAGCAACCGCTCCAGCTAGAATCGCGCTGACCGAACCGTTTTGCATGGCGTAAGAAGTGCCGGTCAGGACACCTGTGGAGCCTGCAATGCTGCCACCCGTCAGCGTCACGGCTCCAACGGTATCGCTGTAGGTATCAAGATCCAGAGTGCCGCCAGAAACCTGGATCGCGCCAGTGGCGATCGCGTTGTTCACGCCGTAGGCCAACGTACCCGCCTGCACGTCGGTCAGGCCGGTATAAGTATTCGCACCAGAGAGCGTCCAGATGCTATCGCCACCTTTGGTCAGTGCGGTGGTGTTCGATCCACTGTTATTGATAATTCTCCCGGCAATCTCGCCTGCGCCGGAACCGGTAAGACTGAGCGTCTTAACACCTGCCCCAGTGGCGGTAAAATTGCTGGTGAACTTTAGAAGGCCCGAACCGGAGGCATCAAGCGTCGCGCGCCCAGTCGTCCCGGAAAAATCGATAACACGATTGCTCGTTTCACCCGTTCCGACGTATTTCAAGGTGCCACCGCTAGTGAGCGAACCGATTTTGAGAGTGCTACCCGTACCCAAATTGCTGGTCGTTGATCCGGAGTTGCCCAAGTTGGCAAGCTGCAGCACTCCCGACTTGATGGTCGTACCACCCGTGAACGTATTGACTCCGGAAAGGATCAAAAGACCCGAACTGGCTTCAAGACTCAAACTGCTGCCCCCCCCGTTACTGATCACGCCTTCTACCGTGGTAGTACCCAGCCCTGCGATCGCCACGATTTTCGCGCCCGCAGTGCCACCGGTGCCGCCTTGAATCGTCCCGGCAAAGGTCAGCCCCTTTGTGGTGCTGCTATTGGTAAGGGTGTAAGTACTGGCCGTGGCCGTGCCAAGAATCAGATTGGCATTGAAGAGCTGATCATTCACCACGACTGAACTTACCGAAACAGCACCTGAATTTCCCAAAGTTAGCGTCTGAGACCCGACAGCCCCCGCACCAATTGTGTAGGCTGCTGTAGTATTCGTTGTAAAATTGATGGCCGCGATTGTCACCCCAGAAACACCGAGATCGATCGTGGTATTGCCGCCGCCTGCCGAGCTGAATACGGCAGTATCTGTGATATTAGGAAGGTTGTTCCAGTTGGAGCTCGTTGCCCAGTTAGCGCTGGACGAACCATCCCAAGTGCGACTGGCTGCTTGGACAAAATAAGAGGAAAGCCCCGTGATCGAGAGCGCGATGGCGGTGAGATGAAGGCCGTGGAGGGAACGATATTTTGGTTTCATGTGGGGGGAGATGCAAAAACGACTTCACTCAAAAACGAATGAAGCCATGCGACAATGGTTGGGGTGAACCTGTCTCGGGGGGATCAGTGGATTCCTGAGGTGAAAAAACGGCCAGCCATTCATCATGAGAATGGCTAACATCGGGGGAAATACGCGTTATGGACTAACATGGCCACGGCAATGCCGCCAATTCATTTCTATCCATTTTTTGAAAAAACGAGCCTATTTCCTGCACCGCGAGTGGGCGCAGCGCACTTGCGCTTTTCTCCGTAGCAGGCAAAGTTCGCTTGTCATGCCACTGCTCGACGTCCGCCATCTCACGACCCGCTTTCACACCCGCCATGGCGTCGTGCATGCGGTGGAAGACGTTTCCTTCTCGGTCGATTTTGGACAGATGCTCGGCATCGTCGGTGAATCAGGATCGGGTAAATCCGTAACCTGCTATTCACTCTTGGGGCTTGTCCCCCAGCCCCCTGGTCGCATCCATCGCGGCCAAGCGCTCTTCGGCGGTGTGGATCTACTACAAGCCCCCGAGAAGCAACTGCGCGGTATCCGCGGCAAACGGATCTCGATGATTTTTCAAGATCCGATGACCTCGCTCAATCCATTCATGAAAGTGAGCGCCCAATTGACCGAACCCCTCGCCCTCCACGAAAACCTCCACGGCCAAGCGGCCCTGCACCGTGCTATCGACGCTCTCGCGGAAGTCGGCATCCCTGATCCCGAAAAACGCATCCACAGCTACCCCCACCAATTTTCCGGCGGCATGCGCCAGCGCGTCATGATTGCCATGGCCCTGATCACCCGGCCCGAGCTCTTGATCTGCGATGAGCCAACCACCGCGCTCGACGTGACGGTGCAAAAGCAAGTGCTCGATCTAATCCGCGACCGCCAGCGCGACCTTGGCACTGCCGTCATTTTCATCACCCATGATTTGGCCGTGGTCTCGGAAGTCTGCGACCACATCAATGTCATGTATGCCGGACGCATCGTGGAAAGCGCGGCCAAATCCGATCTTTTCCACGAGCCACTCCACGCCTACACGCGCTCGCTGCTCAAATCCATCCCTGCCACCCAACGCAAGGGGGAGCGCCTCTACACCATTCCCGGACTCCCGCCCGATCTCATCCACCCATCCGCCGCCTGCGCCTTCCAGCCGCGCAACCTCCTAGGAGATCCCACGCTCTGCCTGACCGATCGAGCGCCCGAGCTCGAAGAAATCCAGCCCGGCCATTTCGCACAGAACTGCCCCGGTTGTCTGGTGCAGGCTTGATGCTCAGTGCGCTTCGCCACGCGCCAGCAGTTCCACCTCTTCCTCGTGCGAGTGGATCTGCAAAGAAACCTGCACCCCTTCGCGCTCCGCCGCAGCTTTCAACATGCTGCGAATCGCCGATGCAGTGAAGCCATTCCTGCCGATCAACATCGCCACATCCTGCTTTGCCAGCACCAGCTTGAAGCGCAAGCGCTTGGGCCCCAACTCCGCCACCTTGAGCTGCGCCTGCCCCGGTTCGTCGATCAAATTGACAGCCACGTACTGGAGAAAGTTTTTTAAGCGATCGGTCACGGCTTGCATCGTGGCAAGAAGATGACGCCATCCCCCGCCCACCGCAAGCCAAGGTTCACGAACCTGAGGTCTCACCCCAGCAATCACAGTTTACTCACATTCTTACATTTTGTGATCTTGCAAACTCGACCGAATCGCCTAGTTTAACCATTATGAGCTTGGCCGAACTAAGACTGCTACCTGCCAGCGAAAAGCTCAAAATCATTGAGACTCTCTGGGCTGACATTGCTGGGTCGAATGAAGATCTTCAAAGCCCAGACTGGCACGAACAGCCACTGCGGGAAACCGAATCGGCATATCTCGCAGGGCGCGAGGAAGTCTTAGACTGGCAAGATGCAAAAAGAGAGCTCCAAGCCCGCTTCGAATGAAGGTCCGCATCCTGCGCTCTGCAGTGGAAGACCTCGCTTCGGCCCGCCAATTTTACGATCAACAGGAAATCGGGATTGGCGCGTATTTCTTCAGCTGCCTGATGTCCGATATTGAATCGCTTAGCCTTTATGGTGGCATTCACCGTGTCCAAAACGGATTTCACCGATTGCTCGCTAAACGCTTTCCCTACGGAATCTACTACCAAGTGATCCGGAGCGAGGCTGTCGTATTTCGCGTGCTCGACTGCCGTCGGCACCCCGACTGGATCCGGAAAAATCTCGGTTGAGCGTTGTACAATCTCCCGCATTCGCGTTTTGCACACTTGCCACACGCCGGCGTGCCCGTCATTTTCCCGCGCATGTCACGCAGTCACCGCATCACCATTCTCGCCGGAGACGGCATCGGTCCCGAAGTCATGGCCGAGTCCGTCCGTATCCTTGACGCCGTCGAAGCCAAGTTCGGCTTCACGGTTGCCCGCAGCGAACACCTCGTCGGCGGTGCCGCGATCGATGCCACCGGCCACCCGCTGCCACCCGCAACCGTCGCAGCCTGCGAGGCGGCGGACGCGATCCTCTTCGGCTCGGTCGGCGGACCGAAGTGGGAATCCCTGCCACCCGACATCCAGCCCGAGCGCGGCGCGCTATTGCCGATCCGCAAACACTTCGGCCTCTTTGCCAATCTCCGCCCTGGCGTCTGCCTGCCAGCGCTGACCCATGCCTCCCCCGTCAAACAGGAGCTCATCGCCGATGGCTTTGACGTGCTCTGCGTCCGCGAACTCACCGGCGGCATCTACTTCGGCAGCCCGAAAGGCCGCGAGGAGCGCGATGGCGAGCCCGTCGCCTTCGACACCATGGTCTATCAGAAAAGCGAGATCCAGCGCATCGCCCGCGTCGCATTCACCGCTGCCATGGGCCGCAAAAAGCAACTGCTCTCCGTCGACAAGGCCAACGTGCTCGCCTCCTCCGTGCTGTGGCGCGAAACGGTCATCGAAATCGCCAAGGAATTCCCCGAAGTCCAGCTCTCCCACATGTACATAGACAACGCCGCCATGCAGCTGATCAAGCGCCCCGGCTCCTTCGACGTGCTCGTCACCGAAAACCTCTTCGGCGACATCCTCTCCGATGAAATGGCGATGATCTCCGGCTCGCTCGGCATGTTGCCGTCCGCCTCGCTCGGCAAACAGCGCGAAGACGGCCTCTACTTCGGCCTCTACGAACCGTCCGGCGGCTCAGCTCCCGACATCGCTGGCCAAGGCATCGCCAACCCGATCGCCCAAATCCTTTCGCTCGCCATGCTGCTGCGTTTCTCCCTCGGAGAAATCGAAGCCGCCGATGCCATTGAGGCCGCTGTTGCCAAAACCATCGCTGATGGTTTCCGCACCGGCGACATAGCCACCAGCCAACCCGGCGAAACCCGAGTCGGCACCGCCGCCATGGGCGACGCTGTGCTTGCGCGGATCTGATTCAGAAAATCGATCTATCCAATCCAAGGAGAGGCGATCTCCGAATCGCCTAAGCCCATGGAGAGCAAGGGAATGGCGGATCGGAGTCCGCCACTCCTTGCCTCCAGCGCCGCCGTTTTCTTAGAGCTTCACCGCCTTGAGAGCGATGAACATCGGGAATTCCTCGGCGGCGCGGTGCTCGGCTTTGCTGAAAGGACCGGATTGGGAGCGGCGGTGGCTGTAAAGTTCTTCGCAGGCCACCACGCCTAGGCCGCCTTTGCCCATGGCCGACAAAAGATCGGCCAGTGGACGGTGGTAGAAGTGAGTTTGTTCACCCGTGCCCTTGCCTGGATGGGTGGTGATGGGGATTTCCAGCGGAGTCGCGTAGCTGTCGAGCCGGCGGTACTGGATTTTCTGATCAGCGTCCCAGCCCCAGTGCGTCTTGCGCGGGATACGAAAACACGGGTGCATGAAAACCATCACCGCGCGACCGCCGGGTTTCAAGGTGCGGGCGACATTGGCAAACAGCGCGACCAGATCCGGCACGTCGTGGACGGCCATGATGCAAGTGGCCGCATCGTGGCTGCCATTGGCCCACGGACCGGGCTGGCAGGCATCGGCGACGATGAGTGAAACCTGCGGGTTCGCACCGTGGCGGGCCTTGGCGGATTCGATGAGCCGCGGGCTGGCATCGACCCCAGTGAACTTACCGATTTTCGCTTCAAGCAAAGGGCGGATCAACACGCCTTGGCCGCAGCAGACGTCGATGACCGACTCGCCGGGTTTGGGGTCGAGAATCCGCAGGGCCGCGGGCAAAATGACGTTCTGGTGGTAGTCCGAGCCGGATTCGCCGACGAGTTTGTCGTACCACGCAGCCACGGGATCCCAGCCGCGGTCCTTGTGCGGCGGCTTGTGGGCGGCGGATGGAGGTCCGGGTCTCCGTCCTCGTTGAGGCGGGAACGGACGGCGTGGCGGCTGAGGCATGGGCGCAGCCTAGGCGCGGAATCGGCGTTTCAGCAAGCCCCGGCTGACACGCTTAGCTTGTGCCGGGCCTCACGGAGGTTAGATTATCACCCGATGCATCCCAGAGTGGTCATTCCCGAAATCCTCGATCACCTGCCTGCGGACGATCCCGAGGCGCTGCGCAGTCGGCGCGACCTGCGGCGCATCAATGGGCTGATGGGCAACGAGCGCTGGGTCTGCCGGACCGTCCGCCGTTTCCCGGCAGCAGCGCAGCGCGGCATCGTCGAAATCGGCGCGGGCGATGGCCAACTCTGCAACCGACTGGCCCGCTTATTCCCCGCTGCGACGGTCGCTGCCTACGACCTCGCGCCGCCACCCGTCGACTTGGACCCGCGCGTCGACTGGCATCGTGGCGATCTCTTCACCCTGCCAGCACCTGCGGCGGGCGGCGTGCTGGTGGCGAATTTGTTCGTCCATCACTTTGAAGGGGCCGCTCTCGCCGCGCTTGGCCGCTGGATCGAAAATTTCGAGGTGGTGATTTTGAACGAGCCAGACCGCCGCCCCTTGCCTCACCTACTGGGCGGACTGATGCATCCGTGGATCAACCGCGTGACGCGGCACGACATGCACGTCAGCATCGATGCGGGTTTTGCGAAAGGGGAAATCCCCGGTTTGCTGGGTCTGGATAGAAGTCGATGGAGGATCCAAGAATTTTGCACATGGCGCGGGGCCCGGCGCGTGTTAGGGTTGCGGGATTGAAACGGAAAATCACCATCGCTGGCGGCGGCTTGGCTGGATTGTCGCTGGCGGTGGCCTTGCGAAATCACGAGGTGCCCGTGACCGTGTTAGAAGCGGGCAGTTACCCCCGCCACCGCGTCTGCGGCGAGTTCATTTCCGGGGTGACTGACACCACGCTCGATGCACTGGGGATCGCCGAGCTATTCGACGATGCCCTCAGCCACCGCAGCCTGTGCTGGTACGATGGCGGGCGCCTGCTGTTGCGCGATCACCTCAAGAATCCCGCGCACGGGATTTCCCGTTACGTGTTGGACCAACGGCTGCGCGACCGAGTTGTAGCGCTGGGCGGCGAGGTAAAAACGGGCGAACGAGCCCGCTCTGATCCGGCGGACGGCCACGTCTGGGCAGCAGGCCGGAGGCCACGCAATGGTCAGTGGATCGGCCTCAAGGCTCATGTCCGCCATACTAAACTCGCGGCGGATTTGGAAATGCATGCGGGTTCTAACGGCTATGCCGGACTGGCGGGCGTGGAGGACGGCTGGACCAATGTTTGCGGGCTATTCAAAATCGACCGCTCGCTCCAGGCGCACGGCCCGGCGCTGTTACCCGCCTATCTGGAAGCGGGCGGGAACCGTGAACTCGCCGCCGCGATCCGGGGCAGCGAGTGGCGAGCGGGATCGTTTTCCGCCATCGCGGGCTTCGAACTGGGACGCCAAGCTCCCCTGCCCGGCCTGCTCAGCATCGGCGATGCGGAAAGCATGATTCCGCCGTTCACGGGCAACGGCATGTCGATGGCATTTGAAGCCGCAGAGTGCGCACTCGCTCCGCTGGTCTCGTGGGCGCAGGGCGAACAAGCATGGCAACAGACGATCCACACCGTGCGAGTCGGACTGAGCCAGAAATTCAAACTTCGACTCACCGCTGCGGGCCTGCTGCATCCCATCTTGCTGAGCACCCGCGGCAGATCCGTGATTCACCAACTCGCCGCCGCCCACCTCCTCCCGTTTCAGCCGATGATGGCCTTGACCCGTTAGTTCCCCTTTCCTGCCATGTATCTCCGCTCGATCGCCACCGCTGTCCCACCCCGCTCATTCACCCAGCAGTCCTGTTGGAACGCGATGGAGGAGGGAGACTTCCTCTCGAACCTCAAGCCGCGGTCGGCGGCCCTGATTGAAAAAATCCTCACCAGCGAAAACTCCGGCATCGACCGGCGAAACCTGGCCATCGACTCGATCGCCGACTCATTCCGTCACGACGCCGAAGCACTGAACCGCAGCTTCGAGCGCGAGGCCCCGCCCTTGGCCAGCCAGGCACTCGCAGACACCCTGAAAAAGTCAGGGCTGTTAGCCAACGACATCGACGCGCTTTTCGTCTGCACCTGCACGGGCTACCTCTGCCCCGGCGTGTCGAGTTACGTGGCCGAGTCGATGGGCATGCGCCACGACGTTTACCTCGCCGATCTGGTCGGGCTCGGTTGCGGCGCGGCGGTCCCGATGCTGCGTGCCGCCCAAGGATTCATCGCCGCCAACCCCGGAGCCGTCGTTGCCACTGTGGCGGTGGAAATTTGTTCCGCCGCCTTTTTCGCCAACAACGACCCCGGCGTCTTGATCAGCCTCTGCCTGTTTGGAGACGGTGCTGCCGCCGCGATCTGGACGGGTGAAAACACTGGCAACGACTGGCAAGCCGGCCACTTCACCACCACCCATCGCCCCGCGGAGCGCGAAAAAGTCCGCTTCGTCAACGACGCGGGAAGGCTCAAAAACCAACTCCACCGCGCCGTGCCAACCATCGCCGCCGAGGCGGTGGCGGAGCTCTATGCGCTGCGCCAAGGCGAGCCCGATCAAGTCCTCGCCCACTGCGGCGGCCGCGACGTGGTCGATGCCTTGGAAGGCGTGTTGCCATTCAGCCTCGGGGAAACGCGCAGCGTCCTGCGCGACCACGGCAACATGAGCAGCCCCTCCCTCCTCTTCGCCCTGGAACGCCGCCTCGCCGAAAACCGTAGCGACGACCAGCGCCTCTGGCTCACCGCATTTGGTGCCGGCTTCGCCGCCCACGCCTGCGAATTGTGGCGGGCCAACGAGCCTTGACCCAGCGTCCGATCTGCCGAGCGGGCAACTAAGGAGCAACGACCTTATTGTCGTTTCTTCTCTGCGCCACTCGAACCAAGACGGGACAAAAGTGGCCGACTCGTCCACTCCGACTTAAACCAAGCGCGTCAGCTCGGCTAAGATCCCGGCCAGCCCGATGGCTTCGATCCCGTTGCCGAGTGAAAATGCTTCTTCCGTCGTGCAGACAACGAAGCAGCGCGCTGGTTTCACGTCGATGCGGGCGTGATAAAAGCCCCGCTCAAGGCGGGGACTCCGGCTTCGTTTGATTTCCAGTGCCCAAGGCCCAGACTGGCCGGGAAGGTCCAAAACGAGATCGATTTCCGCGCCCGCCGAACTACGGAAAAAACTCGCCCGTCCGCCGCGAGGCAGATGCGCGATTACGTTTTCGATCACCCAGCCCTCCCAGCTCGCTCCTGCCAGCGGATGACTCAACAGGCCCTCGATGTCGCGAATCCCCGGCAATTGATGCAGAATTCCGCTGTCCCGAAGATAAACTTTGGGAGATTTCACCAGCCGCTTGGACCCCCTCGCGTGCCACGGTTCCAAGCGCCGCACGAGAAACAAATCGACGAACAAATCCAGATACGAGGCCAGCGTCTTGCCAGATACCGCCAGGCTGCGGGCCAACTGGCGGCGTTGACCAATCCACCTTGCTCATGGGCGAGCATGATCCAAAACCGCCGCAAGGTTTCCGCCGCGATGCGTGGCCCCAGTTGCGGAATATCGCGCTCCAAATAGCTGCGGATAAAAGCCTCCCGCCAACGGGCGCTCTGCACCTCGTCTTTCACCAACAGACTTTCGGGAAACCCGCCCCGCAGCCACAAGGCTTCCATGCTCTCGCGGCCCGTTTCCGACAAGGTCAAGCCAGACAGCTCGACCGTTGCCAAGCGCCCCGCCAGACTCTCGCTACTCTGCCGCAGCAACTCGATCGATGCCGAGCCAAGCAGCAGAAAGCGCCCCCGCCGTCTCGCCGATCTGCCGCGCGAGCGTCGTTTTGCCGATTTGCCGCGGCCCCAACAAGGCCACAGCTGGAAATTGCCCGAGCAAATCCCTCACCTCGTCCTCTACCAATCGGCGGATTATCCTTGCAATCATGGATCTTAGATCCACGATTGCAAGGATATTTTAAAAAAGCGAGAGTAACGAAGGCCCTTCGAAGGGCTACTGAATAGGACGAATTCAGCCGCACGCAGCTGCATAGCCAATACGAGCGCCACCTCAACTAAGGAGCAACGACCTTATTGTCGTTTCTTCCTCATTGCCTCGGATCAAGACGGGACAGGAATGTCCCGACTCCTCACCCTTCCTGCCGTCGACCGCAAGGGTCCTTCCATGGCCCAGTGGGAACTTGGCAAGCGGTTGGCAAATCCGATGAGGTGCTGATTCACGGCGTGACCCAGCCCGTCGCGAGGACCCGCGTCAGTTGCCATTGCCGGTTGCAGTGGCCCTGCCCTAGGTTTTCTAGAGCGATGGTGTAGCGCTGCGGCGGTTTGGGCGGATGGTTCAGGAAACGCAGCAGATCCGGGTTGTCCCGCCGCGCGTAGAGGTAGATCGGGTTCTCCAGCTCAGGCGAGCTGGCGGTCAGGCACCGCCACTGGCTTTCATCCGCAAACTCGTGGTTGTAGTAGCTCGCCTGCTTCAGGAAAACACGCATCTCGCCTGCCTTGGCCACGGTCCCGTCCAGCACCTCGCTCCACGGATCACTGCACTGGCGCACGTACGACTAAAAATCCACCCCGCCCCCGCTTTCGTCGAAGCGTACGCTCTTCTCCGCCATAAAAACCGCCCTCCTCCGATGCGGCAGCGCCGCATGGCGCGAGAACCCCGTGAAGAGTCTCTCAGATGCATCGGGAGAAGGACGGCTTTGCTTGGTTTTACATGCGGTCGCGGATCACGCGGCCTGGCTGCGGCGGCGGCGGGCCAAGAGTCCGCCGGCACCCAGCGCGAGCAGACCGAGGCTGGAGGGCTCAGGCACGGCGCTGTATTCGGGATAAGCGGGGTCAGTCACCGCCAAACCACTGACGCCAGCGCCCGTGTCATCAAAGATCAAGCGGTGGATCTCAATGCGCGCCTTATCACCCGATACCGGATCATTCGTCAGGGCGCTAATATCAAGGTAACCCCTAGTGACGACGCCTCGCCGAAAACCGCGACAGCGACCAGCGCCTATGGCTCACCGCATTTGGTGCCGGCTTTGCCGCGCACGCCTGCGAATTTTGGCGGGCCAGCGGGCAATGACCCCGCGCATGCCACGGGCGTGTCAAAAATTTTGTGTAAGTTCAGATCCGCTGATTAGGTGTTAGTGGGAGGTTGGCATGCGGTCGGCAAACTCGATTGCGAACCGGTTTAGGGCGTCGCGCCAGTTCGGCACGGGCTTGGTCCATTTTCGGCTGATGTTCTTCAGGCCCAGATAGAAGAGCTTGAAAACCGAATCGACGCTCGGAAAGAGGTTCCGATGGCGAC
>Ga0194063_10002523_pt1 | contig 11357 bp, 8 predicted proteins | sample SepL3720m_MetaG_FD_155459 | JGI IMG/M metagenome (GOLD analysis project Ga0194063, IMG submission 155459) | Anoxic zone freshwater microbial communities from boreal shield lake in IISD Experimental Lakes Area, Ontario, Canada - Sep2016-L373-20m | ecosystem: Environmental > Aquatic > Freshwater >... | reverse complement strand
ACATACGACTAATCTCTTCTCGTTCTTGCTCACTTAACCGAGTATATTTTTTCATAGTCTAACGTATCATCTTTTGGCGTATAATGCCACTAGTGTTGCGTTAGATTATTGAATGAAATTTATTAAAAAAAAGGAAACTTCTTTCTAAGCTTTCTTTATTATTTGTATAGACGTACCTTGAAGTTACTCCTTGATTTACCATAAGGAATTGAGACACTTTTCTTTCATGTTCATTAAATATTTCGCCCATAAGGATTGGTCTTCTAAAGAAGTATATATATACAAAATTCAACACTCCAAACATATAAGATATAAGCACGAGTACTATAATTGCATTTTTAAATTTAATATTCTGCATCTTACTTATAACCTCATAAAACAGTGAGAATCCTCGAGCAATCACAAACGAAAATCCAATAGAGGAAAAAACACCTCTTATACCGAATGAAATCCCGTTTGTACTGAGAACGGATGGGATCATTCCGAGAGGAATAAACGATAAGACAACTAAATCATATCTATTAAATTTACGTCCAAATGCAATAAATCCAAAGTAGAAAAACAGAATTGTAGGTATCAAAAATTGCCCCCCACTTATGCTTCCGTTAATAGCGCTATAATCCCCATCTTTGAATAAAAATGTATTATCAATCCCTTTTATAAAAGCGGATAAAATATAATTACCAGACTCGGTAATCTTATTATCAAATACAGCCTTCACAAGAGAAGAAGCTGACGAAGTATTTCTATTAAAGACGATTTTACTATCTAAGAGTATTTTATTAAAAAATATCACCTGTGTCACTCTCGCCTGTGTAACATTTCTATCAATTAAAAATGACGATGTAAATAAAGCTACTATGAAGATTATGTTAATAAACAGAGCTCTTAAAATGATTTTTTTTTGGTTAGCAACCAGAGTAAAAAAAACTATCAACACAGGAATAAGAGGTCTAAATCCTTGATAGTTATAAAAAGTCAATGTATAAAATATGAAGGAAAATATTTTTTTATTTTTTAACTGAAATAGTATCGCGATGAGTAGTGTGGGGAATGCAAGGGTGACATCCATACCAAGACGCGTGATATGGAATAACCAAGGTGAAAAACAGCAAAACAAACTCGTGAGATATGACAATGGTCTATTTTTTGTGATGATCAGGATCAGTTTGTATATTAAAAAAATCAATAAGCTTGATATTAATACATAAGGAAACCTTGCGTTAAACACATTTTTTTGTGAAGTGAATAACCATGCTGCTGCAGAATAATAAATGGAAGTTATTGGGTTATCGGGAGCAATATTTGTCACAGTAAGCGGAAGAAAATTTCCCGACAAGTCTTTTCCTGTTTTTGATATTGAGTATCCAGAAAGAGAAATATCTCTTTCATCATGTAATAGATTCAACTGATCAAGATAGGGGAGTCTTATTAAGAAAAAAATAAGAGTCATTACTATAATAATCTTATTCTCTTTTATATATTTAATAATCTTATTCATTTTTGGATTATTGCTGATACATACCAACTTTTACCTTCAAGTAATTTTTTGTCTTTATCTTTATAGTCAAAAAAACCATTTGCTTGCACCATATCTGTAGTTGGTTTAATAAAATAAACATAAATAGCAGATTCATCAGTCGATATTTGCTCGTTACCATTTTTATATAGTATTTGTTGATCACTTTCTTTAGGGAGCATCTCATCTAGAGTGATTTTCTTATCGATTAATGTTTCTTGTGAAGTTATTTTACTTGAAGTAAAGAGAAGTTTTGGTTTATTAAGTAGTATTACCCCTGGAGAATAAAATTCTCTCAGTTGCCAAAATTCCTGTGCAGAAATAGAATTATTTTTTTTTGAATGAGAGATAAAGCTGGAAAGGCGATATTCACGTACAAAAGGTATTATGTTCGATATGCGCGGTTGAAGAAGTAAGTAAGCCAAGAGGAGGCTTAAACATGATACAATAATCCATATGTTCGGGAAGAAAAAGGTCTTTATTTTTGTCATTCTGTTCATTATATCACTCCTTCTTTGTTTAGATTTAATGTTATCAAAAGGGAGACCTTCAACATTTGATGGTCCTACACATCTCACTAATATTGCTCAATTTGCTTCAGCGTTGAAAAGCGGAGATTTTCCCGTTCGCTGGATGGATGGGTTTGCAAACTATGGCATGCCTATGCCAATAATTGTGCAGCAAACAACCGCATATTTAGGAGCTTTTTTTACTCTATTATTCAATAATGTTGTTTTTTCCTATAATTTAGTAGTCTTTACTGGTACTTTTTTATCTCTATTCTTCTTGTTTAAGTTTTTGAGACTGCACTTTTCTGAAAATGCATCACTTCTTGCCGTTATCCTTTTCAATTTTGCGCCCTACAGAATAATAAATATCTATATAAGAGGAGCTCTACCTGAATTTTTTAGCCATGTTTTTTTTCCTTTTATATTTTTGGGACTTTACTATTGGATTAAAAAAAAGCAGATAAATGGCCTTATTTATCTACTCATCGGATTTGTTGGTATATTATTAACTCATCCTTTTACTCTCGTAATCGGAAGCTTTCTTTTTATTCCCTATGGAATTTGGCTTCTTCGGGAAACGAAACAAAATCCTTTTGAAATCCGCTTCATAGTTCCTCTTTTTACAGTGACCTTACTATCATTAGGGCTTTCTTGCTATTATATTCTCCCATTACTTACGGAGATTAAGTTTTTTTATTATGGTCTAGGCGGCGACGGCTTAAAGGCAAATCAATTTTTAACATGGAAGAATTATATTGGAGATTATTGGTACTACTTTACAAAAAATGATATTGATGTAAGAGGGCATATGATACATTTGGGCATAGGAGAGTTACTAATTATTAGTATAGGATTTATCATATGTGTAGTAAAAAAATCAAAAAATAACTTTATTAAATGGGTGTTTCCAAGTTTTTTTATTCTTGTTTTTTTTACTTCACAATATGCTAATCCGATTTATAGAGCAATCTCCTTGTTAGGAGGAATTCAATATAACTGGCGTATGTTTGCAAGTATTATTTTTATTGCCCCATTTATTACGGCATTTATCTACGATTCAACAAAATCAAAGGTTTTTTTGTATGGAATAATTCTATGTATTATTCTTTCACGAATTCCCCAGATTTATGGAAAAAACTATTTGTTAGAGAAAGAAAGTAAATACTATTTTACATTAGAAAATATGCATGGGGCAGTGCTTAATACAATCTGGACGGGAAAAACGGAAGATTACCCTGTTAAGAAAAATAAAGGAGAAATAATTGAGGGAAAAGGAAAGATAACTTCGCGAAACGAGCATAACTCATGGAGACAGTATGAAATTGATGCTTTAACAGAGGTGCGGCTTGCCGACTATACTTTTTATTTCCCTGGATGGAAGGTGTTTATCGATAATAAAGAAACACCAATTGAGTTCCAAGACATGAACTATAGAGGTGTTATTACGTATAAAATACCACAAGGAAAACATAGTGTTCTTGTAAAATTTACAGATACAAAGATTCGATTGCTTTCAAACGTAATAAGCCTTTTTTCCCTTGGAGTTGTTATGCTACTAATTGCTAACAGAAAGAAATTATTTCGCCATGCGGCGGAGCATCGCTCCTAATATTTTGTCTACCACTCGTTTTGGTCCCCAGTAAATAGTTTCGGCGAGGCCTTGGGCGAAGAAACGCTTCATGTTTACCGCTGGCTCTTCAATATCGGCACTATATTTTCTCTTTTCCCAATAATAGAAGTAGACGAGAAATGAATAAAATAATTGTAGAATTCCGAGAGTAAATCCAAGCATGCCATCTTTATATCCCTCTCCTGCAAAATAGCGACTGATGAACTCTGAAATCGCATTTTGAGTGGCTTCTTTAAGGTGGAACTCTTTTTTTTGTTCAATCTTTTCTGCCGCTTCTATTTTGGCATACCTCATCATGCGTGTAATATAGTTATCTATTGAGTCGTAGTTATGGTGAATAATCGCATTTTTTTCTTCTCCTGGGAGTTCAAAAATATCTCCAGAGAGTTCTGGCTGTTGATGAATTTTTGTGGGCCATGTAAGCGCCGTTTTTTTAAACAAGCGTACTTGATGGTCTGGCCACCAGCGGCTATGCTGCACCCATGATCCAAACACCATATTTTTTCGAGGAATCTTAATCACATCGTGTTTCTCATAGATTTTTTTGAGTTCTTCAATAAGACTTGTGGGAAGTTCTTCATCTGCATCGAGAAATAACACATATTCATGTTTTGCTTTGTTCTTTAATGTTTCTCGGATAAGTTCTACGTAAGCCACGTCACCCATAGGAATGATTATCACCTTCTTCATCTTCGCCACTTCTTCTGCAAGAGACGGCTCCATACCAATATCAGCAACCAAGACTTCATCACTCATCTTTTCAAGCGAAGAGAGACATGCATATATGTGATCTGGTCGGCCTTTTATTACGGTGATTCCTGTTATCTTCATAGGATTTTATTTTTTTATTAACAGCATCGCTTCATTCATTATATTTATTTTAAAGACAAATAAAAGAACTGTAAGATACGTTGTCGCTCCGGAAAGCGTGGTAAGAATTATTCCCATTAACGTATGGGGAAAAATCTGCTTTACCAGAATCATCACAACAGCCATCGCGAGGGAGGAGAAAAACGGTTTATAAATAGAAGAAAGTATTCGGAACGGCACAAACTCCTGTGCTTTTTTTATGACGACAACAGAGGAAAGGGAAATAATCATGACAGTAATAGGAAATCCATAGTAGCCATAGAAATGGGTGAGGATGGGTGTAAGAATCCAGGTCATAATCGTCCAGACAAGCATAAATATGAAGGGTATTTTTGCTTTTCCTAATGAGTTAATTAAATTAATAAGAGGGGAGGAGAATGTTGCTAGAAATGCAGAGATACAAAAAATATACAAAAGAGGAAGGGCAGGAGTCCATTTCGCATATTTGGGGATAATATGGACGATGTCATCCATGGAAAGGGCAAGCCCCAATATTGCAGGTGTAAGAAGCGCTGTTTGATAAAACATAATTTTTTCAATCAACTGCTTTACTTTTTCCTTGTCATTTTGGAGACGAGATAACACCGGGAAGAGTACTTTGGTGATATTATCCATGATGATACGGATAGGCGCTTCAGCCCATTTTTTTGCCCATCCAATATACCCTACTCCTTCAAATCCGATAACCTTCCCTAAAAAGAGTGTAATCAAATCATCTTTAAACAAAGCAAGAAATGAACTTGCTTGAAAGGGAACGCCAAAAGACAATAATTCCTTCAAACTTGATTTCGAAATACCAAATGCGATCTTCCATGGAGAGACAAAATAAATGAGGATTAATCCAACAAGAGAACGAAGGAGTACCGCAATAGTGAAACTCGTTAATCCAAATTTAAGAATGGCAAGGGCAATGATTGCAACATAAAAAACGGTGCTTTCAGTGATCTGAACAAGGACAATTTTTTGAAATGCTATCTTTCTCTCAAGGAGAATAGAGGGGAGTGTCTTGAGGGAGGAAGAAAAAAAGCTGATAAGGAGCGCCCAATATAAGTAAATCGCATCGGGAGGAAGTTTATAAAACTCTCTAACAAAATTTGTACCTAAAAATCCAATACCCACAAGCGTTACTACAAGAGCTTGCTGAATAGTAAAAGTTGTGACAAAATCTTCTCGAGATGCTTCTTTTTTTTGTACTAATGAAGCGGCAAGTCCAATATCGGAAAAATAATTCAACACAGAAATAAGAGACATGACAGTGATATACATTCCGAATATCGCAGGAGAGAGAAGGATAGTGACAACCAAATTGGCCACAAGCCCAAGTACCGCAGAATACCCACTTTGAAAAAAGAGGCTAAGGGTGCTTATCACGCTACTTCGTTTTATTGCAGAGTATTGTTCACTTTTTTCCATAGTTTTTTGTTAGAGCAAAACAAAACAAGAACAAAAAAAGTTATAATTGTCACTATGTTCCCTGCGGTTTCAGTTGTTGTTTCCTTATATTTTACATTGATTATGGCTGATTTTGATACAGAAAGAGTTGGTCTACCAAGCGAATCAAACATCTTGGGAATTATTTGTTTTCCATCAACGGAAATATACCAAAAAGGAAAATAATGAATATTCACTGTAACTTTTTGAGCAATTACACTTTTTCCCTGTTTTTCATAAGGAAGATTCTTTACAATTACGAGTGATTTATTTTCTCCTATAAACGGCACATAAGTCGCTTTGTTTGTTTGACCAAAACCCATCCATTTGTCATAATTTGCTGTTCGAGGAAGATATTCAGGGATTGCGTATACAATTTTCTTACTGATATATTCATCTGAAACATACTTTAAAGTATATTCATCATATGAGACACGCCATGGATGTCTGAAATAGGGCCTAGACGAAACAAACATTGCTCCAATAACCAATAATGAAATAATAAGCAAGATTTTTTTTGGGACTTTAAGTGAGAGAACCTTGATAAAGTACCCTGCAAAAATAGAAACGAATAATAGAAAGAAGGAATTAAATCTCCAAGGAAATTGAAACGGGGTCAGTACAAAAGAGAATGCTTTCCATAAAAATGAGGAAGCATCAAACATCATAAAAAGCGACATGATGCCAAAAAACGCTAAGACAAAATATTTTCCATTCTCCTTCCAACTATTCTTTTTTTGAAGCGCTAAGAAAGAAATAATCCATCCTAAAAAGCCTAACATACCAAGTATGAGTTGGATCTTCCCCAACTTAAATGACATGCCGTCGTTGCAACCGACTCCTGATCCGCCTAATTCCCATGTAGGGGAACTCCAGAGCTGCATAGGGCACAGGAAATGATCACTATACACTGTTTTTTCCGCTTGGGCTTTTGCATAAGTTAGAGACGATTCACCAATAAGAGGAATAAAGAAATACGAAGATAAAAGTAGAGCGGAAAAAATAACAACGAGATTCTTTTTCCACTCGCGTATAGTTAACGAATAAATTAGAAGAAGAGGAATACAAATAAGAGAAAGGACATTATGTGAGGTAAAAGTAAAACTCAGAATAAATACTGAGAAAATAAACACGCGGACCGAATTGCTTTTGCTATTCTTTTCTAATAAGTAAAGACAGAGTGGGATGAGGGCAATAAACCACAGCTCTCCTAAGTTTCCCCTTGCAAAAATTTCTGTTGCTATCCATGTAGAGCTGGTATATGCGGCTGCCGCAATAAGTCCAGCCTCAAATGAGAAAAGGAGCGAGATAAAAAGATACATGGAAACAAACATAGTAATGATTGCAAGAAAAAAGGAAGTTTTTGCAGCAATAACAGCAGGAAGACCGACAAGGGTAAGAATACCTCCTACCCAATAAGAAAACGGAGAATAAAAATTAAATACAGGAAATCCCATATCAAAAGAAAAATGAGGAGCAAGACGAGGAGGGATCTGTAAATTTCTGAGAGAAAATGCAAACTCTTTTATCCTGCCAACTTGAGTGTCATCATGAAAAGAAAAGAATTTTGGCTCGAATGGCTGTAAGTGCCATCCAAGAAAATATACAACACCAATAAGTACCAGCACAAAAATAAGTATCTTTTTCACTCTTTTATTATACAGTAATAGGCCGGAGGGCGCGACCTCGTAGGTCGCGGGATGGCCAGCTTACTTAGTCAGCTCAAAGAGCATAATAGCAGATGTGTTGCCTGGCTTCATATATTCTTTGATCTTTTTCATTGGCCATTCAGCTGGGTAATTTAGCTCATGTGCTGTTACCACATAGATATATTCTTTTCCTAGATCGGGCTGATGTTTTTGAAGTGAGGCTAAGTTAAATGGCCAGTATCCTTGGATATAAATTTGTTCACCCTGGTTTACAAAAACACTCAACATATCTCCGGTGAGACCGAAATCTCCCTCAGCAATAATACGTACCGGTTTTTCTTTTGCTTTTTCGCGGGCAAAAGCAATAATCTCCTCCATCCCTAGGCCCACATTAGGCCCAATAATATATTGGCCTTTGTCTGTATCGGGAAACATAATTTTTGAATAGTTAGTCCACATAGGGTATTGGAAATAGATAAGCACGGCACCGATAATACCCAAAGAGGAGATAAGAACTCTTTTATCTTTGATGGCCCCCAACAGATATGCAGCTAAGATAGTCAATAGTGAGCAGAAGAAAATAATGTAGCGAGGGAAGAGTACACGCGTCATTGCGGCAATCCCAAAGTACGGGACGAGCAGGAGAATAGAGAAAAAGAAAAATAAACGAATATTTTTTCTAAAAAGCAAGAATAATCCCACCAATGCAAAAGGCACGATAATCCATCCCGATTCACTAAACACATAGTGAGGAATAAGAGGGAGGTTGGAAAATATCACTTCAAACGGATTTTTAAAGAAGTCGCTGAATGACATCACAAATGTGGTATTTTTTTGCGCAACGTAATGCATGTAAGGAGAGAGACGTTGCACGTTATAAATTATTTGTGCGAGCACAAATACGACACCCCACAAAAATAAATAACTCACGAGTCCCTTTAATTTTTTCTTTTTGTAATCAAATACAAAGAAAGAAGCCGCAAATGCGACACTCAAAAACATTTGAGCTGATGATTTTGTGAGCAGGGCAGCTCCCGCCACAATTCCATAGATGAGTGCCACATCAAGCCGCACAGTATTAACAAGGAGAAGTGTAAATAAAACAATCCAAATAAATGCGGCGTTAACCCCCGAATCAACCAGGGCCATGCGATCATAAAAGAGAAAATACGGAGAGAACACATACAAAAACGCTCCGATAAATGCTGTTTTTTTCCCAAAGAGATAATACAGGAGAAAGAAAAGACCTAAGAGCGCGAACATGCCGGTGAATACGGCAAACAATCGTCCTGCAAGAAGCGAATCTGTAGGGAAAAGCTTCAAGAAGGGAATTGTGCCCCATGTTTGGAGCGGCTGTTTGCCATCGGTAAGGGAAATAAATCGCCAACTTGCATCATGCCATGCAACCTTTGCCCATCTAATATATATACCTTCATCAGTGAAAATAGGGAGGAGCTTGATGTTATAAAGACGCGTTACAAGATATAAGATTTTTGCGACGCCAAGAAGAAGGGCATCCTTCACTGTAAATCGTTTCTTTACATATGCCACAATCGCTCCGATATCAAACATATGTTTTAAATTATATCACTTCAGCTTAACGGGAACTACCTCTATCGAGAGCGGTTCACTATTTCCTAAGTTGAAATAATGATCTGCAGTATCCGCAAGATTTGATAAGGATTTGAATACTATAGATTTAATCTTATTAAATCCTTTTACCTCATCCTTATATACTCGTTCATGCATCACCTCGATAAGCCAATTATGTTTATCGGTATCGATTTGTATTTCATGATGTTCTGCTAAGTCTTGGAGCACCGCTTCTACGTTTGGATCTTCCATAAATCCAAATCGCACAACAACAGAGGCGAGAGTATCTTGATGAGGTCCCACTTTACCAAAGTTCGTAATTTTATATCTATGTTCTTTGTGCACAAGGGGATGTTTTTCAATCTGCACGGTTAAAAAGATAATATGTTTGGGAAGGGAGCCATATCTATCAATGAATACCTGCATAATCGTTGGCATACTATCTGTTTCTGTAATTTTTTCAGGGCTCATAAAAATATATGCTTTTGGAATCTCTGGATATGTTTTATTTTTCTTCATTTCCATGAGATCAAGAATAGTACCTCTTTTATAGGAGTCATACTCCTTGCGAATAAATGAACGGCCCCATTGCCATGATTGAATGACAAGAAGTACGCCAAATCCGATACCGAGCGGAATATATCCTCCCTCAAAGAGCTTAAGAGAATTTGCACTTAAAAAGGTAAGATCAAGCATTGCAAAAGGAATGAAGATGAGAAGCGTCTTGACCCATCCCCATTTCCACACATAATGAGACACTGCAATCATGCTGAGCGTCGTCACAAGCATTACACCGGCCACCGCCAATCCGTATGCAGAGGCGAGTTTACTACTGGTACGAAATATTAAAACAAGAGCAACACAACCAACATATAAAAACCAATTCACTGCAGGAATATAGATTTGTCCATGATGTTTTTCATGAGTATGAGTAATTCTCATAAATGGCAGAAGGCCCAGCGAAATTCCTTGTGAAATGAGAGAGAATGCGCCGGAAATAAGCGCTTGAGAAGCTATTATTGTCGCAAACGTCGCGAGGATAACCATTGGAATGAGTGCAAATTTAGGCACCATGCTATAAAAGATATTATCTGCAATCACTTCTTTTCCAGATAGCATAAACGCTCCTTGTCCAAAGTAGTTTAAAAGCAAAGCGGGATAAACGAGAGCAAACCAGCTCACACGAATGGGCTTTTTTCCAAAATGACCCATATCGGCATACATAGCCTCGCCCCCCGTCATCACAAGCATCACAGATCCAAGAATGATAAAAAGGGTATGAATTTCATGAGTCATAAAAAATTGAATCGCATAATACGGATTTACTGCAATAAAAATGGATGGATTTGCAACGATGTGGGAAAGGCCAATAGCTGCGATTGCAAAAAACCAGACAACGATGATTGGTCCAAATAATTTCCCAATTTTATGAGTGCCAGCCGATTGGATAAGAAAAAGCCCGGTGAGAATCGCGATAGTAATAGGGACGATATAGGCATTAAACGTCGTTGTAGCCACTTTCAATCCTTCAACTGCAGATACTACGCTGATTGCAGGAGTGATGATTCCATCTCCAAGCAGAAGCCCTGCAGCAATAATCAAAAGTACCGTAAGAATTTTTGTAAAAGCATTACTCACTTTATTATTTTGGATAAGACTAAACAGAGCGAACACGCCCCCTTCGCCTTCGCTATCCGCTCGGAGTACCATGAGAACATATTTTATAGATACAGTTAGCGTAAGTGCCCAGAAAATAATACTAATTACTCCGAGAATATCCATTTGAGAGAAGAGTTTTCCCGCTCGGCCAAAGAATATTTCATTCACTGCGTAGAGGGGAGAGGTGCCGATATCGCCGTATACAACGCCAAGGGCTGCAAGAGACATGCCAAAAAGTGCTTTCATAGAAAATATCTGAAAATTTATATGTATTTAATTCGTAATAATATCACGTTATTATTTTGAGAAAGTGATATTTTTTGTATTGCTAATTACATAGTATAGTAAGCGGGCCCTCGCTTCAAGAAGGAGTCTTGTCTCATACAAGATGAGCATGAAATAACAAGTCATTCTCACGCAAGATGAGCATGAAAAAGGAAACGGGTTAGTAGAATCATAGGCTATGAATATAACTATGAAAGACACTAACTTGAATA
>Ga0194063_10002522_pt1 | contig 11363 bp, 12 predicted proteins | sample SepL3720m_MetaG_FD_155459 | JGI IMG/M metagenome (GOLD analysis project Ga0194063, IMG submission 155459) | Anoxic zone freshwater microbial communities from boreal shield lake in IISD Experimental Lakes Area, Ontario, Canada - Sep2016-L373-20m | ecosystem: Environmental > Aquatic > Freshwater... | reverse complement strand
GGCGGCTGGGCAGGGTGCTGACGCGGAAGTCCATGGTGCGGCCGCGGAAGTTGCGGCGGATCCGGCCGTCCTGGGGCATGCGCCGTTCGGCGATGTCCAGGTCGGCCATGATCTTGAAGCGGGAGGTCACCGCCGGGATCAGCGTCTTCGGCAGGGTTTCGACATTGCGCAGCACGCCGTCCTGACGGAAGCGGATCAGCAGGCCGTCCTCCTGGGGCTCGACGTGGATGTCGCTGGCGAAGCAGGTGAGGGCTTCGATCAGGATCCGATCCACCAGGCTCATCACCGGTGAGAGCCCGGCGGCCTTGCTGCTGGTCTCGAGGTCTTCGGATCTGGAATCGTTCTCGGACTGGGGCGTGTTCGACTGGCCCAGGTCAAGATCGCCGAACAGCGAGGTCTTTGCTGTTGCCTGGGCCTTGAGTCCCTGGCTGGCGGTGTCTGGATTCATGGTCGCTGCCGGAGTCGGGAGCTGGAATCGGGTTGCGGAATGGCCAAGGAGCTTCGGGGCGTGGGCCCCAGGCCCTCAGGGCTGATGCTCAGGACTGCTCTTGGGGCTGCGAGCAAAGCCCGGGTTGGCGGAGCTCAGGCGCGGGGCTGGATTCCGGGCGCAGATGCTGGAGTTCAAGGCCGGGTGTCTGGGCTAGGTGTCCAGGTCCAGCGGGAGGGGTTGGGACCAGCGGATTCCAGGATTTTGGCCAGAAATTGCCAATTCTGGTGAGACTCGTCACGAATCCCCCGCCCGCGCTCGGCTGTGAGGTGCGGGCTTCCGCCGCTTGTGGGAGGAGGGGCCGGCGCTTCAACATGGCCCCATTCGAAACTGGTGCGACCGGTATGAGCGGCGACAACCCCCAGGGCAGCGACACCCCCTTTGAAGGTGACGCTCCCATCAACGTCGGCTCCGAGCCTGGGGCCGCGGCTGTCGAGGCTTTTGACTCAGATGGCGCCATCCCGGCTGCTGCTGACGCCTCGGCTCCCGACCCGGAGGGTCAGAACAGTGCCTCGCTCAGCGATGGCGACCGTCTCCAGCTGCTGGAGACCAGGCTGGTCGCTCTTCAGGGCGAGAATGAGTCGCTGCGGGGCCAGTGCATGCGGATTGCCGCCGACTTCGACAACTTCCGCAAGCGCCAGAGCCGCGACCAGGACGACCTCCGCCTGCAGATCACCTGTTCCACCCTGGGCGAGATCCTGCCGGTGGTCGACAACTTCGAGCGAGCCCGGCAGCAGCTCAAGCCCCAGCACGAGGAGGCTCTGACCCTGCACGGCAGCTATCAGGGTCTCTATCGCCAGTTGGTGGATGTGTTCAAGCAGCTCGGCGTCTCGCCGATGCGGGTGGAGGGAGAACCCTTTGATCCCAATCTCCACGAGGCGGTGCTGCGGGAGCCCAGCCAGGAGCACCCTGAAGATGTGGTGATCGAGGAGCTGCAACGCGGCTATCACCTCAACGGTCGGGTGTTGCGCCACGCTCTGGTCAAGGTTTCGATGGGCCCTGGCGCCGCCGGCCCCGCCGGCGATTCGGCTGAAGGTTCCAGCGAGGAGCAGGGCGGCTGATGGCCGACTACTACGAGTTGCTGGGCGTTGCCAGAACGGTCGACGCCGATAATCTCAAACGGGCCTATCGCCGTCTGGCGCGCCAGTACCACCCCGACATCAACAAAGAGGCCGGGGCCGAGGACAAATTCAAGGAGATCGGTCGCGCCTACGAGGTGCTCAGCGATCCCCAGACCCGGGCCCGCTACGACCAGTTCGGCGAAGCCGGTCTGGGCGGCGGCGGTGGCATGCCGGACACGGGCGACATGGGCGGTTTCGCCGATCTGTTCGAGACGTTCTTCAGCGGCTTCGGCGGGGCCGCCGCCGGTGGTGGTCAACAGCGCCGTCGCAGTGGCCCGCGCCAGGGCGACGATCTGCGCCTCGATCTCAGCATCGACTTCCGCGAGGCGGTCTTCGGGGTGGAAAAAGAGGTGCAGCTGCGCCATCTGGAAACCTGCGGCACCTGCAAGGGATCGGGGGCCAAGGAGGGCAGTGGTCCCACCACCTGCGGCACCTGCAGTGGTGCCGGCCAGGTGCGGCGGGCCACCCGCACGCCCTTCGGCAGTTTCACCCAGGTGGCTCCCTGCCCCACCTGTGAGGGCAGTGGCCAGGTGATCGCCGATCCCTGTGGCAGCTGCAATGGTGCCGGCCTGCAGCAGGTCTCCAAGACCCTGCGCATCAACATCCCCGCCGGGGTTGATTCCGGCTCGCGGCTGCGGGTGGCCTCGGAGGGCAATGCCGGCCCGCGCGGCGGCCCGGCGGGCGATCTCTACGTCTTTCTGAGCGTCAAGTCCCATCCGACTTTGCGTCGTGATGGCACCACGATCCTCTCGGAGATTCCACTCAGCTATCTCCAGGCCATCCTCGGCGACACCATCGAGGTGGAGACCGTTGACGGTCCCGAGCCGCTGGAGATTCCCGCCGGCACCCAGCCCGGCACCATGCTCACCCTCAAGAACAAGGGGGTGCCGCGGCTGGGCAATCCGGTGGCCCGGGGCAACCACCAGTTCACGATCAAGGTGCAGCTGCCCACACGCCTCAGCGGCGATGAGCGCCAGTTGCTGGAGCAGCTGGCCGGCCACCACAGCAGCAAGGGCCAGCGACCTCACCACAAGAGCGGCCTGTTCGGTGGCCTGTTCGGCAAGGGATGAGCGAGCCCTCTCCGCAGCGCCTCGATCTGCGCGGTACCCCCTGTCCGCTCAACTTCATCCGCAGTCGCCTGGCGCTGGAAAAGCTCGCGCCGGGCGCTGGGTTGGAGATTTTGCTGGATCGGGGTGAACCCGAGCAGATGGTCAGTGAGGGGCTGCGCCAGGAGGGTCATACGGTGCGGGTGCTCCCCCTGGAGCCCCAGGGCGTGCAGCTGCTGGTCCGTCGCGATGGTGGTCCGGGTCTGGATGGCGGGCTGCCCGCTTGAGTGCGGATACGGCCGCGGCCAGCCAGCGGCCCGGCCAGGTGATGGCCCTGGAGGCCAATTTCTGCCGGGTGGTCCTCGATCAACCGGGCCCTGACGGCAGCAGCCAGCTGCTCTGCACGCGCCGTACCCGGTTGGGCAAGAGCGGCCAGCGCATCTGCGTCGGCGATCGGGTGCGGGTCGATGGCATCGACTGGGTGGCTCGCTGTGGCGCCGTGGCGGCACTGGAGCCCAGGCAGCGTCTGCTGGAGCGGCCCGCGGTCGCCAATGTCGCCCGGGTGGTGGTGGTGGTGGCCCTGGCTGAGCCCGCCATTGACCCGCTTCAGCTCACCCGTTTCCTGCTCACCGCCGAGCGCACCGGCTGTGCGGTGCAGCTGGTGTTCAGCAAGACCGATCTGGTGGCCGAGGCCGAGGTGCGGCACTGGTGCGAGCGGGTGGCGGCCTGGGGCTATCGGGCCCTGGCGATCTCCAGCCAGGCCGGCGGTGCTGATCTGATCGCGCTGCAGCAGACCCTGGGCCTGCCGGGCATCTCGGTCCTGTGCGGTCCTTCCGGGGTGGGCAAGAGCAGCCTGCTCAATGCCCTGGCACCGGGTCTGGGCCTGCGGGTGGGCTCGGTGTCCGGCCGGTTGCGGCGCGGGCGCCACACCACCCGCCATGTGGAGCTGTTTGCTCTGGCGCCGCTTGAGGCCGGAGCCGAACCCTCCCTGGTGGCCGATTCACCGGGTTTCAATCGGCCCGATCTGCCTCAGGATCCGGCCCAGTTGGCCGGGCTGTTTCCGGAGCTCAGATCCCAGCTGGAGCAGGGGGGTTGTCGCTACAGCAACTGCCGTCACCTGGGCGAAGCCGGCTGCCGGGTGGGGGTCGCGTGGGATCGCCACGGGCTCTATCGCCAATGTCTGGCCGAGGTCGAGGCCCAGTGGCTGGCTCGATCCAGCCGCGGCAAGGAGGCCGGTCTCAGGCAGCGGGGCGATCGGCTCGAGCCGCTGCTGGATCCCTCGTTGCGCCGGCGCTCCCGCCGCAGCAGCCGCCAGGAGGATCTCGATGAGGCCCGCCAGGATCAAGAGCCCTGTTCAGACCAGTTCTCCGGCCCAGTCGGCCCGTCCAGCCAGGTGCAGCCCAGAGACGGGGATGGTTGAGGTGAGCTGAGGTCGGGTTGATTCAGGGCCGGAGGCGGGCTGGCCCGGCTTCCTGGCGAAAGCCTTCGCCAATCTGGGATGTCGCCGTCCAGGCAAGCTCCGGATCAAGCCCCATCGCTTGCTCTGCAGCCGTACCAGGACGCCGAATCAGACGGTGCCCTGACGCTCGCTCAGCCCCCCAGGCCGGGCAGGTTGAGATCGAGGCCGCCGGTGAGTTCTTCCATCCGCTCCCGCATGGTGCCGGTGGAGAGCTCGTAGGCGCTGCGCAGGGCCTCGAGGATGGCGGTTTCGGCGGCTTCGCTGTCGCCATTCAGCAGTTCGGGGGCCACCTCCACCCGCAGCGGCTGCTGATTGCCGGAGAGCCAGATGCTGACCAGGCCGTTGCTGCTTTTGCCCTGCAGCTCCATGGCATCGAGCTGCTCCTGGAGCTTCTGGGCGTCTTGCTGGATCTGCTGGGCCTTGCGGAAGGCTTCAGTCAGCTGACCGAAGTTGGGGAGACCGAAGCCAGCCATGCCGCTGTCGTGGAGTGCTGGCGCAGGCTAGGGCCCCGGCCGCTGCGTATCGACCCCTTCAAATCCGAGCCGCTTGACTTCGGTGTGCAGCTCGAGGCCGTGTTCGTCGCGGACCCGCTCCTGCACCAGCCGGATCAGGGTGTCGATGTCCCGAGCCCGGGCGTTGCCGGTGTTGACGATGAAGTTGGCGTGCAGCGTTGACACCTGGGCGCCACCGACGCTCAGCCCCTTGAGTCCGAGGGCTTCGATCAACTGGCCGGCCTTGCGCGGCTCGGGGTTGCGGAACACACTGCCGCAACTGGGTTGCTGGTAGGGCTGGGTGCTGGTGCGGCTCTGCAGATTGGCGCTGGTGCGGGCGGTGATCTCGGCCGGGTCGTGGCCGGTCGCCAGTCGGAAGCGGGCCGAAAGCACCAGCAGCGCTTCGGCCTGCAGACGGCTGTGGCGGTAGGCGAAGTCCAGCTCCCGTGCCTCCAGGGTGAAGGGCTGATCGGGCCGGCTCGGATCCAGCACCCGCACCGAGTGCAGCCAATCGGCCGTGCATCCCCCCTGGGCGCCGGCATTCATCACCACCGCGCCCCCCACGGTGCCGGGAATGCCCACGGCCCACTCGAGGCCGTGCAGGCCGGCCCTGGCCACCTTGCGGGCCAGGGTGGGGATCGGTTCGCCCGCCTCTGCCTCCACCCAGCCCTCCTGGGGATCACTGTGGCTGCCCTGCAGGCGTCGATTGCACAGGGTGAGGCCGGCCAAGCCGCCATCGGCGATCAGCAGATTGGAGCCGGCGCCGATGCAGCGGAAAGGCATCCCGGTGCTGACGGCCCAGGCGGCGAGCTGGATCAGTTCGGCCTGGCTGCCGGGTTCGGCGAACCAGGCAGCCGGCCCCCCCACTTTCCAGGTAGTGAAGGCCTGCAGTGAGACGTTCTGCCGCACTCCTGTGGGCTGGGTGGTGGCTTGGGCCGTCATTCAGGCCGCCTGGGCCATGGGCCGATCGCCCAGGGCTCCCAGCCGCTCCCAGAGGCCGTTGACGTCGCCGGCGCCCATGGCCAACACCAGATCGCCGGCACGGCTGCAGGCGGCGATCTGGTGGGCGAGATGGTCGAGGGTCTGGGCTTCCAGCACCTCCAGATGCGGTGCCAGCAGCCGCACGGCCTGGGCCAGGGCGGCGCTGGAGACGCCCGCCATCGGGGCTTCGCCGGCGCTGTAGAGGGGGGCGATCAGCACCAGGTCGGCCTGGGTCAGGGCAGCAGCAAAGCCCTGCAGGAACTGGGCGGTGCGGGTGTAGCGATGGGGCTGGAACACGGCCACCAGACGCTGGGGAGGGCGCGGCAGGGGGCTGAGACCACTGCTCACCATCAGGCGCGCCATGCTCAACGTGGCGGCCACTTCGCTGGGGTGGTGCGCGTAGTCGTCGACCACGATCCGCTCCTGCCAGATGCCACGGCAGTCGAAGCGGCGACCGGGGGGGCGCAGTTGGGAGATGGCCTGCTGCAGGTCGGCGAAGGGCACTCCTTCCAGGCGGCAGGCGGCAATCGCCGCCAGGGCGTTGCTGAGGTTGTGGCGACCGGGCAGGGGCAGGCTGAGGCTGCCCAGCAGGATGCCGTCTTCGTAGTAGTCGGCGAGGGTGCCATCACCGCGCTCTTCCTGGGCGATGGCGGCGAAGTTCACCCCCTCGGCGGCCTCGGTGGACCACCAGCTGTCGGCCTTGAAGTGTGCCCGCAGCACCGGGCAGTCGTGGTTGGCGAGCAGCCGGCCGGAGCCGCCCGCGAACCGCTGCAGGGTGTCGATCAGGGCGTCCAGGTCGGGATAGTGATCGGTGTGATCGAGCTCGATGTTGGTGAGCACACCCAGCTGGGCCCTGAACTTCACCAGGGAACCGTCCGATTCATCGGCTTCGGCCACCAGCAGTGGACCCTCACCATGGCGGCCATTGCTGGCGAAGGCCGGCACGATGCCGCCGATCACGGCGGTGGGGTCCTGGTCGGTGGCCTCCAGCAGGGTGGCGATCAGGGTGCTGGTGGTGGTCTTGCCATGGCTGCCGGCCACAGCGATCGAGGGCTGGGCGTTGATCAGGGCCGCCAGCACGTCGGAGCGGTGCACCACCGCCAGGCCGAGGCGTCTGGCTTCGATCAGCTCGCCATTGGTTTCGGGAACGGCGGAACTGATCACCACCAGCGGGCTGGCGCCGCTGCTCTGGACCGCCTGGATCGTCGCGGCCGTCTGTTCATGGAACACCCGCACGCCCTTGAGCTTGAGGGCTTCCACCACCGGCGCGCGCCGGGGGTCCGAGCCACTGACGCTGAAGCCCCGGGCCGCCAGGATCCCAGCCAGGGCCGACATGCCGATGCCTCCCACGCCGATGAAATGGACCGGTTGGAGGCGATCGAGCATCGGGTCTGTTGGGGGCGACTCCTGACCTGGTGAAAATAGGGCTGGACAGGCCATCGGCGCTTTACGAGATGCTTCGCTTTGGTGGTCGGTACCCTTGGCACCAGGCCCAGCGGCAGGCCTGGGCAGGGATTTCTGTATGATCTGCGGCCGAATCACCCTTGCTAGCGGATCTCGCCGCTTGACGCCATGACCTTGAAAGTTGCGATTAATGGATTCGGACGGATCGGTCGCAATTTCATGCGTTGCTGGCTGAGCCGCGGCGCCAACACCGGCATCGAGGTGGTGGGTCTCAACGACACCTCCGATCCCCGCACCAACGCCCACCTGCTCCAGTACGACACCATGCTGGGCCACATCCGCGATGCGGAGGTGAGCCACACCGACGACACGATCGTCGTCAATGGCCGGCACATCAAGTGCTTCTCCGATCGCAACCCCCTCAACCTGCCCTGGAAGGAGTGGGGTGTCGACCTCGTGATCGAGGCCACCGGCGTCTTCATCGATCAGAAGGGTGCCGGCAAGCACATCGAGGCCGGTGCCAGGAAGGTGCTGATCACGGCCCCCGGCAAGGGCGAGGGTGTGGGCACCTTCGTGGTCGGCGTCAACGCTGACCAGTACCGCCACGAGGACTTCGACATCATCAGCAACGCCAGCTGCACCACCAACTGCATGGCGCCCCTGGTGAAAGTGCTCGATCAATCGCTCGGGATTGTGAAGGGCATGATGACCACCACCCACAGCTACACGGGCGACCAGCGCATCCTCGATGCCTCCCACCGCGATCTGCGCCGTGCCCGCGCCGCCGCCGTCAACATCGTGCCCACCTCCACCGGTGCCGCCACGGCCGTGGCCCTGGTGTATCCGCCGATGAAGGGCAAGCTCAACGGCATCGCCCTGCGCGTGCCCACCCCCAATGTGTCGGTGGTGGACATGGTGCTTGAGGTGGCCCGCGACACCACCAGGGAGGAGGTGAACAGCATCTTCAAGGCCGCTTCCGAAAACGGCATGAAGGGCATCATCAAGTACTGCGATCTGCCCCTGGTGTCCACCGACCACGCCGGCACTGATGAGTCCACGATTGTGGATGCCGATCTCACCCTGGTGCTGGACGGCAACATGGTGAAAGTGATCTCCTGGTACGACAACGAGTGGGGCTACAGCCAGCGCGTCGTCGATCTGGCCGAGGTGGTGGCCAGAAACTGGAAGTGAAGTTCGGCTGCGCCTGAGCCCCGGCTGTCGCTGAGCCTCCAAGGCTTTGTCAGCAGCTGTTCAGCCCGTTTCTGCAGGGTCGCCGCAAGGCGGCCTTTTTTGTTGAGCTCACACCGCGCCTCAGGGAGACAACGGGAGCTGCCGGGACGGCGTCCTGAAGCGCCGCCCAGACCATGGAATCCCGAACGTGCCGTGGAAGGAGGAGACGCAGCAACCAGAAGACGGAAATTGTGGAACATTGTGTAACGCTGCTCGTTCCCTTGCTTCCGGTCTGGGCCGGGATTGTCGCTGGCTGAGAAACAAGGTCACTGTTGATCATTGAGAAGACGATCTTGCTGCCTCATGCCTGGGGGTTCAGGGTTGCGATGAAGTCTGGAGTGAAGAAGCTTCCGTACAGGTTGTCGTCGCCATCCACGGTGATCAGGGTTGTTGATCTGATGGCTCAGGTTCAGGGCTGTGGTCGCCGACTCCTCCCTCTGGCGCTGTCGGGCGCTGCTGTTGAGGGAAGACAGGCGCGCCACGACACCACCAATTCCTGAGAGAACGAATCAAGTATCTGGGTGGAGTGATCTCTACTCGAAACCAGGTCGATGGGCGGGCAAGTCAGTCCCTGCCGCGAGCTTCCAGCAGCGGAAAACACATCGCGCTCCGCTCAAGGTGGCCGAGCTCAGAGCCAGGCAGCAGGGCCGCCTCTTCCCTCACATCTGCCGCATCACCACCGTCCGTGGTGAGGCCAAGCTGATTGAGATCGTTGCCTATCCCCTCCCGCCCGACGGGGAACTCTGGAGTGTCCTGGCCCTGGATCTCAGCGAGCAGCAGCGCCGCCTCGAGGAGCTGCTGCAGTTGCAACAGGCGCTTGAGCTACAGCAGCAGCACGTCAAGCAGCAGGCCCGCTCCCTGGCTGAGGCCCACGCCGCCCTGGCGCGCCTCAGCACGATGGATACCCACGGGCCTGCCCAACCGGCGATCGAGCCCTGAAAGTCTTTGCCGTGTTGTTGCCGGAACGGGATGCGGCCGTCGTCGTAGGCGTTGTTACTCGCCACCCGCACCTGGAACAGTTCGCCCGACCCGGCGGCGTGCTGGCAGCCAGGTTCTGGTGCCAGCGGCCAGTCCGGCGGTCTGGAGAAGCAGGTATCGAGAAACGGTCATGGTGTTTGGCCAGGCTGTTGGGTGAAGGCCTGGAAAAAATCTTGTGGCATTAGCTTGTAGGCGTTCATTGGTTGGCGATCTAACTCATCGTTTCAACTCCATCTCCCCTTGGCTCCGGATGAACGGCGCCGGTGGCTGCCGGAGTCCCCTTGCTGCGTTTCCCGGTCCTGGGGTGCTGGATGGCCCCGTCTGAGCATGGGGGCTCCCAACTTTCCGGCGGATTGAGGAGCCGGATCCGCACCAGGGCAGCGTCCAGGGCGGCCGCGTCGGTGTCAGAAGCAACGGCCGAGGTGCAGATCGCTTCCCCCGTGATGTTGGCTCGCTGCCCGGCCACGATGACGCTGAAGCGACAGGGCAGGGCGAACATGGGCCCGGTGGTGGGGCTGGCCTCAGCTGAAGGCGGGTCTGCGGGGCCTGGTTTCAGCCGGATTGCGTGAGATCAACCCGCCTGCCTGCCTGGTTGGCGGCGTCACCACGGCCCGCCCAGTCTGATCCCACCATCTCACCCATAATGGGCAGGACATCAGCTCAGACATTGCCGTGATTCCTCCCCAGAAGCAGATGACCGGGATGCTGGGACACCCGGTGGCGGAGAACCCGATTGATCAGATGTTTGATGCCGTGTATGCCCACTACGGCCTCAACTGGCAGTTCTGGAAAAGTGATGTAGCCACGACCGAGTTGCTGGGGCCCGCCATCAAGGGTCTGGCGCCCCTGGGTTATCGCGGTGTTGGCATCACGGTGCCCTACAAGGTGGATGTTATCCCTTTGCTCGATGAGATCGACGACGATGTCAAGTCGATCGGCGCAGCGAACTATCTCACCATTGAAGATGGCCGCCTGATTGGCCATAACAACGATGGCAAGGGTGTGGTCAAGGCGATCGAGAAACAGCGCAGCCTCAAGGGCGAGCATGTGGTGATGCTCGGGGCCGGCGGTGCCGGTCGGGCGATGGCGGTGGAGATCGCCTGGGCCGGGGCGGCCCAGCTCACCCTGGTGACCCGCCGTGAAGCGCAGGGCCGCGAGGTGGCTGAACGGATCACCGCCGTGAGCGGCGTGCCGGCCCATTGGCAGGCCTGGAGTGCCCCGGTGCAGGTGCCCGCCGGCACCACCCTGCTGATGAACGCCACCCACCTCGGCTGCGCCCCGGAGCTGGAAGCCGTGCCGATCGACTGGAGCAGCGTTGAACCCGGCTGCCTGGCGGTGGATGTGATCACCAATCCGCGGCTGACACCCTTTCTGCTCACGGCCCGGGAGCACGGCTGCGGCGTGGTCGATGGCGTCGAGATGCTGGTGCAACTGGCGATGCAGCTGTTCACCCTCTGGACCGGCATCGTGCCGGAGGAAGAGGTGTTTCAGAGGGCGGTGGCGGTGGCGTTGGGGGAATAGGGAGCTGGGCGGCTTGCGAAGGCCCGTGACCTGAAACCCATGGCAAGCGTGTCGATAGACCCGCTTGCCGAGATCTGCCCCAATGGGTGGCAGCCCCGCTTGGTCCTCTCCGGGTGGCCACGTCCTGCCGGACAGCCTCGGCAGGACGTGGGTCTTACCCCTGCGGTGCCAAGGATCACCGCTAAAAGCCCCTGGCGCAGGCCGATCCCTAGCCGTGGCCGCCCGCCAGATCTTTTGATCACGCTTGACGAGGAGCTGCTCCAATCTCTGGACCCATACGCTGGCAACCGCTCTGCGGCCATGGCTGAAGCCGTGCGCCCCTGGCGCGACCAGCAATGGCAACACCGCCTCGCTGAGGCCTGGGCCGCGCTTGCACCGCGATCCCTTTGGTCGCCTGCTGCTGGCCCAGGCGGAGCGCGAAGGGCTGTTGTTGCTCACCGCCGATGCGGTGGTGGCCGGCTATTCCGGCCCGGTGCGCCATCAGCACAGTTCCTGACGCTGGGGTCTCGCCCGGCTGGGGGCTGACTCCTGCCAAGGGAGAGCCCCCGGCCCGCTCGCCACTCAGCTGAAGTGGCTGTAGCCGCTGGCTGCTGCTTGCCCCCCATTGCCTTCGCTCCAGGGGGTGCCATCAGCCCAGCCCAGAGC
>Ga0194063_10002521_pt1 | contig 11381 bp, 7 predicted proteins | sample SepL3720m_MetaG_FD_155459 | JGI IMG/M metagenome (GOLD analysis project Ga0194063, IMG submission 155459) | Anoxic zone freshwater microbial communities from boreal shield lake in IISD Experimental Lakes Area, Ontario, Canada - Sep2016-L373-20m | ecosystem: Environmental > Aquatic > Freshwater >... | reverse complement strand
ATCGGAGAGCCAAACTCCAGATTCACGAACTGCTTCGGGATAGTCAGATATGCGCAACCAATCATTGCAGCGGTTGCCAAGCCGGAGTTCGGTAGCCGTCGTACACCCACACAAAGTCCCGGTTGTTTTTGTTCCCGCCGGCCCAGTAGAGACTGAGGATGCCCCTGGCTTCAGCTTGCGCGGCTGCAATGGTAGCCGCATCCGTCCATTTGTGGCCAGCGGCGTGTCCGTCAATGTAGCCGAATGTGCTCCAAGCACCATGGAAGATGGCAAATACATCAACCCAGCCCGGTGGCTTTTGATTAAACACCCACGTACTCTCGTTGAACCCGCGCGAATCCGCCTCCTCAAGATATATGAAGGAGGCCGATGGAAGGGGAACCGCAGTGAGTTTAGTAAATACCGGTCCATTCCAACCACCGCCGTTCATAGGATCGACTTTCGAGTAACTGTCCCAGGCCCAGCCCTGCCCATACGGGTTGGTTCTGCGGGTGTCACCAGGACAATGGATTGAACCGATGCTAAGACCATACGCGGCGAGCGGCGATTGACTAATGCCTTTGGCGATTCGATTCAAAGCTTCGGCCTCGGAGTGGACCCCGCCGGAAATGGGCGGTGTAGGCCCTCCCCAAAAGCCACCCCCAATCTGACTCACAAGAGTCCCATTGACGTTGAATTCACAGGGAACAATCCACTCCCGATTGTCGTTCCCATACATTAGAGTTTCCAGGAGTAGCTGCTTTTGGTTGTTCAAACAGGCAGCACCGGTTGCTTTAAGCTTGGCCCGATTGAGAGCCGGCAAAAGCAGCGCCGCGAGAATCGCTATAATGGCGATGACAACAAGCAGTTCAATTAACGTAAACGCCCTCCGCATCCCGCAGGATACGGAGGCTCGGCTGTCATCTCGGATCGTGTCCATAATTAGCTAACACACTCGTCAGTATTCTGACCATCAAGGCAAAAGAAGGACCGCCCGATGAAATCGCCGCGCCTGTGGGCCGGCGGTCTGACGTCGGTCACCACCCAAGGCATCCTGCCCAGAGAAGGAATGTCCTGGAGTTGTCTATACGATCTCAATTATTGGAGAGGCTGCCAACCGGGGGTCATGTAGCGGTCATAAACCCATACGAAATCGGGATTCGAAGCATTCCCGCCAGCCCAATATATGCTGTCAATCCCTCTCGCCGCGTTCCGCGCAGCCTCTATAGTCTTGGGATCCTTCCATTTGTGTCCTTCGGCGTGGCCATCAACCATGCCGAAAGTGCTCCAAGCGCCGTGAAAAATGGCAAAGACGTCCACCCAGCCGGGTGGTTTCTGATTGAACACCCAAGGGCCTTGGTTAAACCCGCGCCCATCCGCTTCCTCAATAAATATGAACGACGTGGCTGGTTTGAGGACGGTGCCGAGTTTCTTGAAAACACCCGCCATAACTCCGTAGCTTCCGTTGTTCCAACCGAAGCCATTCATGGGATCCGCTTTCGAGTAGCTGTCCCAGCCCCAGCCTTGGCCAAAAGGGTTGGTCCTCCGCGTATCGCCTGGACAGTGGATTGAACCGACGCTTAGACCATAGGCGGCAAGCGGCGATTGGCTAATGCCTTTGGCAATTCGATTCAAAGCTTCGGCCTCGGAATGGACCCCGCCGGAAATGGGCGGCGTCGGCCCCCCCCAAAAGCCGCCTCCAATCATGTCCATGAGAGTGCCATTGACGCTAAACTGACTAGGAATAAGCCAGTCCTGGTTGTCGTTGGCATACATTATGGTTTCCAGCAGCAGTTGCTTTTGGTTGTTCAAGCAGGCAGTACCGGTCGCTTTAAGCTTTGCCCCAGACAGCGCCGGCAAGAGCAGCGCCGCCAGAATAGCTATGATCGCGATAACAACCAACAGTTCAATTAAGGTAAATGCCCTCCGCATCGGGATCGATGCGGAGGCGCGGTTATTCAAATTTAGGCTCACAAACTCGATGGCCTCCTGCCTTTGGCCGGCAGCTAGGGCAGGACCAGCACAGCTTGATAATACCGTGCCGACTGCGTCGAAGGCACAGTCGGATCAGTGACCGACAGCGGTGTCGCAGCCAGGGACGGAATGTCCTTGAGTACCTGCCAACTGCCTGGTGCCAATGATGTGCTGTACAGAATCTGGTAATGCAACCCTAAAACCCCTTGGCTCAGGACGACGTTCACACGCTTATCACTCGACAAGAACCGAACTTCAGAAAGGCCGGTGGCTTGAGCACCACCAAAACTAGTCCAAATCTGGAGCTGAACATACCGCACCCCTGTAACGGGCGTGCTGAAGTCCTGCGCGGGCTCCCCGTTCGTTCCGCCGGCCCTCGTAGGTGAAAGGTTCGGACTGAACGGCGTGAAGCTATTCGTATCGGTGCCGGAGAATGACAGCTCAACATCGGCCGCGCCGTACACGGTAAACCCATACGGCGACTGGTTGAACTGCCAGATGCGTGTCGTGGTCACGTTGAAAACTCCTCCCAGGTCGAAGATCACCCACGGGGTAGTATCAGGGGGAGTGAGGAATGGATCGGAATACCACATGGATGTATCAATATCATTGCCATGCGTGGAATCGGCCGCCCCAAGGATTCCGGATGGACCAGCGGTTAGGCCTGAGCTGTCGGTCAAATGCATCACGGTGCGAGGGCCGAAGTAGGAAGAATAAGCTATCACGCTGGGAGCCAGGAGCAGTTCCGCACTGCTCATGCTCAAGCCAATAACGGGCACTGGAGCTGCCGTAAGGGTGGCGGTCCGGCTTGTGGTTACCTTGCCGATGACTAAATCAGTGACGAGGACACGATAGCCTCCGTCGCTGTTCAATGTTACGTTGCTCACGACCAGGTTGGTCGTGGTGGCGCCACTAATGTTGCCGCCATCGACCAAATTGGTTCCGTTCTTCTGCCAATGAAAACCCACGTTGGCGGGGTTCTCCGCAAAATCGGTCGCCCCAACGGTGAACCCCGCAGTTTGGCCCACGACGCCCATCCAATTCTGCGGTTGTTGTGCGATAATAGGGCTGCCAAGCACAAGGGTCGCAGCCGCGCTCAGGACTGGTCCGTTCAAGTTAGTCGCCAACACGTCATAATTACCCTCCGATGCGAGGCTGACATTATTGAGCACCAGGATATTGCTTCTGGCCCCGGAGATATTGACGCCATTGGCCAAATTCGTTCCATTAAACCTCCATTGGTACGAAATCGGCGTCGGGCCAATGGCCGTCACGCTGAAGCTGGCGCTTCCGCCGTTTGTCGCGATCTGGTTTTGCGGCTGGCCGGTGATAACCGGGGGAGCTGTGTTTGAAACCACGACCGACCGCACCTCGGAAAGCCCGGTGGCTTGAGCGCCACCGAAGCTCGTCCAAATCTGCAGCTTAACATAGCGTATCTTCGTGGCTGGGGTGCTGAAATCCTGGGCGGGTTCACCGTTGATCCCACTGGCCCGAGTGGGAAAAATCGACCCGAGTGAAGTGAAGTTCGTGTTATCTACCGAGACCGATACCTCCACCTCCGCCGCACCATAGACAGTAAAACCGTACGGAGATTGGTTGAATTGCCAGATGCGAGTGGTCTGCAAATCATATTCTCCTCCCATATCCAGGACCACGTAGGGAGTGGTGTCCGGGGGCGTGAGGAACGGATCCGAATACCACATCGAAGAGTCAACATCATTGCCGTGCGTCGAATCCGCTGCTCCCAGAATGCCCGATGGCCCAGCCGTAAGCCCGGAACCGTCCACCAAATGCTGCGGGGTCCGCGGGCCGAAGTAGGAACTGTAAGAATTGACCGTTGGGGTCACGATCAGTTGCGCCTGCGCACAATTGACCAGGCAAGTGGCCACTAATACTGCAAGCGCCCAAGAGGGCGGCTGAAACCGGGCGATGATACATTGGGTTTTCATATATTAAGGTACAAAGTTGTTTTTGTTGTGATTTGTGAACTTATACGCATTTACACTACCTACTCTATGGATCCTGGAAAAGTCTCATATCCCCCGTACGGGGGGGGAAGGGGGGTGTTGTTGAAGGTTCTTTTCACTCGACGGAGGCGCTGGGCTGAGAGATGCAATCCCTTCGGGATTGGCTCCCCTTAAAAACGAGCCAATGAAAAATCACCAGGAAACTCCGGAAGAACTGGTTTTTGGGGCTATATTGCGCGAGTCGATCCGGATTTGTTTTGCACCCCGGCAGGCATACGGGATGAATGACGAAGCAAACCAACTTGAGAATGTATCAGGATTTCATCCTTGTCACCTTTCGTACAGTTTGAACTCACGCACTACCGGACTTTTTGTGGCCGATATTATTTTAACCCTTACGATCTGAGCCGTTGCCGGGGGAAATTTGAACTCCGGGCAGAAGAGTTCCATTGGTATGGTTTTCCAAAGCTCGGGATGTCCGTGACGGTACTCGAAGGCGGTCTTCCACTCGTCGCCGACTTTAGCTTGAATCATGACGTGTCGTATCCATCCATCATCTCCTTCGTCAAGAATTGCCCTGGAAAAAGTGCATGGCTTGCCCAGGTCGTATTCGAGCCAACCCTCTGTTACACCTTCATCCGTGGTCCAGTACGTGGCCGGACTTCCGTCTGCTGTCAGCTCCGGACGGTATTCCTTTTTGTTTTCACGGACGTTCGAGGCGGAAACAGTCGCGCCTGCGGTAAAATTCGTTTCTTCTACGGGAGCCATGTTCTCGGCTGACCCATCCAGCTCGAGAACGACGATGGTATCGGTCGGCTGGATGTCATATTTGCCAACTGTCACCGTGATACCTGTGTCCGTCTGCTTAACATTGATCGCACCTCCGTTCATCAGGCGGCAGCGAAGCACCTTCTTGTCGATTGGGGGTAATGTCAAAGTTGCGTTGGTGTCGGTTTTGAATACATGCACGTACACGTTGTTGCCCTTGCAGGTGCTGCCATACCAGGCGTTCGGCTTGAATGGCCCGCCACGGGTGCCGTAAATACTGTCCCCATAATGCGCCAGCCATACGCCCCACTCTCTGAGTTGATCCACAAGTCGCGGCTCAAATCTGCCATCGGCCATTGGCCCGATACCGAGCAGAAAATTCCCGTCCCGACATGCGGAATTAACCATCTCGCTTATCCATTCACTGAGGGGGCGGTACGCGTCGTTGGGCTTCCAGAACCAGCTTTGTTGTCCTGCGCTGGCGCAATGTTCCCATGCGATCTCCCGATTGAAACGAGGTATGGAAATCTCCGATACCACGTAATCCCCAGCGCTTTTTTTCTCGGTTACAAACCAAGTGGGATTATCCAGTCCCCTGTCATAGCACGTGTCCACCCGATTGTTGACGAGCACGTCGGGTTGAAGGCTTCTCATAAACGCATACAGGTGTGTGCCACGATCGTGAGTCCAGCTAGCAGCTCTCATGTCATACCACCAGGCCAGGAATGGACCATACTGTTCTGTCAGTTCCTTCATTTGTGCGTCCATGTGTTTGATGTACCGGTTGAAATCCGGCTTCTGTCCGGCTGGAAGATGGTACCCGGCCGGATTGCCTGGTTTTGTTCTGGTTGAAAAGTCCGGTTGTCCTGTCTTGGGATCCAAATCAACGGTCCAATCCGGATGGTTTTGGCTATCGTTGTGTGTCGCGTAATAAGGGCAGAATACCACACCCTGCCTCTTGCTCTCGGCGACCAATTCGCCAACTACATCACGCTTCATTGGAGAATTCATGACGTTGTAATCCGTCTCCTTTGTATCCCACATGCAACAGGAGTCTCCATGTTTGGTCGTAAAGACCATGTATTTGAAGCCGGATTCCTTTAATAGCTGAAGCCATTCCTTGGGATCAAACTTTTCCGCCTTGAACCTCTTGTAAAGATTATCGAATCCCTCAGCCGGGGGCGGCTGACCTGATGCCAGGACGTAAGGAGTCCAGTGAATGAACGCCCCCACGCGAAGCGACCGCCAGCGCTTGAGCGATTCTTGCGGAGTTTTTAGATCAGGATTGCCATCTCCGCCGCCAATCGCCAATGCCGCTCCAGGCATCACAAGGAACAACACTGCGACCACCAGGAGGCTGATAGCAGGGGTTTGCTTAATGGACCCTCCGCTGTTCACGGAGATCTGCTGTGGTGTCATGCACATTTGCGTTCATTGTATGCGTCCGTGGCCATGCGTCGGCATCCCCCGTACGGGTGTGATTCGTTGCTGACGTTCATGCGGCTTCATTCATGGCGCGGGCCGAGATCAGCAGTTCCGTCACTAAAGGTGAAATTCCTGAACGGCCTCGAACATGGCGGCGATGTTCTGGGGCGGCACTTCCGGCAGGATGTTGTGGACGGTGTTGAACACGTAGCCGCCACCGGACATGAAGATATCCAAGCGGCGCTTGACGTGCTCCTTCACCTCGGCGGGCGTGCCCAGGTTCAGCACGCTCTTCGGGTCGCAGCCGCCGCCCCAGAAACAGATGTCCTTGCCGAAGTCCTTTTTTAATCGCTCCGGCTCCATGTCACGGCAGTTGGTCTGCACCGGGTTGATAATGTCAAAGCCGGCCTCGATGAGATCCGGAAGCACGGCGTGAATGGAACCACACGAGTGCAGGAACGTTTTCATCGGCGTGTGCTTGTGGACGTAGTCGCAGAGCCTGGCATGGTGCGATTTGAAGAAACGACGGTAGGTCTTGGGCGACATGAACGGGCCGCCGTTGGTGCCGAGGTCATCACCGAACCGCATGATGTCCGCGATGTCGCCAACCGCTTCGCAGGCTTTCTCCAGCCCAGCCATGTGCAGCTCCATCAGCGCCTCCACGAACGCCTCAACCTTCTCTGGCTCGCTGAGCAGGTCCATGAGGAAATTGTCGAGCCGGCGGAGAAACGTGCCCCATTCGAACAGATTGCAGCCGATGACCAGCATCAACGCCCGGTCGCTGGTGCGGCGCAACTCCAGCGCCTTCTCCCGAACCTGGTTCCAGAAGTCCGGCTCGCTTGCGTGATCCCACGGGCTGTGGGTTTGAGCCGCCCACATGACCTTGCCAATGTCCTTGCTTAAATTCCGATAATCGGCGGGATAACCTTCGAGATACGGAAAAAAGGTCTGATCGAAAAACGTCCCGCGGTCGGGCATGTGGGCAATGTCGAGACCGTCCGGCAACCGCGCGATGTAGGAGCCGTCTGACTGGCGTTCGGGATGAAACCAGACTGGATATTGCGCACGCTGGCCGTCGGCGAGCGTCACGTCGTACCAGCAGGCGTCGGCGATGTTGAACGCCCGTCCGATGTCCCAAACGTCCACGCCGAACCGGTCGAGGATAACATCCTCGGGTTGGGCAACTTGTTGGGAAACGTCGTAAACACGTGTGTGACCGGTCGTAATGCCAAGATGCCGTTTCAGATTGCCATAGGCGATGGCGGAGATGCCGGAACTGGGCGTCGCGCCAAGATCCACCGGCACGCGGTCGGGTTCACGGTGTTCGACGGCGGCGAGGATTCTTTCGCGCGAGTTCATGCCAGGAAATAGACCTCCTTGGTGTCCGCCCAGATTTTACCCTGGGCCGCCGCAGCCGGCAAGGGCTCCTGACAGGGATCAGTTTCTTTCCACCAGCGCTGGGTGGCCGGGTCGGCGGCCATTCTCGCCATGTCCGCGTCGAGGTCCTCGCCGGTGTATTCGCAGTAAAGCAACAAATAGAGTTTGCCGGCGATCTCAGCTCGATGGACGGAGACGTTTTGGAGATTGCAGGCCTTCATCATTTCGTTGACGCCCGGCATCGGGTTGGCGTGCAACTGTTCGTAATACGCCGCTTTTTCCGGTCGCAGCCCGGTAACCCAAGCGAGCCGGCGAGGTGTTTTGATTGAGGTGCTCATTGAATTATTATTGATGCGAGAATTGCTTTTGTGTCATGCACATTTACGGTGAATGTATGCGTTCGTGGGCGGCGTGTGGCATCCCCCGTACGGGTGTAGTTCCGCAGAGGCGAATTCATGCGGTCATTGGAGTTGGACGGCGCGATAGAATCGTTGTGACGGGATCGGCATCGGGTCATAAACCAAGAGCGGCGTGCTGCTCAAGACCGGAATCTCCTGAAGCAATTGCCAGGGGTCAGCCAGGTCCAGCGAGTTGCGGTATTCCACGCGGTAGTGCAGACCCGGAATGCCGTCCAGGGTGATGGCCACTCCCGTGTTGGCCGAGACAAACCGCACTTCGGAAAGCCCGGATGCAGCAACACCACCGAAAGTCTCAAGAATGTGCAGGCGAACATACCGAACCCCTTCGGCGGCCGTGGTGAAATCCTGTGCGGGTTCACCGTTCGTTCCGCCAGCTCTTGCCAGTGTAATCGTTTTTAGCACGGCAAAGTTCGTGTTGTCGGCCGAGACGGACACTTCAATGTCCTTGGCCCCGTACACCGTGAAGTTACCCGGTTGATTATACTGCCAGATGCGCGTGGTCTGCAGGTCGAAAAGCCCACCCAGGTTGAAGGTGACGATCGGGCTGGTGTCGGCGGGGACACGGTAAGGGTCCGAATACCACATCGTCCCATCGGTATCATTGCCGTGCGTGGAGTCCGGCACCCCCAGGATTCCCGAAGACCCGACCGTGAGGCCGGAACCGTTAACCAAATTCGTCGGCGAACGCGCTCCGAAGGAGGAACTAAAAGAAGCGATGCTGGGCGCAATGAGGCGATTGGTCGAGGGCGCGATGCCTAAAGTCAGGGCCGGCACGGTTTGGAGATTCGTCACAATCTGATCTGCCTGACCGTAGGCGGATGCATAATCCTCTGCCTGGTATGCCTGCTGCGCGGATCCAAACAGAGTTTGCAATTGCCGCACATTTGGGCTGATGCCATGATCCCGGGCTGTGACCTGCAGCAATTGATAGGCATAGGCCAGCCGCTTGCCCGCCGACCGATAAGCATCAATGCTGGCCAGAATGTTGGAGGCATTCGTATTCTGCACCTTCAGATATACAATTTGCTGCGGCGTCAGCGTGATGGGTTGACCCGCTACCAACTGGCTTTGTGCATAATTGGTGTTGGAGAGCACGGCGCCTCCAGGGTCGGTCACGGTGACTTGATAGGTGCCGGGATCCAGCGCCTGGTTGGTTATTGTGGTGCTCACCGTGGTGTCCGTGGGATTGCAAACCAGGAATTCACGGCACGCAGAACGGAGTGATGCTTCATAATCCTCCAGGCTGGCCAAATTTAACACGAGGACGTTGCGATTGGAAGCCGCTGCCAAATCCTCGTACAGCCAACTGTTCCATAGTGAAAGTCCCGTCATGTAAATCGCCGTCTGGGACGGGGACCCGCCGGACCCGGACGGAAATTCCAACATATACATGTTCTCAGTGGGAAAATATTGGCCGACATCCTGGCGCAGGCCGGGATTGAGGTTGCGCACCGTGGGGGCAAATGTGGCGGGGTAAAAGTAAAATGAATTGATCCGGTTCAAATTGCTCAATCGGGCAAGCAGCGGGGCCCGAACGTTAGCGCGGTCATATTTGAGCAACCAAGCCAGGCATAAGTTGGCCTCCGCTGTCTCCCACGAGGTGACGGTGGGCGCTCCCACAAACGGATAAAACAACCCAAGGTTGCGCAGGTCAAGGCTGACCGGGTTGGTTTGGTCTTCGAACCAGGTCGTCATCCTCAGCAACACATTCAGAAAATCCCGCTCGTAGCCCAGATAGACAGGGTCGCCGGTCAATTGATAGAGCTTGTGGGCGGCGATTGCCCCGTAACTGTTGCCCATCAACTCCATCACAGGGATTTCCATCGGGTCCGAATAGGTGGCCGTGTAATAGCGGTTGGATTCGGTGTAGGTCATGTTGGTCATCAGCGTACCCATGGCAACGCACGCTTCCGTCAGATATTTTTGGTCGCTCGTTAAGTCATATCCACCGAGCATCGCAAAACTGTAAGAGCCGACCGACCACGGCTCACGAATGGCCCCCAGCCCTGGAGGATTCTCCGCCCAATCCACCGGCAGTTTTGTGAACGGGTTGAAGAAGACTGAAAAAACATAGTTGACTTGGTGGGCATACCGCATCAGCCCTTCAAGGCCCATCAGAAAACGTCCGCCGATCGCCGGATTGAAATCCTCCTTTGCCAGCGAATCCATGACAGCCAGCATCACCTGGTAATAGACCAGCGTCTGCCAGCTAAGCTCAAGCCCGAAGGTAAAGGCAGGTTGCTGGGTTCCGCTGGCAATCATCCTGGAGTTTGAGTTGTAGAATCGCGGCAGAGCGTCCTTCTTGAGCTGCACGAAGTGTTGCGCTTGAGGTGAATTGTGCAACCGCGTGTAGAGGACCGAAGGTGCCAGAGAATTATTGATGGTCGCACAATTCCACGCATTAAGAGCCTCAGTCGCATTGCTCACCGCAAAAGAAGGGTGAACAATCATTTCGTTAGGGAGCGAGACCAGCAGCAGCGGAGAATCGGTATAAGGTTCGTTCGTGCGGTCTCCGTAAGTGACGTTCTGCACCATCAGGTCAGCAATTGTTCGATCCGCCATCATCCGCCAACTGACGCCGCCTCCATCCAGAGAATTTGTTGGAAAAACAGATGTCCACGGATGCAGGGGTTGGAAGAGTTCCAGCATTTTGTCGAGCATGTCTGACTGTTTTGCAGGACTTTGCGGTCGCCAAGCCGAATACAGATAGAAACTAACCAACATGTCGCCCGCGCGCAGAGTATTGCCCGTCAAGTGATAGGGAAACATCCCCAAACCGGTCTGTGTTCCATTGCTTAAGGTCTTGATTTGCACATCCAAATATCGATCTGCGCCGTTTGCAGCCATCCACGTCGCGGGTGTCATATCAAAAAAGATGGCCGCCTCCTGGTTCTGATCCCACAAATAGGCGGCGGGGAACCCAAAATTGAAGGAAATCGGGTACGCCCCGCGCGTTGCGCTCAGGCCGCCTTGGTGCATGACCAGTTGGGCGGATGGACGGTTCATCCACAGGCCGACGATTGGCTGCGGACTCGGCAGTGGCACCGCACTCGGAAAATGACTCGCAATTTGAAATTTAACCAGGTGAGTGCCCGACTCAACTTCTACCTTAATATCAAACGAATACGTGGGGTTTGTATGCGATCCCTGAAACCGCACCGATTTCATCGTGTCAGTGTTTGTGGAGACAGCGTAGGTGGTTGGTTCCAGATTGAATTTCGAGCCTTCGATCAGAGGGTGCGCCCCATCAAAGAATGAACGCCAGCTTGAGCCGTCCCAAACTGAGGTCGTAACGTGAAACTTGCCGTCCAATCCCTTGTCAAAGGAGACGTTCTGGACCTCGTTGGCAAGCTTGACCGTGGTCGCATTTGTAAACAACGTCAGCCCACCGTGCAGCGGTGACGCAACAAACCCAATAATCACCAGCATCGCCAGCAGCCGAAAACCTGAGCTCACGGTAAGACGCGCATGC
>Ga0194063_10002519_pt1 | contig 11388 bp, 16 predicted proteins | sample SepL3720m_MetaG_FD_155459 | JGI IMG/M metagenome (GOLD analysis project Ga0194063, IMG submission 155459) | Anoxic zone freshwater microbial communities from boreal shield lake in IISD Experimental Lakes Area, Ontario, Canada - Sep2016-L373-20m | ecosystem: Environmental > Aquatic > Freshwater... | reverse complement strand
CGATAAGAGCAGCAATGACTCCCGACAGCACGTCACCGGTGCCGGCCGTGGCCAAAGCCTCAGTTCCCGAGGTCACCAACAGCACCGAGTTCGGTCCACCAGCTGATGAGGCGATGATGGTCGTCGGCCCCTTGAGCAACACCGTGGCACCGGAGCGTCGAGCCACGTCGAGGGCGCAACCGAGCCGATCACCCGGCACCTCTGCGCCGAGGAGCCGTCGCATCTCGCCATCGTGCGGGGTGATCACTACCGGAGACGGGCGAGCAGCCACCAGAGCTGCGAGACCCTCGACCCCCCCAACGGCCCCGAGCCCATCGGCATCGAGGACCACAGGACAGCGCCGTTCGGCGAGCAACTGGCGCACAGCCGCATGGGCCGGCGGAGTGGACCCGAGGCCCGGTCCGACCACCAGCGCACCGGAGCGCTCCGTCTCCTCCTGAGTCACCAAAGAGAGCGCCTCCATGGACACGGGCCGGCGCACCAGCTCAAGCGGCCACGCCACCGATGCTGATCCTGGGGTGACCGGATGGATCAGGCGGACCATGCCAGCCCCGGCGCGCATCGCGCCAAGGCAGGCCAGAGCGCCGGCACCCTCCATGCCCGGTGCTCCAGCCACCACCGTCACTGGCGTTGTCCACTTATGGGCGTCGGTCCCTCGCCGAGGGAGGAGATCAAGATCCTCGTCCCCGACGAGACGGCAGACGGTGTCGTGAACTGTGATGCCGATGTCAGCCACCACCACCTCGCCCGAGAGTCGGCGACCCTCACCGAGCAGGAGACCGACTTTGCGTGCCGCCATCGTCACCGTCACCGAGGCCGCCATGGCCCGACCCGCCACGGCGCCGGTGTCTGCATCCACTCCCGAAGGCAGGTCGACCGCTACCACGATGGCCGACGGCGGAGGCATGGGAGCCTCAAAGGTTCGAGCCAGCCCGGTACCGAAGGCCGCGTCGATTACCAGCTCGGCCCCGACGAGGTCCTCAGTGGAGACAGAGGGTTCCACGGTCGTGACCTCGGCTCCCTCAGCCGCCAACAGCCTCGCCGCCACTCGGCCATCGGCACCGTTCGAGCCCTTGCCGGCGACAACGACGATCCGCCGATCGATCATCGGACCGAAGCGCTCGGAAACCTCGTGAGCCACAGCGCGACCCGCCGCCTCTATGAGCTCATCGTGCGATGTCGCTTCGATCGCCAGGGCATCGAAGGCCGCCATCTCGGCCACCGTCACGACGGGTTGCACGTGCACCGCCTCGTCGCCACGGCCACGGCCGACGCCAACCCGGCGTCATGGCTCATCGAGATGGCCACTGCTGTCACTCCGAGCATCTCGGCCCGCGTCGCCGCTCGGCCATGGAGCGCAACCAACGGCGCGTGTCCTCGACCGCCAGTGATCTCGATCTCGCGAAAACCCACCTGTCCCATCCCAACACCGAGGGACTTCATGACTGCCTCTTTGGCCGCCAGACGGGCAGCCAACGATCGCGTCCGGCCCGTCGTCGTGCCGGTGGCTGTGGTCGCCAGTTCGGCGGAAGTGAACAGGCGCCCCGCCAGACGAGGGCGCCGAGCAAGGGCGCCGGCGAGTCGATCGATCGCCACAAGGTCCGTCCCGATCCCGACCACCGCGTCGGCAGCACCGACGGCCAAGGCGATGCTCACTCGACGGTCACCGTCTTGGCCAGGTTTCGTGGACGGTCGACGTCGAGACCCCTCCCGACCGCCAAGGCATAGGCGAACTGCTGGAGCGGGACGATGTCCTTGATGGGTGACTGCAGGTCCCGGCTGGCTGGCACCCAAAACGTGTAGTCCGCCACGGCCGCACCCTCGTCATCGCCATCCTCCAATACGAGGACCACCGTGGCACCTCGGGACTTGACCTCGGACACGTTCGACAGCATCTTCTCCCTGAGTGGCCCGCCTGTGGCCACCGCCACGACCACGCAGCCCGGCTCGATCACCGCCAGGGGTCCATGCTTGAGCTCGCCGCCGGGATAGCCCTCGGCGTGGAGGTAGGAGATCTCCTTGAGCTTGAGCGCCCCCTCGAGCGCTGTCGGAAACCCAGCGTGACGACCGAGAAAGAAGAAATCAGTGGCGTGGGCCAACTGAGCCGCCACCGCCGCAACGTCACCGGCACGACCCAAGGTCTCCGCGAGAACCGACTCGAGGCGGATCAGCTCGGCGAACTCGACGGCCACCTGCTCGCCGGTCATCTCCCCGCGCACCTGGGCCAAGCGCAAGGCCAATAGCTCGAGGGCAGCGATCTGGGCCAGGACCGTCTTGGTGGCAGCCACCCCGATCTCTGGGCCAGCTCGGGTATAGAGAACCCCGTCGGCCTCACGGGCCATGGACGAGTCCACGACGTTCGACACCACCACCACCCGGGCGCCATCGTCTCGGGCGTGGCGCATGGCCTGGAGTGTGTCCACGGTCTCACCCGACTGGCTGACCCCGATCACGAGAGCCGTGGCGTCAAGGACTGGATCCCGATAGCGAAACTCCGAGGCGATATCGACCTCGACAGGGATCCTCGCCCATCGCTCGAAGGCGTACTTGGCAACGAGGCCGGCATGGAAGCTCGACCCGCAGGCCACCACGATGACCTTGGTCAGCAATCTCAGATCGTCGTCGCTGAGGTCGAGCTGGTCGAGGGCGATCATGCCGTCGTCGCCCATGCGACCCCGCAACGTGTCACGCACCGCGGCGGGCTGATCAGCCATCTCCTTGGACATGAAGTCCTTGAAGCCGCCCTTCTGGGCTGCATCGATGTCCCAGTCGATACGCAGCACGGTGGCCGTTGCCGGCGCTCCTTGGGCATCGGTGACCATGACCGAGCCCGGACGCAGCTCTGCAATCTGGTCATCTTCGAGGGCGATCAGATCCCGTGTCCGGTCGAGCAGGGCCGGGATATCGGAAGCGAGGTAACTGGCCGTGTCGGTGAGCCCGACGATGAGCGGTGAGATCCGTCGAGTTGCCACGATCAGGTCGGGATCATCGACACTCATCACCCCAAGGGCGAATGCACCGCGCACCTCGACCAGGGTCGACCGCACCGCTGCAATCAGGTCATCGCCGGCCGCCAGGCCCTCCTCGATGAGGTGGGCGAGGACTTCGGTGTCGGTATCGGAGGCCAGGATGTGACCGGTGGCGGTGAGTCGGCTGGCGAGTTCGGCATGGTTCTCGATGATCCCGTTGTGCACCAAGGCCACCCGGCCAGAGCAGTCGAGATGCGGGTGCGCGTTGTGCTCCGTCGGGTGGCCATGGGTGGCCCACCGGGTGTGGCCGACGCCAGTCCGGCTCCGGCCGTTGAGCACCTCGGTGGCACCACGCAAAGAAGCCACCGAGTGGGTACCGTCGGCGATCCGGACGCGGTCGACGCCGTCCGGAGAGACGAGTGCCACCCCGGCAGAGTCGTACCCTCGATACTCGAGCCGCTCGAGGCCGTCGAGAAGGATGTCGAGGGCATCGGCCGCACCGGTGACGCCGATGATGCCGCACATGATGTCTTCAGATTACCGGTCAGGCCAGGGGGTCGGTGAGCCGAGCCGATCAGCCACCAGGCGGGCGAGGTCATCGGCCTCCCGACGGGCCACCTCGGCGTCGGCGGCCTCGACCATGATCCTCACCAGCGGCTCGGTACCCGAGGGTCGCAGCAGCACTCGTCCGGTGGTCCCGAGGCGTTCAGCGAGAGCCGCCTCGGCCGCCAGGATCACCTCGTCAGAGAGCACATCGAGCTGATCTACCTCGACGTTGACAAGGACTTGGGGATAGAGCTCGAGCGCACCGGCGGCCAGAGCCGAGAGCGTCTGTCCCGAGCGCTGGACGAGATCGGCGAGCAAGATCCCGGTCAGCAGTCCGTCGCCGGTGGTGGCCAGATCTCGGAAGATCACGTGGCCGGACTGCTCGCCTCCGAGGACAAGGCCGCGATCGTCGAGCGCGTGCAGGACGTTGCGGTCGCCGACGCCGACCTCGACGACCTCGATCCCGGCCTCGGCGAGTGCCACGTGGAGACCGAGATTGCTCATCACCGTGACCACGACTGCTCCGCCAAGGCGACCGGCCTCGGCGAGATCTCGGGCGAAGAGCACCAGCAGGGTGTCACCGTCGACGATCGACCCGGTCTCGTCAATCGCCACAAGCCGGTCAGCGTCTCCGTCAAGAGCCAGACCGATGTTGGCCCCTGAAGCGAGGACCGCGTCCGCCACGGTCATCGGATGCGTCGAGCCCACGCCATCATTGATATTGGTGCCATCGGGATCGGCGGCGAGTACCTCAACGACGGCGCCGAGCCGCCCGAGGACCTCGGCCGCCACCGGCGTGGCAGCGCCGTTGGCGCAGTCGACCACGACTCGCAGTCCCGCGAGGCCGTCTGAACCGAGCACGGAGACAAGATGGTCGACATAGGTGGCGGCGGCGTCGACATCATGGTCGTCAAGAGGGTGTTCGACGAGCAACGGCAACTCCACGCCCTCGGCAAGGAGCACGTTGAGTGCCTCGGCCACGGCCGATTCCTCGTTGTCCGTCAACTTTGTTCCGCCTGCGCTGAGGATCTTGATCCCGTTGTCCTCGAAGGGATTGTGCGATGCGGACACCACCGCGCCAGGAAGACCCTTGACTGCGCAGAGGTGTGCCACCCCCGGTGTCGGCAGGACGCCGACGTCGAGAACACTGGCCCCGCAGTCGACGATCCCGGCGATCAGCGCGGCCGACAAGATGGGCCCCGAGATCCTGGTGTCACGCCCAACCACGACGGCATCGGCCCCGAGGACTTCAACGACCGCACGCCCGAGGGCATAGGCCACCTCGACGGTGAGCTCAGTGAGTGCCGTTCCGCGGATGCCGTCGGTTCCGAAGGCGACCGACGCCACAAATCAACGCTTCGAGTACTGCGGTGCCTTACGAGCCTTCTTGAGGCCGTACTTCTTTGACTCCTTCTTCCGCGAGTCGCGGGTGAGGAGACCGGCCTTTTTGAGCTGGCCGCGAACCTCAGGGTCAAGCTCGATCAGCGAGCGAGCGATACCGAGACGAAGGGCTCCGGCCTGACCCGACATGCCGCCACCGTCCATGGTGGCATCGATGTCGTAGGTGCCATCCTCGATGCCTGCCACTCGCATGGGCTCAAGGATGAGCATGCGGTGGGTGGCCGAGGTGAAGTAGTCCTCGAAGGTGCGTCCATTGACGGTGACACTGCCGGTCTCGCCGGCACAGGGGCGCAGGCGGATCCGTCCGACGGCCTGCTTGCGGCGGCCAGTGGTCTGAGTGAGAGGTGCGGGCATCGTGTTCTTCCTTAGGCCGAGACGCGGCGGGCGCCGGGGACATCATGAGCAACGGGGCTCTGGGCTGCGTGCGGGTGCTCTGGTCCTGCATAGACCTTGAGCTTGGTCATCTGCTGACGGCCGAGACGGTTCTTCGGCACCATGCCACGCACTGAGCGCGTCACGAGCTCCACCGGATCGTCTGCAAGCAGCGTCGCGTACGAGGTGGCCTTGAGGCCACCCGGGTAACCGGAGTGCCGGTAGGCGAACTTGTCCGCGGCCTTGTTCGACGTCATGACTACCTTGTCGGCATTCACGATGACCACGTGGTCACCGGTGTCGAGGTGCGGTGCGAAGTAGGGGCGGTGCTTGCCGCGCAGCAGACGGGCGACCTCACTGGCCAGACGACCGAGGACCATGCCATCGGCGTCGATGACGTACCACGAGCGGGTGAAGTCGCTCGGCTTGGTGGAGTGGGTGGGCACCGTGATATCTCTTCTCTTCTCGTAACTCGGGTCTACCCCGCCGTCGGACGGAGGGTGACCTCTCGGGGTTCGCTCAGACGTTGTCGTAGCGAGGGATTCCCATGTTAGGGCGCGACTGCCCTGATAGGCAAGCCGGTGGCCTGCTCAGCCTCGTGGTCATACCCCACGCCGATCAAGCACAGTCCGTGGCTCGGAGCTGGCCGCACGGCAGTGACCCTCGATCCGGTGGCCATCAGGGCCACCAGATCGGCACCCGTCGAGTTCCCAAGACCGAGGTCGACCACCTGGCCGACAATGGATCGGACCATCTGATGGCAGAAAGACGATGCCTGGAGCTCCACCCGGACGAGCCGGCCTGAGGGGAGGTCCATCGCTCCCGACGGATCCACTACGCGCACCGAGGCGTGGGTAACGACCCGGACGATCGGGTCGAGCTTTGTGGTCCCCGGAGCCCTGCGACAAAATGCCCGGAAGTCATGGCTCCCAATCAGGCTGCCAATCGCCTGATGCATGGCCCGGACATCGAGAGGTCCGGGCACCGTCCATGCCAATTCCGAGAGCAACGGGTCCCCGGCACTCGACTCATGAATCAGATAGCGATACCGCCGCCAGCGCGCGGAGTAACGGGCATCGAATCCCGAACCGACCGGCCGAGCTGCGATGATCGACACGTCGTTCGCCAGCAACCTGTTCAAGTTGTGAGCGAATTGCTCTGGCGTCGGCGTGCCGCCGTGGCCCTCGGGGAGGGGGTCGGGAAGGTCAACATGGACCACCTGAGCCGTGGCATGGACTCCGGCGTCGGTTCGACCAGCGCAGGTCAGCCGTGGAGGCTCCTCAAGCCTGGTGATCGTCGCCAATGCCGCGGCAACGTCTCCGGCGACTGTTCGCAACGAGGGCTGGGCGGCAAAGCCATGGAAGGCTGTGCCGCGATACGCCAGATCAAGTCGCCAGCGTTGAGTGGCGCCCATCGGGGCGACCCTCAGATCAGACGAGCTCGATGCGCGCCATCGGGGCGTTGTCCCCAGGACGCGGGCCGAGCTTGAGGATCCGGGTGTAGCCACCAGGACGCTCGACGTAGCGGGGGCCGATCTCCGCGAAGAGCTTGTGAGCCATGTCGCGGTCACGGATCAGGGCAACGACGCGGCGCTGGTTAGCCACACCACCCTTGGCCGCAGCAGTGATGCACTTCTCGGCGACAGGGCGAAGTGCCTTGGCCTTGGCCTCGGTTGTCACCACGAACTCGGCGGCGATGAGGCTGGCGACGAGGTTCCCCATCATTGCCTTCTGGTGCGAGGCAGATCCGCCGAAGCGCTTGCCCTTGGTCGGTGTCCCGCGCATGTCAGTCCTCCGTGGTGCGCAGTGCCAGACCGCGCTCGTCGAGTCGGGCGTTCACGTCGTTGAGCGACGTGGCACCGAAGTTGGTGATGCTGAGTAGGTCCTTCTCGGCGCAGTTGACCAGTTCCCCGATCGAGTTGATCCCGGCGCGCTTGAGGCAGTTCCGAGCCCGCTCGGTCAATCCGAGGTCCTCGATCCGAGCGTCGAGCTCGCTTGAACTTCCCAGTGCAGCGCCGACGTCACCGAGCTCAAGGCCCTGCGGCTCATCATCGAGCGTGGCGACGAGGTTCACGAGCGAAGCCAAGGTGGCGCCCGCCGAGGCGATGGCCTCACGGGGGCTGATGGTGCCGTCGGTCTCGATGTCAAGGACGAGACGGTCGAAGTCGGTCGACTGCTCGACCCGCACTGGCTCGATCGTGTAGGTCACTCTCCGCACCGGCGAGAAGATCGAGTCAACCGGAATCACGCCGATCACATTGGTCCGCTTGTTTCGGTCCGCAGAGACATAGCCCCGGCCTCGATCGACGGTGATGTCGACGGAGAGCTTGCCCTTGGCGTTCACCGTGGCGATGTGCAGCTCCGGGTTGAGGATCTCGACGTCGCCCGAGACCTGAAGGTCAGCGGCAGTCACGTCAGCCGGACCCTTCTTGTCAAGGCGGATCACGACGGGCTCGTCGCTCGTCACCCGCAGCAGGAGGTCCTTGAGGTTCAAGATGACGTCGGTGACGTCTTCCTTGACTCCCTCAATGGTGTCGAACTCGTGCAGGGCATCGTCGAAGCGCAACTGGGTGACAGCCGCGCCTGGGATCGACGAGAGCAACGTGCGCCGCAGCGAGTTGCCGAGGGTGTGGCCGAAGCCGGGGTCAAGGGGTCCGACGGCAAACTGCTGACGGTTCCCCTGCTCCTCGTCGATGGCCTCGACGGTAGGACGCTGGATGATGAGCATGGTGCTGGCTCCTCGTGTGTAGAAGTCGAGAGGTGGGTGGGTTACTTGGAGTACAGCTCGACGATGAGCTGCTCCTGGACGGGCTCGTGGATGTTCTCCCGAATCGGCGGGTGAAGCACGGTGACCTCGAAGCCATCCTGCGCGGCCTCAAGCCACGGCGGGAGCTGGTTGTCGAGGGTGTCACGGTTGCGACGGACGTGGAAGTTCTCCCGGGTCGATCCCTTGAGGACCACGACGTCACCCTTGCGGACACGGTACGACGGGATGTTCACCCGCTTGCCGTTCACCGTCACGTGACCGTGGCGAACGAGCTGGCGAGCCTGGTTGCGGCTTGCACCCCATCCGGCACGGTAGGCCACGTTGTCGAGGCGAAGCTCGAGCATGATCAGCAAGTTCTCGCCGGTGATCCCCTCACGACGGTTCGCCTCCTCATAGAGATTGCGGAACTGCGTCTCGAGAAGGCCGTAGATACGGCGAGCCTTCTGCTTCTCACGAAGCTGCGAGAGGTACTCGGAGCCCTGGCGCATACGGTCACGACCGTGCTCGCCCGGGGGGTAGTTGCGACTGGCGCGGTCGGTGACCTGGTCAGAGACCGGGCACTTCATGGAGTAGCAGCGCTCTCCCTTAAGGAACAGCTTCGTGCGCTCTCGACGGCAGAGCCGGCAGACGGGACCTGTATAGCGGGCCATGAGTTCTTCTTCTCTCTTAGACCCGGCGCCGCTTCTTGGGGCGGCAGCCGTTGTGGGGGATGGGGGTGACGTCCTTGATGCCAGCGACCTCGATGCCAGCGGCAGCGATAGACCGAATGGCGGTCTCACGACCGGAACCGGGGCCCCGGACGAAGACATCGACCTTGCGGACGCCGTGCTCCATGGCCTTCTTGGCCGCCTGCTCGGCAGCCAGCTGTGCAGCGAAGGGGGTCGACTTGCGCGATCCCTTGAAGCCGACATTGCCAGCCGAGGCCCATGCGAGGACATTGCCCTCAGGGTCGGTGATGGAGATGATCGTGTTGTTGAACGAGCTCTTGATGTGCGCAACGCCGAAGGCGATGTTCTTGCGCTCCCGACGACGCGGGCGCCGGGTTCCCTGGGGCTTTGCCATTACTTCTTGACCTTCTTCTTCCCGGCCACGGTCTTCTTCGGGCCCTTCCTGGTGCGAGCATTGGTGTGGGTCCGCTGTCCGTGGACCGGAAGGCCCTTGCGGTGGCGAACGCCCTGGTAGCAGTTGATCTCCATCTTGCGGCGGATGTCTTGTGCGACATCACGACGGAGGTCACCCTCGACGGTCAGGTTCTGGTCAATCCAGGCCCGCAGCGAGTTCACCTCTTCGTCGGTCAGGTCGCGCACCCGGGTGTCAGGGTTGATTCCCGTCTCGGCGAGTGCGTGCTTCGACGTGGTGAGCCCAACTCCGAAGATGTAGGTCAACGAGATTTCAACCCGCTTCTCACGGGGGATGTCGACTCCGGCGATACGTGCCATCTGGTCCTCTTCCTCAGCCCTGGCGCTGCTTGTGGCGCGGGTTCTCGCAGATGACGCGGACGTTCCCTGCCCGTCGGATCACCTTGCACTTTTCACACATCGGCTTGACGCTCGGTCGTACCTTCATGATTGTTCCTCTCGAACCGGTCGGGACTACTTGTACCGGTAGGTGATTCGCCCGCGGGTCAGGTCGTATGGCGTGAGCTCGACCTGGACCTTGTCCCCCGGCAGGATGCGGATGCGGTGCATCCTCATCTTCCCGGAACTGTGCGCGAGGACCTTGTGCCCGTTCTCCAGCTCCACTCGGAACATGGCATTGGGCAATGGCTCGACGACGGTCCCCTCGAGCACGATCGCATCTTCCTTGGGCTTGGGCAGTTCACTTCTCCTTGAAATCTGATGTCACAACACCACGAGGCGGGACGCTGTGAAGCATCTCAATCCACCACATTGGGGCCTGCCGCATGGTCGTCCCCGAAGGGCGCGACGAGCGGACTTCCATCTTACTCAGATCTGGCGCCAGCGCCAACCCGAACGACCATGGCAACCCAAACTTCGCACGGGCAGCCCTCTCAAAACGTCTGTCCTCTCTTGCGAGTGCTTCAAAAGTCACGACCGACACCAGGGTCCAAGGGGCCCGAACGAGCGAGGTCCCAACTCGCCAATCGGCATCGCTCGATCGCCAACACCCGGCGACATCTCGTTCATCAGGCGACGAAGTCCCTTGTGGAGAGATGTCAGGTTCTGGTGATCGAAGACCTAAACGTCGCGGACATGACCATGAATCGACATCTGTCCCGGTCCATCTCGGACGCCGCCATGGCCGAGCTCTCTCGCCAGATCCCCTACAAGGCCATATGGCATGGGGTCGAAATCCGATCGATCGAGTGCCGCTTGGCTGATCAGTACCGTCGCCGCATCTCGCTGTGATGCGCTAGTTCCCGCTCATTGCGATCCCGAGGATCGCCGACCCCACGACGACCGCCACACAGGCCACGGCAATAAAAGGTCCGGGATTGACCCGCGGCCGGGAATAGGTCACGGGGATCTGTCCGTGCGATGACGCAGGCCTCTCACCCTCTGTATATTCATCCAGCATCGCCGTCGTCCTCTCGGTCTACCTCCACGTTAGGACGATTCTCCCAACGTGCGGCCCGTGCCCTCCGGTTGAGTCACTGTGCAGATCTCGTGAGCGAGCGCCGCATCGAGGCGAGGTCGGCCGGAGGGGATCGAACACGGTGACCGGCAAGCCAGATCCCCTGAACCAGGAGGACTGGTTCACGATCACCTTGGACCGACGACCACTGAGGCTGGTTCGGTGCGTGATGCTCGAGAGGGTTCCGCACCGGGCAACCGAGACGATGCTTGTGGTCGAGCCGACCGGGAGGAATTCTCGACTCTGTTGTGTGACCTCCGGCGAAGCGGAGGACCGTCGGAGGCGGACGATGATTTCTCCCCTCGTGGTCCGCACCGCGAAGCGATCCACGACGCGTCCCTCGATGCACCTCTTGCCGAGGGCACGGACATTTTTGACGGCCGGCATGAGACCTCGAAGGACACCGACCACATTGGGCTGACCCAAACTGGTCACCAGAGCGAACGGCCGAGCACCGAAGGACGTGAGCCTCATCGACAGCCAGACCTTTCCGCGAGGCAGGTCGAATACCACCTGGCCGGTAGTCCCCGCTGAAGACCTCATGATCGGATCGCCTGAGCCGGAGTCATCCGGTGGACATTTCGAGATCTAAGCGACCTGAGACAGCGGACCGAAGGCGGTGGGCGGCGAGAGGGTCGCCGCTTCGACCGCGACCGCGATGGCGGTGTGGCCGGCATGTCCGCGGGACCAGCCCGAAGAAGGAATCGTCTCGGACCGGTGGTCGTGGCTCGGCTGCTCG
>Ga0194063_10002518_pt1 | contig 11393 bp, 5 predicted proteins | sample SepL3720m_MetaG_FD_155459 | JGI IMG/M metagenome (GOLD analysis project Ga0194063, IMG submission 155459) | Anoxic zone freshwater microbial communities from boreal shield lake in IISD Experimental Lakes Area, Ontario, Canada - Sep2016-L373-20m | ecosystem: Environmental > Aquatic > Freshwater >... | reverse complement strand
GCATAGTATCTTTATTCTTTTCATATCCGGGATAAGGTCCGAGTTCCTTTGCCATTTCAGCGGAAGTTGCATAAGAGCGCATGTGCAGAATAGCAGTGATTGCACCTGCGATTGCTCTTGCTTCGTTTGAATCGTAAGGAATACCGAGAATCATAAGTAAGGCACCGAGGTTTGCATAACCAAGTCCGAGTGTTCTGTATTTATAAGAAAGTTCGGCAATTTCCTTACTTGGGAACTGAGCCATAAGAACACTGATTTCAAGAACCATAGTCCACAGGCGTGACGCGTGCCTGAACTTTTCAATTTCAAATTTCTCTATCTCGTAATTATAGAACTTTATTAAATTTAGCGAGGCTAAGTTACAGGCAGTATCATCGAGGAACATATATTCGCTGCAAGGATTGGAAGCCTTAATCTCGCCGCCATCAGGGCAGGTATGCCATTCGTTGATTGTAGTATGAAACTGAATACCGGGGTCAGCGCAGGCCCATGCTGAGTATGCGATGTCGTCCCAGAGTTTTCTTGCCTTTAAAGTCTTCGATGGTTTTGGTTCTCTGTTTTCTTTCTTTGACTGCTGAAGTTCAACACGCCAGTAGAGATTCCACTTATCATCCATCTCAACAGCTTTCATAAAATCGTTTGTTGCACGGACACTGTTGTTGGAATTCTGTCCTGCCACAGTTGCGTATGCATCAGAGTTCCAGTCAGTATCATAAATCGGAATAAAGATTTCCTTGAAGCCGAGTTTAGATAACTGAATAACTCTTTCAATATAGTTTTCAGGAACGTAAGCACGTCTTGCTTCTTTTATTGCTGATGCGAGTTGTTTATTCTTTGTTCTGTCAGTGCCGTCATCTTCAGGATGTCCCGGATTCTGGCATGCAGTTAAAATTTTATTCAAATAAATATTAAGGGCTTTGGAACCTGTAACGAGTGCTGCTACTTTTTCTTCTTCAACAACTTTCCAGTTGATAAAATCTTCGATGTCAGGATGGTCAAGGTCGAGCACTACCATCTTTGCAGCTCTGCGTGTTGTACCGCCTGATTTAATGGCACCTGCGCTTCTGTCGCCGATTCTTAAGAAAGACATCAAGCCTGACGATCTTCCGCCACCGCTTAAATGTTCGCCTGAACCTCTGACGTTTGAGAAGTTTGAGCCTGTTCCTGAACCATACTTAAACAGTCTTGCCTCACGAACCCACAAGTCCATGATTCCGCCTTCATTCACTAAGTCATCACTGACTGACTGAATAAAACAAGCGTGCGGCTGGCAGTGTGAATAAGCATCCGCAGAACGTGTAAGTTCGGCAGAGTCAGGGTCAACGTAAAAATGTCCTTGCGAAGGACCTGTAATGCCGTAAGCCCAGTGCAGGCCTGTGTTAAACCACTGTGGTGAATTCGGAGCTGCGTACTGCATAGCAAGCATATAAACCATTTCATTGTAGAAATGCTTTGCGTCTGCTTCTGAGTCAAAATACTTATACTTCCATCCCCAGTAAGTCCAGCAGCCTGCGAGCCTGTTGAACACCTGTCTTGAATCAATTTCGGAAGTATATAAATCTTCAGTACCTGTTAAAGTATCTGTATCGACTTCACTGCGCTGAAGCCATTCAGGAACTCCCTCTTCCTTAACTTTCTTTAAAACTTTTGGTATACCTGCTTTACGAAAATATTTCTGCGCAATAATATCCGTAGCTACCTGTGACCAGTGTTTAGGTACAATAACATTATTCATTTCAAATACAACAGATCCATCGGGGTTACGGATTACGGAAGAACGTTTGTCATACTCAATCTGGTTTAGTGTAGTTGAACTTGTAAAAATTCTGTTTATTCTCATTCGCTTAAAACTTTCCCCTTGTAGAATTTAATCTATCTTATTTAATAAATTATTTTAAAGAATTACTATGATTTGATTGCTTCTAATTTACAAGAAATAATTTTAAAATCAAATATCTTAATTTACGAAAACTGAAAATTTTCCGCTTGATTATTAAAAATATTTTACATCTATAACATTGAGAATAAAATCGCGCCTTAATTTTGAAATGTTTATTTTTTCGTATGGGTTTTTGGGGTAAAATGTGAGGGTCTCTTAAATTCTTTTGCTGAACACCAATGCAGTTTATAATTATTATATCGTGTAACGTCAGTGTTTATAGGGGTTTTTAAGCATCAACAAATTTATTGTTACTTTTAGTGTTAAAAGCATAGAAGAAAACCTGCGTGACAGGAATTTTACGTCTTCTGAATGGTAAGAATTTTTTCCAAACCGGCAGAGAGAGGAGTGAAAAAGATGTATGACAAAATCTATGCCTAATAAAATAGATTTAGAATAATTAATTTCAGTAAAAGAGTAAGAAAATGGAAGCAGAAAAATTTATAATAAAGAATGGGTTTACAGACTCCGGAAACACGGTTGAAATTGTCAATCCGTTCAACGGAAAAATAGTTAAGCGACTATACAAAACGACAAGAGAACAGGTAAACGAATCTCTCAATTATTTACACTCTGTTTTTCAGAAATATAAGGTTGTTCCGTCTTACTTAAGAGCAGAATTACTGGATTTAGTCTGTCGGAAAATCTCCGAAAGGAAGGAAGAATTAGCTCAACTTATCACTCTTGAGACAGGTAAGCCGATTAAGTTCTCAAGAATAGAAATTGACAGGGCAATTTTCACTTTTAAGACAGGTTCAGAGGAAGCAAAACGGATTGAAGGCGAAATAATTCCTTTAGACCAGTTTAAAGGTTCAGAAGGAAAGAACGGATACGTGAAAAGATTTCCTATCGGAGTAATTCTTGCAATTACACCATGGAATTTTCCCGTAAATCTGGTTGCACATAAATTATCACCTGCTTTAGCATCGGGAAATACTGTATTATTGAAACCTGCTTCGGCATCTTTATGCAGTGGAATAGAAGTTGTTAAAATTATAAAAGAAGCATCGGATGAATTAGGTCTGGGATATTGTCCTGTGAACGTTGTAACATCTTCGGGATCTGAAATCGAGGAGTTTTTAGCAGACGACAGGATTAAGATGATAAGTTTTACGGGAAGTCCGTTAATCGGATGGGGAATTAAGAAGAAACTTTCGAAACAAAAATTATCGCTGGAACTTGGCGGGAATGCAGGTGTTATAGTTGATAAAGACACCGATATTGACACAGCAGTTCCAAAGATTGTGAACGGTGCATTCTATTCGGCTGGACAATCCTGCATATCGGTTCAGAGGGTTTACGTGCACAGCGGCATATACAAAGAATTTGAAGAAAAGATTGTAAATTTCACTAAAAACGTTGTTTTTGGAGACCCGAATGACGAAAATTGCTTGTCAGGACCGATGATAAACGAGGCAGAAGCAAAGAGAGCAGAACGCTGGATTCAGGAAGCACTTGAGTCAGGAGGTAAGATTCTCACAGGCGGAAAAAGAAACGGGGCAGTACTTGAACCGACTATAATAACTAATGCAGCGAATGCCTGCAACGTCTGTTCGAAGGAAGTATTTGCACCTGTAATGGTATTAAAAGAGTTTAAAGATTTCAAAGAAGCGGTTGCAGAAGTTGATAATTCAGATTTTGGTCTGCAGGCAGGTGTGTTTACGAATGATTTAAAGAATGCAATGTATGCTTTCGAGAACATTGAAGCGGGCGGCGTTGTTATAAATGAAGTATCTGCATACAGGATTGACTCGATGCCTTACGGCGGTATGAAACAATCAGGACTCGGCAAAGAAGGAATAAAGTATGCAATCGAAGAAATGACCGAAAGAAAAATATTAATAATATAAACAATAAACATATAATGGAAAAGAATTCAAAGATTACGGTATTCGGAGGCACAGGAATGCTTGGGAGTGCTGTTGTGAGAAGTTTAAAAGGTAAAGGATTTACGAACGTAGATGCCATATCAAAAGACACAGGGTTTGATTTGCTTAATAAACAAATGGTTGATGACTACTTAATAAATATAAAACCGGATTATATGTTTATGGTAGCGGGGCTTGTGGGAGGAATACTTGCTAACAATTCCAGACAGGCAGATTTTCTTTATCAGAACTCTTTAATGATACTCTACACACTTGAGTCGTTAAAAACATATTCACCAAAGACTAAGATACTTTACACAGGTTCTACGTGCATATACCCGAAAGAAAATCCACAGCCGATAAACGAGTCAAGGTTTATGACAGGCCCTCTTGAAGAAACCAACAAAGGTTATGCAGTCGCGAAGGGAATGGGTGTAGTTGCCTGCCAGCTTTACAGAGACCAGTACGGAATAAACGCAATCGAGATAATGCCGACGAATATGTACGGACCGAAAGACAATTACAACCTAAGCAACAGTCACTTTTTTGCAGCAATGATAAAGAAACTTGTCGATGCAAAGAGAGAAGGAACCGTCCCTACTTTCTGGGGAACGGGCAAACCAAGAAGAGAAGCATTACACGTCGATGACTGTGCAAACGGATTAGTTTATCTGATGGAAAACTACAACAGTCCGGACATTGTAAACATCGGAACGGGAACAGACCACACAATTGCAGAATACATAGACATCACAAAAAGGTTAGTCGGATATGATGGTGTAATAAACTGGGACACAACAAAGCCAGACGGAATGTACCAGAAACTGACAGACATACAAAGATTAAAAACAATAATGCCGGAATTCAAACCAAGAACTTTTGAAGAAGGCGCAGCACAAATCCTTAAAGAAGACTTCGGAATGTAATCTTGAAAATATCCGCTCCCGGTTCTATTAATAAATTGAATCGGGAGTGTTCTATAATTCCTTTTTATTGAACCACTCTGGTTTTTTCCATTACTTAAATTTCTAAAACCATAAATAGATAGTCTTACAACTACTACTTGGCTTTCAATTGTAATTAGTCTCTAATTAGTATCTCCTTGGCCTCTGATTAGTCTCTTATTAATCTCATCATATAGGTTTCAGATTTGATACCTGAAAACTTTCTGGAATCGAAGTTTTTGGAAAAAGAGTAATCAGAGTATAGTCTGTGGGCTATAACTATTCGAAGGTAATTAAACATAACTCTCCTTTCCTGAAATTCAGAAAAGGAGAGATCTAAAATTATAAAATTATTTTATGGCTTTTTCAGAAAGTCTGTCAACCCAGCTTCCTGCGAGTGTGCGGTATATGTTTACTACGCTTTTGAGCAGGCCTGCCTGTGTGTTGACGTAATCGAGCTGGGCACTGAAGAGTGAACGTTCGGCATCCAGTACTTCGAGGTAACTTGTGATTCCTTCTTTGTAACGTGAGTCGGCAAGTTCTTTATAGAGAAGCAATGCTTCCACGCGTTTGCCCTGATAGCCAAGCTGTTCCTGTGTAAATACTCTGTCAGTGAATGCGTCTTCTGTTTCTTTGAATGCATTTCTGATTGTCTGTACGTAAGTAAAGAGCAATTCCTTCTTTACTGATTCAGCAACTTTCACCTGACTTGAAATCTTGCCGCCCGTAAACAAAGGAGCGACTATACTGCCGCCTACATTCCAGATTCTCGACTCAGGGTTTAAGATGGTTGTTAAGTCATTACTTGCAAGACCGAGAACTCCACTGAGAGAAATTGTCGGATAGTACATCGACTTTACCACTCCGATTTTTGCGTTGGCAGAAATAAGTTTCTGTTCTGCCTGGCGGATATCGGGTCTGCGTTCAAGAAGTTTTGACGGAATACCCGACGGTACGTCGGGAATAGTGAGACTGTCAATTACGTTAGTAGTATAAATCTTTTCAGGGTTTCTTCCGAGAAGAATACTGATGGCAGATTCAAGCTGCGAGATTTTCTTTTCAAGAGCCGGTATCTGTGCTTTTGCGAGCCAGAATTCCGATTCAAGCTGAACGAGTTCAAGTTGAGAGATATCGCCCTTTGCGAGACGGAGTCCGAATAGGAAGAGAGAATAATCACGCGATGCAACAGTGCTCTTTGTGATTTCGAGCTGACGCTTTAAAGCAAGAAGGTCTATATACGATGTTGCAACCTGCGAAGCAATCATAAGCACGATTCCTTTACGCGATTCTTCGGAAGCAAGAAGTTCAGCTCTTGCGGATTCATTTGAGCGGCGGATTTTACCCCACAGGTCAATTTCCCAGTCTGCAGAGACTGCAACGTTGAAGATACCTCTTGCATCGTTTTTAGTTGTACCGGTATTTACTGAAGAGAACTGTCCGTACGTAGTTGTTGCCTTGCCGTTTATCTGCGGGTACATATCGGCTTTAGAGACTCCGTAGAGCGCCATATACTGTTCGACTCGTGCAGAGGCAACGAGAATGTCTGTGTTTTCCTTGATGGCAGTATTGATCAAGTCTGTCATTTTACCGTCGCGGAAGAGCGACCACCAGGCAGTATCAGCAGTAACAAGCGTAAGACTGTCGGATGTTTTTAAAGAATCGTCGGAGACGATATCCTTTGGAATATTCAGTTTTGGTCTTTCATAATCAGGACCAACTGCACATCCGCCGATGAATAAAAACAATAAGAAGATAATATACTTTTTCATATTATTTATCTCCTTTCTCTTTATTTTCAGGAGCATCGGGTATTGCAAAAACCTCATCAGAATCTTTCTTCTTTTCCTTTACAAAATATTTTTCAACCATTACGAATAAAGCCGGGACCAGGAAAATAGCGAGAGATGTTGCTACCAGAAGACCTGCAAACACTGCCATACCCATAACTTTTCTCGATTCTGCACCCGCGCCTGCCGCCCTTACAAGAGGAACGACACCAAGTATGAATGCAAAAGATGTCATAAGAATCGGACGCAGTCTTAACTCTGCGGCATCAAGTGCCGACTGGATAATCGGTACACCTTTTTCCCTCTTATCTTTGGCAAACTCAACTATAAGAATAGCGTTCTTCGCCGAGAGACCTATAAGAGTTATAAACCCAATCTGAGCATAAATATTATTTACATAAGATTCACTGAAGAAACGTGAAATCCATAGACCAAGCATTGCGCCAAAGATTGCAAACGGAGTACCGAGCAAAACGCTAAGCGGCAATGACCAGCTTTCATACTGAGCAGCCATAATCAGAAACACCAGGGCAAGCGCCAGTATAAACACCGTACTGCCGGAACCTGCTGCCTTTTCTTCCTGATAGGACATGTCAGACCAGTCATACCCCCAGCCTGCAGGAAGCACTTCTGCCGCTACTTCCTTTAAAGCATTCAGAGTTTCGCCCGATGAGAAACCGGGTCCCGGAACACCTGTAAGCTGAGCAGACCTGTAAAGGTTGAACCTGTTTGTAAAGTCAGGTCCTGCTACATTTTTAATAGATACTATAGAATTCAGAGGTACCATCTCGCCTTTATTGTTTTTCACGAAGAAAAGTCCGATATCATTTATTGCATCGCGGAACTGTCCTTCAGTAGAAAGGTAAACACGGTAAACCCTGCCGAATTTATTAAAATCATTTATATAACTTGAGCCAAGAAATGTTCCCAGTGTCTGATTAACAGCACCGATATCTATCCCCTGTTTCATTGCTTTGTCGAGGTCAACATCAGCATAAATCTGCGGAACGTTTGAACGGTAGAATGAAGTGATGGAACCGATTTCCGGACGCTTCTTTGCAGCAGCAATAAATTTCTGAGTCATATTAAACAATGCTTCAGGAGTATTACCGCTCTTATCCTGCAACAGCATTGAGAAACCCGCACCCGAACCAAGGCCCTGAATAGCAGGCGGACCAAAGACAAATGCAACGGCTTCAGGAATTTCATCAGCGAGGCGTTTATTAAGTTTATTGATAGTTTCAAAAGATGTTTCACCTTTTCCTGTTCTTTCATCCCATGGTTTCATGGCGACGAAGAAACCTCCCATATTACTGCCCGTAACACCAACAATAAAGTTATAACCTACGACGGTAGTAAAGTTATCGATTGTTTCTGTTTCTCTGAAAATCTTCTCGACCTTTTTACATACTTCATCGGTTCTCTGCAATGAACTTGCATCGGGAAGAATAACGCTTGCCATAAAATAGCCGTTGTCTTCTTCAGGAACGAAACCACTTGGAACTCCTTTAAAGAGAAGCAGTATAAAGACGATTAAAATTGCTATAAAGGATACTGAACGTAATGTTTTTCTTACGAGTATGGAAGTGATAGACATATATCCGTGTGTAAAACTGCTGAATCTTTTATTAAACCAGACGTAGAATTTATCAAGTGGAGATTTTTTAGCACCTTTGGGTTTAAGGAGCATCGCTGCGAGAGCAGGGCTGAGTGTCAATGCATTGAATGCAGAGAAAAGCACTGAGATCGCAATCGTAACAGCAAACTGCTGATAGAGTCTTCCTGTGATGCCTCCCATAAAAGCCACGGGAATAAACACTGCAGCAAGAATAAGCGCAATCGCAACAACGGGACTTGTTACTTCCTCCATTGCTTTAAGCGTTGCGGCTTTCGGAGACATCCCCTCTTCGATGTGATGCATAACTGCCTCAACCACAACGATGGCGTCGTCAACCACAATACCGATGGCAAGGACCATACCAAGAAGCGACAGAGTATTTATAGAAAATCCAAGCAGCGGAAACATAATAAACGTTGCAATAAGAGAAACAGGAACAGTTATTAAAGGAATAAGTGTTGCTCTCCAGTTTTGCAGGAATATAAAGACTACAAGAATAACGAGTAAGACTGCTTCAACAAGAGTGTGAACAATTTCGGTTATACTTTCCTTAACGGGCAGAGTAGTATCGAGAGATACAGAATACTCAATACCCGGTGGAAAAGTTTTTGATATATCATCAACAACTTTTTTAATATCTTCTGCGACCTGAAGCGCATTAGAGCCAGGAAGCTGATAGACAGCAAGAACGGCTGCCGTATTGCTGTTATTCCTTCCCTGCATATTATATAACAGAGAACCAAGTTCTATCCGTGCAACATCTTTCAAGAATAACTGGGAACCGTCGGGATTAGTTTTAACAACTATGTTACCAAATTCCTCTTCATTCAGAAGTCTGCCTTTTGTTCTGACAGTATAAGTGAAATCCGTTCCGGGAGGAGCAGGCGGCGCACCAACCTGTCCTGCAGGAGAAATCACATTCTGTGACTGTATGGCATTAGAAATATCACTTACTGTAATACCCATCTTACCGAGTAAATCAGGTTTAAGCCAGATTCTCATCGAATAATCGCTGCCCCCAAATAACTTGACGTCACCAACACCTTTGGTACGGCTAAGCTGGTCAATAATATTTATAGAAGCATAGTTAGAAAGAAATGTATTATCATAAGTGCCGTTTTTTGAAGTCACTGAAAAAATCACAAGCGGAAACACGAGCGACTTTTTTACGTTTACACCGTACTGCTTAACAGAATTTGGCAGGCTTGAAGTAGCCTGTGAAACACGGTTCTGAGTCAGAACGTTCGAGTTATCAAGGTCGGAACCGACATCAAAAGTAACCTGAAGTGTCATAGTACCGTCGCCGGCATTAATAGACTTCACATAAATCATATTCTCAACACCATTAATCTGTTGTTCAAGCGGTGTGGCGACAGACTGTTCGATATCAACGGACGAAGCACCAGTATAAGAAGTTGTAACACTGATGTTCGGCGGTACAATATCAGGATACTGCGAAATTGGAAGAGTCCGCATTACAATAATACCCACAAGAACAAGCACTATGGAAATAACCATAGCGACAATAGGGCGGTTTACAAAAAATTTTGACATTACTTAAGCCCTTCCTTGTTTATTAAAGAATCGAGTTCTGTGGAACTGTCAATCTGCTTTACGGGAATACCGGGTTTAATCTTTAATATACCTTCAGAGATAACTTTTTCGTTTGGTTTGATTCCGGATTCTATAACAGCTAACTGACCAATTTTTGGGCCGACCTTAAGTGTTCTGAGTTCAGTCTTGTTTTCGGCATTGATAACGTATGCCTGCATCGTTCCCTGTATTTCAAACATACACTTTAAAGGAATAACCACTGCGCCCTTTAAAATTTCTACTGTTGTTCTTACCTTTGCATACTGACCCGGTCTGAGAACTTTATCAGGATTCGGGAAAGAACTTTCAAGCATAAGAGTGCCTGTTGAAGGATCAATCTGTCTCTGGAGCACATTTATTTTTCCTGTATGCTCATAAATCGAATTGTCTGCTAATATCAGTTCAAGGACTGCTTTTTCTCCTTTATCATTAACTTCTTTTTTAGGTAATTTACTGTCGCTCATGAATTTCTTAATAAGCGTAAGGTATTCCTGTTCACTGATAGAAAACCTTACGTGGATGGGGTCAACATTAGAAACAGTATTAAGCGGGCCTGTTGTTATCTTGCTCACGTAATCACCAACCTTAAAATTTGTTATACCGATTACACCCGAAATCGGGGCTGTAATACTCGCATACCCAAGGTTTATTTTTGCAAGGTTTAATGAAGCAAGGGCAGATTCCACATCACCTTTACGGGCATCGTAGGTTGCAACTGCAATCTCAAGAGTTCTCTGACTGACGGCTCCCTGTTCGGCAAGCGGGGTATATCTTTTAACGTCTGATTCCGCCTGAACAAGCATCGTCTGGGCAGCAGTTAATGTACCCTTTGCATTGGCAACTTTCTGTAAAAGTTCATTGGGGTCTATTGTGTACAATAAAGCACCCTGATTAATGTTAGTCCCCTCTACAAAATAAATACCTGTGATAATACCATCGACACGAGAGCGTACCTCTATATCTTCGGCACCAAGAGTCTGACCAACCCACTCCTGCTTTATGGGAACATCTTTTTGAACTGAAGTAATGAACTTTACTTCGGGTGGTGATTGCTGCACTACTTCTTTTTTACCGCAACCGGATATTAAAGTAATAGTTAGAATAACAAGAAAGAGAAAAGTAATAATATTTCTGCCCATTCCAAGCTCCTGAGAGTTAAGATTTAAAAAACAGTATGATTTTTTAACTAATATGAAAAATAAGAAATTAAAGCAAGTATAACAATTTACTAATTTAACCGTTACAAGCGAAGATTACATTTTCCACTTGTCGCAAACTTTAATATGCTTTATTCATAAAATAACATACGTTTAGCAACACTATTTCGGACTCCTGAGATTTTCAAGTGAAAGAATTCTTGCGATTAAGACCGTAGGATAAAGCTGCCCGATTACGGCTTCCAGATTACTCAGTGAACGAACAACAGGCAGAACCGGAACAATATCTCCGTATCCCAGAGTGGTTAAAGTTGAAAAACTGAAATAAGTAAAGTCGGCTATATGTTCGCCTCCGGGTATATGAAAAGTGTTTGGGCCCATTATCAGGTTAATAGTATAGTACAATGTTGCGAACAGATTACCAATTAATAAATAACCTGTCATTGCACCTTCAAGTCTCTGATTACTGTAAACACCACCTTTAAAT
>Ga0194063_10002517_pt1 | contig 11394 bp, 14 predicted proteins | sample SepL3720m_MetaG_FD_155459 | JGI IMG/M metagenome (GOLD analysis project Ga0194063, IMG submission 155459) | Anoxic zone freshwater microbial communities from boreal shield lake in IISD Experimental Lakes Area, Ontario, Canada - Sep2016-L373-20m | ecosystem: Environmental > Aquatic > Freshwater... | reverse complement strand
CGGGCCGAGGCGGTGTGTTGGGATCTTTAGTCACAGGCGGAAATGCTCCTCAAGGAGCCTAGCGAGAGCGCCCGCCGGAGCCGCCGCCCGATCGCGGGGACGCGATCTAACCTTCAACGGCGCGCAGCGTTGGCGGCGCGCCTGAATCGCTGAGGTAGCTCGGGAGGTCACGGATAAAGACTGCCAGCGCTTGGCGGTAGCACTTCAGCGAGGAGATCGAAACCCACTCGTTGGGGCCGTGGTGGCCACCGCCTTGCGGGCCGAATTCAACCGCTGGAATGCCGGCTTCGAGGAACGAGATCGCGTCCGAGGCGCCGTCGCGGCCGATCGAGAGCGCCTCCCCTTCGCGGATCGAGCTGACGGCAGCGCGCAGCGCCAACACGTAAGGGTCCTGGCGCGAGACGATCGCAGGCACGCGGTGGAACTTGCGCACGATCGTCAGGTCATCGATTCGCTCGATCTGTTCAATGATTTGATCGGGGTCTTGGCCTGGCAAATAACGGATGTCGACGTCGATCTGGCAGCGGTCGGGCACCTTGTTAAATGCGTCGCCGCCGGTTACCCGCGCCAGATTGATCGACGGGCGATCGAACAGATCAGACGACTGACGGCTGAAGGGCAGAGTCTCAATCCGCCGGTAAAGGTCGTGCGCTTTGAGGATTGCGTTGTCGCCCAGCCACGGAGTTGAGCCATGGGCGGCGGTGCCTACAACCTCAAGCCTGAGCGCCAGCACACCCTTCGCTTGGACGCCAATGTGGAGGTCGGTCGGCTCGCCGGTAATCGCAAAGTCGGCGTCGATTCCCTCGCCCACGAGCACGGCGGTCGAGCGATTCTCAACGTTCTCTGACTCCTCGTCTGGAACGCAGATCAGCCGTACCCTGACTGCGTCCTGAAGGCTCGCATCCTGGACGGCGCAGATCAACGCGGCGAGAGCACCCTTCATGTCGTAGGCGCCGCGGCCGATTAAGCGGTCGCCCTCGACGCGTGGCACGAACTGTTCGGCGAAGGCTGGGACGACATCGAGGTGGCCGTGGAGGACTACTAGTGGCCCGTCGAGCGGCCCGGCGTCAGCAATGATCACCGGCAACCCTTCGTGCTCACGGGCGCTTACGCGCACCTCGCGCGTTTCGAGCCAGCCCTTAACGAACTCGGCGGCTGCGCGCAGGCCATCCTCTTTCGAGGTGTCATAGGCAATCAGCCGTTCGGCAAGAGCGAGCTCGTCCATTCCTACGGAGGATAGAGTCCCAGCTATGAGCTCACGAATCGTTCTCTTTGGTGCAACTGGCTACACCGGCGACCTAACGGCGCGCGAGATGGTCGCGCGCGGAATGACGCCGGTCCTCGCCGGCCGCCGCCGCCAGCCGCTCGAGCGGCTGTCAGCCGAGCTAGGCGGGCTTGAGGTCGAGGTCGCTGATGTCAATAACCCGGCTAGCGTCCGCGCGCTCGTGGAGAAGGGTGACGTGCTCGTGAGCACGGTCGGCCCATTTATGCGCTTTGGCCAACCGGCGCTCGACGCTGCTCTAAGCGCCGGCGCCCACTACCTCGACTCGACCGGCGAAGGGCCGTTCATCCGCCGCGTCTTCGAGCAGGCCGGGCCGCGCGCGCAATCTGCCGGGACAGTGCTGCTTACAGCGATGGGCTACGACTACGTCCCCGGCAACCTCGCCGGCGCGCTGGCGCTGCGTGAGGCTGGGGAAAGCGCCCACCGAGTGGAGATCGGCTACTGCTGGGAGAACGAAGGCGGCGGCTCTACATCGGGGATGAGCGGCGGCACTCGAGCGAGCGCAGCCGGAGTCGCCTTTGAGCCGGCTTTCGCTTGGCGCGGTGGCAGGCTCGTGACTGAGCGCGGCGCAAAAGAGATCCGCAGCTTTGACACCGGCGCAGGCCACAGCGCCGACGGAGTTTCGATCGGCGGCAGCGAACACTTTGGCCTCCCCCAGATCGACCCGCAGCTGCAGGAAGTTGGCGTTTACCTCGCTTGGTTTGGCTCGATGACGAAGCCGATGCAGCTCTTCTCAGCCGGCGGCGCCGCCGTGACGAAGATCCCCGGCGTCCGCGCCGGCCTAGGCGCGCTCAGTTCGAAGTTCGTCACCGGCTCAACCGGCGGCCCAGACGCGGCGGCCCGCGCGGGTTCGCGCTCGATCATCTGTGCAGTCACTTACGACCGGGCCGGCAAGGAGCTCAGCTCTGTCCGCTTGAACGGCCCCAACGGCTACGACCTGACTGCCGACTTTCTCGCCTGGGGCGCCGAGCAGGTTGCTACCGGCAAGGTCAGCGCGGCAGGTGCGCTAGGCCCGGTGCAGGCGTTCGGCCTAGACGAGCTGACAGCGGCCGCCGCCAGCTACGGCCTCAAAGCTGACTGATCTAGCAGCGCTTAGGCTTCGAGGATGCCGAAGAAGATCTTCGCGCGGCGCTGATCGCGCAGCGCCTTCTTCTGTGCTTCGGTGTGAGGCTCGGCCCCAGCGATCGCAGCTTCAGCAGCGTCGATCTGGGCCTGAAGATCTTCGCGGACTAGCTCGTCTGGCTTGATCGCCTCTTCGACGAGCACCAATGCGTGGTTGTCAGCAACTTGGATGTAGCCCTCACCTTGCGCAAAGCTAACGATCTCGCTCTCCGAGATGTAGAGCTTTAGCTCAGCCGGCGCGAGCATTCCAAGCAGCGGCGTGTGATTCGCCAAGATGCCGATCGAACCGACTTCGGTGCGGGTTGAAACCATCTCAACCTCGCCGCTGAAGATCGGCCCTTCAGGCGTCAACACCTCGACTTGGAACGGAGTGCGGGCCATGCTCGCTGCTAGCGATCCTTCGCTGCGGCTTCAACGACCTGTTCGATCGTGCCCTTCAGCAGGAAGGCCGACTCAGGCACGTCATCGTGGACGCCTTCGATCAGCTCGCGGAACGAGCGCACCGTCTCAGCGACCGGGACATATTCACCGGGTGTGCCGGTGAACTGCTCGGCAACGTTGAATGGCTGCGAGAGGAAGCGCTCGACCTTACGTGCGCGCTGCACGGTGATCTTGTCCTCTTCTGAGAGCTCGTCGATTCCGAGGATCGCGATGATGTCCTGAAGCTCCTTGTAGCGCTGCAGGATCTCCTTGACTCGGGTCGCGACGTCGTAATGCTCTTGGCCGAGAACGTCGGCCTTGAGGATCGTTGAGGTTGAATCGAGCGGATCGACAGCCGGGTAGATGCCCTTTTCCGAGATCGAACGTGAGAGCACGGTCGTCGCGTTGAGGTGGGCGAATACCGAGGCCGGCGCCGGGTCGGTGAGGTCGTCGGCAGGAACGTAAATCGCCTGCACCGAGGTGACTGAACCTTGGCGCGTTGAGGTGATTCGCTCCTGTAGCTGACCCATCTCCGATTCCAGCGTTGGCTGGTAACCAACCTGGGAAGGCATCCGGCCCATCAGCGCCGAAACCTCTGAACCGGCCTGAACGAAGCGGAAGATGTTGTCGATGAAGAGCAGCACGTCTTGGCCTTGATCGCGGAAGTACTCGGCCATCGTCAGGCCCGAAAGCGCGACGCGCATACGAGCTCCTGGAGGCTCGTTCATCTGACCGAAGACGAGCATCGTCTTGTCGATAACGCCCGACTCCTTCATCTCCAGCCAAAGGTCGTTTCCTTCGCGCGAGCGCTCGCCTACGCCGCAGAACGCGGAGAGGCCGCCGTGCTCCTTGGCGAGGTTGTGGATCAGCTCCTGAATCAGAACCGTCTTACCTACTCCAGCACCGCCGAAGAGGCCGACCTTGCCGCCCTTGGCGTAAGGCGCGAGCAGGTCGATCACCTTGATGCCGGTCTCGAACATCTCGGTCGTTGGCGTTAGGTCCTCGACGTCAGGTGCTGGCTGGTGAATCGGACGACGCTCGTCGACCTTGATTTCTGGGCCGCCGTCGATTGTCTCGCCGAGCAGGTTGAAGATGCGGCCGAGCGTTTGCTCGCCGACAGGGACGGTAATTGGGCCGTGCGTGTCGGTCACGGCAACGCCACGGGCAAGGCCGTCGGTCGTGTCCATTGCGACTGCGCGGACGCGGTCGTCGCCGAGCTGCTGCTGCACTTCGCAGACCAGCGTTTCGCCGCCGAGCTCGACAGTGATGGCGTGGTTGATCTCAGGCAGCGAGCCAGGGAAGGAAGCCTCAATGACGACTCCCTTGACCTCTTCGATGCGTCCTGTATTACTGCTTTCAGATTCCATTAGTTCCTCTGATTTGGTTGTGATCAGGTCAGCGACTCAGCGCCGGCAACGACTTCCATAATTTCCTGCGTAATCTCTGCTTGACGGGCACGGTTCATCTCCAGCGTGAGGTCATCAATGACCTCGGCGGCGTTCTCGGAAGCACTGCGCATCGCTGTCATGCGAGCACCGTGCTCCGACGCGGTCGATTCGAGTAGCGCGCGGAAGACCGAGATTTCAACGTAGTCGGGGATCAAGCGCTGGAGGATCTCAGCCGGGTCAGGTTCGTACTCGACCAGTGCGTGATGAACCTCGCTGCCGTCGCTCTCCTCTTCGGCCTTCGCGATCTCCTCGTCGACTGTTGCCTGCTGAAGCGGCAGCAGCACTTCGCGGCGGACCTCCTGCGTCAGCGCTGAGACGTAGCCGTTGTAGAAGATCTCAACGCGATCAACTTCGTCATCGACGTAAGCGGCGATCAGTTCGCCGGCGATGTGGCGTGCGTCTGCGTAGCCCGGGCGGTCGGTGAAGCCGACGTAACGGCCGGCTGGGTCAAGCTTGCGGAAGATCAGCGACGAGACGCCACGGCGACCGACGGCGTAGAAGCGCACCTTGACGCCTTCAGCCTCGTATTCAGCGGCGGCGAGTAGCCCAGCGCGGATGATCTGCGAGTTGAAAGCTCCGGCCAGGCCACGGTCACCTGTGACGAGCAGGATTGCCGCCGTTTCAAGCTTCTCGTGCTCTTGCAGAATTGGGTTGCCAGCAACCTCGCCGCCGGCAGCGGCGGCGGCTTGGCGCGTCATCCGGCGGATCGCACCCGCGTACGGGCGCAGCGCAGAGATGCGCTGCTCAGCCCGGCGCAGCCGTGCAGCCGCGACCATCTGCATCGCGCTCGTGATCTTGCGGATGTTCTTAACGGATTCGATCCGCTGTTTTACGTCCCGCTGGGACATTTGCTGAGCTTGCGGCGCGCGTTAGATCGCGGTCGCCGCTGCCTCCGTTTCGGCCTTCTCAATTGCGCGCAGACCCTCTTCGCCGCGCGTCGTGTCGCCAACGCCGGTCTCAATGATCGGCTGGCCCTCTTCGTCGAGGTCGTAGCCAAAGTCGTCGGCGAAACCGGTGACGATCTTCGTCAACGCGGCCTGCGTCTCGTCGGACCAGTCGCCGCTCTTGATCTTGTCGAGCGTCGCTGTGTCCTCAGCGCGGACGCGCTGCGTTAGCCCGTCGAGGAACTCTGGGATCCGCTCAACCGTGATTCGGTCAAGCGCGCCCGATGTCGCGGCGAAGATCTGTGCGACCTGAATGTCGATCGGCAGCGGATCACGCTCAGCCTGGTTGAGCGTTGCGACGAGCCGCTCACCACGAGCCAGCGTCCGCTGCGTGTCGGCGTCGAGGTCAGAGCCGAACTGGGCGAAGGCCTCAAGGTCGCGGAACTGTGAGAGCTCGATCTTAAGGCGACCGGCGATCTTCTTCATCGGCGAGATCTGCGCGTTACCGCCGACTCGTGAAACCGAAATACCAACGTTGATCGCTGGTCGCACGCCGGAGTTGAAGAGCTTCGGCTCAAGGAAGATCTGGCCGTCGGTGATCGAAATCACGTTCGTCGGGATGTAAGCCGAAACGTCGCCGGCCTGCGTCTCAATGATCGGCAGCGCCGTAAGCGAACCGCCACCGAGCTCATCGCTCAGCTTGACCGAACGCTCGAGCAGGCGGCTGTGAAGGTAGAAGACGTCGCCTGGGTATGCCTCGCGGCCCGGCGGGCGGCGCAGCAGCAGCGACATCTGGCGGTAAGCAAAGGCGTGCTTTGTGAGGTCGTCGTAAACGGCGACAACGTGGCCGCCCTTGTAGAGGAAGTACTCACCCATCGCGCAGCCGGCGTAAGGAGCGAGGTACTTCATCGGAGCCGACTCATCGGCTGCCGCAGCAACGATGATCGTGCGCTCCAAAGCGCCAGCCTCAGCGAGCGTCTCGGCTAGCTGAACAACGGTCGCCATCCGCTGGCCAATCGCGACGTAAACGAAGACCAGCTCGCTGTCCTTGTTGTTGATGATCGTGTCGATCGCGATCGAGGTCTTGCCGGTCTGGCGGTCACCGATGATCAGCTCGCGCTGACCGCGACCGATCGGGATCATCGAGTCGATCGCCTTGAGGCCCGTCTGCATCGGCTCGGTGACCGGCTGGCGCTGAACGACGCCCGGAGCCTTGAACTCAGCGAGGCGAGTCTCGGTCGTGTTGAGTGCGCCCTTGCCGTCGAGCGGCCGCCCCAGCGGATCGACGATCCGGCCGAGCAGCGCGTCGCCAACCGGAACTTCAAGCAGGCGGCCGGTGCGCTTAACGATGTCGCCTTCAACGATCTCGGTCCAGTTGCCGAAGAGGACGGCGCCGACGTTGTCGGATTCGAGGTTAAGTGCGAGGCCGGTAACGCCGTGGGGCAGCTCGAGCATCTCCAGCGACTGGCAGTTCTCGAGCCCGTGGATGCGGGCGATGCCGTCACCGATCGACAGCACTGTGCCGACCTCGGTCAGCTCAGCTCCGCCGGCCTCCAGGCCTTCGATGCGGGACTTGAGGATGCTTGTGATCTCATCGGGCTTGATCTGCATGGTTTTCTTATCTTCTCCTTGGATTCGCAGCGCCCCTAAGCGCGTGCGACCTCTGTTCGAAGCTGCTCGAGTCGGTTACGGATTGATGCGTCAAGAATTGAGTCGCCGGCGCGGACGATGAAGCCGCCAACGATTGCTGGGTCTACCTCTTCTTCAAGTTCGATCTTGCGGCCGGTCTGACGGCCGATCTGATCACCGATCCGGCTAACAACTGCCGGATCGAGCGTTACTGCACTGGTGACGGTTACGGCGAGCAGGTCCTCCGCCTCGTCGCAGAGCCGGTCAAATTCCTCGCGGACGCGGAAGATCACCGGCAGCCGCTGGTTCTCAGTCAGCAGCATCAGGAAGTTTTCGACTGCCGGGTCGGCGCCATCGATCGCCTTCATCAGGCCAGCCTTCTTCTCCTCGGTCGAGAAGTAGGGCGAGAAGCAGAACAGCTTCAGCTCTTCGTTTTCGCTCAGAGCGTCGGCCAGTTGACCGAGCTGCTCGCGCACGAGCTCGAGATGATTCTGCTCGCTCGCGACCTCAAAGAGGGAGCGCGAGTAGACCTGGGCGATCGCTTCCATTTGAACTAGTTCCGTCGCTCGCCGCTGATCGCTGAGAAGTCGAGCTCACCGAGCGCCTCGTCAACGAGCCGCTGCTGGTCGGCGTCGGTCAGCACGCGACCGGTCACCTTCTCGGTAGCGAGCACCGTCAGATTGGCGACTTCGGAGCGGATCTCTTCGATCGCGCGGCGCGTCTCGGCGTCGATGTCGCGGCGAGTCTGCTCGAGCATCTCGGCACGCTTGGCGCGTGCCTCCTCGCTCGAATCATGCTCGTGCGTCTCGGCAGCCTTGCGCGCCCGGGCGACGATCTCATCTGCCTGGACGCGGGCATCCTTGAGCCGCTCGCGGTACTCAGCGAGAAGCGCGTCGGATTCCTCGCGCGCCTTCTTGGCGTCCTCGATCGAGTCGTCAATCATCTTGACGCGCTTGTCGAGCGCATCGCGGATCGCCGGGAAGGCGAACTTGTTGAGCACGATCAAGGTCACGCCGAAAGCGAGCAGCGTCCAGATCATCAGCCCCAGATTTGGGCTGACAAGGAAGCTGCTGCCGCCGCTCTCAGACGAGGCCAGTGGCGTTAGTACGGCAAGCATCGCCTTATCCGAGGAAGAAGGCGATCAGGCCGAAAATGAAGGCGTAGAAGACGATCGCCTCTGTCAGCGCGAATCCAAGCCACTGAATCGAGGTGATCTCATCCTTCATCTCAGGCTGACGGGTGACCGATTCGATCACCTTTCCGAAGATAAATCCGACGCCGATGCCAGGGCCAATCGTGCCGAGACCGGCGCCGATGCCAAGGGCAATCGCTTTCATGCCCAAGCGTCCGTAGTTCTGCGCCACTTCGGTCGTGACGCCCGACTGGGCGAATTCGCTAATCAGGTGGAGGTCCACTGTGTTCTTGCTCCTTAGTGTTCTTCGGCGACGGCGCCGCCGAGGTAGATCGCTGCCAGGATGGTGAAGATAAAGGCTTGAAGTGTTGCGACAAGGCCGACCTCGAAGATGAAGAAGGCTACGGCCATCGTACCGGTCACGAGGCCAAGGATCAGTGACCCTATGAGCGCCAAGTTGAGCAGCACGACGAGGCCGCCGCCCATGAACAGGATCAGCAGGTGGCCGGCGAGCATGTTGGCAAAAAGACGGACTGAGAGCGAAACGATCCGCACGAACTGCGAGATCACCTCGATCAAGAAGATCGGGGCCGCCGCAGGGCCTTCCACTCCCGCTGGAACCCAGCCCTTGAGGTACTTGATTGGGCCTTTCGCTCGAACGCCCTCGACGTGGTAGCTGATCACGACGACGAGCGTTAGAACGAGCGGCACCGAGATGTTGGCTGTAGCTGCGTAGAGAGCAAGGGATGGAATCTCAAGGCCAAAGATCGTGAAAGGCTCGAGCGTGTTGGTCGGCAGCGGGATGTAGCCGATCATGTTCGAGTACCAAATGAAGAGGAAGATCGTGGCCAGGAACGGGAACCAGCGATTGACCATCTTGCCGCTGAGGTTGCCCTTCGTCATGCTCTCGATCAGCCCGTAGTACATCTCGACGGCGGCTTGAAGTCGGCCCGGCTTCATCTTCATCCGGTGGCCGACGTAGATCAGCGTGACGCAAGAGAGAAGAGCGGCGACCAGGACGTACACCACGGCCTTATTGATCGACATGTCGATCCCGAAGATCTCGATGTTGACCCACGGCACGAGTTCGAACTCGTTCTGCGGCTGGTAGCTCTCGTTGACGTTCAGCGCGAAGGCGCCGGCCGGAGACGCGAGCACAGCGGCGAAGGTCGTGACTGCGACGAAGAGGCGTGTCTTGATCATGCCGCAGGGCCTGCCTTCGGCTGATCGAATGGGCGCGTCGCGATCGAGACCGTGAAGTAGAAGGTGAAGACGATGATGAAGAGCACGCCTGCGGCAAGGCCAGCGTCGTTCTCGATCATGCCGACGCCGAAGATTGAGAGCGCGACGAGCCAGCCTCGGCCGATCATTGAGCCGGTCACGATTCCCGCTACGCGGGCAGGGTTGTCGGACTCCAGCGCCTTCTTGTTCGTCCAAGCCTGGACTGCGCGCTGGGCACACCAAGCGAAGGCGCCGCCGAGGTAGCCGAGCATCGGCCAACCTGCGAGCAGAAATACAGGCAACGCAGCGGCGAGCAAGATCAGGTCGGCGTAACGCAGGTAAGGCATCGACTTAGAGGTCACGGAAGCGCGAGCGGATGAAGGCGATGCCGACGATCGGGCCGATAATCAGGCCGACAAGACCGACCGCGATCGGCAGCCCGACGAGCGAACCGAGCCCGTAGCCGACCAGAGCGCAGAGGCATACGACAACCAGCAGCATGATCCCCGCATTGGCGGCACGCATCGTCGGTTTTGATGATTGCTCGCTGATGGCGAAGGCTCGGTGGCTCGTGATCGTTAGGGACATTTTGACGAGGTATTGCTGGCAGGCGAAGCTCGCCGCAGGCTGGCCGAGCGTATCGCATCGTGGCTCGATCCTGCGTGCCCGTAACACTTCGTAACGCCTGCCACAATCGGCCCTAGTGGTCGCTATGCGGCGATTGCGCGCAGCCGCTGACGGGCGCCGCCAGCGAGTTCAAGCTGAAGTAGATCGCCGATTTGCTGGTAGACCTCGCGATTGACCGCCATGCCGCAGTGAGAGCTGTTGACCTCGACGTGTATCGCCTGAGGATCGAGGCACGCGCGCCAGTTGAGAACACCATCGCTACGCGAGTAGATCGAAGCGAAGAGCGTCCGCGCAGGCATGTCCTCGTCGAGGTCGCTCCAGAACTGGCTGCAGCACCCGGTTGGCTCGAGGCCGAAGGTGTAGGCCTGCCAGCTGCGCTCGCAGGCTTCGCCGATCAGGCCGGGCGCGCCTAGCCGCTGGGCGCTCTGCAGCGCACGGATCTGAATCCGCAGCAACATGTGGAAGTCATCCATCTGGGCGACCAGCGGCGAGCCGAGCCCAATCACACGGTTGACCCGATCGGGCTGGCGCACAGCCAAAACGCGCGCGCAGCTGCCGCCGCGGCTCTGACCGATCAGAGCGACCGGCCGACCGTAACGCTCACTTAGCGCGATCACGCGCTGCTCAATCTGAGCGACCGTCTCTTCCGAGCAGCCGACGTGGGCGCTGATTCCCGAGCCATGAGTGCGGTAGCCGATCCGTCGGAGCCACTGCCCCATCAAGGCCAGCGACCTGTCACCGGCAAGGAAGCCCGGGATCAACATCACCGGCTGCCCGTCGCCGTGAGCTACGCCATGGCCACGCCAGAGCGAGCTTCGCAGCAGCGTGAACGCCTCCGCGGCGCCACGGCCCTCGCGCCACATTTCAGGGCCATGGTCACTCGACATCACAAGAACCGTACGGGGCAGGCAGGACGGCCGTCTCAGTTAGCTTCAAAAAGCCCGCAGAAGCGCGGATCCTGCGGCTCCGCTGTTAGCCTCGAAGTAATGGCCGCACCATCGAGACAGAGCAGCGCGCCGACGGCCAAACGGGCCGCGATTGAAGCAGCGCTGCTTGAAGCGACCGAAACGCTGCTCGCTGAGGGTGCTTCGTTTGCCGACCTTGGCGTAGAGCGGATCGCTACTCAAGCTGGAATCACGCGGACAGCCTTCTACTTCTACTTCGCCGACAAGCGAGAGCTGCTGATGGCGCTGACTGCTGACGTAAACGAGCTGTTGCTGGAGCAGGCCAACCTTTGGTGGTCGGGCGACGGCGAACCGGCAGTGCGGCTTGAGCGCGCGCTCACGAACGTCGCGCGGCTATTCGGTGAACACGCCGTACTGCTGAAGGCGCTCGGCGAAGTAGCTGCCTACGACGAACAGGTCGCCGAGCACTGGCAGCGCCTGATCGGTCAGTTTCTCGAGGCAACCGAACAGCGGATCCGCGAAGAGCAGTCGGCTGGCCTTGCGACCTGCTCGAACCCTTCGGCAACGGCCTTCGCCCTGACCTGGATGACGGAGGGAACGCTGAGCCAGCAAATCCTGCAGCAGGGCCTGCCTGCCGACGACGAGCTGATCAGCGCCTTGGTTGAGATCTGGGTTCGTTCGGTTTACGGGTCGGCCTGAGTCGCGCCCGGCTCGTCAACGTTGA
>Ga0194063_10002516_pt1 | contig 11405 bp, 7 predicted proteins | sample SepL3720m_MetaG_FD_155459 | JGI IMG/M metagenome (GOLD analysis project Ga0194063, IMG submission 155459) | Anoxic zone freshwater microbial communities from boreal shield lake in IISD Experimental Lakes Area, Ontario, Canada - Sep2016-L373-20m | ecosystem: Environmental > Aquatic > Freshwater >... | reverse complement strand
GCCGAGTCCAACCATATGAGATTTACACCCCTCACAACGCGAATACCATGCAGATATAGGGGGAAATCGCTGATTACCGTCTGAAAATCTTGCGCAAATTATCGCCAAAATGTGAGTTAGTATTGTTGACGGCGCGACGACGTATTATAACGGCACTGCTGTGGCCAACAATCTCGCGTTCGACCACGTTACCTTTACATTCACCACGACGGCGTCGGCCCTCAGTCCCACGATCACGTTGATGAACGTTAACTCTGATTATCAGCATGCCATTGATTTCGCCAACGTCACCCTCCAACTGGCGCCAGTGCCCGAGCCGACGACCATAACCCTGGCTGGTCTCGGAATTCTGTTGGTGGGTGTGGGCCGTTGGGCGCGCCGTCGCCCAGCGTAATGGCTCCGATCGTCAACCGCGTTGAGTATTAACCGGTTCGCGTGGGTGGTGGCAACAACGCCACCCACGCTCCCAAAAATAAAAACCTCGAATTCAGAGGCAATTTCAAAATCCCGTAGCGGCGTCTCGGCAGAGCGCCGCTAAACTGCTTTTCTTGGCCACAAGCGCGGGGCTCTGCCGAGACTCCAAGACGCCGGAAAAGTTTTGAAAGAGCACCTTCAAATTCTGGTTTCTGCTGGTCTCCTGCGCCCGCCCGGCGCTTTCAAAACCTCGTAGCCAGGGTCGCGAGGCGCAAAATGCCTCCGCTCAACCAACTAATCAGCGCCGCCTCAGCCCGGCTACGGTTTTGCACGCCACGCCCGCAATTGGGTATAGGCGAAAGTCGCGCACTCGTGTGCTAAAGATAAACCAGTGTGAGGCTAACACCTGTCTGACCACTTGAGGTATTGTGCCACTCGTAATGCTAGCGGAACAATGAAAAAACAAACAGACTTGCGAAAGCGGGTCTTTAAAATAGAAACCTCAAACACAAAGGTACAATATATGAACACACACATGAAATCCATTGTCGCTCTGGCGGCCGCGCTGTGCGTCCTGCCGCTTGGCTCCGCTCATGCCGAGGACAACACCACCAACATCATCAGCGGCACGACCATTGACTACGCCGCCGGCATTTATGTTTTCGGCGATACCGGCACGAACAACTATCTACAGATTGACAGCGGCGGCAAGCTGATCAACTGCGCGAGGACATTCATCGGTAACGGTGCTGGTGCCAGCAACAACACCGCGCTGGTCACCGGTAGCGGTTCGGCATGGGACGTCGGTGCATTAACCTTTGGCTGGAGTGGAAACAACAACCTCTTGAAGATCGCCAATGGCGGCGCTGTCAACGGTATCGGCGCTGGCAACCCCATCCTCGAAGGCGTCGGCACTATCATGGGCTTTTCATGGGCTCCCAGCAGCGGCAACATTCTGGTTACCGACAGTGGTTCCTCTTTCAATGTCGGCGGAGGAATCCTAATGGAAGGCAACAGCAGTCTGACGGTCAGCAATGGCGCCACCGTCGGCGGCATTGGCGGCTATGGGACTTATCTAATAGGGGCTGATATCGGTTACGCCGGCAACAACAAGGTTCTGGTCACAGGTGCCGGCTCCACCTTCATCGCCGGCGGGAATTTATTTCTATTGGGAGATGGCGCTGGAAACAACACGCTGACCATTGCTGATGGCGGGTTGTTTGACTCCCCATCAACGGCAGTGGCAATTGACTTTTTCAGCGGCAACAATCATGCGTTGGTCACCGGTGCCGGTTCTGCCATAAACGTCGGCACTCAGCCTTTCTATGTGGGCTATGGCCTTTCAGGCAGCAGCTTGGTGGTTTCCAACGGCGGCGCGGTCATCACCACCGGCTCCATTTTTCAAGGGGTTACCGCCGGTGCCAGTACCAACACCATCACCATAACGGGGCCGGGTTCGATTTTGGATAACCAGTTGGGATACAATCCGGTCTGGCTCGGATATGATGCTGCTGCGACCGGCAATATCTTGAACGTGGGCAACGGCGGTCTGCTCAAGACTTTTGTGGTTGTGGCGACCGGGACCAACGGCATGTTCAATCTCGGCGACGGCACGACGCCGGCGACGGCGAATCTGTATTATGTGGAATTGCGTCACGCTACCGCGCGGATGAACATCAACGCTGGCGTGTTACAGCCTGTTTTGGCTATGGCGAATATGATTTGGGGACCTGGCGCTGCCAACAACGTTTATATCCAGAGCGGCGGGTTGGTGGCTGATTGCTCGTTCTTTAACGCCGGGATCCAGATTCCGTTGCGGGAGGATCCCTCCAGCACCGGTGGCGGGCTGACCAAGATCGGCGCCAATACCTTCACCCTCGGCGGTGCGAACACCTACACCGGTGCCACCACTGTAAGCAACGGCACCTTGCAGGTGCATGGCTCACTCCCCAGCAGCACGGTGACGCTGGCCAGCGGCACCACATTGGGTGGCAGCGGTTTCATCGGCACGCCGGTGACGGTTCCGTCGGGCACGACCCTGCAGCCGGGAGGGAGTGGTGACATCACCAACTTGACTGCCACTTTGACCATCAGCAACACGCTCACCCTCGCCGGCACCACGGTGATGGTGCTGAACCGGACCAATGCCCAAACCTCGAGCATGATTTCCGGCATTACCACGCTGACCCAGGGCGGCACGCTGACGGTGACGAATGTGGGCGATGCCTTGCAAGCCGGTGATGCCTTCTCGCTCTTCAGCGCCTCCAGCGTGAGCGCTGCGTTCACCGCCATGACCCTCCCGAGTTTGGATGCGGGTTTGACGTGGAATTTCAATGGCCGTATTTTGAAGGTGATGGGAAATGTGGACCCAACGCCGACGAACATCGTGTATGGCGTGAGCGGAAGCATCCTGACGCTCACTTGGCCGGGCTCACATCTGGGCTGGTATGCGCAGTCCAACTCGGTGAACGTGGCCAGCCCGAGCTCCTGGTTTGATATCGCTGGGTCACAAACCGTCACGAATCTGAGCATCACCATTAGTCCGGCGTTACCGCAGGTATTCTACCGGCTGCGCTACCCGTAATCGGTTTGGGGCCTGGGTTTGGGCCGCAGCGACGTTTTGGGACGCTCCGCGGCCCAGAAATTGAAAAGAGTTGGTTGACGATTGTGAAACGATTATGAAGATCATGAAGAAAGGTCGGCACGCCCACCGTGCGGCTGGCTTGGCGGCATTCACTCTGATTGAGTTGCTGGTGGTAATTGCCATCATCGCCATTCTGGCCGCCATGCTCCTGCCGGCGCTCAGCAAGGCCAAGGAGAAAGCCAAAACCATCAACTGCGTCAGCAACATGCGTCAGATCAGCCTGGCATCCGCCATGTATGTAGATGACAATCAAGGCGTCTTAATGCCTCTCTATTTTGTGGTCGGCAGCCCGTTTATGCCAAGCGACTTCAAATGGGACACCAACTATCTCGATGGAAACAATGGCCTCTTTATGTGGAATGATCGCCTGCGGGTGAGTTATGTCAAGAATGCCGGCGTTTTTAGTTGCTCTTCCATGACAGGAAAATCGACACTAAACAATAGCAAGTATCCTCTCGGCATCGGCATTAACTGGACAGAGCTGTGTTGCTCGGCGCTACCGGTCAGCCTGTCGCCGAGCGGCCTTGACAGACCATGGGTCAAGGTCAGCAGCGTCTCCCGTCCCAGTGCGTGCATCATCTTCGCCGATTCCGGAACATTGATATCCCAAGCCAATGCGAGCGACGCGAATCCAGATAATTGGGTGCAAAAACCAGCCAGTGGCGAGAAAAGTTACGGAACCGAATACTTCCGGACTCCGAACGACACGATGTACCAGGCGGGGGACGCTCGCGCCGTGTCACGCCATGGCGGGCGCTGCAACTTTGGCTTCGTTGACGGCCATGCCGAGACTCTGAAAAACAGCAAGGCCGGCTGGCCATTTTGTCTGCCATCAAATCTGAATTCAGGCCTGTCGGTGCCACAACCTGAAGCGTGCCTGTGGGCGAGGTACCACTAACGGATGTCCTGCAAATTAAATCCCACGGCTCGGCATCGGCATGGGCTTGGCCATATACGAGAGTCGCCGTAACCGCTGCGCGCGAAAACCTGACCACTCAATGTTCTTGCGAGTCGGCTCAAACGCCGAAAGCATGCAAGCCGCGTCGGTGTTCAGCACGTCGAATGCACCTCTGGGCACACCTGCGAGATTATCCACCCGCACGCTGCCCACCTTGCAACAGGTGCAGGGCTGCGTTTTCGGGTCGCACTCGAAGTTTCACCAGTGTGTGGCCGAGGGCCGAAACCGAAACGCGTATGGACACTTTGCCGCCCTGTTGCTCCACATCGCCACCTTCAACGATCGCAAAGCCGCCGGGCAGTCCGATCTCGGATAGCGTGAAAGTAAGCGTTCGGATTTGCGGCTGCTCGGTAAAGTTGAAAACGTCCAGAACACTGCTACGCGCCTGGGGCAACGTGTGCGCATGCACCGTTTCGTCCAGTCCGTAGAACATGCCTTGCGTATAGAAACGCTTCAGAGGAAGGTATGCCCGCATCGCGGCCTTTTGCGCATCCCACACCGCCGGACTCTGCGGCTTGCCCCCGACGCCCAAGTGCCGGCAGGTGCTGGCATACCACCAAAACACAAGCGCGTTGGTATTGTCTGTCTTCAGCCCCACGTGCAGGTAAAGGGGAATACTGTAAGCCAGGTTGTAGTAGTACAGACTCCTCGCGCGACCCGACAGGAGGTCGTCCATCGAGTTCCACATGAATTCGTGCCCCCAAAGAGAGTCAAAGGAATTCTCGCGCGTGTAAAGATAGTAGGTCGGGGTGTAGTGCGCGGAGCTCGGGCCGGTCACAGGATCGTGCAATTCGATGAGCATTGTCGGGCATGCCCGCTTGACCGCGCTGAGGATGTCCGACACGGCGTTAACGTGCTCTTCCCGTGTAGAGGGGATTGAGTGACCGTGGGCCGGATCATAACAAGGACCATTGTACGTGGTGCTGTCAAACATCATGAAGGCAATGCCCTTCCGGGCCAGATCCGTCAGCAGCTTCTTCTTGGTCTCTCGGAAAGCAGGTGAGGGAACGCACAGAACCCAGGGTCGGCCGCCATCTTTGTCCATTCGCCAGGCTTCACGAGGCAGCACCAGCGGATCGGCAAAGGTCGGCGGAGCGCCAGCCAGCCCGATCCAAAGTGATGTCTTCAAGCCATATTCCTTCTGCATTTGCACAACGAACGACTCAACCGCGCCGAGCCGGCTCGCATCCCACACATGATGACTCGGTCCGGTTTCCCAGCCTGGATCCAGGTAGAGCGCCTCGCAGCCCAACGTCTTCGCTTTGGCGGCTTCGTCCTTCATAGCCTCCAGCGAATACAGTCTGCCAAGCAACTCAACGTTCCCACGTCGTAGGAAATCGGGAAGTTGCTCGCGGGGAGTCTTGTTGAGCGCTTCGCCTACGGCCCGGAAGTAATCGTTGTCGTATAACTCATTCCAGTGAACGGGCGGGTTGAAACCGGGCCGCAGGCCGCAACCGTTGTTCTCCATGAAACCGCGAAAGGCGTAATAGCCAGCCTTCCAGTCTCCTGCCAGGGCCCGCAGGAGCGTTCCTCCAAAAGTGAAACTCTCACCCGGGGCAAGGCTGGCGGCTTTTTCCGGTGAACCCTTCTTCCATAAGCCGGCACCGCCAAAACAGAGCACGGTTTTGTTGCCCACCACCGGGGAAAGCAGCGACCACTCCATGTTGTCAGGAGCATACTTGGCGATGAGCAGCGATACCTCCCCCTTGGTCCAAACCCAGCCCTCGGATCCCCATGTGGGGCTCGCAATAGTCTCAAGCCAGTCCATGTATTGGCTTTTTTGCTCGACGACCTGCTTCAACGGGAAGTCTCCGACAACCCCATCGGTCCCACGTCGGTAGGGAATCTCGCAGAAATGGATGTATTCGGCGTCTCTGGTCCACGCCGCGCCCTCTCTGAGCACTTTGGCAAAGCCCACGCGGAAGTCCACGGTCGCAAGCCGATTCGTGCCGATATTGGTGATGGTGAGAGTCTCAGAAATCGCGTCCGGGATTTCAGGCCGAGTTGAGAAAACTTGGATGATACCCAGCGAATCAAGTCGCGCTTGGAAACGGACAAACGTCGCGCCGTGCGCGTTTTTGCTAATCTCTGGAGGTCCGGAGAGTGTGGGCCTGCGGCTGCCGGGCCAGACATAATCGAAGTCGGCGTAGGCCGTGCCGGACAGAGTGTCCCGCAGCCGGTTGGGATTCAAACCGTCCCGCGTCTCCACTCGTAACTCCAAGCGTCCATTCGTGAGCTGGACCTGGCCACTTGCCTGATCGTAAACATCTCTTACCTCTGACCCGAAGGTCGCCAAGGCAAGCGCCTGGCTTGCAAGGATAGCCCAACCGATTAGCCCAGAGTTATTGGCTTTGCGGCAACTTCCGTTGAGCCTCATTTGAGTCATCTTGGGACGGGATCAGCGTATGCAGCTAACTGCTTTCGACGGAATATCTTCTTTGTTTCTTACTTGGTTTCCGGCGGCCATTTATACGTTTTGAATGGCTTCTCTGGGGGCCACTGGTCCGTTCTAAAAGGCGACATCGGCAGGCCAGCCCGGTTGGATACATTTGCTATCGGATAGTTTGCCCAGCCGTATCGTGCCGCCGCCGGCTGAGCGACCTGATCACTCCAGACTTCGATCTTCTCTCCCTGCACAATTCTGGCCTGAGCCGGATAGAATTTCTTGTCCGATCCGGCAATGGCGAAACCGGTGGCGGTCTCTCCCTGAACCATCAATCCGCCGTCCGCGTCTAAAAAGCTCAGCATGGCCTTGGAACCTTTGACTTGCATCGACTTATAGGCCGGCCCTTTGTAGGCTACGTGCTGGCCATAAGCCACGGCTTGTGCGGCCAGGGCTAACCTGTGTCCGACCGGCTCCTTCCGTCGGGGGTGAATCCTATCCGCATCACCCGCGTCGGTGATGACGGCCATCGCGGTATTTGTTACGGTCCGGCTGGTGATCAGTTGCGCCTCCCTTACAACGGCCCAACCGGTGCCTTCGGGGTCAACCGAAACATGGAAGACCGCATCTCTGGCCCACGGGGCAAGCTGGACGAAGAGGAACGGGAAGTCGCCCTGTCCCCAGTCCTCGCGCCAATTGCGTATCAATACGGGAAAGGAGGTCCGGTAATGGTCGGCCTCGGTGGAAACCGTGTTCCCCTCGCCCTGATACCAGATGGCACCGCGGATACCATAAGGAATAATGGGAGCGATCATTCCGTTGTATAACAGACAGAACCCGTTCTGAGGCCCCTCCGCCCAATCCGGCTTGTTGTTAATGTAGGGGCGTGACTCGGGATCGGACATAATGCAGCGCTCACTCGTCCAGGCTTGCACAATCGAGCCTCCATACGAATCGTTAATCAGTCCGACCGGAACTCCAAGAACCTTTCGCAGCTCGCGGCCAAAGTGATAGGCCACCGCAGAGAAGTTTCGCACGGTATCCGGACCGCAGAGATCCCATTTTCCCGATGGCAGATCTTTGGCAGGCTCTCGCGCCGTAACCAACGGCACAGTAAAGAGCCGCAGCTTGTCGTCCATCGACTGAGCAATCAACTCTTCGGCATTGTCGGTCTCAGCCAGCGGCCACTGCATGTTGGACTGGCCGCCGCACAGCCACACTTCGCCTATGAGTATGTTCTTAAACTCAATCGTGTTTTCGCCCGAAATCGTCATGGTGAATGGCCCGCCTGCATCCATCGGTTTGAGTCGGACCATCCACCTCCCCTCCGAGGTGGTGGTGGCAGCTTCCTGCCCGTTGAATCTTACCGTCACGGTCTCGCCGTCTTTCGCCGCACCCCAGACTGGCACATTGGCGCCTCGCTGAAAGAGGGCGTTGTCAGCGAATATTGCCGCCGGCTTGACGGCTGCTTGCAATGACGAGCCGGTCAAAAGCCACAAAACCAAAACAACCAATCTTTCTATCGCGAACTTCTTAATGCTGCGTTGGGATTGCATTGAAAACTTCATTCTAACCATTGACCGCAAAGGACGCCAACTTCGCCTTGAAACCATCTCGCTCCAGGACTGCCGGGTTGACGACATTCTCCGGCACCAGACCCCGAGCGGCCCGCAGGATCCCTTCCGACATGGCGACACTCACCAGACGCACCGCGCGATGTGTTGTCGGCAGCCAGTGAGGCGTGAGGATGACATTGTCGAGGCTGGTCAGCGGATCCGCGGTGGACAGCGGTTCGTGGGCGAACACATCCAGACCGGCCCCGGCGATGCACCGCTCCTGCAGCACGCGCGCCAACACATCCTGCTTCACGAGTTCACCGCGCCCGGTGTTGATGAAGTAGGCCGTGGACTTCATCAGCCCGAACTCGCGCGCCCCCATGAAACCGCGGGTCGAATCAGTAAGCGCGCAGTGCAGGCTGACGTAATCCGCTTCGCGAAGCAGCGTGTCCAGATCCACCAACTCGACCTTGCGCGACGCCGCTTCCTCGGCACGGCAATGTCGCGAGCACGCCAGAACCCTCATGCGGAAAGGCTCCAGCAGGCGAATGAGTTCCCATGAGATGCGCCCCAAGCCAACGATGCCGAGAGTTCGGCCGACCAGGTCGTCCCCGGTGGTGGAGGCTTGGGTGCGCCAATCTCCAGAGCGGGCCATCTGCTCCTGCGCGGTCAGGCGTTTCGCCAGCGCGAGAATGAACAGCATCGCCGCCGATGCCGTGGAATGCGTGAGCGATTCGGGGGCGTTAAACACCGCGACGTCATTGTCCGTGCAAGCGGCCATGTCAATCTTGTCCGTGCCCACACCGGCGCGGCCGATCACGACGAGTCGTTTCGCGCCCTGCGCGAAGGTCGAGGCTCGCACGTAAGGACGAATGAGCACGATCCCGTCAGCCGCCGCCACGTGGTGCGGCTCCATCTGCATGCGGTAGAGCATCTCGCCATAGGCCGCACCGAGCGTGACGGGTGACTGGTCCAGGAAGAATCCCTGGCGGACGTGCGGCGCAGCCTGCAACAGGTCTTCACCGCAGTAGCCAGTGGCGACTTTGCCAGTGGCGTCCAGAAAATCGCCCGAATAAAAGGCTTCGAATAAACGCATACGATCTGCCAGCAGTGACGGGGTGTTACTTCACCTGTTTGTAGGTCAGGACCACCGCGCCAGGTTGACTGGGAATGCTGATGAGCAGGCCGCGCTTCATGAGCTCCTCGCCGGTGAAGGTTTGGGCCTCACTCGGACGATCAAGATCGGTCACCTCGTAGCGGGCTCCGACATCCAGTCCTCGGAGCTTGAATCGTCCAGCCTCGAAATTCGAGTCCGGACGACGGAATGCCTGCACGGCTCCTTCCTTCGACTCGGGACGATCATATTGCCAGCCCAGCCAGACATCATTCGCGAGGCTGTAAGACGTCAATGGATAGAAATCGCCCAGATAATTCGGGCTGACCTGTTTGAGCTGATCGAACAGGCGGCGTGCCAACTTGTAATCCAAATCTTTCTTCCGCATATCGAAGCAAAGGGTCAAACTCGGCGACATGTTGGCGCGGAATCCGTAAACATCAATATCGGGTTGGCCATGTTGTCCAATCGCCGATTGCCCGGTTACATAGCCGGCGCCGTGATACGGGATCCAGGAGGCGAAGGAGAAGTGGTGGTTCTGTTGGCTGGTCGGCTCGAACAGGTAATCACTTCGGATCAGGGGCACTGCGCGACGCAAGGTTTCGAGATCATCGCGACGACCGCCGGAGGCGCAGGAGTCCATGCGCAGGCCGGGGTGCCGCTGGCGGAGGGCGTCCCAGTAGGCCAAATAGCCTTGAACGTAATGGTTTTCAGTCGTCCCCTGGCGATCCGGAGCATCGGCACCGCGCCAAAATGGGAGGGGATCCATGTTGAAATCCTGACGATAGAAATCGATGCCCTGCTCGGTCAACGTCCGGTCAACATGGTTTATAAGCCAGTTCAGGGCCTCAGGATGGCCGAGATTCAGCAAGCTGCCGGGGCCACTGCCAAAGCCTCCACCCTGAGGTGGGGGTGGAACCTCCCCCTTTTTCGAAAGCAACCATTCGGGATGATTCTTTCCGATCCATGAGTTGGGATCACCCACTCGCTCGGGTTCAAACCAGACGATGGTCTTAATGCCTTTGGCCCGGGCGTGGTCGCTGACCGCGCGCAACCCTTTGGGGAAACGAGTCGCATCCGGCTCCCAAGTGCCGGTATTGACCCATTCCCCGCCACAGGGATACCAGCCGGCATCCATCCACCAATAATCCAGTTTCATGCCCTCCTCGAGATAGCGATCTACGAACAGTTTCTGGTTGTCCTCGTTTGCCTGGGTCATCTCCTTGAACTGATGCGAACTGCACGCCACGATCTGGGTCGGCGGCAGCTTCCCATCGGCCGTGCGCGGGAGATTATGTGCGACCATCCAGCGCCGCCAGAGGTTTTGAGCCGTCACGATGTCCGCTCCCTTCCAGAACACCATTGCGATCAGGGGAGAGCGAATTTCCTCGCCCGGTTTCAGGAATGAGTGCAGGAGTCCCTGGCCAGCCGTAACGTGCAGACCTCGGTCCGAGTCGCGGACGAACGCGCTCGCCCACTCTCCTGGCCAGCCGATGGCTAGGAATACCCCCCCACCGGGCATTTGCAGGTTGTAGTAGGGAAAAGCGGCGTTGGTTGGACGTCCGCCAAAGGGAGCGAAACGTTTGCTGGCTTTGGGCTCAAGCGTTTGATGAAACGGCTCGAAGCTATCGGCCGTACACCAATCACCTTTGGTGCTATGGAGCACAAATTCGCTGCCCTGGTTTCGCTGGAATGTGACATCCAACGCCTGAATCTGTTCCAGTATCGGAGTGTTCTCCTTGCCCGTGTTCTTGAAATACACCGTCCACTCAACCGCCGGGAAATCCTGATATTCGACACCAACACAGCGCACTTCCAATCCGGTGGCCGGGTCCGTCCAAACCACACGCCGCTCCGTGCGTTGGTTGTCGAGCACGCGCGAAGAACGTTCCGGTTTCCACTGCGGCAACAGTGCCTCCGAGGATTTGCCGTCATAAGTAAACGAAAACAACGGCCCATTAAAATAATCGCCGCGTTGAAAATCACCGCTGAGAACCTGCGGACCCGCCAACGCGGCGAATCGCAAGCATAAAATCATGACAAGAGTTGCGACAGAAAGCGGAAGCCTGTTTAGGGAACCTCGGCGAACTGCTTTTCGGGGTTGGGTTGAGGATGGCGGTTTGGATTTCGGTGGGTATGGATTCATGACGGCTCCTTTGGTTAGTATGTTAGTATGTTAGTATATAAATGAGGGTTAATCGGTTATTAAATTCAAAATTGCGCGCTGGGTGATGTTCACCTATGGCTGGCGTTCTTTGCTCAGAATCTCCTGCACCTTGGCGGCGACGCAGGCGCCGAACACGGCCTGGCCATACAGCGCGGGGTGACCTCCGTCG
>Ga0194063_10002515_pt1 | contig 11407 bp, 8 predicted proteins | sample SepL3720m_MetaG_FD_155459 | JGI IMG/M metagenome (GOLD analysis project Ga0194063, IMG submission 155459) | Anoxic zone freshwater microbial communities from boreal shield lake in IISD Experimental Lakes Area, Ontario, Canada - Sep2016-L373-20m | ecosystem: Environmental > Aquatic > Freshwater >... | reverse complement strand
ATCAAAGAGCTGGCCCGCCAGACGGCCACCGCCACCGAGAACATAAAGGACAAGATCGCCGGCGTTCAGGCGTCCACCAACGGCGCGATCAACGGGATCGAGAAGATTTCCGGAGTGATCAACGATGTCGGCTCGATCATCGTCAGCATCGCCGCCGCGATCGAAGAACAGTCCTCGGTAACAAAGGCCGTAGCCGGAAATATCGCCCAGGCATCGATCGGCGTGAAGGAGGCCAACGTGCAGATCGCCCAAACGGCCAGCGTCTCCAAATCCATTGCCAACGACCTCACAGGAGTCAATTCCGCAGTGGACGAGATCCGACAGGGCGGAGAAAATGTGCAGGCCAGCACGATGGACCTTTCCAAAGTAGCCGAGCAACTCAAAGCCACTTCGGACCAGTTCAAAGTTTAGAGTCGGCGTGAATTGACGCTCAACGAATATGAAGCATTCTTACACAAATCTTACATCCATCTCGGCCGCGATCGAAAAGATGAACGCCAACATTGGTGAGGTTGCCTCCAATATTGAAGATGCCCGGACACTGGTCGGGAAACCCACCAAAACCGCAGCGGCAGAAACGCTCATGGAGCAGCTGGAAACAGCTGCAGTAGAAATAGCGAAAGCCGCCAAGGCGTTCACACGCATCACCGCTCAGACAAATCTGTTGGCCGCCGAGTTCGCCCGGACGGAACATGCGATGGAAACCTGATTTAAAAAGACACCACGTACCTCAACACACCTCAACCGAAATGAAAATCCAAACAAAACTGCTCATCGGAATCTTTGGCGGCATGCTGGCCGTTTATCTCATCGCGTTTCTGTTCCAGCAGAATCACAGCATGAAGGAGATCATGAACATCTCCGCCCAGAGCCGATCCGCTGAAGAAGCAAATCTGTGGCAATGGGTCGAGCGCCTGCAATTCGCCATTCGCTCGCCTCTCATCGAATTCATGGCTGCAGGGGAGATGGAGATGTTTGACAAGACCATCACATCACAACGCAACGTTGCCGGTCTCCAGGAGTTCTCGCTCTACGATGCGGATGGGAAAATGGTTAATTCGACCGAGCAAGAGCGGAAAGGAAAGGTGCTCGCAGATGAGCTGATGCGCCCGGTCCGGCTCACTCAGAAACCTGTAAAAAGACTGACGAACACGTCATTGGAAATCTATGAGCCCCTCCTTGCGGAAAAACGCTGTCTCAAATGTCATGAAAGCTGGAAGGAAGGGCAGCTCACCGGGGTGATGGCGATGCGCTTTTCATCGGACGCGCTCAAAGCCTCTGAACACACATGGAAGAGCTTCGAGAGCTCCTCCAGAAAGTCCAATTTGATTGCCTCTACGATCACCGCCGTTGGGCTGCTCTTGTCTGTGGGATTCGTTACCATCCTGTCGGTCCGTTATCTGGTGGCTAGCCCCATCAAGGTGTGCGTCGAGACGATGAAACGGCTCGCGAAAGGGGATTTCTCCCGTGAGATGCCAGAGGCTTTCCGCGTGCGCAAAGACGAGTTTGGAGATCTCGCAATCGCAATCAACACGACCACAAGAGAGGTTCGCAACATCTTGGGCGAGATGGCAACGAGCGCACAGGAACTGAACGAGACAGCCGTTCTGATCAGCGAATCATCCAGCGCACAGGCCGCCGGAGCGAAGGAAAGTGCACTGCAGAGCCATACCGTCGCCGCCGCCGGCGAAGAGTTAGCGGTGAATTCCAAGAGCATGGCCTCCTCGACATCCCGCATCAACGCCTCCACCGTATCCGTCGCAGCAGCGGTTGAGGAAATGTCCGCATCCATCAACGAGGTGTCGAAGAATTGCGCCAATGAGGCGCAAATTGCGACTCGCGCAGCCCAGCAGGCCCGTAGCACAAGCGCCGTGATCAATCGTCTGGCCGATGCGGCCAAGCAGATTGACAACATCGTTACGCTCATCGCCAGACTTGCCCAGCAGACGAATCTTCTCGCCCTCAACGCTACCATCGAGGCCGCCAGCGCAGGCGAAGCCGGACGAGGTTTCGCCGTGGTGGCCCAAGAGGTCAAAGAGCTCGCAAAGCAGTCGGCGTCCGCCACGGAGGAGATTCGCAAGCAGATCGCCGACATCCAGAAAGACACAGTAAACTCGACGGGCGCGATAGATGAGGTCGTCCAAGTGATCGAGCAGGTCAACCAGATCGCCCTCAATATCGCATCTGCCGTCGAGGAGCAGTCTGCCACGTCCGCAGAAATCTCACGCTCGCTGCAGAACATCACGTCTTCCACGGAGGAACTCGCCCATAACGTAACCCAATCGACAGAGGGGGCCTCCGAAGTTTCGCGAAACATCCAGGGAGTCTCCACATCCATCAGCAATACCGCCAATGGGGCAGCCCGGCAGGAGGCAGGCACAAAAGGACTTCTCGCCATCTCCGCCACGCTGTCAGCAATTGTCGGACACTTCAAAATTGAAAAAGACGACACCGATGCCGGACAATCTCCTGCTGCAAAAGAGCTTGCGAACGAACTCAAGAAGGCACTGGCCGCTCACGGGGCATGGAAAAAGCGCCTGCGCACGGCGATCGCAACGGGGAAATCGACATTCCAACTGGCGGATGTCCGCAAGGATAACTGCTGCGACTTCGGGCGTTGGCTCTACGCTTGCGAGGAGAACACCCGAAGGAACCCTCACTGGGAGTGCGTCCGAGATCACCACGCGACCTTCCACCGGGAAGCCGCGGAAGTTCTCCAAGAAGCAACGGATGGCGACCCGAGTAAAGCCACCGAAGCCATCACTTCCGCGGACAGCCCTTTCCGCACAGCCTGCGACAAGCTTTCCAAAGCCATTGGTGAGTGGTCGGAATCCAATCAATGAAGCTCTTCCTCCCGACATGGCCCATTAACCTGGAATCTTAGGCCTTCGCCGTCATCCCTTCTATGTCTTTTCCAACACAACTTATCGAGTTTCTGGTCGGCGATCGAAAATACGCATGCGATCTCCTTTGGGTGCGAGAGATCCTCATGCTTCCGGCCATTACCCCGGTGGATTGCGCCCCTGATTACTGCCCGGGCCTCATCCATATCCGAGGACAAATCCTTACTGCCATCAACTTGGAAAACCGCCTCGGTTACCCGAATAACCCGGTCTCTCCCACCGCACGATGCATCGTATTTAAGACCGGCATCGAGCTCGGACGCCTCGCCCTCATGCCCGAAGATGCCAACCTCGCAGATAAGGATCCTGCGGGCATCCTCGTCGATAAAATCGGCGATATCCTGACCTCCGCTCAAATCCTCCCGGCACCGCCCAAAACGCTCAGCGGCCTCGACCACGCCTGCATAACCGGGGTGATCCACAACGATTCGGGACTCACAACCGTTCTCAACATCGGATCCCTCATCACCCCGACCTAACAACCCCGGCAACCCCGGTTCGCCCTCGACTTAACTCTACACAATCCATCAACGTCTCTCTATGAACAGCGAATCTTTCCCAGGCACACTCGTCATCAGTTTCCCCCATCCGATCCTCAGCACAAACGTCGCCGAACTCAGGACGACGCTCGCCAAGCAGTTCGCCGACAATCCCAATTGCTTGGGAGTCGAAGTCAACCTCGAACACTGCCCGACCATTGATTCCAGCGGCCTTAACCTTCTGGCCGCAGTCTACCGCGAGTGCATTAAGCGAGAAATCCCTTTTAAGGTGACCAACCCAGCCCACGACATTCACCGTCTCCTCACGATTCTCAAACTCAACAAGCGTTTCGGCTTGCCTTCGTTGCCGACTGAACCCTGATCAACCAAACAATGAACTCCCAAGATAACGAAATGCTCGGACTCTTCATCGAGGAGGCCAACGAACATCTGCAGACCTTCGGGATCGACCTTGTCGCGCTCGAATCCAACCCCGGCGACGTGGAATGCATCAATCGCGTCTTCCGTGCCGCCCACAGCATCAAAGGCACGGCGGGTTTCTTCGGGTTCACCTCCATCGTGGAGCTGACCCACGTCATGGAAAGCGTTCTTTCGCTCGTCCGCGACGGCAAGCTGCCAGTCACCCCACAGCTCATCAGCCTCCTTCTCTCTGCAACCGACAAATTGGCCCTGATGATCGCAAATCCGGAAGCCGCCTCCGCAATAGAGGTCGCCGCCGAAAAGACCAGCCTCAACGCTCTCCTTGAGTTCGAACCCCCGATCGATTTCGACAGCGCCAAGCTTCCCTCCGAGCTCCTCGGTTTCCAAATTGATGCCGAACTTGTCCGCCGAGCGGTCCTCCAAGGCAACAACTTTTTCATACTGAACCTCCGCCTCAAACAGGATATCGAAGATCAAGGGCAAACCCCCCTCCACTACTTCGACGAAATTGCCTCCCTCGGCCTCCTTCTCGACTCGGTCACCGATATTGATAGCTCTTCGTCGCTCTTCGACGAGGCTCCGCCGGATATTGTCTGCTCCATCCTCCTCGCCACCGCAATGGAGGACACCCTCCTTCTCGGGGCTTTCTCGCTCCCCGCGTCCCAGCTCATCAGCTTCCCCAAAGAAACTTTCGGCGCTTGGCTCAAATCTCAGCCAACGCTCGTCCCAAGCGCAAAACCGATGCCCGAATCATACCCCCAATCCCTTGCTATCGTGACGCCCCAGGTGACGACTTCTGCCACCGGCCTCGCCATCCAGCCGGTCATTCATCAGCCGCCGACGGTAGTCGCCAAGTCGCAATCTGCCACGATTTCGATCGCCACCCCAGTAGCGCGGCAGAAATCCGAGGAAACCGTACGCATCAGCGTCACCCTACTCGATTCCCTCATGGATCTTGCCAGCGAGCTGGTCCTTGGGCGCAATCGTCTCGTCCGCATCTCCGACCAAGCAACTGGCGATAACGCCATCGAAGGCCTTCGCTCCGTTGTCCAGGAAATCAATTCTGTGACGTCCGAGCTCCAGCACTCGATCATGCGCGCCCGGCTCCAGCCCGTAGCCAACCTCTTTTCAAGGTTCAACCGAATCGTCCGCGACCTCGGCCAGCACCTTCACAAGGAAATCAACCTCGAGCTCATCGGGCAGGATGTCGAGCTCGACCGCTCGATCCTCGAAGGCCTCTCAGACCCGCTCACCCACCTTGTCCGAAATTGCGCGGACCACGCGATCGCTACGCCAGCCGAGCGGCTCGCCGCCGGGAAGCCCGCAGCAGGCAACATCCGCCTCTCCGCCGCCCATCTGGCCGGCCGGGTTCAAATCGAAGTGCGCGATGACGGGCGCGGACTCGACCCGGAAAAGCTCAAGTCCAAAGCTATCGAAAAAGGCCTCCTCACTCCCGAACATGCCGCCCATCTCACTGACCAGGAAGCCTGCCAGCTCATATTCCTAGCCGGCTTCTCCACCGCCGAAACCCTCAGCGACATCTCCGGACGTGGCGTCGGAATGGACGTCGTCAAAACCAACATCGAACGCCTTGGCGGTCGCGTCGAGCTGCAATCCCGTCTTGGCGAAGGCACATCGGTCATAATCCGGCTGCCGCTCACCCTCGCGATCATCCCTGCGCTCATCGCCAACTGCGGGGGCAAATGCTTCGCCATCCCGCAGCTCAACCTCGAGGAAATTGTTGATCAGCGAAACGACTCCCCCCTCGCCACCATCGGCGATTCTCAGGTCCTGCGCCTCCGCGAAGAGCTTCTCCCGGTTATCGACCTCTCTCGCGTCCTGAACCAAACACGGAAGGAAGCCATGCCTGCCAACCGCTTCGTCCTCGTTCTCAAAACAGACCAGTCGCGCTACGGCATCATCGTGGACGAGATTGCCGGAACGGAAGAAATCGTCGTCAAGCCCCTCGGCCGCCATCTCAAGCAAATTCCTTATTTCTCAGGCGCCACCATTCTCGGCCAAGGCGAGCTCGCGCTGATCCTCGAACCCTCCGCCCTCGCCTCCAACCTCGCGACCCCCTCATCATTGTCCCAGACCGCGCTCGCTGCCACAGACACATCTGCCGAAATTCCAGACCGAGTCCTTCTCTTCAAGGCTTCCTGCCCGGAACCCCTTGCACTCCATCTCACCAACATCGCCCGCATCGAGTGCATTCAATCTTCCGCTATCGAAAAAATTGGCGACCAGGAGTTCCTTCGTCAGAAAAACGATCAAACCCTCCGCCTTCTGCGATTCCCTCATTTTCTCCCTCTCGCCTTCCCCACGCCGGACAACGAAAACCTCTATGTCATCGTCCCTCGGCTCATCGGTGAGCACCCTGTCGGCTTCCTGGCAAGCGACATCCTTGACTTCGCCGACATCCTCGCTTCCGACATGGACAGGCAGTCGATCACTGTCCCGGGAGTTATGGGAACTGCTTCGATTCTCGAAAAGCTCACCATTGTCCTCTGCCTCGCCGAAGTCCTCAACACAGCGGGTTTTGCCGCCCCGCCCCCCTCACAAGCGCCCTCCCTCCTCTGCGCTTGAGTAACAGATTCTCATGAAAGTAAAAACCTACCTTTGCGGGTCGAATATTATTCTCGAAAACGGAGAACTGCTGGATGACCCACTATTCAGGCGGCTGTTTTTTGTGACCGTTCCTGCCGACGACAACCTGGTCAATGAAGAGAAGAATGCCTGCCATTCGGCAATTGAAGATACGCTCACGTGTTACGCGGACCGTTATGGCCAACCGGCACCCGGCGTTCGCGTTGTCCCCCATTTGATCTCTGTGACAGAAAAGGAAGGCGGCTTCACCCATCTTGCTGATGAGCTCGGATTCTGATGAAAACCTATACGTGCAGCGTGTCTATTATCCTCGATAACGGTGATCTGCTGAATGAGCCGGCGTTCAACCGCAGTTTTTCTGTCGTTGTCACTGCACAAGACGATGAATTCAAGGAAAGGGAAGCGGCCAGAGAGGCTGCCATTGTTGATTCGCTCTATTGTTACGCGCAAAAGTTTGGCAAGCCTCTGCCGCATCGCGTTATTCCGCATTTGCTCTTCGTGAGGAACTTGAATGGTCGCATCACGCAAATTGAAGGAGAGCTTAGATTTTAATGAATATTAGTCGCACCTCCTTCACCCTCAGGCTTCTCGCAATCGCTGTGACGGCAGATTTGCTTGTTTGCGCCATAGCTGGCTCATCGCTGTGGCAGAGCAGGCTGCGATACGAAAAAAGCGCCGACATCACGACGCAGAACCTTGCGGTCGTGTTGTCGAGCCACATCGCAGATACGATATCCAAGATTGATCTCACCGTGCTCACCGTGGCCGACGAGGTGGAGCAGCAACTCGCTGGTGGCGGCATCAACGCGCCGAAGTTAAACGCGTTTATCGTGCGACATCAGGCCCTTCTGCCTGCGCTGGATGGACTTCGCGTGGTGAACACCCAGGGGGAAAACGCATATGGCATTGGTGTAAAGCCTGGCACACTCACCAGCGTTGCTGATCGCGCCTACTTCTCCCAGTTGCGCAGCGATCCGAAGGCCGGGCTGGTGATTTCCGATCCGGTGGTGGGCCGCGTCAGCAAAAAATGGTCGCTCATTCTTGCACGTAGGGTCAACCTGCCCGACGGCTCGTTCGCCGGATTGGTTTACGGAACAATCGCACTCGAGCACTTCACATCGACCTTCTCTTCCATGGATGTCGGCAAGCACGGGAATATCACCTTGCGCGGCACGGACCTGGCTCTGGTCGCTCGTTATCCGGAAACCAAGAATTTCCATCAGATAGTTGGCAAAAAGAACGCATCCCCTGAGCTCCAGAATTTGATTCAGGAACGAAAGGAATACGCCACCTATTTTAGCCTCAATGGCCTCGATGGCGTGGGACGACGCTACTCTTTCCGCCATGTGCCCCAAAGCCCATTCTACGTCATCGTCGGTCTGGCTCGAGAGGATTATCTTGGCGCATGGCGACATGAGATACTCGGAATCTCGATTGCAGTCGGGCTTTTCATTTGCGGCACGTTCATCTTGTCTTGGGTGGTCTATCGTGGATGGCGTCACAGAATCATCGCCGCCCAGTCTCTAGCCCTACAAGGGGAGGAGCTTCAAGAAAGCAACCGCCTTCTTGAGCAGCAGGGAAAGGAGCTTCAGGAAAACAACCGCCTTCTTGAAGCGTCGGTCGGCCATGCCAATGAGCTGGCGGAAAAGGCAGAGCATGCCAGCCTCGCCAAAAGCGAATTCCTGGCAAATATGAGCCACGAGATCCGCACTCCGATGAACGGGGTCATCGGCATGAACAGCCTGCTCCTGGAGACCGAGCTCAACCCCAAGCAGCGCAGGCAAGCCGAAATCGTCCAATCCAGCGCCGAATCGCTGCTCGACCTGATCAACGACATCTTGGATTTTTCGAAAATCGAAGCAGGGAAGCTCGGATTGGAAATCATCGACTTCGACCTCTCCAGCCTGTTGGCAAACTTCGCTGACTCGATGTCGGTCCGCGCTCATGAAAAAGGTTTGGAGCTGATCTGCGCAGCCGATCCCTCCGTCCCTGCGATGCTGCGCGGCGACCCCAGCCGATTGCGCCAGATCCTCACAAACATCACAGGAAACGCTATTAAATTTACGAAAGTTGGCGAGGTCTCGGTCCGCGTCTCTGTTCTCCAAGAAAGAGACGAAGAGGTGAGACTGCGCTTCTCGGTACGCGACACCGGCATCGGAATCCCCAAGGAGAAAATCACGCATCTTTTTGAAAAGTTTACGCAGGCAGATGCCTCGACGACCCGGCAATACGGAGGCACAGGTCTTGGACTATCTATCTCGAAGCAGCTCGTCGAGTTGATGGGCGGCGAGATCAGCGCAGAAAGCGAAGTCGGCAAGGGCTCGGAGTTTTGGTTTCTCTTGAACCTTGGCAAACAGGCAGGACAAGAGCAACGCCCGCTGCCATCAGACCTTCGTGGAGTGCGCGTACTGATCGTGGACGACAACGCGACCAACCGCGAAATCCTGACAGATCGTCTATCCTCTTGGGGCCTGCGTCCATCGGAGGCGATGGATGGCCCGACCGCACTCCAAGCCCTCTACTTGGCAAGGGAGAACGACCCTTTCCGTCTCGCAGTGATCGACATGCAGATGCCTGGCATGGATGGCGCATCGCTTGGACTCGCCATCCGTGCAGACAAACGACTGGCTGATATCCGCATGGTTATGCTGACATCCATGGGAGCACAGGGAGACATTCAGCGCTTCCATGAGATTGGCTTTTCGGCCTATGTCAACAAACCGATCCGACACGAGGAGCTCAAGGACGTGCTCTCCCTTGCGCTGGTTGGCGAGACCGACGCACAGATCATCGTTCCGTCCGATCCGGATCGCACAACTGAAAATCGCCTCGGCGGGCGAAAGGCGCACATCCTGCTCGTCGAGGACAATGCGACCAACCAGCAGGTTGCAGTCGGTCTCCTCAACAACCTCGGGCTAACTGCCGAGGTCGTAGACGACGGAGCGAAAGCCGTCCAAGCCATCAAATCTGCAACCTACGATCTCATTCTCATGGATATCCAGATGCCTGTGATGGGTGGCTACGAGGCAACGAAAGCCATGAGGAGCTACGAGGCAGAAATGAGAAAGGAATTCGGCGCAGCCACACAGGCCTCTCCTCCTATTATTATCGCCATGACGGCTGGCGCGATGGAGGGCGATAAGGAAAAATGCCTCGAAGCAGGAATGAATGACTATATCGCCAAGCCCGTGTCGGCGCGCTCGCTGGCGGACATGCTCGACAAGTGGCTGCCACATGAAAACGACACGCAAACTGCAACCGGCACTGACGTTACCGGAGAACAGGATCTGCCCATCTTTGCTTGGACCGAGATGATTGAACGGCTAGGGGGAAATTCCGCACTGGCCCACAAGCTGGTAGAAGGGTTCCTGCAAGACTGCCCCAAACAAATCGAATTCCTGAGCCGCTATCTGGAGGACGGGGACCCCACAGCCAGCGAGCGACAGGCGCACAGCATCAAAAGCGCAGCGGCCATCGTGGGAGGAGAACGCCTCCGTGCGGTGGCTTTTGAGATGGAGCAATCAGCCCATGCTGGAGACCTGCCTTCCGTCACCGGCCGCATGGCTGAACTGGACACCGAGTTCACCCGGCTAAAACAGGAAATGGAAATAGACCGGTGAGCGCGCAATGAAGACTTTTCTCCGCTGGCTCAGCACCACTCGGACAGCGCAGATGCTGGCCATTTTCGCTGCCGGGACGATCCTGACCTGGTGGCAGGTGGGGCAGGCCGATCGCGCCATGCACAACTCCCTCCTGGAGAAAACGCGCATTGTCGCAAACGCAGTGCATGCTGATAGCCTCCAATCGCTCACGGGTACCGCCTCCGATTTGAATAAGCCAGAATACCTGCGGCTCAAGGAGCAGCTTGTCATCACCCGTGCGGCCAACCCTCAATGCCGTTTCATGTATCTCATGGGCCGGCGAGCCGATGGCGCAATCTTCTTCTTCGTGGACAGCGAGCCGGTCGATTCGAAAGACTGTTCTCCGGCAGGGCAGGTCTATGAGGAGGCATCGGCCGGTTGCCATCGCATCTTCGCCACGCACACAGAGGAAGCCGAAGGTCCTTATACCGATCGTTGGGGCACATGGGTCTCGGGGTTTGTTCCACTCTTTAACCAGCAGGCTATCCAGCCGGGAACGGCTTCCCCACGGGAGGCTCAGGAGCTCGTGCGCAAGGCAGCGAGCTTTTATAGGAAAAACGGCAGAGAACGACTCTTAAAGGAACTCAATAATCCCCAAGGAGAATTCTGCCACGGCGATCTCTACGCTTTTGCCTACGACTCCAGCATGACCCTTCTGGCCCATCCGACAAAGCCGGAACTGGTCGGGCAGAACCTCCTCGACAAAAAGGATTGGGCCGGAGGCAAGTATTTCCGAAAGGAGATTCAGGATGTCGCCCGGACAACGGGCAACGGCTGGGTGAGCTACGAATACGAAAACCCCGCGAACAAGGCGCACGAACCGAAGACGACCTATGTCGAGCAGACCGATGACATCGTTATCTGCGCAGGTGCCTACAGGGGAACCGGTGCCCTTGTAGCCGTCCTTGGCATGGACATCGACGCCAGCGCTTGGAACGCAATGCTGGCCCGCGCTGCCCTGCCGCCAGCACTGCTCACCCTCGCATTGGCGGCTATTCTGCTGATTGGATCGAGGCTGCTGGACTGGCGCTCACGCCTCACAGGTGAACCTCCGCCCTGGATGCGCCACCTCGAGCCGGCCTTGGCGGTAGCCGTCGGCCTGGCGCTCACGCTGTTTGCCTTCTGGATGGCTCGTAGCCGCGAGGCTTTGGACCGCCACCGGACTTTCGAGCAAATGGCCGCATCGCAGGCCGCCATTGTTGCCGATACGCTGCACAACATCTACAAATCCGATCTGAACGGCTTGGCGCACTTCTGCGAGGGCTTCAAGATGCTCACCTCTGCGGACTTCCAGAAATACACTTCCTATCTGACGCAAAACCCGACGGTTCAGGCC
>Ga0194063_10002512_pt1 | contig 11411 bp, 8 predicted proteins | sample SepL3720m_MetaG_FD_155459 | JGI IMG/M metagenome (GOLD analysis project Ga0194063, IMG submission 155459) | Anoxic zone freshwater microbial communities from boreal shield lake in IISD Experimental Lakes Area, Ontario, Canada - Sep2016-L373-20m | ecosystem: Environmental > Aquatic > Freshwater >... | reverse complement strand
AAAGGGGTTGAAGAAATTTCCATTTGAGGTTGCCGTTACCAATAATTCATATTCGGGTGATGAAATACATACGGCACGCTATATAGAATACCGCCAAGAAGCAGAGAAAGATAGTTCCAATTCCTTAATACATGCGTATTTGTTAACCCCGCCCTCTGGCAGTGAGTACGAGAATTTGGCAAGAGATGAATGGTTGGTGGTATTGATGCCCCATCGGAAAAATATTATTTGGAAAGAAATGTTGTGGTTCATTATCGGTGCCATTCTCTTCACCTTGATTATTACCACGGCTTTTTTTATTACTATTCGAACGCTGTTGAAGCAGAAAAAATTAAGTGAAATCAAATCCGATTTTATAAATAATATGACACATGAATTCAAAACTCCGTTGGCTACCATTTCGTTGGCAGTGGATGCTTTGAAAAATGAAAAAGTAAAAAGGGATGAGGAAAAAACGGCGTATTTCACTGGGATAATTAAGGAAGAGAATAAACGGATGAATAAGCAGGTAGAAACAATTTTGCAAGCAGCCTTATTGGATAAGCAGGAAGTACAGTTGAATTTAAAAAAACTATCTGCTCATGAAATGATCCATAGCGCTTTGAATAATATTCGACTGCAAGTGGAGGAGAAGCAAGGTGAAATGGAGGTGGCGTTGAATGCGGGTAACGATTGGCTGATGGCGGATGAAGTGCATTTTACCAATTTGATTAATAACCTATTGGATAATGCAGTTAAGTATTCTCGAGAGGAACATTTGAAAATACTGATTAGCACTTGTAATGTTGGTAAGTACTTGCAAGTTCGAATTGAGGACAATGGCATTGGAATGAATAAGGAAACGCTCAATAGAATATTCGAGAAATTTTACCGTGCCCACACGGGAAATATTCATAATGTAAAAGGTTTTGGTTTAGGACTTAGTTATGTAAAGACCATGGTACACGCCCATCAGGGTAGTATTAAAGCCGACAGTATACTTGGGAAAGGCAGTAGTTTCACCTTGTTATTTCCTTTAATATCTTAACTATCGTTGAGGGGTAAACGAAAAAAAATCCACATCATTTTATTGGAGTAACACCACTGCTCAGTTGCTAAAAAGCAGAACAGTCTATTCTCCCTATGCGGTATTCCATTAAAGCCATGGGAGGCTTTGTACAGGAGCAAATAATGCTCAGCAGACCCCTTTTTTGGGTTATCCACAGTTTATGCACTCTAATTCACATTTATTTTATTGAAAAAGGCCCTTTTTGGCAGGAGAACCAATGGGGTATTGCCTTTGCAATTGTGGAAAAAATAAAACGCTCTTATTTCGCGTTAAAAGTGGGAAAATGTGTTATTTTGTGTCAGTAAATGTTATTAAACGATCAAATTGATATAAATGATTGGTTTTCTTGGTGAATACGAGAGCACTTTAGACGGGAAGGGAAGGTTCCTGTTGCCAGCTGGCTTTAAAAAACAGCTGCCACAGGAGGGTAGTGCCCAGTTTGTCATCAACCGGGGTTTTGAAAAATGCCTGACATTATATCCAATGATTAGTTGGGAGCCCATTTTTAAAAATATTAGTGCACTGAATGATTTTGACCCTAAAGTTAGGGAGTTCCGCAGGTATTTTTTGAACGGGGCCACTATTGTGGAACCAGATAGTGCAGGAAGGATATTGCTGCAAAAGAGTTTGATTGAACATGCGGGTTTGGAGAAGGACATTGTACTGGTAAGTGCAGTCAACAAAATTGAAATCTGGGATAAAAGTAAGTATACCAAGTTCTTTGAATCTTTTTCACCGGAATCCTTTAGTAATCTGGCGAATGAAGTGATGAACAAGAATGCAGAAAGTTAATCAGCAAAATGCCAAAAGCATGCAGGAGCAAAAAATAGCTAAACACATTCCCTCCTCCGCTGATAATGATGCAGGTTATCACGTGCCGGTTTTATTAAAGGAAACCATTGAGGGTTTGCAAATTAAGGCATCGGGGGTTTACGTGGATTGTACATTCGGTGGCGGTGGTCATAGTCGTGCGATTTTAAAAAATTTGCAGGAGAATGGCCAGTTGGTTGTTTTTGATCAGGATGAAGCCGCCAAAAAAAATCTTCCCGACGACAAACGAGTTTTGTTCGTGCCTCAAAATTTCAAGCACTTGTATCGTTTTTTACGATTGCATAAACTTTTCGAATTGGATGGCTTGCTCGCTGATCTTGGTGTGAGTAGTCATCAGTTTGATGAAGCAGCAAGAGGTTTCAGTATTCGATTTGATGCAGCATTAGACATGCGGATGGACCAGCGTCAAAGGGTTACTGCAGCTACCGTACTTCAAGAGTTTACAGAATTGCAATTGCATAAAATGTTCGAACAGTATGGCGAAGTGACGAATGCAAAAACTTTGGCAAGAGTCATCGTAGCTCATCGTTCGATTGCACCGATTCATACAATCAATGAGTTCAAGCAAGCCATTCAATCCGTTGTGAAAGGGAATCCTCAAAAATACTTTGCCCAGGTATTTCAGGCGTTGCGCATAGAGGTCAATGATGAATTAGGTGCGTTAAAAGAATTGTTGCAACAAATTCCTTCTGTTCTCAAGCCAGGCGGTCGCGTGGCCATCATTACATTTCATTCTCTAGAAGACAGGTTGGTGAAAAATTTTTTCCGAAGCGGATCATTTTCCGAGATGGAAGAAGCAGATGTATTTGGGAATAGGCCTAAAAGCCCATTCCGATTGATTAATAAAAAGCCCATTACGGCAACAGCCGAAGAGCTCAAAATGAATTCAAGAAGTAGAAGCGCTAAACTAAGAATAGCAGAACGATTGCCTAGTTAATATTCATCATGAATACAAAAGATACAGAGCAAAATATTGCTCCCAAATTTGATTGGAAACGAATACTGAACTATACCTGGGTAGTAAAGAACATTCCTTTCTTTCTTTTTTTAGCGGCGCTGGCTGTTGCATATATCTACAACGGACATTTCGCCGACAAATTAACAAGAAGGGCTTCGAATACAGAAAAACATATAAAAGAATTAGAGTACGAATACAAAACGGTAAAAAGTGAAGTCATTTTTAGGAGTAAAGCCAGCGAATTAATAAAGGCGGTAGCTCCTTTAGGATTAAAAGAACCAACCACCGCGCCAATACTGCTGGTGGATTCGACAAAAAATAAATAACCCAACGGGACTGAATATAAATGGATGTAAAAAAGGACATATTGTGGAGGGTTTATCTCTGTTTTCTAGGGATGATTGTCATCGGTCTGGTGGTACTGGGAAAGGCTTTTTATATCCAACGTGTACAAGGGAGTCATTGGAAAAAAATGGGCGATAGTTTGCATCTAAAGTATATGCCCATTGAAGCTGAACGCGGAACCATTTATAGCGAAGATGGCAATATGCTCAGTACTTCTGTTCCCATCTTTGATGTGTTTATTGATTTTGGTGCTCCCGGCCTTCGAGAAAAAGATGGCAAGCGGTTTAAAAATAATATAGATTCTCTCAGCATTGCTTTAGCCAACTTATTTAAAGATAAAACGGCCGCTGATTATAAAAGGCAATTGCAATTGGCCTACCAAGCAGAGGATCGTTATTTTCCACTTAAGAAAAAAATATCTTTTGCTGCATTTCAGGAATTGAGAAATTTCCCATTGGTACGTGAGGGTAGAAATAAAAGTGGATTTATCATCGATCCAAGAGACAAGCGCATTAATCCTTATGTTTTATTGGCCAATCGTACCATCGGATTGTCGAGAGAAGACAGCACTAAAAATGTTGGTCTTGAACGCACCTACGATAGTTTGCTAAAAGGCAGTACTGGCCAACGATTGATGCGTTATATCGCAGGTGCTTATTTACCAGTGGAAGGGGCTGAAGTAGTAGCACCCGAACATGGAAAAGACCTGATTACAACACTGGATACTTACATGCAGGATGTAGCAGAAAATGCTTTAATGAAAATGCTGGTGAATAATAATTCATTGCACGGCACCGCCATTGTAATGGAAACAGCTACTGGAAAAATAAAGGCCATTGCCAATCTAGGTCAACAATTAGATGGTACTTATACAGAAGATCTTAATTATGGTATTGGTAAAGTTACAGAGCCTGGTTCCATTTTTAAATTGGCCACTTTATTGAGTCTTTTGGAAGATAAATATGTAGATATTAATTCTTTTGTGAACTGTGAAGGAGGAGTCAAACAATTCTATGGACTAAAAATAAAGGACGCTCATTTAGGTACTGGTAGCATCACAGTGAAAGAAGCTTTTTATAGAAGTAGCAATGTGGCCTTTGCAAAATTAGCTGATCAGTATTATCATACTCAACCATCTAAATTTGTCGCTCATCTTCATCACCTGCGATTAGATACGCTAACAGGTATCGACATTATTGCTTCCTCTGGGAAGCCATATATCAAAAAACCTACCAATAGAAGTTGGGCCAATACTACCATCCCGTTTATGGCACATGGATATGAGGAATTGGTTACCCCTCTTAATATGTTGATGCTCTACAATGCAGTTGCCAATAATGGCAAAATGATGCGTCCTTATTTAGTAAATGCCGTTCGTGAATTTGGGGTAGATGTAAAAACCATTCAACCCGAAATACTAGTTGACAAAATCTGTAGCGAAGAAACATTGCGACAATTAAGGGAGTGCTTGCGTGCCGTTGTAGACAGTGCACATGGTACAGCGCATAAAATTGTATTCGATAGCTCCTATGCCATTGCTGGCAAAACTGGTACGGCAGTAACTGCTTTAAATAATAAGGGGTACAATAAAGGCAATAAGATTTATCAAGCTTCTTTTATTGGCTACTTTCCAGCAGAAGCACCTGCTTATACCATTGCGGTGGTAATTCAAAATAGTAATCATTCGAAACTGATTTATGGTGCCGATGTTTCAGGCACTGTTTTTAAAGAAATCAGTGATAAAATATACTATCGGTTTTTAAGTAAACGAAAATATACTGCGCCTGTAGTACACGATACACTTCAATACAATTACTATGCATCGCGCCAGGATATGAATGTATTGCAACAATTATTCTCCGGGCAGCAATCGACTATGCATGTACAGTTCAATGAAATATCCAATCAGGTGCTAGGCACTGTGCCAACACTAGTAGGGATGGGTTTGAAAGATGCGGTTAATTTACTTGAAAACAGCGGTTTTGTTGTAACGGTAACGGGTAGGGGGAAAGTAGTTAGTCAGTCATTGGCAGCTGGCACGCAAATAACAAAAGGTCAACACATTTCAATTATACTAAATTGATATTACAGGATATTCTATATCAGGTGGCTATTCGCTCAGTGCAGGGACAAACGGCAATTGATATTACCGCCCTACAACTGGATTCCAGAAAGGTGGAATCGGGTAATTGTTTTATTGCTATTAAAGGAGCTGCAATAGACGGACATCATTTTATCAATACCGCCATACAACAAGGTGCTACTGCAATTGTATGTGAACAAATGCCTACTTCTGTCGTGGCAGGAGTTGTATATGTGGAAGTAGAAAATTCAGGCATTGCAGCAGGGATGATGGCACATCATTTTTATGGAGATCCTTCTATGAAAATGCAGTTGGTAGGCGTAACAGGTACCAATGGAAAAACGACCATTGCTACCTTGTTATTCAAACTATATACTAGCTTGGGGTACACCTGTGGTTTAATCAGTACGGTACAGAATCAGATTGGTACAACCATTATTCCATCTACTCATACCACACCTGATGCCATTCAGTTGAATCAATTGCTTAAGCAAATGTTAGCTGCAGGATGTGCCTATGTATTTATGGAAGTGAGTAGCCATGCTATCCATCAAAACAGAATAGCGGGACTTCAATTTACTGGTGCATTGTTCAGCAATATTACACATGATCATTTAGATTATCACCACAGCTTTGACGAATACATTCGCGTTAAAAAATCATGGTTCGATCATTTGCCATCCACTGCTTTTGCATTGAGTAATGCGGATGATAAAAGAGGAATGGTGATGTTGCAAAATACCATCGCGAGAAAAAAATACTATAGCCTTCGCACACTGGCTGATTACAAAGGGAAATTATTAGAAAATAGTTTGTCTGGTCTTCACTTAACGGTAGATGAAACCGAAGTGCATTGTAGATTAATTGGCGAATTCAATGCATATAATTTATTGGCAGCGTATGGTGCGGCTATTTGCATGGGAGCTAACAAATCAATGGTGTTGCAAGTACTAAGCAGTTTGGATGGAGCAGAAGGCAGGTTTGATTATAGCATCAGTCCGAAAGAAAAAATAATTGGAATTGTAGATTATGCCCATACACCAGATGCACTATTGAATGTACTAGTGACAATCAAAAAATTACGTCAAGGCAATGAAAAAATTATAGCTGTGGTTGGATGTGGTGGCAATCGTGATAAAACCAAACGTCCCATAATGGCAGAAGTTGCCTGTGAGCACAGCGATAAAGTAATATTCACTTCCGATAATCCAAGAAACGAAGACCCCTTGGAGATTTTAAATGACATGCAAGCGGGTGTGAATGCAGTGGCAAAAAAGAAAGTGCTTTCCATTGCCGACAGAAAGGAAGCGATAAAAACAGCTGTTAGTTTGGCCAATCCTGAAGACATTGTATTGATAGCAGGCAAGGGACATGAAAAATACCAAGAGATTAAGGGGGTGAAATATGATTTTGATGATAAGCAAGTACTGAAAGAAATATTTGAATTGTTGGAAAAATAATAAATAACCAATTTTTTAAAAAATATGTTGTATCACTTTTTTAGATGGTTGACAGACGAAGGGTTTAAATTCCCAGGCAGTGGACTTTGGCAGTTTACTACTTTTCGTGTGTTGTTAGCCGTTATATTAAGTTTGCTTATTACAACTGTATATGGTAAAAAGCTGATTGGCTTTCTTGAAAAAAAGCAATTGGGTGAGAGTGTGAGAGATTTAGGCCTGGCGGGCGAGGAACAAAAAAAGGGTACACCCACAATGGGGGGGATCATCATCATATTGGGGATTTTGGTGCCAACTTTATTGTTGGCCAATTTGGAAAAAGTATATATCCGGTTGATGTTATTGTGTACGGTATGGTTGGGGGCAATAGGTTTTATAGATGATTATTTAAAGATCCGTTCTAAAAGATTGGCACAAGCAAAAGGGGAATCGTATAAAAAAAGCAATAGCGATGGATTGGCTGGTCGATTTAAAATATTTGGACAAGTAATGCTGGGCATCATTGTGGGAGCTACTTTATATTTCAATCAAAGTGTGGTGGTGAAAAGAGAAGTAGCGAATGAAGAAAATTTGGGTAAGATTCAAATGGGTCCGAAAGAAAGAGCTACCAAATATGATACAGTGGTATTGGATGGGAAAGTTCATGAGTATGTGTCAGTAAAAACAATGATCACTACCATACCGTTTGTAAAAAATCATGAATTCAATTACGCAAAATTATTGCCTCCAGCTTGGCGTGATTATACTTATATACTGTATATACTCATTGTTATATTTATTGTAACGGCCGTTAGTAATGGAGCAAATATCACCGATGGATTGGATGGTTTGGCCACGGGAGTCAGTGCCATCATCGGCATCGCGCTGGGCATCTTTGCCTATGTAAGTGGCAATATCAAGTTTGCAGAATATCTCAACATCATGTACATCCCTAACCTGGGAGAGCTTTCCATTTTCATTGCAGCGTTTGTAGGTTCCTGTATAGGGTTCTTGTGGTACAATGTTTATCCTGCACAAGTATTTATGGGGGATACCGGTAGTTTGACACTCGGAGGTATCATCGGCGCCTTGGCAATTATAGTTAGAAAAGAATTATTAATTCCCATATTCTGTATGGTGTTCTTTATAGAGTTATTAAGTGTAATGGCACAGGTATCTTATTTCAAGTACACCAAAAAGAAATATGGAGAAGGGCGAAGGATATTTTTAATGAGTCCGTTACATCACCATTATCAAAAACAAGGATATCACGAAAGTAAGATTGCCGTCAGGTTTTGGATTGTAACCATTTTGAGTGTGGTGTTGGCAATTGTGACATTGAAATTAAGATAAGCATTTTGTTAAAGAATGAATGGCTGTTTGAAATAAGTATTGGAAAACCATGATTGGGAATGTGCTGAAAAGGCATTCATTATTTCCAATTAAACCAATTCCTTGGATGAAGAGCCATTGAAAGATGCCGGCCCATTTAATTCTATGCTAATGAAGAGCCATTATTTTAAAACTATTGCTAGGTACTAGCTTACAATAGTGAAGAACTGAACTGAATGTAAAACCAATTGTAGGAAACAAGGATTTTTATTGATGAAGAAACGAATGGTCATATTGGGAGCAGGTGAAAGTGGTGTAGGCGCAGCTATACTCGCTCAGCAACAGGGCTATGAAGTCTTTGTTAGCGATGGCGCAGCTATTAAAGAAGTGTATAAAAATGAATTGCTGGCCCATGATATTGATTTTGAGGAATCTCAACATACAAGTGAACTTGTTCTATCGGCCGATGAAATCATGAAGAGCCCTGGAATTCCTGAGAAGAATGAGCTCGTAAAAAAGATTAGAGAAAAAGGAATAAGTATTATCAGTGAAGTGGAGTTGGCTTATCGGTATAAAGGGAATAGTAAAATAATTGCCATTACTGGCAGCAATGGCAAAACAACTACTACTGCATTAACCTATCATATTTGTAAGCATGGTGGCGCCGATTGTGCAATGGTTGGAAACATTGGTTATTCATTTGCTAAACAAGTGGCATTGGATCCTAAACCATTGTATATAGCTGAAATCAGTTCATTTCAATTAGACGACATCAAAACTTTTAAACCAGATGTAGCAGTACTTACAAATATTACAGAAGATCATTTGGATCGTTACGATTATAAAATGCAATTGTATATAAATAGCAAATTTAGTATTACAAAAAATCAAACTGCTCAGGATGTATTCATCTATAATATGGATGACCTGGTCACGAGGGAAAATATAAATCAGTATTTCATTCAATCAACACTAGCCCCATTTACCATGAGTAACCAACTGCCAACAGGTGCGTTTTTGGCCAACGCAAAAATGCATTTGAAATGGAAAAACGAAGAAATGAAAATGAGCATCGAGGATTTCGCATTAAAAGGAAAACATAATCAATACAATAGTATGGCAGCAAGTCTGGCGTCCACAGCCGTGGATATTAAAAAGGAAAAAATTAGAGAAGCCCTTCAAACTTTTGAAAGTCTGGAACACCGTATGGAGTCTGTGATGAGTATTAAAGGTGTAGAATTTATCAATGATAGCAAGGCTACTAATGTAAACAGCACATGGTTTGCATTGGAAAGTATGAATAAGCCTATCGTTTTAATTCTTGGTGGCGTAGATAAAGGAAACGATTATGGCTTGTTGAAAGAGCTAGTAAAGGAAAAAGTAAAAGCCATTGTGTGCTTGGGAATTGAAAATCAAAAAATTCATGAGGCATTTGCTGACTTGGTACCTACTATCGTAGATGCCAATTCTGCTACTGAAGCAGCGCAATCGGCTTTTCATTTTGCAGAAAAAGGCGATGTGGTATTGTTGAGTCCAGCCTGTGCTAGTTTTGATTTATTTAAAAATTATGAAGACAGAGGAAAGCAATTTAAACAAGCTGTAAAATCATTGTAATTGTCGGAACCGATTAACATAAAGCAATTCTTTACGCCCAATATTAATACGATGGGCGGCAACCTTGCCAATAAAACCAAGGGCGACCGTGTTATATGGGGTATCGTGGTGATACTTACATTGGTGAGTTTATTGGTAGTATATAGTAGTACAGGATCCTTGGCGTATAAATATAGTAAGAGTACAGAAAGTTATCTCTTTAAGCAGTTCGCTTTTATTATTATGGGGGTCATGGTTATTTATTTTGCACACCGGGTAAATTATACTTTTTACTCTCGGCTTGCTAAATTATTGTATTTGATTTCCATCCCATTGTTGATTTATACCTATTTCTTCGGCGCAAAAATAAATGATGGTAGTCGCTGGATTATGTTGCCGGTAATTAATATGACTTTCCAAACTTCTGATTTTGCCAAGCTTGCCTTATTCATGTTTTTAAGCAGACAATTAAGCAGGAAGCAACCAATGATAAAAGATTTTAAAAAAGGCTTTATTCCTATTATCACTCCTGTAGTAATTATATGTTTGTTGATTGCCCCTGCAAATTTATCTACTGCCATGTTGGTGGGTGCAACGAGTATTCTACTCATGTTTATTGGAAGGGTGAGTACCAAGCATATCTTGGCTACTATTGCCTTTGCGTCGATTCCGGTGATCTTCTTGTTTGCTGTGTCACTAAAGTATTATGATAAGGCAAATAATCGTCCCAAAGAATTGCCTGCTGTTTTTTCTGTAGGCCGTGTGCAAACATGGATTGGTAGGGTGCAAACTTTTGTTTATGGCGCCAATGAAGTGAACAGTGAAAAATTGTACCAGACCAACCAAGCGAAAATTGCCATTGCCAAGGGCGGATTTTTCGGAAAGGGGCCAGGTAATAGTGAGCAAAGAAATTTTTTACCACATAGTTATAGTGATTTTATATATGCCATTATCATTGAGGAGTATGGTTTGTTTGGTGCAGCATTCATGGTATTTATTTACCTGTTGTTTTTATACAGGTGTATTCGCCTCTACAGGAAATGCCCTTATGCATTTGGGGCATTTCTTGCGCTGGCATTAAGTTTTATGTTGGTTATACAGGCATTGGCGAATATGGGTGTGGCGGTGAATGCTTTCCCCAATACAGGGGTAACCCTGCCATTGGTGAGTATGGGTGGAAGTAGCTTCCTTTTTACTTGCTTGTCGATTGGTATCATTTTGAGTGTAGCACGAAACGTAGAGCAACTGGAAGGGAATGCTTTAGCTGAAGTAACAGTATAGAGTAAACGAAAATAAATTATTTGACTGAGTTAGTTTAAAATGGGCAACAGAATTATCATAGCAGGTGGAGGTACAGGCGGGCATATATTTCCTGCCATTGCCATTGCCAATGCTATTAAAAGGCTGCAACCCGAAACAGTATTTTTATTTGTTGGTGCCCAGGGGAAAATGGAAATGGAAAAAGTGCCTCAAGCTGGATTTCAAATTGAAGGCTTGGATATTGCTGGGTTCAACAGAAGTTCTTTGATAAAAAACATTGCTTTACCCTATAAACTGGCGAAAAGCTTTTTACAAGTAAGGCGCATTTTTAAGCAATTCAAGCCCGACGCGGTGATTGGTGTGGGGGGGTATTCAAGTTATCCTGTATTGCGCTATGCACAATCAATTGGAGTAGCCAGTTTTATACATGAGAGTAATTCTTTTGCAGGAAAAAGCAATCAGCTATTGGGTAAAAAGGCAACCCGCATATTTGTTGCTACTGATGGAATGGAAAAGTTTTTCCCA
>Ga0194063_10002511_pt1 | contig 11412 bp, 7 predicted proteins | sample SepL3720m_MetaG_FD_155459 | JGI IMG/M metagenome (GOLD analysis project Ga0194063, IMG submission 155459) | Anoxic zone freshwater microbial communities from boreal shield lake in IISD Experimental Lakes Area, Ontario, Canada - Sep2016-L373-20m | ecosystem: Environmental > Aquatic > Freshwater >... | reverse complement strand
CAAGGGATTAGGAAAATACTCTTGCAAAAAAAACAGGAAGTTGCCAAATCTGTTGGAAACCTTGATAGGATGGTGGTAATCATTAAACCCATGCCAGGGGCTCAGTTTAAGAATTTTGTTGATATGATAGACGAACTCAATATCATGGGGTTAAAGCTTTATTATATAGATGAAGTAAAATCGGCAGATCAGGCATTATTTCTGCAAGAAAATCACCACCGCAAATAGAATGGCCGAACGATGTTTTATCTTTGCCAAATGGCAAATGATATTTCACCATGGCAAGATACCATCGTTGCAATAGCCACCCCTCCAGGGGCTGGCGCACTTGGTATCATTCGTTTGAGTGGCAGTAATGCTATTCCTATTATCAATGCCTTATTTATTTCCAAGGACCTTGCTAAACAAGCCTCGCATACTTTACATGTGGGATACTTAAAAGAAGGTAATGATGAGATAGATGAAGTTGTAGTAAGTCTTTATAAAAATCCGAAAAGTTATACTGGGGAAGATGTGGTGGAAATTAGTAGTCATGGCAGCCCCGCCGTCTTAGAACAAATAATTCAAGCATGTATTCATTTGGGGGCAAGGCTAGCCAAAGCAGGAGAATTTACACAAAGGGCATTTCTGAATGGCAAAATGGATTTAACCCAAGCTGAATCTGTTGCAGACCTTATTGCCAGCAATAGCCGAGCGCAACAAGCTGCCGCATTGCATAATTTAAAAGGGGGTTTTAAAAAAGACCTTATAGACATCAGAGAACAATTAATCGAATTCAGCGCACTGATGGAATTGGAACTCGATTTTGCTGAAGAAGATGTAGAGTTTGCCGATCGTACAAAATTTCAAATATTACTTAGCAACTCCTTGCAGAAGGTAAATGAACTCATTCAGTCTTTTCAATTGGGCAATGTAATAACGCGTGGCATTAAAGTGGCCATCATTGGAAAACCCAATACTGGAAAAAGTACCCTGCTCAATAGTTTGCTCAATGAAGAAAGAGCAATCGTTTCTCCCATTGCAGGTACTACACGTGATACGGTTGAGGAATCTATTAGCATCAAAGGAATTTTATTTCATTTTATTGATACAGCGGGTATCCGCAATCACACCAATGATGAAATAGAACAGTTCGGCATTAAAAAAAGTCTTGAAAAAATTGAACAAGCAGATGTCATACTGTTGTTGATAGAGCCAGCTGAGCAAGACGAAGTTTTAGAAAAATCAATAGCTCACAAGAATTACCTGTTGGTAGTAAACAAAACAGACTTGGCTGCTGATTTGAAAAAGAAAGATAATCGTATTTATATTTCAGCTCGTAATAAGTCTGGTATTGATACGCTTACCAATGCATTGTATGATAAAGTAATTCATCAAGAAATTAATACCGAGAATACTTTGATTACAAATACTCGACACCTGGAACATTTGAAGAAAATTAGTTATCACCTGGAAGCCATACAAGCTCAAATGAACCAAGCGCTTAGTACCGACTTGATTGCGCCCGATATCAAACTTTGTTTGCAACATATCGGAGAACTCACGGGCACTATTACCAATGAGAATGTACTCGATTATGTGTTTAGTAAATTTTGTATCGGAAAGTAATTACTATTCTACTGGCATATGGAAGCTCCAGTCTATCTTTAGAATGAGAAAAAAATTGATTGAAAATGTATCAATTTAATTCTCTAAGGGGAACGCCAAAACACAAAGTAATTGGTTGTATAAATTTTAACTTGAATTTTAATACTGATTAAAACTTAAAATAAACAAACAATCTCCCAAAATTCTTGCTGTCATTTTCAATTCGGTGATAGAGAGGTTTTATATGTGGGGCTTGTAAAAAGCGCTCTACTTTTTTTCTTAATTGACCACTGCCTTTGCCAGGAATGATTTCTACTTCACGTATTCTTTTTTCAATGGCTTCATCGAAAGCATTTTGCAGGGCACGGTCGATGGCTGCACTGTTATTGTAGATATCGTGTAAATCTAGCTTGATGCGAGCCATTGTAAAATATCATTTGATTTTTATATAACTGTATTCAGTAGTAAACGATATCCCTTCTTAACCTTAACCTTAACCTCAATCTCAATCTCAATCTCAACCTCTATCTCAACCTCTATCTCATACTTTCTTAATGCCCGTTTTCTCCAAACTAATCTTCTTTTGCTTATACAAATTACCAATCGTCATCTTAAAAGTTTTCTTACTCATAGCAAAGAAAGAATAAATTTCTTCTGGATCGCTTTTGTCAAAGTAAGGCAGGTAGCCATTGTTCTCTTCGAGCAATCGCATAATCTTTTGTCCCTCATCTTCTACTCTTTGATAGCCAGGTTTTCCTGCAGAGACATCCATTTTATTATCGGGGTATATTTTTTTTATAAATCCCCGAAACTGATCGCCTTCAGTAATGTCTCGATAGATTTCATTGAAATGCAATACGCCCGTATGAAGATTGTTGATGATGACTACATAGCCAATGTCGGTTCTGCGATAGACTACTAGATTAACTTCCTCCAATAGCTGAACAGTAAGTACATCATTGTTTAAAAAAGGATCAATTCTCTCCGTCGCGGCCAATCGGCCAGTTTGTTCGTCGATATAGATTCTTACCAGGTATTCACCTAGTGCACGCATACCTGTTAGTTGCTGGCTCTTGGGTACAAATAGATCCTTCATCAGGCCATTGTCTAAAAATGCCCCCTGCTCTGTAATATTGACGGCCTTTAATTTTACAAAATCTCCAACCTGGCCCTTGGGTTGCTGGGTGGTAGCAATCAATCTTTCCTCCCCATCATGGTATACAAAGACTTTTAGCATGTCATCCATTTTTGTTCCTTCGGGAACAAATCTTTTGGGCAACAAAATGCCTTCTGCACCATCATCTAAATACAATCCAAAAGAGGCTTCTCGAATTACTTTGAGCGTATTATAATTTCCAACTTTAATCATGCTATGCAATTGTGCGACAAAGGTAGGTGATTCATTTGGCAGCAGGCAAAGTGTTAAGCGTGCATAGGATACGTAGCACTGTAGTGTGCTTGCCAATGGGGTTGAGTAAAATGCACTATCTTCACCAAAATAAGAATAGACATTGAAGTTTACATCATTCGGATTCGATGAGCGATTACTGGAAGGCATTGAAGCTTCCAATTATGAAGATGCCACCCCCGTTCAGGAACAAGTTATTCCATTAATACTCCAAGGCAAGGATATTATTGCCAGTGCACAAACTGGTACAGGTAAAACTGCGGCATTTCTTTTGCCAGTAATTCATAAAATACTTACAGACCCCCATGAAGATCATACTAATAATGCATTAATCATTGTGCCAACAAGGGAATTGGCTATTCAAATTTCTCAACATATTGAAGGGCTTTCCTATTTTACCTCTGTTAGTTCTATTGCCGTTTATGGAGGTGGTGATGGTGGTGCATTTGTGCAGGAAAAAAGAGCCTTGAGTACAGGTGCTGATATAGTAGTATGCACACCGGGGAAAATGATGGCACATATTAAAATGGGTTATGTAAAATTTCAGGGGTTGAAATACTTGATTTTAGATGAAGCCGATCGCATGCTCGACATGGGATTTTATGACGATATCATGATGATTATTAATCACCTGCCCGCCAAACGGCAGAACTTACTTTTCAGTGCTACCATGCCACCCAAGATCAGGGAGTTGGCCAGAAGAATTTTGCATCAGCCAGCCGAGATCAATATCGCTATGAGTAAGCCTGCTGAAAAAATAGTGCAAGAGGCTTTTGTGGTGTATGATACCCAAAAAATTCCATTGATCAAATACCTGCTGCATAAAAAAGAATTTAAAATGGTGTTGATATTTTGCAGTAGCAAAATAAGTGTAAAGAACCTAACGAGGGAGCTTAAACGAAATAGATTCCCAGCGGATGAAATTCACAGCGACCTCACCCAGGAACAAAGAGAAGAGGTATTGATTAAATTCAAAAGTGGTCGTCTTTCAATTTTAGTTGCAACAGATATTCTTAGCAGAGGCATAGATATTGACAATATTGATTTGGTGATTAATTATGATGTGCCGCACGACGGCGAGGATTATGTTCACCGCATTGGCCGTACTGCACGTGCCGCAGCAGAGGGCACTGCCTATACGCTGGTTAGTGTAAAAGAGCAGCGTAAATTTCATGCCATCGAAAAATTAATTGGTAAGCCAGTTCCCAAATCGATTGTGCCCGAGCAATTTGGCGAATCGCCTGCTTATACACCAGAGGGGCATCGCCCAGCCGGGGCGGGTGCTCGACAAGGATTTTCAAAGCCCAAGCGTTTTCCACAAAGAAGGAAGCCAGAATAAGGACCTTTCCTGCTTAATCTGCCCCGCCTTAAATATATTTGTACAAATCTTTTATTATCTCAGCAACGGCTTCCATATTAAGCAGTCCCATTGAATACTTACAAGGCGTTAGCACCATTCGCGGCGATATGCTTCGTAAGGAATTATCGATATTTAATTGCAGAGATTTATTGCATTATTATCCGTTTCGCCATGTGGATAAAACCAAGGTGGATACCATTGCTTCATTGCATCCTCAAACGGAATATGCACAAATAGCAGGAACATTAATTCATAAAGAAATTATTGGAGAAAAAAGGGGTAAGCGTTTGGTGGCTTATTTAAAAGATGAAACCGGTGAAATAGAATTGGTTTGGTTTCAGGGAATCAATTGGGTAAATAAATCATTGGTGGAAGGCCATGCTTACCTAGTATTTGGAAGACTCAGCTTTTTTATGGGGAAAGTGCAAATGGCGCATCCAGAATTGGAAGCCTATGCAGCACATAAAGCAGGCGGCAAGGCCTTTCTGGAGCCTATTTATCCCAGTACAGAAATGCTCAAGGCCAAAGGATTGAATGGCAGAGCCATCGGCAAAATAACTTATGATTTATTGCAAAGAGTTGGACCACAGGAACTTCCCGAAAATCTTCCTGAATCCTTGATAAAAAAATATAAGTTCCTTTCTCATTTTGATGCTATTCGGCAGATTCATTTTCCAGCTTCTGAAAAACATTATCAACATGCATTGCGTAGGCTGAAATTTGAAGAATTGTTTTTTTCTCAATTAAGACTTGGATTAATTCGCAGTGCTCGACATCGCTATAGCAAGGGTTTGGTATTTGATCAGGTGGGGGCATTATTCAATGATTATTATTCTCATCACCTGCCATTTACGCTTACTGGGGCACAGAAGCGGGTATTGAAGGAGATCAGAAAAGATACAGGCAGCGGCAAACAAATGAACCGGCTCTTACAAGGGGATGTAGGGAGTGGTAAAACCATGGTAGCATTATTGAGTATGCTTATTGCAGCTGATAATGGATACCAATCGGTATTGATGGCTCCAACAGAAATTTTAGCACAACAACATTATAACAATATCCTTGAGTCGATAAAGTCGCTACCTATTTGTGTAAAATTGCTTACTGGTTCATCTAAGACGAAGGAACGCAGAGAAATACTAAAGGCAGCGGAGGAAGGAACAGTGCAAATTTTGATTGGCACCCATGCAGTGATTGAGGATAAAGTAATTTTTAAGAATCTTGGATTTGCAGTGGTGGATGAACAACATAAGTTTGGTGTGGCACAACGTGCAGCATTGTGGAAAAAGAATAAAGTACCACCACATGTATTGGTAATGACTGCTACGCCTATTCCACGTACACTGGCATTAACAGCATATGGCGATTTGGATTATAGTGTGATGGATGAATTACCTCCGGGAAGGCAACCGATTCATACCGTTCATCGTTTTGAAAACAAGCGTTCCGCTGTAATGGATTTTATCAAGGAACAGGTTGCATTGGGTAGACAAGCCTATGTTATTTATCCTTTAATTGAGGAGAGTAGTAAATTGGATTACGAGAATTTGATGAAAGGGTATGAGGAAGTAAAATCATTTTTTCCAGAACCCAAATATTGGATTAGCATGGTACACGGAAAAATGGATGGTGCTCAGAAGGAAACCAATATGCAAAGATTTGTGAAGGGCGATACGCAAATCATGGTGGGCACTACCGTTATTGAAGTAGGAGTGAATGTGCCTAATGCATCTGTAATGGTGATTGAAAGTGCTGAGAAATTTGGATTATCGCAATTGCATCAGCTGCGAGGAAGAGTAGGAAGGGGCTCGGAAAAAAGTTTTTGCATTTTATTAACAGGTAATAAAATATCAATGGATGCCCGCGAAAGATTAAAGATAATGGTGGCTTCCAATGATGGATTTAAGATATCAGAGAAAGATCTTGAAATACGTGGCCCAGGGGATATTGAGGGTACCAGACAAAGTGGCCTTTTAAACTTTAAGCTGGCAAGTATAGTCCAAGACCGACTGATGCTGGAAGCAGCAAGGGAAGCAGCTGAAATAATTATTGAAACCGATCCTGAGATGAATATGGCCGAAAATTTGCTGTTAAAGAACTACCTTAACCAACAAAAAGGAAAAACGGCCTGGAGTAAGATCTCCTAATAATTATGACAAAATAATGGCAAACCTTTTGGCTGCATATTGGTTAAAATAGAATGGTAGAATTTTAGTAAATTGTAAAAAAGACATATTTGAACTACTTTAATAAAATAAGACTCTTTCCTATTGCTTTAGTGATTGCATTTTTATCTCCAATTTATTCAAATGCTCAGATGGAGTTTGTTGAAAATAAGGGACAATGGGATGGTCATGTTGATTTTCGTGGCGATTTTAGTAGCGGTGCTTTTTTTGTTGAACAAAAAGGGTTTACCGTTTTAATGCACAATACCGATGACTTAGCATTGTTGGCAGAAAAGCTACATGGGCATGGCAAAAAAAATGACAAGGCTGAAAATGAACAACCTGTTTTTTTACAACAACCCATCATTGTTCGCTCACATGCATATAAGGTTAGTTTTGTTGGCGCCAATGAGCAGGTGCAGGTAGTGCCAGATAAAAAACTGCCAGGCTACAATAATTATTTTATTGGGAATGACTCAAAAAAATGGGCTAGTAATTGTGGTATTTATCAAGGGCTCACCTATAAGAATATTTATCCAGGTATAGATGTTCGTTATTATAGCAATTCAGGTAGATTAAAATACGATATCATCGTTCATCCAGGCGGCAAGGTTTCGGATATTGCTATGCGTTATGATGGGGCTGATCACTTACAAGTAAAAAACAAAGAGTTATTGATTGGCACTTCGGTGGGGGAAGTGAAAGAGTTGTATCCTTATTCTTATCAAACAGGCACCAATGGGCGTACTACCATTGATTGTAAATATGTAGTAAGAGATAATGTAGTTCGGTTTAGTACCGCCTCCTTCGATCCTCAGGCCACACTCGTGATTGATCCCACCCTTATTTTTTCTTCTTTCACGGGTAGTGTACAGGATAACTGGGGGTATACTGCAACGCCTGGGCCTGATGGAAGTTTTTTTGCAGGGGGTATTTCCTTTGGTGCTGGTTACCCAGTATCTCCTGGTGCTTTTCAAGGTGGATTTGGAGGAGGAAGTAATGAAGATGTAACGGGTCCATATGACATGGCTATTTTTAAATTTTCCCCTAATGGGGCTAATCGCGTTTATGCCACCTATCTTGGAGGTAACGCCAACGAACAACCGCATAGTATGTGGTGTGATGCACAGGGTAATTTAATCATTGCAGGAAGAAGTTCTTCTGCTAATTATCCAGTAACAAGTCCCTTGATTGGGCCAGGGGGAGGATATGATATTGTTATTACTAAATTAAATTCTACCGGTACTGCCTTAGTTGGCTCTGTAAAAATTGGCGGAACCGGCGATGATGGCGTAAATATTAGAAGTAAATATGTGGCACCCACTGGTGCAGATGCCACCCGCAGGAATTATGGAGATGATGCCCGCAGCGAAGTGATATTAGATCAAGCAGGGAATATATTAGTAGCTTCTTGCTCGAAGTCAAATAATTTCCCTGTTTCAACTGGGGCTATTCAAAATGCATTTGGTGGCGGTAGACAGGATGGGGTGATTATGAAATTTAATGCTAATCTCAGTACTAGATTATTCTCCACTTATTTTGGTGGCAGTGGCGATGACGCTTGTTTTGTTTTGTCTGTTAGTCCATCCAATGGCAATATTTATGTAGCAGGCGCTACCACTAGCAATAATTTATTGGGAGATAAGACAGGTGTAATTACCCCTGGTTTTCAAGGGGGCATAACTGATGGATTTATAACGCAGCTGCAATCGGATGGTTCTGCTATTATTCGCACTACTTATCAAGGTACTATTGGTGATGATCAGATATATGGAATTCAATTTGATAAATTTGGCTTTCCTTATATCATGGGTACAACCACTGGTAATTGGGCAGTTTTTAATGCGCCTTTCAGTAATGGAGGCGGCAAGCAATTCATCAGCAAATTACAGCCAGATTTATCGGGCTATGTTTATTCCACCGTTTTTGGCACCAATGCTTCCTTGCCAAATTTATCGCCGATTGCTTTTTTGGTTGACCGCTGCGAAAATGTATATGTTTCCGGTTGGGGAGGTGGTATCAATTCAGAACAAGGTTATCCAAGTGCAGGCACATTTAATATGCCCGAAGTAAGTCCATTGTCGAATATTCCTGCAGCAGATGGCAAGGATTTTTATTTTTTCGTAATGGAAAAAAATGCACAGAGTCAATATTTCGGAAGTCATTTTGGACAAAATGGGGGTACAGGCGATCATGTGGATGGTGGCACCAGTCGCTTTGATGCCAATGGGGTAATTTATCAAGCCATGTGTGCCAATTGTAGTGGAGGCAGTAATTTTCCTACAACACCTGGTGTTTGGGCGGTGAATAATCCATCGAATAATTGCAATGAGGCGGCGGTGAAAATTGAAATGAATTTTACTGGTGTAGGCGCAAGTATTCGCAGTACCATCAATAATGTCAATTATGATACTTCAGGTTGTAAGCCTTTAACAGTAGTTTTTTCGGATACCTTACAAAAGGGCAAAAGGTATATATGGGATTTTGGCGATGGCTCTCCTGCTGTAACCACGATTGCTCCTAATAATAGTGTCAGTCATTTATATACTGGGGTTGGTCGTTATAGGGTACGCGTCATTTCTATCGATTCTCTTACTTGCAATATTGCAGATACTGCATATACCTTCATTAAGGTTGGAGACAATGCCGCTACATTAAACTTCACGAGTACCAAATTACCTCCTTGTACCAATCTTACTTATTCCTTTGCCAATAGTTCTACGGCCGTTGTACCCTTGTTTAATGCCACCAGTTTTGTTTGGGATTTCGGGGATGGTTCAGCAAGGGTAAGGGCGGGATTAGCACCAGTACAACATACGTATCTTTCTCCTGGAACATATAAAGTGCGTTTAATCGTTGACGATACTACTTTTTGTAATTCCCCCGATTCTTTGGAAAAAACCATTCGAATCAATCCTACTGTGCGGGCGCAGTTTACCACTCCTGCCAAGGGATGCGTGCCTTATCAGGCTGCATTTGCCAATACCTCGCTGGCTGGAACAGATTTTATCTGGGACTTTGGAGATGGTAGTCCATTGTCTTTTTTACCAGATCCAACGCACTTGTATGCCAATGTTGGAACCTATACTGTCAAATTGATTGCCATCGATACCTCTACTTGTAATAAGATAGATTCTACCACATTTACTATTACCGTGTATCCAATACCGGTAGCATTTTATACCTATTTGCCCAATCCGCCAGATGCCAATCGATTTGTGAATTTCAGTAATGGCTCCACGGGGGCGAACAAATATGTATGGGATTTCGGTGATGGCGAAACCTCTACCGATGTAAATCCCCGGCATCTGTACAATGCCACCCAATTGTTCAATACCTGTTTGGCTGCTATTAATAGTACGTCGGGTTGTATTGATACATTTTGCCTGAACATACCAGCCCGTGTAAATGCTTTATTGGATGTGCCCAATGCCTTTACTCCCGGCCGCTTTGGTGAAAATGCTGTTATTAAAATAGCAGGATTTGGTATTGGTAAAATGGACTGGAAAATTTACAATCGATGGGGCCAATTGGTATTTCAAACTACGGATAGAAAATCAGGTTGGGACGGCACCTATAAAGGGGTGTTACAACCAATGGACGTATATGCATATACGTTAGATGTGACGTTTACGGATGGTAAAACTGAGCGAAAAACAGGAGACATTAGTTTGTTGAGATAAAAATAAAGGATGACTGAATAATGACAAGAAAAATCTACATAGGAGGGGGGATGCTGTATATGCTGCTATGGGGGACTGCTGTGAAAGCACAGGATTTGCATTTTTCACAGTTCTTCAATAGTCCGCTTACAACCAACCCTGCCAATACGGGATTTTTACCTGATGCGGATTATCGATTGGGGGCTAATTATCGTAATCAGTGGAGTTCTGTGATGAGTGTGCCATATAAAACCGTTAGTGCTTTTGGTGATGCACAAGTACTGCGTGATAAATTAGAAAATGGATGGTTGGGGATTGGTGCGGTGATTGTAAGTGATGAAGCGGGTAGTGGTAGTTTGCGTAGTACTAAAATTTATGGTTCTGTTGCCTATCATCAGATGTTGGGTAATAGTAGTTTACTAAGCGCTGGATTTAATTTAGGATGGGCCAATAAAAGAATTGATGGTAGCAAATTAAAATTCCCTGATCAGTTTGATGGTAAATTTTTTGATAATACATTGCCTACAGCTGTGGTACTGAGTACCAATAAGGTAAATTACTTAGATGTACAAGCTGGGTTGAATTATGCTTATTTTCCTCAGGAGAACATTTATCTTAATGCTGGATATTCTATTCAGCATGTGAATCGCCCGCGGGAAACATTTTTTAATGACAGCACCAATAATGGCAGAATTCCTATGCGGCATATTGGGTTCATTAATTCTTTATTGAAAGTCAATGACCGTGTTATCATTAATCCCAATGTGTATTTTACCACCCAGGCCAAAGCAATGGAGATAATGGTAGGCATGAATGCTAATTATAATTTATCCGTTGCTGGCGAACAGCAATTGGTAGCAGGTATTTATTATCGGCCTGGGGACGCTATCATTCCTATGGCAGGCTTTGAATTGAAAAATGTAAAATTCACTTTCAGTTACGATCTTACACTCTCCAATTTGAATAGCTTCAATGGATACAGAGGTGCAGCTGAGTTTAGTGTGATTAAAAAAGGCTTTTACCCCAATGGTTCGGTGAAAGAAGTGCAATGTCCCCATTTCTAAATTAATTAAGAAAGATCCATAAAGAAGTTTAACAAGCAAACCAGGGTCTGCATTTTATCAATTCGATAATTTATACGATTTTTACAATTGATTAAACGAAGCGAACTTAATTTAATCAAAGCTTTTTATTTTCAATTTTAATATAATTTTCATGAAAAGGTTTTCC
>Ga0194063_10002510_pt1 | contig 11413 bp, 10 predicted proteins | sample SepL3720m_MetaG_FD_155459 | JGI IMG/M metagenome (GOLD analysis project Ga0194063, IMG submission 155459) | Anoxic zone freshwater microbial communities from boreal shield lake in IISD Experimental Lakes Area, Ontario, Canada - Sep2016-L373-20m | ecosystem: Environmental > Aquatic > Freshwater... | reverse complement strand
AGCGGACCGTAGTCCCAGAACCCGTTCAGCCCGCCGTAAATTTCGGAGGATTGAAAAATGAAACCGCGCCTCTTGCAGAGGCTCACAATTTTTTCCATGCGCTGGGAAGACTCGTCTTTGGCCATATTTTGAGCCGCCCATCAAACCCGAACGCCGCCGGATCGTCAACGCAGCAGTCGCGGCATACGTTTAGAAATATTTAAATTATAGGCCTGACCCCCTTTTTTTGAAAAAGCCATCAGAGGACCTCTTACTAGAGCTGATGGCGGAATCAGCGCTACTTCAGCGCCTTGTTCCACTCGGCGATCCGGGCCTTCTGGGCCTCGAACAGCGCGTCGGGGGAATCGAGGATCTCGATCTTGAGAATCTTGTCGCCCTGGGCGATCGCGTTCACGACGTCCTGCCCCTTGGTGACCTCGCCGAAGACCGTGTGCTTTCCGTTGAGGTGCGGGGTCGGCAGGTGGGTGATAAAAAACTGGCTGCCGTTCGTGCCGGGGCCGGCGTTGGCCATCGAAAAGATTCCCGCCTTGTCGTGCTTGAGCCCGGTATTGACCTCGTCCTCGAACTTGTAGCCCGGCCCGCCCATGCCGGTGCCGGTCGGGTCGCCGCCCTGGATCATGAACTTCGGGATCACGCGGTGAAACGTGATGCCGTCGTAGTATCCGCGCTTCGCGAGGTTGAGGTAGTTGGCAACGGTGACGGGAGCTTTCGAGGCGAACAGCGTGCCTTCGATGTCTCCCTTGCTGGTTTTTACAATGATGCGGATGTCGTCCATGGCGAGTGCGTTCGTCGCGGAGATCGCGGCAAATGTCAAACCCAGAAGAAAAAGCGTGGTTTTCATAAACAGAAATTGTGCCACCATTCCGGCCATGGCGCAACCACCAGTAAAAATCGGCATCCTGCAGAACGCCTGCACGGCGGACGCCGCCACGAACACTGCCGCCGCCGAGCGGGGGCTTCGCGAGGCCGCGTCCCGCGGAGCGAACATCGTCTGCTTCCAGGAACTCTTCCGCTCGCTCTACTTCTGCCAGATCGAAGACCATAAGTATTTTGAACTCGCGGAGGAGATTCCCGGTCCGGGCACCGCCTCCCTCCAATCGCTCGCCAAAGAGCTTGGCGTGGTGATCATCGCGTCGCTTTTCGAGCGCCGCGCGCCAGGGCTCTACCACAATACCGCCGCCATCATTGATGCCGACGGAACGATCCTTGGAAAATACCGCAAGATGCACATCCCGGACGATCCGCTCTTCTACGAGAAATTCTATTTCACCCCCGGCGACCTCGGGTTCCGCGCGTGGCAGACGAAGTTCGGCAAGCTGGGCGTCTGCATCTGCTGGGACCAATGGTATCCGGAGGCCGCCCGCCTGACCGCGCTCCAGGGCGCGCAGATCCTTTTCTACCCGACCGCGATCGGCTGGCATCCGAAGGAAAAAGCGAAATACGGCGTCCGCCAGCATTCGTCGTGGGAAACCGTCCAGCGCGGGCATGCGATCGCGAACGGGTGCTACGTCGTCGTCCCGAACCGGATCGGCCACGAGGCGCCGGACGGCGGCGACGGCATCGAGTTCTGGGGGCAGAGCTTCGTGTGCGACCCGTCGGGGCAGATCCTCGCGAAAGCTTCCGCGGACCAAGAGGAAGTCCTCGTCGTCGAGGCCGACCTCGATTCCGTGGACACCCAGCGCACCCACTGGCCCTTCCTGCGCGACCGGAGGATCGATGCCTACGGTGATATGGCCAGGCGTTTCATCGACTGATGGAGGCAAAGCGGAAAGACAGCCAAGGAGTCGGGGCGCCCCCGGCCCGACCAGAAAACCATTCGCGATTCCGCCTACGCTTCCAGACCACGGGGACGAGGGCGTCCCCTCTCCATTGGTCGCGCTCCCGTCTCATGCACCCACTCCCCGGAACGGGCGCATGCCAGAAAGTTGTAGAGCACACGGGAACGGGCGTCCCGCCCGTTTAGAGACTGGAAATCGGAGTGATATGCCTCACACGGGCGGAAAACCAGCGCGATAGCGCATCGTATAGTGGGGAAGACGAAGGTTTGGTGCAGGGAGCACAACCGAAACGAAGTGAAGCGTCGCCCATGCCCCCTGGGAAGATCCGCGAAGTTGCAACTTTCGGGAGATGCGCGAGCGCCCTCCTATATTTTAATTTTCATCACACGGGCCAACGGTTAGAAATGGCCGGATGCTGAAACGAACAGCCGGATTTTTTCTTGGCCTGTCCCTGTGGGGAGGGGCCGTCGTGGAGGTCCAGGCGCAGAAGCCGCCCGCCGCGGTGGTCCCTGGCGTTGAACCCGGTCTCGAGGAAGCCGTAAAGTGGAAGTGGCGGGTCGTCCCCTCGCCGGAAAAAGACTGGGGCCTGGAGCTTCCGGAGCTCCCGCCGCCGCCGGTCAGCGCCCCCCCCGTGCAGCAGGGTCCGGTGACGTCCTACGAAATCAAAAAGGGGGATGCCTTGGTGCTGATCGCGAAAAAAACCGGCGTGACAGTCGCGCAACTGAAAGCGGCGAACGGGCTCGCGACCGACATGATCCGAGCCGGGCAGGTGCTGAAGATCCCCACGCTTGCGGAGTGCATGGCGCTGGGGTTGCCGCCGCCGACGCCCGCTCCCCCGAAGCCCCCTCGTGCCAAACCCGGCGAGAAACCGCCGGAGGCCGAAAGCCAGTTGGACCAGGACGTCTTGCTTCTCCAGATATTTCTCGACCGCGAGAACTTTTCCGCGGATCCGATCGACGGAAAATCGAGCATGGATTTTCAGAAGCTCGTCTTCCTTTACCAGAGCACTCACGGAGATGTGGCGGATACCGGCCTGCTGAAGGCAAAAGCGCTCGCGGGCGTCGGGGATGTGTTTTCCAAATACACGCTCAAGCGCGAGGACTTCCGATTCATCGCGCCCCCGAAGGCCGAGAAGCGGAACGACAACCTATCTCCCGAGCCCTCCACCAAAAGCAAATCAGCCCCCAAGGCGCCATCCAAATCCGCCACGAAGGCCGTTCCCAAAGCCGCCCCGGTTCCGCCGCCGATCTACGGCGAGATGACAGCATCCACGATGCTGCCCTACCGAACGCCATGGGAATTTGTCGCCGAGAGGTTCCATTGCCGCGAGGATCTCCTGCGGATCCTGAACCCCGGGATCAAGCCGCTGCCATCCGTCGGGACCGAGTTCCATGTTCCAAATGTCGTCCCTTTTCAGATCGAAAATGCCTTCGCCCCCCCGCTCCGGCCCCCCTTGGATCCGCAGAACGTCATCACCGCGGTGGTCGCGGACCTGTCGCGCCTTGAGATTTATCGCAACGACCGCCTGCTTGCCGCGCTGCCGCTTGTGCCGGCCCGGCCCGGCTTGAAGGGCAAAGGGACATGGAAGATCCTGGAGTCTCTGCCGCAGCCGCGGCTGGCCACCCTCCAGGAGCCTCGCGACCTCCCGAAAAAGCCGACGAATAATTTTTTTACCGGGGAAATATCGCAGCCCGCCGGCCAGGCTCCGGTTTTGACCTCCGAGCAATATCTGCCTGCCGGACCGAACAATCCGGTGGGGATTTTGTGGATCGACCTCGCCAAGTCCGACAGCCCGGACCCCCTGCCCTACGGGCTCCATGGAACCGCCATCCCTTCGCAGATGAAATCCCGGTCCGGGATCGGAGGCTTCCGCATGACGAACTGGGACATCATCCGCGCGGCTCGCCTCCTTCCCGTCGGCGCGACGCTCGTGTGGAGGCAGCCCTCCCCCCCCGCCTCCCGCGCAGCGAAGCCAGCTCTCTGAGACACATCTTCAAAACAATCGGGCTTTGCGGCACCCAGGGAGAATGGGCGTCTCGCCCGTTTGGGCACTGTCTCCGCAAGCACAGATGAGTGCCTTTCACTGGCGGGATGCCTGTCTTCCCTGTTTTGTTCCATGGTTTGGTGGACCGGTGCCGCGATCAAAGCTCGGCGGTTTCCAGCCGGCTTCTGAAACTTGGGAATTGATGCAATAATGATGTTGAGCAAACATAACTTTCAGTTTAAATATCTCATTATATGAAAGACATTCCACGCGACTTGGAATCCGTCGTGCGCCGTGCTGCCAGGGCATTTCCTGCCGTCGTCGTGAGCGGGCCCCGGAGGGCGGGCAAGACGTTCCTTCTCCGGAAGATGTTTCCGGACGCCACCTATGTTCTCATGGAGGCTCCGGATGCCGTGGCGAGGTTTCGCGCCGACCCGGAAGGCTTTCTCGATTCCTTGCGCCTCCCTGCAATCCTGGACGAGATTCAGAATGTGCCGGAGGTGTTCAACCACATCCGGGCGCGCATCGACGCCTCCCCGCGCCGGGTCGGTCGATGGTTTCTGACTGGTTCCCAGGAATCCGGGCTGATGCGTGGGGTCACCGAAAGCATGGCAGGGCGTGCTGCGATCCTGCATCTCGCGCCGCTGTCAGCGTCGGAAAGCCCGAAGGTGGACGCGTTCAGCGGGGGATTTCCTGAAGTTCTTGCCCGTCCCGGAGCCGCCAGCCTCTGGTTTGAATCCTATATCCAGACGTATTTGGAGCGTGATGTTCGCGGAGTGCTCGCCATTCACGATCTGGCGGTATTCCGGCGGTTCCTTTCTCTGGTTTCATCGAGGCACGGGCAGATTCTGAACAAAACGGATTTGGCCGCGCCGCTGGGGATGAGCGTCCCCGGCATCTCGAAGTGGCTCGACGTGTTGCTGGTCACCGGCCAGATCCACCTTGTGCCGCCATACTTCGAGAACCTCGGCAAGCGCATCATCAAATCGCCGAAGCTCTACCTGGCCGACTCCGGCCTCGCCTGCCACCTGCTCGGAATTCGCTCCCGTCCCGAGCTGGAACGGTCTCCTTTTCTCGGCCCGGTGTTCGAAGGCTTGGTTGCTTCGGAGATTCTCAAAAGCCAGACCAATGCCGGCCTTCGGGGAGAACTGTATTTTTTTCGCGACCAGCAGGGCTTGGAAGTGGATTTCCTCGTCCCCCTTCGCGGCGGGGGCGTCCTGCTGGCCGACGCGAAGGCCGGTCGCTCGGTCACCCCGTCCGACGCCGCTCCCATGCGCCGCCTTATCGCAGCGATCAAGAAGGACCCGGTCCGCATGTGCCTCGTCCATCGAACTCCTCGCGGAGGCACGGTATCAAGCGCTGTCGCACCAGGCGTGGAACGCATGGATTGGCGCGAGCTTCGCGTTGCCCTCGCGGATTGAAGCGGGAGTTTATGAGACATGGTCCATCTTTTGTTCTGCTGGAAATGCTGAATCCACCATGGGGTGAAACAAAAACCCTTCCGGCCGAAACCGGAAGGGTCATTTTGAGTTTTCGGATGTTTGTCCTGCTTAGAACGCGAACGTGACCTTCGCGCCACCGTAGGGCGTGCTGGGATTCGTGGTCCCGCCAAGGTTGTAGAAGGCGTAGCTGTAGGCGACATACCCGGAGACGCTGATCACGCTGTTGATCTTGACCGGGACAGCAAGCCCGATCTCGATGTTGTTGGCCCCGTTGAAGAAGTCATACGTCCCGTCGCTCGTGAGCCGCGTGTTGTATTGGAAGTTCGTTCCGTAGGACACCCACGGCGCCAGAGAAACGATGTCCTTGTAGAGCGGGATGCTGCTATCCAAACGGAGCTGGAGGTAGCTGGACGCCGCCTTGGCGATCCCGTTCGTGCTATTGACGACATCCGGGCCGATGTTGAAGAAGTAGGAGATCGACGGAGTCAGGGTCGCGGAACCGAGGTGGAAGGTGTAGGCCGCCTTGACACTGAGTTCGTGCGAGTAGAGGTCGTAGCCGGTCGGGAACATGTAGTAGAAGATATACCCGGCGCTCAGGGCAAAGTCTTTGCCGAAGGTGTGGGTATAGGTCGTGTAGATGTCCACTTCCTTGTAGGACGTGTTCGATGTGCCGAACCCCGCCCAACTTCCTATCGCGAGGACGTCATTGGGTGTGATGTTCCAGTCGAACTCCAGGTTGGTCCAGTAAATGCCGGACCCGTAGTCGCTGTCGTTTCCATACATACCGTGGGAGAGCACGTTCACGCCGCGGAACATGTAGAGGCTGTCCCAGCCCGTGCTGAGCGAGGCCCCATACCACTTGGTGGGTTCTTCCACCACGACTTTGTCTTTGAAGGTTTTTGCATCTCCGGCAACAAGAGGGCTGCCCGCGAGGACGGCCGCCAAGCTCACCAGCGAAACGATTTTGGTAGCGATTTTCATTGTGTTTTTGGTTTTGTTTTTTTTCGGGCCTTCTCCCCGTCTCCGGAAAGTCCGCCCTGGGTTTCATGCCTTTATGGCATGTCGGATGTCATTTAGCACATCTCGTGCCAAGTGCTTTAATTGCGGAAAATCAGGAGTCAAAAAAATTTACGAAGTTTAATTGAACAAAAAGCACCACTTGGCTGCCATCTTTTGGTCAGGATCCCGATCAGGATCAGGGCACAAGCGGCCGGAGCATGTCCAGAACGCCCTTGACCCCTTCGGCAGCGGCCGGCGAGACATCCTTGATGAGGCCGGTCCCTTCATTGATCACCGCGCTTCCCATCGCTGTGGCAAGCCGCGGCGTGAGATTTTCTGTGGGATGCTCGAGCGTGCCGCCAACCTTCAAATCCGTCCAAATATATCCGCTCCTGGCAGTTACAAAAACCCTTTCGCGGGAACCGGGAAGCCAGTGGAGCGTCTGAGGCGTCACGCCGATCCGGAAATGCCCCTCGAGTTCCCCTCTTTGCCCAATAGTTGCCTCCCCTTCCAAGCGGAGCAACCCCTTGGACTCCGCAGCAAAGTTCTTGATATGGAGGAGGCCGTTTTCGCGGGTGAAATCCCCGCTGATCTCCTGAAGCGGCATCCGACGGAACGCGGGGTTTCCGGTGAACTCAGCGACCGTCCCGAGAAGGGGAACATTTTCGAGGCGGCCGTCCCGGAGTTGAAAGGCCCCGGACGCGCGGTCCGGAAAAGTGATAAGGGCGTTGCCGGAAAGGATTCCCTCCAGACGCTTCTTCCATTCTCCGGACAACACGTCGGCCGTCTTGACTCCTTCCCAATTGACCTGGAGTTTTCCGCCTCCGGAGGAGTCCCCGGATACGCTGACTTTCCCGTTTTCTCCAAGCCGGAGGTTTCCCTCGGTGAGATAAAAGTCGCCGCCATGTTTCCGGGCGCGGAACCTGGAGATGGCCAGCGCCGGCGGCCAGGGGAGCCGGAGTTCCCCGCCCGACCCCTGGAACAACCATCCGGCTCCGTCCGGCTTGATGGAGAGCGCGGTATCCGCCACCTTCACGCCGCCGAAAGCCAGGGTGGCGGCCCCGACATTCAACGCCCCGAGCTCGAACCGGTGCGGCAGGAGGGCCGCGATTCGTGCCGGGGTTGACGGGTTGTGCGGCGGGCCCGCGTCCGCGATACCGGGGGGGGGCGGGGCCGGGATCCATTCTCCGTCGAGGTGCGAGATGGAGATTTCATCGACCCGCCAGGCGCCCGAAAAGGCCGCCCGCCAATTCACCTCCGCCCGAAGTTGGCGGGCTTCTATCTTGTTGAGGGGCGCCCCGAATTTCCCTTCCAGTTTCGCCGATTCGGCATACACGGAGGAGCCTGTCCAGCGCAGGGGCTCGAATCCCGCAGTCGCGTCAAATGCCTCGCCGGTTGCGTTGGCGATCAGGGCGCGGAAGGCGTCGCTGCGGACGTAGGAGCCGACCCACATCGAACCTCCCACAAATACCGCGACAACCAGAGCCAGAACGATCCCGGCCGTGATCCAAAAAATTCGCATCAGCCGTGAGCGCGCAGCCTAGCTGAATGAGAGCTTGGTCACGCCGGAGGCGGAGGCGGCATTGAGCACGTCCATGATCCGCTCGTGATTGGTCTGGGGATCCGGGCGGATGATGACCGGATCCTTGTCGCCGAACTTCGAGATCGTGTCCTTCAGCCACGCCTTCAGGTCGGGCAGTTCCTTGCTGGTGGGGGAATCGAACACCTTCCCGCTGCTCTGCACTTTTCCATCCGGAAAAATGTCGATGATGATCGGCGTCGTCGGAACCCCGCCCGGGGCGGCGCGCCCGCTCGGCAGGTTGATGTTCAGCTCCTTCTCGATGATCTGCGAGCCAGCGCACGACATGAAAAACAGCAGGAGGACGAACACGACATCCACCATCGGCGCAATTTGAAAGCCGACATCCCCATCTTCTGATGTTCCACCACCTGCCATAGTTTTATCCTGTTATTGTGTTGAAAAGCGGTTTGTTGTCTGACGCGCGGATCAGGAGGCCTTGCCTTCCTTGTCCACAACCGAAAATGTGACGTTGCCGACCCCTGAGGCGCCGACCGCCTCGAGAAGCTGGCGCATGTATTCGTATTTCACTTCCTTGTCGGCGCGGATGACCACCCTTACCAGCGGGTTCTCCGCGACCTTGTTCTTCAGCATGCTCACGAGCTCCATCGGGGACTGGAACGGTTTCTGGTTCACCTCGATCGCGGTCATGTTGTTGGTCGGAGAGTAGGTGACATTGATGATGACCTGCCCGGGGTTTTCCTTCGCTTCCTTGGCCTCCTTGGCCACCGGGAGCTTCACGTCCTTGTTCGTCTGCAGCACCTCGGTCGAGCTGATGGACATGAAGAATACCAGCAGGACGAGCAGGATGTCGATCATCGGCGCGATCTGGAACTCCGGGTCGATCTCCGGGTCCGCCTTGCGCTTTTTTTTCCCGTGCTGGTGGGCGGCTTCGGACATGGAACTCAGGCCCAGTCAAGGGCGGCCCCGCAATGCGGGCAGGGGGTTTGCCCCGCCTGGATCGCCCCGTTGCATGTCGGGCAGTTCGTGGTGAGGGCCATGGAAACCTTCTGGGAAGCATTGGAAGCTCCGGGAGCACCCGCACCCGCTTCAAAATTTTCCCCGATGCGCACCCCGGCGAGTTCCTCGAACGGGATGTCCTCGATCAGGCGGTTCAATTTGTCGTCGGCGTTCACCAGGACGATGGTCCCGCGGTTGCGGAAGTAGTAATAGAAGATGAACGCCGGAATGGCGATGAAGAGGCCGCTCGCGGTCGCCGTGAGCACCTCGCCGATGCGGAGCGCCAGCGAGCGGGGATCCGCCACGCCGGAGGCGCCGAGGACGGCGAAGGCCCCCATCATTCCGATGACCGTTCCGAGCAGCCCGATCATCGGCGCGATGACCCCGATGACCGAGAGGTAGCTGTTCTTTGTCTTGAGGGTCTGCCCCTCGCGGATCCCGTGCTCGACAAGCGCTGTTTCGACAGCCTCCTTGCCGCGGCCGAGGCGTTCGAGAGCCCCCTTGAGAACCTGTGCGATATAGGCTTTGTTCGCCCGGCAGATTTCCCAGGCCTCCTGGTAATTCCCCGCGCGGATCGTGCTATCGAGCGACTCCACCAATGCTTTCGGGGCCAGCTGCTCGTCGCGCATGGTCATGAAAAGCTGGATGATGAAGGTCATCATGGTCATCGAGGTGCCGAGGATACAAATCCAGATCATGACGATCAGCGGCCCCCCCTTAATGATCGTCTGGATCATGTTCATGCTCTCCTCGTTGCCTCCTTCTGCGGCGAGCGCCAGAGGGCTGGTGAGAGCGAGTAGCAGGAGGGGTAGCAGGAGGGGCAAACGGCGGGTTGGTTTCATTTGGTGCATGGTGGATTGGAAAAATGACTCAGGGGACGATCACGTTTTTTTCTTTCAGGGCCTTGGCGCGTTCCGCGGCTTTTGCGGTGACGGCTTCATCCTCGTGAAAAAGTGTGACAGCCAGCAGATAATTTTCAAGCGCTTCCGCGTTTTCCGCAGAAGATTCCTGGACCTGCCCGAGCAGGTAAAGCGCCTGGCCATAGACGGCGCCGGTGGCGGAATCCGGGAGTTTTGCGGCTTTCGCCATCTCGACAATGGGGACCAGCTTGACGCGGGCCCCGTCGAAATCTTTCTTCGCGATGGCCAGCCGCGCGAGCGCCACGCCCGAGCCGGTGCCGGCGTTCGGGTAAAGCTTTTGGAAGTTCGCCAGAGCCGCCTCGGCTTTATCGATCTGCCCGGAAGCGATATAAACCTCGCCGAGGAGGCCGCTCCCCCGCTCCGCCCATTTTGTCGGGAGGCCGTTGAACTTCTCGACCAGCGGGCCCAGCACCGGAAGGGTTTTCGCGGCGTCGCCTTTTTGCCAGAGGGCCAGGGCCTCCGTGTATTCCTTGGGGGCGGGCATGGTCACGGACGCGACGTTTGCCATCGGGATCGATGTTTCCGCCGGGCCGATTTTGATGCGGATCGCGTCGGCTTTCAGCCCGAGGATCTGGCCTTCGCGCTGCTGTCCGTCCTTCTGCACGACCACATCCTGGGCCCGGCAGATCCCGGGGCCGGACGCCAGGAGCAAAACCGCAAAAATTGCTACCGCTGGGGAGACGCTTGCTTTCATCGTGCAAACGCTTTAATCACTTTTCCCCCGCAAATCAACAGTTTCCGTAATCCATGATCCATATCTTTCGCAAAAACCAGCGCGGCCTGATGCTCATCATCGCCGTCCTCACCATCATCGCGTTCATCTTTCTCTACAACAGGGGCCCTCTTGATGACCTCGCCGTAACCCGGAGCCCGAAAATCTACGGCCAGACGCTGACGCCGGGCGCGCTCGAGCGGCAGGCGAAAAACTACCAGCTGACGCTCGCGCTCGGGCAATACGACCTCGTCTCGAAGCTCGGCGGAAGCGGCGCGGACCAGCAGGCATCGCTGTCGGAATATGTCTGGAACCTCCTCATCCTCCAGCACCAGGCGCGCGCGCTCGGGGTCGAGCCGACGGACCAGCAGGTGGCGGACCGGATCAAAGCGGTTCCGGTTTTTCAGACATCCAACCAGTTTGACCCGCTCAAATACGGGGCGTTCCTGCGCGAGCAGCTGGCCCCGCGCGGATTTTCCGAGCGGCAGCTCGAGGAGGTCGTGCGCGATGCGCTCCGGCTCGAGAAGATCGAGGCGATCGTCGAATCCCCGGTCGCTGTCGGCGAACAGGAAATCCGCGAAACCGCGCGCGTCCTGCAGCCGGTGACGGGGGGGTATGTCCGGTTCAGCGCGGAGGATGCCGCCAAGGGCGTCCAGATTTCCCCGGAGGAAGTCGCGGGGTATTTTGAAAGGAACCGGTCGAACCTGAACACCAAGGAAACCCGGGCGGTGCGCTTTGTCGCATTCGAGCTGCCGGCTGGGTCCAAGCTCGAGGGCCGCGCCAAAGTGGACGAGCTCCAAAAGCTCGCAGAAAAGGCCACGAAATTCGCGGACTCGCTCGCCGGCCAGCCGTTTGATCAGGCCGCCGGGGCGGCGGGCCTCACGGTGCGGAGCACGCCGGCTTTCGACCGCACAGGCGTTCTTCCGGAAGCCGCCGGAGCCGGCACGGAGACCGCGCCGAAGGAAATCGTCTCGGCCGTCGCCCCCGCCGCGTTTCTTCTCCCGGCCGTCGGGAAAGTCAGCGACATCATCCAGGCCGG
>Ga0194063_10002509_pt1 | contig 11415 bp, 10 predicted proteins | sample SepL3720m_MetaG_FD_155459 | JGI IMG/M metagenome (GOLD analysis project Ga0194063, IMG submission 155459) | Anoxic zone freshwater microbial communities from boreal shield lake in IISD Experimental Lakes Area, Ontario, Canada - Sep2016-L373-20m | ecosystem: Environmental > Aquatic > Freshwater... | reverse complement strand
CACCCAGTCCGATCACCTCGTCTTGACACCGCTCTGCCGACTGTTCCATGGGACACCTTCGATTCAGTTGCTGCGATAGCCGAAGGATACATCAAAAGTAAGTGTCTAAGTTAGCGCTTATGGGACTTGATCCGGGATCCAGTGCCACACCACCACTGGATTGCGGGTCAGGCCCGCAATGACAATGGGGCCCGCAATGACAATGGGGCCCGCAATGACCAAATGGGGCCCGCAATGACAAGGGGGCCCGCAATGACAATGCGGTATCCGTTGTTGTTGGGCGGTGTCATGGATTTCGGAAACATCAATAAGGGTAGCCCGCGGTCAGTCAGACGCCGAGGTAGCCAGCGAGGTCCTGGTGGCTGGCCAGTGTGGCCGAGGCTCCGTGCAGCACGACTCGCCCCTTTTGCAGTACTAGGGCGTGATTGGAGCGTGCCAGCACCTTGCGGTAGTCACGATCCACGATCAGCGTGGCAATGCCGCTGGCGCTGATCTCGCTGATGACGCGCCAGATCTCGGCCACGATCAGGGGAGCCAGTCCCTCTGTCGCTTCGTCCAGCACGATCAGTTCCGGATGCGTCATCAGAGCACGACCGATGGAGAGCATCTGCTGCTCGCCGCCCGAGAGTTGTCCACCCATCTGCGCGATGCGTTCGGCCAGTCTGGGAAAAGTTTCCAGCACGCGTTCAAACGACCAGTCCTTGCGTCCGTCGCGGCCATATCTGGCTGCCATCAGCAGGTTTTCCCGCACCGAGAGATTGGGGAAGACGCCGCGCCCCTCGGGCACGTAAGCGATGCCCAGGCGTGCGACCTGGTGCGGCTGCAAGTGCGAGGCCTCCTGTCCGAACAGGCCGATGTGACCATCGCGCTGCCGCACGTGACCCAGCAGCGTGCGGATCAGCGTGCTCTTGCCCATGCCGTTGCGCCCGAGCAGACCCACCGTCTCGCCGCGCCCGATCTGCAGATTGACGCCGTGCAACACATGGCTGGAGCCATACCAGGCGTGCACAGCGCGTGCGTCCACAATCAGTTCACGGTTCATCGCTGGCTTCCCCCAGGTAGGCCAGGCGCACGCCGGCGTGGCTGCGCACAAAGTCGGGTGAACCGCAGGCGATCACAACGCCGTTAACCATCACCGTGATCTTGTCGGCGATACGAAATACCGCGTCCATGTCGTGCTCGACCAGCAAAATGGCATGGCTGCTCCTGAGCTCCGCCAGCAGGGCCAGCATGCGTTCGGTTTCTTCTGCGCCCATGCCGGCCAACGGTTCATCAAGCAGCAGCACTTCGGGGTCGGTGGCCAGGCACATGGCAATTTCAAGCTGGCGCTTCTGGCCGTGCGAGAGCATGCCGGCGTTGCGCTCCAGCACGCTGCCCAGACCGGCACGCTCAGCCACTTCGTGCGCCTTCTGGCTGCTGTGGGGGCAGCGCTGTGCATCCTGCCAGAACGCCCAGGGTCTGGGGTGCAGGATTTGCGCGGCAAGCCGGCAGTTTTCCAGCACCGTGAAGCTGGGGTAGATGGTATTGCGCTGGTAGCTGCGACCCAGCCCGGCGCGTGAGCGACGCGGTTGCGACCAGCTTGTCACGTTCTGACCCAGCAGTTCGATCTCTCCGGAAGACAACTCAATCTCACCTGACAGGATATTGATCAGCGTCGACTTGCCCGCGCCATTGGGTCCGATCACCGCATGCACGCTGTGACGAGCGAGTTCCAGCGATACCTTGTCCAGCGCCACCAGGCCGCCCCAGCGACGCGTGATGCCACGCCCACGCAGCAGAACCTCGGACTCACTCATCTTCAGGCTCCGCTTCGGGCGCGGCAGGACCGGCGTTGGCGCGCCCGAACAGGCGCTCGGCGATCTGCTGCGGTACGCCGACCAGCCCGCGCGGCAGCAAGGCGACGCTGGCGATGATGGTCAGGCCCAGTCCAAGCTGCCAGTGCTTGGCAAAGTCACCAAAGAGGGCTTCGGACTTGAACAGTTCCTGCAGCAGCGCGAAGGCGAAGGCGCCAATGATGGCACCGCGCAACTGCCCGATACCGCCCAGGATGATCATGATCAGCACATTGCCCGAGACGTGCCAGCTGATCAGTTCCGGATTGACATAACCGTCTTTCACGGCAAACAAAAAGCCTGCCAGTCCGGCAATACCGCCGGAGATCACGAACGCGGCCAGTTTGTAGCCGAAAGTTGAAAAACCGGTGGAGCGCATGCGCTGCTCGTTGACGCGAATGCCGGCCAGCGCGCGGCCAAAGCGTGAGCGCAGTAGCAAGGCCAGAAAGCCGAAGACCGTGAGCAGGCTTGCCAGCGTGAAGGCATAGAGCGTGAGCGGCTGATCGAGGTCGAGCAGACTGCCCAGCACGGGTTTGACGGTCATGTAGATCCCGTCGGTGCCACCGCCCAGCGGCGTGTCGTGTGCCACGTAGTAAGCCATCTGGGCAAAGGCCAGTGTCACCATGATGAAATAGACGCCACTGGTGCGCAGCGACAGCACGCCCACCAGCAGCGCATAGGCCGCTGCGGCCAGCACGCAGACTGGCAGCAGCCAGAGCATGGAGGCGCCGCCGCCCTGTGGCGACAGCAACACTGCCGCGTAAGCACCAATGCCCAGAAAGGCCGACTGCCCGAAGCAGACCAGGCCGGTGCCACCCACCAGCAATTCCAGGCTCAGTGCGAAGACGGCAAAGATCATGATCTTGGTGACCAGGTCGATGCCGTATTTTCCCGCGACCAGCGGAAACAGCGCCAGTGCGGCAAAGGCCAGGACGGAAAAAATGATCTTGCTGTGCTTCATGGGAATCGGGTTGCGCCTAGCCGGCCTTGAACAGGCCGCTGGGTTTCCACAGCAGGATCAGTGCCATCATCACGTAAATCAGTACGCCCGAAGCCTGGGGCACCAGCACCTTGCCAAAGGTGTCAACAACGCCAATCAGCAGGGCGGCCAGCAGGGCGCCGCGGATGGAGCCGATGCCGCCAATCACCACCACCACAAAGCAGATGATCAGCACCGTGTTGCCCATGCCCGGATAGACCGAGGAAACAGGGGCCGCAATCATGCCGGCGAAAACGGCCACGGCCATGCCCGCTGCAAACACCACGCGGTACAGGAACTTGATGTCAATACCGAGCGACTGCACCATCTCGCGATTGGTGCTGCCGGCGCGGATCATCATGCCCAGGCGGGTGCGCGTGAACACCAGGTACATGCCCAGCGCCAACAACAGGCAGACCGCCGAGATGAAGAGGCGGTACACCGGGTAGGTCATCAGATCGCCTAGCGGCAGCGTGCCCGAGAGGATGGCGGGCGGCTGCACACCGTGCACGTCGTCACCCACCAGCATGCTGCGCAGTTCTTCAAAGACCAGGATCAGGCCATAGGTCATGAGCACCTGCTGCAGGTGCTCACGCTCATAGAGAAAGCTGAAGAAAGCCCACTCCAGCACATAACCCGCTATCACCGCCAGCACCAGGCCGACCAGCAGCGTGGCAAAGAAGCCGCCACCAAAGGTAGCTCCGACGATCGGCGCCAGAGCGTACGCCATGTAGGCGCCAATCATGTAGAAGCTGCCGTGCGCCAGGTTGATGACCCCCATGATGCCGAAGATCAGGGTCAGGCCTGACGCCACCAGAAACAGCAGCAAGCCGTACTGCAGCGAGTTCAGGCACTGGATCAGGAAAGTGATCAGGTCCATGGCAGCAGATAGGTGGTCAGGTCCATATGCCCGGTGAATTGCTGCGCTATTGATGCTCAGAGAGCTGGAAATTGCTGATATACCGTTGTCATGCCGGACTCGATCCGGCATCCATGCATTCGGGGCCATGGATTGCGGGTGCTGAAACCCCGGACCTGATCCGGGGCCGCAATGACAAGCATTTTGTCATTGCGCGCTGCTGGTTTGTCATTGCGCGCTGCTGGTTTGTCATTGCGGACTTGATCCGCAATCCAGTGTATGCGTGGCACTCGATGCGCCTGCCTTACATCTTGCAGCCGCGCGCCGGATCGGCCAGCCCCTTGATGGCGATACTGACCAGTTTGTTCTCTTTGCCGGTGACTTGGCGCAGGTAGATGTCCTGCACCGGGTTGTGCGCCTTGGACAGCATGAAGGGACCGCGTGGGCTGTCGATCTTGGCCTTTTCCACCGCACTGGCAAACTCGGCTTTCTTGCTCAGATCGCCTTTGACTGCCGCCGCGCCAATGGCCAGGATCTGTGCCGCGTCGTAGCCCTGCACGGCATAGACATCGGGTTGCATCTTGTAGGTCTTGGCGTAAGCCAGACGGAAGGCGCTGTCCCGCGGTGTGCCCAGGCTGTCGGCGTAGTGCAGCGTGGTGAACAGGCCTTCAGCGTCGGCGCCCTGGGCGTCGAGCGTACCGTCGGTCAGGAAACCGGCGCCATACAGCGGAATGCTCTTCTTCAGACCCGCTGCTGCATAGTCCTTCACGAACTTGACCGCAGCACCGCCAGCGAAGAAGGTGTAGACGACGTCAGGCTTGAGGGATGCGATTTCAGTCAACAGGGCCTGAAACTCGACGCCGGGGAAAGGCAGGCTCAAATCCTTGACGACCTGGCCGCCACCCTTCTCGAACGCTTCACGGAAACCCTTCACCGATTCATCGCCGGCAGCGTATTTGTGGGTGATGGTTACGGCCTTCTTGGCGCCTTTCTTGGCCGCCACTTCGCCCATGGCGTAGGCCGGCTGCCAGTTGCTGAAGGAACTGCGGAAAATGTTCGGTGCGCACATGGCGCCGGTCACGATATCGGCACCGGCGTTCGGAACGATCAGCAGGGTGCCGGTGTCCTTTGCGACCTTGGCCATGGCCATGGCAACGCCAGAGTGCACGCTGCCTACCAGCACGTCGACGTTGTCGCGCTTGACCAGTTTGTTGACGTTGTCGGTGGCCTTGGACGGATCGGACTCATCGTCGACCTTGACGAACTCGATCTCGCGGCCAGCGAGCTTGCCACCCTGTTCTGCTATCTGCAGCCGAAAGCCGTTTTCGATGGCGATGCCGAGTGCGGCATAGGTGCCGGTGTAGGGCAGCATCAGGCCGACTTTGATTTTTGCAGGCGTCTGGGCCATGCTCAAAGATGCGGCCATGGCGCAGGCGGCAAGCAGGGTAATGCGATGTGCTTTCATGAGAGGTCTCCTCGGTTGTGGTTGTGAATGAATTGTGTCACGGCTTTGATCACTTTTTCAGGCTGATCGCGGTGTGGTGAGTGTGCGCAGTTGGCCAACTCCAACAACTCGGTGTGGGGCAGGCGTTGGGCAATGCCATGAACCTGGCGCAGCGTGCCGTATTCGTCATCTCGTCCCTGCAATGCCAGCAGGGGGCAACGGATGCTGGCGATCTCGGCCTCGATCGACCAGGCGCGAAACACGGGAGCTAGCCAGATCCGGTTCCAGCCCCAAAAGGGCGAGTCGGGGTCGTCGTGGTACTTGGCCAATCGATCGCGCAGATCGGTCTCCAGATAAGCCTGGCGCGCCAATTCGATGCTGCTGACCGAAATGTCTTCGACCAGAATGTGCGGCGCGGCGACCACGGCACCGGCTATGGCGTCAGGGAAATGCGCCGCGTAGAGCAGTGCCATCGAGCCGCCGTCGCTGTGGCCATAGAGCCAGGGTGGCTGGGCTTCGGTGTCGATGGCCAGCGCCTTGAGCAGAGCCGGCAGCACCTCCAGAGCCTGGCGGTGCATGAAATCGTTGTTCCAGATCTCGTCCGTGGCACGTGGCGTCGAGCGACCGTAACCGGGGCGAGAATAGACCAGACCGCGCAAGCCGGCGGCGTCGCACAGTTGCTGCGGGAAATCCTTCCACATGGCCAGTGATCCGAGCCCTTCGTGCAGGAAGACGATCAGGGGCGCGCCGACGCGCTCGGGCGAGAGCCAGACATGCTCAATGCGCACCGGGCGCTGGCGCCAGTCAATTTCAACGAATTCTGAGTCTATTTTTGCCATCGGTTGCACAATCGGCAAATATGAATTATTGTGCAGGGTCGAACAATAAAGACTCCATTCCTTCATGTCAAGCACGATAGCGCCTTTATCAGGGTTAACGACAGGTCAGCCTGAGGCGGCCTTGCAAGAGAAGAATCCCTTTCTGGCAGCGTTGGGAGAGCGGGTGCGCGCCCTGCGCTCGCGCCGCGGCATGACGCGCAAGGCGCTGGCGCTGGCGGCGGACGTTTCCGAGCGGCACCTGGCCAATCTGGAGTACGGCGTTGGCAACGCGTCGATTCTGGTGCTGCTGCAGGTGGCGGGTGCCTTGCAATGCTCGCTCGGTGAACTGGTGAGCGACGTCACCAGTTCATCGCCCGAGTGGCTGCTGATTCGCGAACTGCTGGGCCAGCGTGACGAGGCCACGCTGCAGCGGGTGCGGGTGATGATTGGTGAAATGCTTGGCACTGGCGGTGCGCAATCCGGAAAAAGCACCTGCATAGCGCTGGTCGGCCTGCGCGGCGCGGGCAAGTCGACGCTGGGTCAGATGCTGGCCGAGGACCTTGATTTTCCCTTTGTCGAGTTGAGTCGCGAAATTGAAAAGTTTGCCGGCTGCAGTGTCTCGGAGATTCAGGCCCTGTATGGCATCAACGCCTACCGGCGTTACGAGCGCCGCGCACTGGAGGAAACGATCCAGATCTACCCGGAGGCGGTGATCGCCGTGCCCGGTGGCCTGGTGTCGGATGCCGGCACCTTCAACCAGTTGCTGTCGCACTGCTCCACTGTCTGGCTGCAGGCCGATCCTGAGGACCATATGAAGCGCGTCATGGCGCAGGGTGACTTGCGCCCGATGGCCGCCAGCCAGGAAGCCATGGCGGATTTGAAGGGTATTCTGGCGGGACGTGCCGCCTTCTACGCCAAGGCGCAGCTTCGCATTGATACCAGTGCGCAGCCCTTGGCTGCGACCTTCCTGATTCTGCGCGAGCAGGTCAGACGCCTTTTACAACTGCCGGCCTGAGCTTTTTGGGCTCACTGCACGAAATCGATATTCTTGCTATAGTTTGCATTATGTTGCGTGTGTCGACCCTAATTGATGCACTTTTATGCGTGTAACGAATGGAGAATCGCCCGTGAGCATTGACAACCGAGTTGAGTACCAGACCAGCCCTTCCCAGTACCGGCACTGGAAACTGGAGTTTGATGGCCCGGTGGCCACGCTGAAGGCCGACTTCGACGAAAACGCCGGCCTGCGCCCGGGCTACAAGCTCAAACTCAACAGCTACGACCTGGGTGTGGATATTGAGCTGAACGACGCCATCAGCCGGATTCGTTTCGAGCATCCTGAAGTGCGTACGGTGGTTGTGACCAGCGCCAGGGAGAAAGTTTTCTGCTCCGGTGCCAACATCTTCATGCTGGGTGTTAGCAGTCACTCCTGGAAAGTGAATTTCTGCAAGTTCACCAACGAAACCCGCAACGGTCTGGAAGATTCCTCGCGCTACAGCGGTCTGAAGTTTCTGGCGGCCGTCAATGGCGCCTGCGCTGGCGGTGGCTACGAGCTGGCGCTGGCCTGCGACGAAATCATTCTGGTTGACGACCGTTCCAGCGCCGTCAGCCTGCCCGAGGTGCCTTTGCTGGGTGTGCTCCCAGGCACCGGTGGACTGACCCGGGTGACCGACAAGCGCCACGTGCGCCACGATCTGGCCGACCTGTTCTGTACCAACGTCGAGGGCGTTCGTGGTGAAAAGGCCGTGGCCTGGCGTCTGGTGGATGCCATTGCCAAGCCAGCGGTGTTTGCCCAGAAGGTGCGCCAGCGCGCGCTCGAACTCGCCGAGGGCAGCGACCGCCCGACGCAGGCCAAAGGCGTGCTGCTCAATCCGCTGCAACGCGTGCTGGAGGCCGACGCGCTGCGCTACACCCACGTGACGGTGGAGATCGACCGTGCCCGGCGCGTCGCCACTTTCACCGTCAATGCGCCGACGGGTCCGCAGCCCGCTGACCTGGCCGCCATTGAGGCGGCCGGTGACAGCTGGTATCCGCTGGCCATGGCACGCGAACTCGAAGACGCCATCCTTTGCATGCGCACCAACGAACTCGACATTGGCGTCTGGCTGATCAAGACCGAGGGTGCGGCGGCCGATGTGCTGGCCATGGATGCGACGCTGCTGGCGCATCAGGGCCACTGGCTGGTGCGCGAGACCATCGGTCTGCTGCGCCGCACGTTCAGTCGTCTTGATGTCTCATCGCGCAGCCTGTTTGCCCTGATCGAGCCCGGCTCCTGCTTTGCCGGCACGCTGCTGGAACTGGCGCTGGCCTGCGACCGCAGTTACCAGTTTGTACTGCCCGACGAAGCGGCGATGGCGCCGCGCATCGCGCTGACCGAGGCGAATTTTGGCCTGTACCCCATGGTCACCGGCCAAAGCCGCTTGCAGCGGCGTTTCTATGACGAGCAGGCGCCGCTTGATGCCGTTCGCGCGGAGCTTGGCAAGGCCCTGGACGGCGAAGCAGCGCTGAAACTCGGCCTGGTCACATCCAGCCCGGACGACATCGACTGGGCCGACGAAGTGCGGATCGCGATCGAGGAGCGTGTCAGCATGTCGCCCGATGCACTGACCGGCATGGAAGCGAATCTGCGCTTCAACAGCCAGGAAAACATGTTCACCCGCATCTTCGGTCGGCTCACGGCCTGGCAGAACTGGATCTTTCAGCGGCCCAATGCGGTCGGTGAAAAGGGTGCACTCAAAGTCTACGGCAAGGGCGAAAAAGTCGCTTTTGACTGGAACCGCGTTTGATTATTTTTGTGACGACTCATCCCCCGGTTTGTCATGCCGGGCTCGATCCGGCATCCAGTGGCTCGCGCGACATGGATTGCGGGTCAAGCCCGCAATGACGAAACCGCATTCAGTACTTGAACACTACCCAGGAGATAACCATGACCACCATCAATTACAGCGAAAAAATCCCCAACAACGTCAACTTGAGCGAAGACCGCACACTGCAGCGCGCGCTGGAGCAGTGGCAGCCCAATTACCTGCGCTGGTGGGGTGACATGGGGCCGGACGACTCACAGAATTTTGACGTCTATCTGCGCACCGCGGTCAGTGTGGATCCGCAGGGCTGGGCGCAGTTCGGCCATGTCAAGATGCCCGACTACCGCTGGGGCATCTTCCTGAACCCGGCAGAGGCTGGACGCAAGATTCACTTCGGGGACCACATGGGTCAAGACGCCTGGCAGGACGTTCCCGGCGAGTACCGCGCCAACCTGCGCCGCATCATCGTGACGCAAGGCGATACCGAGCCGGCATCGGTCGAGCAGCAGCGTCATCTGGGCTTGACGGCGCCGAGTCAGTACGACCTGCGCAACCTGTTTCAGGTCAACGTCGAGGAAGGCCGGCACCTGTGGGCCATGGTCTACCTGCTGCACAAGTTCTTTGGTCGCGATGGCCGCGAGGAGGGCGAAGCCCTGCTGGAACGCCGCAGCGGTCAGCAGGACAACCCGCGCATCCTGCAGGCCTTCAATGAAGAAACGCCAGACTGGCTGAGTTTCTTCATGTTCACCTACTTCACCGACCGCGACGGCAAGTTCCAGCTCTGCGCCCTGGCCGAAAGCAGCTTTGACCCGCTGGCGCGCACCACCAAGTTCATGCTGACCGAAGAGGCGCACCACATGTTCGTCGGCGAGTCTGGCGTCAGCCGCGTCATAGCGCGCACCTGCCAGGCCATGAACGATCTCAAGACCGACGACGTGACCAAGCTGCGTGCCGCCGGCGTGATTGATCTGCCGACCCTGCAGCGCTACCTCAATTTCCACTTCAGCGTGACCATCGACCTGTTTGGCTCTGACGAGTCGAGCAACGCCGCCACCTTCTACAGCACAGGACTCAAAGGCCGCTATGAAGAAGGCAAGCGTACCGACGACCATGTGCTCAAGGGCAGCACGTACAAGGTGCTGGCGGTGCAGGGCGGTCAGTTGGTCGAGCGCGAAGTACCCATGCTCAACGCGCTCAATGAAGTGCTGCGCGACGACTACATCAAGGACTCCATCGGCGGCGTGCAACGCTGGAACCGCGTCATCGAGAAGGCGGGCATTCCGGTGCGTCTGAACGTGCCGCACAAGGCCTTTCATCGCAGCATTGGCGCGCTGGCCAATGCCAAGGTGTCGCCCGATGGCCGCGTGCTGTCCGACGCCGAGTGGCAAGCCAATGTGGACCAGTGGCTGCCGAGCGCGACCGACAAGGCTTTTGTCGCCAGCCTGATGGGCCGCGTCACCGCACCCGGTCAGTTCGCCAACTGGATTGCGCCGCCGATTGTCGGCATCAACCGCCAGCCGGCCGACTTCGAGTACGTGCGTTTCAATTGATGGCCGCAGCCATGTCGGACAACCTTTCCCTGCGCCAGCATCTGATTGACCCCGAGGTTTGCATTCGCTGCAATACCTGCGAGGCCATCTGTCCGGTGGCGGCGATCACGCACGACTCACGCAACTATGTGGTCGATGCGACCAAGTGCAATCTGTGCATGGCCTGCATCTCGCCCTGTCCGACCGGCTCCATTGACAACTGGCGCACCGTCGTGCGCGTGCAGGCCTATAGCGTGGACGCGCAACTGGCTTGGGATGAACTGCCGGCTGAGCTGAACAGCGAGCAGTTGGCGCAGCAGGGGCTCAGTGCTGCTGCCGTATCAACGCCGGATGAGTCGGCTGCACCCGCGATGGTGGCTGAGCCCGGTGTTGCTGAGGAATTCGGTGCTGCCCAATACGGCGCCACGGTGCCGCCCTGGTCGGCCGCGCACGCCTACACCAACCTGTATGGCCCGAAGGCCGCAGAGAAGTTCGTCACCGCCACGGTGGCCGGCAATGTTCGCGTGACCAAGGTCGGGCAGGACTATGACACGCACCACGTCGTGCTGGACTTCGGTGTCATGTCGTTTCCGTTTCTGGAGGGCCAGTCGATCGGCATCATCCCGCCGGGTCTGGACGCCCAGGGGCGCCCGCACCACGCGCGCCAGTACTCGATCGCCAGTCCGCGCAATGGTGAACGACCCGGCTACAACAACCTGGCGCTGACGGTCAAGCGTGTGCTGACAGACCAGCAGGGCAAACCGGTGCGCGGCGTCGGCTCCAACTACGTGTGTGATTTGAGTCCGGGTGACAAGGTGCAGGTCGTCGGACCCTTTGGCGCAAGCTTCCTGATCCCGAACCATCCGCGCTCGCACATCGTCATGATCTGCACCGGCACCGGCAGTGCCCCGATGCGTGGCATCACGGAATGGCGGCGGCGGCTGCGCCAATCGGGGAAATACGACGGTGGCAAATTGATGCTGTTTTTTGGTGCGCGCAGCCAGGAAGAATTGCCCTACTTCGGGCCGCTGCAAAAGCTGCCCAAAGATTTCATCGACATCAGCTTTGCCTTCTCGCGCACGCCGGGCCAGCCCAAGCGCTACGTGCAGGACCTGATGCGCGAACGTGCCGCCGATCTGGCGCTGCTGCT
>Ga0194063_10002507_pt1 | contig 11418 bp, 10 predicted proteins | sample SepL3720m_MetaG_FD_155459 | JGI IMG/M metagenome (GOLD analysis project Ga0194063, IMG submission 155459) | Anoxic zone freshwater microbial communities from boreal shield lake in IISD Experimental Lakes Area, Ontario, Canada - Sep2016-L373-20m | ecosystem: Environmental > Aquatic > Freshwater... | reverse complement strand
TAACGCCGGGCAGACTCGAGGAGCCGGGCAGACAAGTCTGGATGGGTTAAAGGTGCCGGCGTTTTTCTGTCTGCACGAATACGCACGTGAAACACCGCGCCTGAATGCACCCATCCGGGAGTTGCGTGGCCCAGTTTTCCAGGATAGGTACGCATGTTTTCCTTAACCTTCAGGTGCTTCACTCAAGGTGGCGACCTCCGGGCGCGGTGGGTGCTTTCCAGGTGCCTTCAAAAGTCCAGACGCCGCCCGGAGGTCGGCGTCCACCTGTGTGAACACTTGTCCGTGTCTTCCCTGCTCGCCAGACGCCGCCCGGAGGTCGGCGCCCACCTGTGGAAACTTTAGCTCATTTACCCTGCAGTGGGCTCGCCTTCCGCTACCACCTCATCATCCTCAGGCTCCACGGTCGTGGCGGCGACCAGTTTGTCGCCGGCATCGAGGTTGATCAGGCGGACCCCCTGGGTCACGCGGCTGATGGTGCGGACATCGGCCACCGGCATGCGGATCATCTGGCCCTGGGCCGTGATCAGCATCAGCGCGTCGCCTTCCTGCACGGCGTGGGCACCGATAATCGCCCCGTTCCGATCCGACGTCCGGATCGTCATCAGTCCCTTGCCGCTGCGCTTCTGGACACGGTATTCGTCGAACCCGGTGCGCTTGCCGTAGCCGTTTTCCGTGCAGACCAGGAAGGTGGCGCGGGGATCGACAATTTCCAGGCCAATCACGCGATCCTCATCGGAGAGCGTAATGCCGCACACCCCGCGGGTGTCGCGTCCCTGATCGCGTAGCGCATCCTCCTTGAAGCGGATGCTCATGCCGTCGTGGGTCGTCAGTACGATTTCGTTGTGTCCGTCCGTCTGCTTCACACCAATCAGCCGGTCGCCCTCATCAATGGCGATGGCGATGATCCCGGCGCTACGCGGATTGCCGAACGCCGCCAGATTGGTCTTCTTGACCACGCCCTTCTCGGTGGCGAACACCACGAACTGGGTCTCGGAAAATTCCCTGACCTTGACCATCGAGGCGATGGTTTCGCCGCTCTGCACATTCAGCAGGTTTACCAGCGCCTTGCCTTTGGAGGCCCGCGACGCCTCGGGGATCTCGTAGACCTTTTCCCAGTAGAGCCGTCCCTGTGGCGTGAAGAACAGGATATAATCATGGGTGTTGGCCACAAAGAGGTGCTCGACGAAATCCTCCTCCTTGGTCTCCATCCCCGCCACACCCTTGCCCCCGCGCCGCTGGGCCTTGTAGGTGCTCACCGCCGTGCGCTTGATATAGCCGGTATGGCTGATCGTGATCACGTAACCCCGGTCGGCGATCAGATCCTCGATGTTGACCTCGCCCTCGTCGGGCACCAGGCTGGTGACACGCTCGTCGGCGTACTGTTTGCGGACCTCCAGCAGGTCCACCTTGATGAGGGCGAAGAGTTTTTCGCGGCTGGCCAGCAGTTCGCGCAGATAGGAGATGAGCTTGATCAGCTCCAGGTATTCGGCCTCGATCTTGTCGCGCTCCAGCCCGGTGAGCTGGTAGAGGCGCATGTCGAGAATGGCGTTCGACTGGATCTCGCTCAACCCGAACTTGGACATCAACTGTGCGCGGGCGTTGTCGCGATCCTTGGAGTTGCGGATGATCTTCACCACCTCGTCGAGATGATCCAGGGCGATCTTGAGGCCCTCGAGGATATGGGCGCGCGCCTCGGCCTTATCGAGTTCAAACTGGGTGCGGCGGCGAATCACATCGTACCGGTGATCCAGGTACGCCTCCAGAAGTTCCTTGAGATTCATGATCTTCGGACGGCCATGGTCGATCGCCAGCATGATGGCGCCGAACGTGGTCTGGAGCTGGGTATGCTTGTACAGGTTGTTCAGCACCACCTTGGCCACCACGCCGCGCTTGAGCTCGATGACGATCCGGATGCCGTCCTTGTTCGATTCGTCCCGCAGGTCGGCAATGCCCTCGATCTTCTTCTCCTGGACCAGTGCCGCAATCGTGGTGATCAGGGTGGCCTTGTTGACGGCATAGGGAATCTCGGTAATGATGATGCTTTCCTTGCCCTGTTTGCCTTCCTCAATGCCCGCCCGCCCGCGCACCTTCAGCAGCCCGCGCCCGGTGCGATACATGTCCGCGATCGGCTTCAGCCCGCAAATAATGCCTCCCGTGGGGAAATCCGGCCCCTTGACATGCTTCATCAGGTCGTCAATGGAGGCCTCCTCGTGCTCGATCAGGTGCACCAGTGCATCCACCAGTTCGCCCAGATTGTGCGGCGGAATGTTCGTGGCCATGCCGACAGCGATCCCCGTGCTGCCGTTCAGGAGCAGATTCGGGACGCGGGCGGGCAGGACGGACGGCTCCATGAGGTCGCCATTGTAGTTCGGCACCATGTCGACCGTATTCTTGTCGATATCCGCCAGCATCTCCTCCGCCATGCTCGTCAGGCGCGACTCGGTGTACCGGTAGGCGGCGGCGTTGTCGCCGTCGATGCTGCCGAAGTTGCCCTGGCCATCCACCAGCATGTAGCGCATGGCGAAATACTGGGCCATGCGCACCAAGGTGTCATACACCGAGGAATCGCCGTGCGGGTGGTATTTTCCAAGCACTTCACCGACCACATAGGCGCATTTCTTGTAGGGCTTGTTGTGCAGCAGGCCGAGATTCCGCATGGCGTACAGGATGCGCCGCGCGCCGGGCTTCATCCCGTCGCGGGCATCGGGCAGCGCGCGCCCGATAATGACACTCATGGAGTAGTCAATGTACGAGCGCTGCATCTCGTCTTCGATGTTGATATTGGCGATCAGTTCGTTTCGTGTGTACATAACTTAAATATCCAAATTCGTCACATTAAGGGCGTTGTCCTCGATAAACTTGCGGCGGGGCTCGACTTCATCGCCCATCAGGATGGTGAAGATTTCATCAGCCTTGTTGGCATCGTAATCCACCACCTTGAGCAACTTTCGCTTGTCGGGATTCATGGTGGTCTCGTACAGTTGCTCGGGGTTCATTTCGCCCAGGCCTTTGTACCGCTGGATGTTCAAGCCCTTGCGCCCGAATTCGCGGATCACCTCAAGCAGGTTCGGCAGCGACGTGATCGGGGTCTCCCCGTCGTCCGCATCCTTGAGTTTGAACACCGGCTCCTCATGCGGGTTGAAGTGGTCCATCGTGAACCCCTTCTTCTCGATGGCGTCAACCACCTTGGACAGCGCACTGGCCACATAGAGCTCCTGCCAGCGGAACCCGGAATCGCCCTGCCCCCCCTGGGAGTGGCCGTTTTCGGTAAAGATCTCCAGCTGCGAACCCGTTTTTTTCTCTGTCTCCTCGCGGAGTTCCTTGAGCTCGTTGTCATCGGCGACAAAATGGTGCTCGGCGTTCTCGCCCTTCCCGATCGTCACATAGTAACGGGGAAACGCACCGGCCTTGTTCCGCTTCTTTAGATAGTCCTCGAGGTTTACACCCTTGCGCGCCAGGCTCTTGGACGCCTGTTCAATCTGCAGGAGCAATTCCATCACCGCCATCAGGTCCTTGCCCTCAAAGGTCCGGGTGCGGCCCACCTTCAGCGTCATGTCCTCCGCCCCGAGTTCCAGCAGTTTGCGCGTCAAGGTCTCATCCGTGTCGATATACTCCTCGCGCTTCTTGCGGCTCACCTTGTACAGCGGGGGCTGGGCCAGGTACACATAACCGCTCTCGATCAACTTCGGCATCTGGCGGTAGAAAAACGTCAGCAGCAGGGTCCGGATGTGCGACCCGTCCACATCGGCATCGGTCATGATGATGATCTTGTGGTAGCGCACCTTCGCCACATCGAATTCGTCCGCACCGATCCCCGCGCCGATGGCCGTGACCATGGTTCGGATTTCATTGTTGTTCAGGATCTTGTCCAGCCGCGCCTTCTCCACGTTCAGCACCTTGCCGCGCAGCGGGAGGATGGCCTGGAATTCACGGTTGCGGCCCTGCTTGGCGGAGCCGCCGGCGCTGTCGCCCTCGACCAGGTACAGCTCGCACAGGGCCGGATCGCGCTCGGAACAGTCGGCCAGTTTGCCGGGCAATGCCGCGCTGTCCAGCGCCCCCTTGCGCCGGGTCAGGTCGCGGGCCTTGCGGGCCGCATCCCGGGCACGGGCCGACAGGAGCGCTTTTTCAATGATGCGGCGCGCCACGGGCGGATGCTCCTCGAGATAGGAGGCCAGCTCATCATTCACCACGGACGCCACAATGCCCTCCACCTCGCTGTTGCCCAACTTGGTCTTGGTCTGTCCTTCAAACTGCGGGCCGGGCAACTTGACGCTGATCACCGCCGTCATGCCTTCCCGGATATCCTCGCCCGAGAGGCTCTCCTTGTCCTCCTTGATCAGCTTGTTGGCCTTCGCGTAGGCGTTGACCGTCCGGGTCAGCGCCGAACGGAAGCCGCTCAGGTGCGTGCCGCCCTCGGTGGTGTTGATGTTGTTGGCGAAGCACAACATCGTCTCGGTGTAGGTGTCGGTGTACTGGAATGCGATCTCCACCTCAATTTTGTCGCGCTCCTTCACAAAGGCGATGACCTTGGGATGAATCGCCGTTTTACTGCGATTCAAATGCTCGACAAACTCCACTACGCCGCCTTTGAACTTGAAGAGCTCCTCGCGAGCAGGCTCCTCCTGGGAGAAGTTGATCTCAATACCGCCGTTCAGGAAGGCCAGTTCGCGCAGACGATTCGCCAGGATATCCCACTCAAACTTGGTGGAGCCGAGGAAAATCTGAGTATCCGGCAGAAACGTGATCTTGGTTCCCGTTCCGCGCGTTTTGCCGATGGTTTCCAGTTTGGAGACCGGCTTGCCGCGTTCATAGCGCTGGTGATAGATCTGGCCGTCACGACGGACCTCCACCTCGAGCCATTCGCTCAGGGCATTCACGCAGGATACGCCGACACCGTGCAATCCGCCGGAAACCTTGTAGCTGTCATTGTCGAATTTCCCGCCCGCATGCAGAACCGTCAGGGCGACTTCCACGGCAGGCCGCTTTTCCGTCGGATGCATATCCACGGGAATCCCGCGCCCGTTGTCGTTGATCGTGCAGGAGCCATCGGCGTTCAACCGGACCTGGACACTGGTGCAATAGCCTGCGAGCGCCTCGTCAATCGAGTTGTCCACCACTTCATAAACGAGGTGATGCAAACCGCGGACCGACGTGTCACCAATGTACATGGCCGGGCGCTTCCGCACCGCCTCGATACCCTCCAGAACCGTGATGTGAGACGCATCGTAAGACCCACTCTTTTTCTGTTGTTCAGCCATAGTTAGAACTCATTCCATTGGAATAACTTGCGACGCCCGACCTGGGCTGTTCGTTGCCTTAAACAAACAGACCTTTTTCGAGGGCGTCATTAAAGTCTGAAAGATACCGGAACAGGGGGGTAATCGCAAGCGAAAATCACCCAAAAACCACAAAATGTTGGGCTAGTCACCCCATCTGTTACGCAAGCGCTTGTAGAGGATGGGCAGACAGGCCCTGCGCTACTTCTTTCCCGCCAATACTATGGAGCCCTGCCTAATCGAATAAGAGTCGGAACGACACTGCAGCCAACGGCCCCCGGTATGCGCCAAGAGTGCCGCCGAGACGGCGTCTACTACAGCTTTCGTCCAACACATGCATCCTCTTTGCAGCGAGTCATCCTGACAATCACCGTCTTGACACATCTTCCCGGTCGTCCTAATGTCTTGAACATCAGTTGACAAACTTGGTCTTGTTTACAAACAGGAGAATACGATGAAACGGTTGATCACACTATTGGCAATGGCGGGGATGGTGGCGGTTTCGGGGCAGGTCTTCGGCGCCGACACCGGCAAGGGCAACTTGAAATACTCCATCACCGTCAGCAAGTTCGAAAACCGGGCGGGCTGGTCCGGGCAGTGGGATATCGGCGACGCATGGGGCGCCGTGATGACGGACTCATTGAACGCCTCCGGGAAATTCATCGTGCTGGGCGAGAAGGATATGCGCGCTGAAGCGATGCACGAGCAGGATCTTGGCGCCTCCGGTCGTATGGCTGGCGGCAATAAGACTCCTAAAATCGGGCAGATGACGCCAGCCCAATTGCTGGTCAAAGGAGAAATCACCCATGTCCAGGATTCCACCACCGGTGGTGGGGGTGGACTGAACTTCAAGGGCATCCATCTGGGAGGCAAAGGCGACTCGGCTGAGATCAATGTCACTATCTACATCGTCGACTCCACCACCGGCCAGGTGAAAGCCTCGCAGAAAGTGGTCGGCAAGGCCGGCCGCAAGGGCTTGAGCCTCGGCTATTCCGGCTCCGCGCTCGGCGGACTCACCGGCGGCGGCGATGCCTTCAAGAAGGACAACGTCGGCAAGGCCGTGGAAGACGCCGTCTCGCAGGCGGTGGAGTTCCTGACCAAGCAGTTGGACAAGATCCCGTGGGAAGGCACGGTCGTCTCGGCCAAGAGTGGCAAAATCATCATCAACCGCGGCACCCGTGAAGGCGTGTGCGAAGGCCAGACCTTTGCCGTGGGCAAGATGGACACCACCACCGATCCCGACACCGGCGAAGTGCTCGACAGTTCGGTGAGCAAGATCGGCAAGATCAAGGCCACCACCGTCAAGGAGAAGATCTCTATCTGCGAAGCCACCGAGGGCGGCGACAAGATCGAAGCCAAGATGTCGGTGCAGCCGGAGTAGTGGTTATCAGTTAGTGGTTATCCGTTATCGGTTATTGGTTGACCGGGCTCGAGATAGAGCTATAGCATGCTTAGCCAATAACTAATAACAGATAACCATTAACCCATAACCACCCATGACCATCACCTCTTTTGAAGATCTGGATTGCTGGAAAGCCTGCCGGAATCTCAGGCTTTTTGTTGCCACTGAAATTATTCCTGCCTTGCCCAAGGAGGAACGATACCGGCTCGGCGATCAGATTCTCCGGGCAGCCCGATCAGCCACCGCCAATATCGCCGAAGGCTACGGTCGATTCCATCATATGGACAACGCGAAATTCTGCAGCAACTCAAGGGGGTCCTGCAACGAGGTTCTGGACCACCTCATCACGGCTAACGACGAAAACATGATCACCATGGAACACCTCAATCGTGGTCGCGATCTTGTCACGTCATCACTGCGCCTCCTCAACGGCTATATGACCTACCTCAAGAAGGCATCCAATAACCGATAACTGATAACTGATACCCACTCAATGCGGATGCTGATGCCTCAGACTGTGGGGCTTCTCCAGCCCATGCTTGAGCATCAACGCCTCGTTGCCAAGGATTTCGCGCGCCGGGCCATCGGCCATCACCTGACCGTGATCCAGCAGGATCACCCGCGGACAGAGTTCCACCACCAGCTCCAGGTCATGCGTGGCAATGATGCGGGTATGCTCAAAGGACCGGAGCAGATCCATCAGGCGCCGGCGCCCGCGGGGATCCAAATTCGAGGAGGGCTCATCCATGACCAGTATATCCGGCAGGGCCGCCAGCACCGTGGCGATGGCCACCGCCCGTTTCTCGCCGGCCGACAGCTTGTAGGGCGGCCGATCCCTGAGATGCGCCATCCCCACCCGCTCCAGGGCCATCAGGGCCCGTTTACCGGCCTCATCGGGGGACAGCCCCAGATTCAAGGGCCCGAATGCCACATCCTCCATCACCGTTGGCATAAACAACTGATCATCCGGATCCTGAAACACCATCCCGACCGAACGCCGGACGGCGGGCGCGGTCTCGCGGGTCAGCGAGAAATCCCCCACACGCACCTCCCCGCGGCCCGGCATCAGGTAGCCGTTCAGGTGCTGCAATAACGTCGATTTTCCGGCGCCATTGCCACCGATGACGGCCACACATTCCCCGTGCGTGATCCGGAAGGAAACCCCCTTGAGCGCCTCCGTGCCGTCAGGATACGCAAACGCCAGATCCTTCACTTCAACCAGATGATGACTCATCAATGCGTCTCTCTTTCTCACATGATCCACCGGTGGACCGCGATCTCCGAGCGCGGTCTGTCCATCACAGGCACCCGGCTTCACTGACGCCGCCCGGAGGTCGGCTCCCACCTCAAACACTCACATCCGTGTCAATATGGTACCCAGCCATTCCGCTCCGTTCCACACCCGGGCGGCCAAAAAAAATACCGTCCATCCCGCTACAAAGGCCGCCTCGCTCCAGCCAGGGGTCGCCGGCTGTATCATCCGGATTTCGCCATCAAATCCCCGCGCCACCATGGCCCGGTAGATACGCTGGGCACGGTCCATGGCCCGCAACAGCAGATGCCCGATCAGGTGTCCATAAACTGTAAACCCCAGGGTGCTCCCGGCGGACCGGATCTCCACGCTCCGCCGCATCCGCAAACCCTCATCCCCGATCACAAAGAAAAAGCGGTACAAAAACAGAAGTTGCACGGCAAACACCCTCGGCATCCCCAGCCGCTCCAGCCCGGCACAGAGCCGGTGAATTCCCGTGCAGGAAACCAGAATCAACGCCGTACTGACCGTCAGAAAAAACCGGATCATGATCGAGGCAAACGACAACCAGCCCCCGCTGACCGGAAAGGATCCAAACGTGGCCACGACATGACGATCCAGAAGGGGATTGAAGATCCCGACAAACAAGGCAAACGGGGCAGCTACCGCCACCTTCCGAAACAGAATGCCCACAGGCAACCTTCCCGCCGCGATCAGGGCCACCGGATAAAGAAACAACGGCATCAGACCCGATACCTCATAACGGGAGTAAGACATCACGACGATAATAAACACCATCGTGGTCACCGCCTGGGCGCGGGCGTCCAGACGATGCACCGGCGAATCCAGCCGGGCCAACTCGTCGAGCTCGCCCACTTCGCGATACTGTGCCGTCCCGGATGTCATTATCCGATGTCCTCACCCGTCGTCGTCACGGTCAACTTGCCATGTTTCACGCCGCGGGCCGCAATCAGCTGATCCGCCACTAGCCGCACGACCCCCGCCTTTCCCCGCACCGCCAGCACTTCCATGCAATGGTGATGGTCGAGATGCACATGCAGGGTCGCGATAATCACCTCCTGGTGGTCATGCTGGATATCCGTCAACAGCGCCTGAACATTCCGTTTGTGATGGTCATACACCAGGGTAATGGTTCCCGCGATCTCGCGTTCCCCTTCCTCTCCCTGAACTTCCACCAGATGCGCACTGACCATGTCAGCCACCGCCTGCGACCGGTTGACGTACCCCTTAGCCTTCACCATCTGATCAAGCTGGCGAACAAGCCCGGCGGGCATGGATAAACTGAAACGGCTGACGGTTTCTTTTTTCATGGGCTTCCTTTGTTTCCCCTTAGCGGATCCAGTTTGCCAGCCGAAGGCCGGGAATGCGCGAGAAATGGTCTTTGTTTCCAGTCACAAGAAACTCGCTATGAACCAATGCCGTAGCGGCAATCAACAGATCGGCATCCGGAAGCACCAAGCCTCCGCCAATCAGATCCGCCTTTAACCGGCCAAACCGGATCATAACCTCGCGATCCGAATGAACGCAGTCAACACTGAGCAAAAAACACTCAATCAGGTTCACGTTATGCTCAGGCCGACTTGAACGCTCGGCCCCATAAAACAATTCCCCCAGGGTCATGAACGTGATCGCCACTTCACCAGCGGCTTGTTGCCGGTGCGCCAGAACCTTTTTGTTCCCCCTCAATAACTCAACACAGACATCGGTATCCATCAGGATCACAAGCGCACCTCGCGTCCCAGGGTTCGCTGATCACGAATATCAGACACAATCTCTTTCGTGGAACGGGTATCCTTCCATTTTCCGCACAAATCCGTCCAAAGATCATCCTGCAGGCCCCGGGGGATGTGCTGCTTCGCCGCCCTGTGACCTGCATCCTCCAGCGATGACCGCAACCCCCGCTCCACAACGACAATAAACTCCTTGTTCAGACTCCGTCGCTCCCGCTTGGAAAGCAACTTGATCGTTTCCATGACTTCATCCGGAATATCTCTTAGAGTCAACGACGCCATATTTCACCTCTGATGTTTATATGCTTCAAAATATAACCATAATAGTTATACATCAAGTAAAATGGCCAACCATTCTCATGATGATCGAAGACCGCCTGAAGGCGGCACATCAACGGGCTGAAAAATAATGTCAGACGGGGTTTCCTCGTGCTCGGAGAACAACACCGATCAAAACGGAAAAGACCAGCGCAAGCCCCCCTCCCAAAAGGCCCGAGACCGAGGTTCCGGCATTCACGGCTGGCCAGGGCTCCGGAGTAGCTCCGACAGGTTCTGCGGCGACATTCTGCTTTTTGAACCCGTAGTCCGGAAGTAAAGCCGTCCTTGCCTGAACCGCCGCCAATTTCTCATGCACACCATCTACTTTGCCCGCAAACTCTCCCTTACCGGTAACCTTGGCAATCGACCATTCCAGCCCGTCCGGATGGGTGGAGGCAAACCAACTGGCCACCCCGCCCAGAATCGCCGCAGCAATTAGAAACCCTATCAGCAAGGTGGGCGCCGACCTCCGGGCGGCGTCAGTGGCCTTGGGGCACACCACATCCACTGACCGCGCCCGGAGGTCACGGTCCACCTCGGCGTCCCCCTTCAGCGCCTCCGGTCGGGCCCGGGCCACAAACGCAACCACGGCCGCTGTGGCCAATCCTTCCACAACGCCAATCGCGAGGTGGATCGGCTGCATGATCAAAATGAAGGTTTTGAAAGGCAACTCGGAAATGCCGGACAGTCTCGTCTCCACCACCACCCCAAAGGCTCCCAGCTGCAATCCCACAATCGCCGCCACCATCGCGGCAGCCCACGCCCGCGCGTTAGCCCGATCTTTCCCGGCAATCAACTTGTAGAGGAGTGGATACGCAATAAACGCAGGGGCAAACCCCAAATTGAAAATATTACAACCCAAGGCCAGCAATCCGCCATCGGCAAAAAACAAGGCTTGAACCGTCAGTACCGACGCGATCACCAGAAAGGCGGCATAGGGCCCCAGCAGAATGGCCAGAATCAACCCTCCACCCAGATGCCCGCTCGACCCCGTAACGGGAATTGAAAAATTGATCATCTGGGCCGTAAAGATGAAAGCTCCCAGAACCCCCATCATCGGGATCAGCCGGTCATCCCGGGTTTGCTTCACCTTGCGAGCACACCACGCCATAACCCCCGCCGTCACCACCCACATTGTCCCGCCCACGGCGGGTGAAATCAACGCATCGGCCATATGCATGAATCGAATCTCCTGTTACTTGCTACTTTTGTTCTCACATCCAAACGACCAGGTCAGACCGGCTGTCCCTGTAAAATCCGGCGCACCCCCGCTGAGCCTGGATCCCGCTGCGGCATCGAGGGTCAATCCATCCCAAACGCTCCACCGAACACCGAAGTTGTATCGGGAAGCGGCATCTCCGCCATCGGCAATCTCCTTTTCTGTGGAGAGTTCTCCAACTGCTTGGACGGCATCGGTAA
>Ga0194063_10002506_pt1 | contig 11418 bp, 8 predicted proteins | sample SepL3720m_MetaG_FD_155459 | JGI IMG/M metagenome (GOLD analysis project Ga0194063, IMG submission 155459) | Anoxic zone freshwater microbial communities from boreal shield lake in IISD Experimental Lakes Area, Ontario, Canada - Sep2016-L373-20m | ecosystem: Environmental > Aquatic > Freshwater >... | reverse complement strand
GCACTCTGAGTCACACTTCGTTCAATGTCTTCTGTCACACTCATGGTACCCTCTATGTTGATTATCCGGATCAAAACCAAACGTGCAGAATGTTGGCGTTTTTCATTCGCAAACTCAATTGAAAAGACAGGGAAGAACGGGCCCGTATTCTCAAGGCCGGGAGCCGATTTGATAGTACTTTGCCATCCCAAACGGAAAATCATGTGGTTTATAGTTCACCAGCCAGGGATGACGCAATATTACGGTCATGGAATGGTGAAGAAACAGCCATGGACAGTCTTCCTTCACAATCCGCTCCATCCTGCCATAGGTTTCATTCCTTTTCGTTTCATCATGAAGGAACACGGCCTCATCATAAAGCCGGTCAAACTCCGTATTCCTGTAATTGCACCGGTTTGCACCTGGCGTGCTATTTGGACCGTAGAATAATTGCAGGAAATTTTCAGGATCGGGATAATCGGCCATCCACGTCAAATAGAACATCTGAGCCCGCCGCTGGTCGATTTTTTTCAGAAAGGAAGGCCAATTATTGAAACTCGGGGTGATGACAATTCCGATCTGCTCCATAAACGACGCCAACACCTCCGCCATTTCCCGGGTCTCAGAATCTCCCGCACCGAGTTCGAGGGTCAAATTCAGTCGCCTTCCGGTTGTGGGATCCTTCCCTCCAGGGTATCCGGCCTTGACCATCAAGTCCCGGGCCCGCCCAAGATCAAAAGGGAAGTAACTCTCGTTCTTCTCCGAGACCTTTAGAGACGGAGGAATCGGACCTACGGCGGGAACGACTCGTCCATTTTGAAACGCAACCCACCGTTCCCGGTTAAAGGCGGACTCTATGGCCTGACGCAGGCACCGGTTGTTTCCAAGAACAGGATCCTCCATGTTAAACCCGATGTAGGCCGTATCAATGGAGGGATTGGCATCCATCACGATCCCACGCGCGGCCAACCGTGGAACCAGTTTCCTCTCCTTTGTCACCACCGCATCCCAATTGTCACGCGTCAGTGACGTCACCTCCAACTGTCCGGCGAGAAACAGCAACCACTGCGTGGAGGCGTCGGACACCACGACCTGCACAATTCTGTCAATAAACGGCATCGGTTCCCCCGCACTGTTCAGCCGACCTGCTGCCCAGTCTTCGGGCACCCCGCTTCCGGGATAAAAATCCCGTCGTCCCGTTTCCTTCCATTTCGGATTCGCGGCAAATTCCAAACGGTAATTATGAATATGTGATTTCAGGATATAGGGACCCGTTCCCACCGGGTGAGAGACAAAGTCATCCCGGTAGAATTCGACCGCCTCTCGTGGCACCGCATAAGCGTAATTCATGGTGAGGATCCAAAGCAGGGCGGGAAAAGGACGTTTAAGATGAATCCGAAGTGTATAGGGGTCAGGCGTTTCAAGCCCCGCAACGGGGACGTTATAGTCCGTGTCCCCCGCACCCGAGTGATCCCGGAATTCATCAAGTCCAACGATTCGGTCTCGAAAAACCCAGTACCCCGGCGACGCCACTTTGAGATCCGCAACGCGCTTGATCGCATAGACAAAATCGGACGCCGCGAGTTCACGCCCTTTTCCCGCTGAGTTTGTGAAACAGGGATCATCCTGGAAATAGATTCCCCGCCGGATCCTGAATGTATAGATCATTCCATCCTCGGAAATCGCGGGCATGACCTCGGCCAGACACGGTTCAACACGGTACGGTCGATCAAGATAGGCGTACTGTACCAATCCCTCATACATCTTGCTGACGGCTTGAATCGAGGGAAGATCGCTGATTTTGGCAGGGTCAAACCCGGCAATCCGTTTTGTTTCGGCATGAAAAACAGTCTCAGCGGGAAGAAAAGCGGGGAATACAGAAACAAGACAAACAAAAAGGAGCCCCCCTGAATTGATCCAAGGAAGCCCCCTGCCGTTTCGCTTCATGTCCTCAAGGCGTGGAAGGCGCCGGAGCGGGTGTCGGAGCCGGAATAACCGGAGTCTCCACAGCCGCGTCACTCGGAACCGGGATTGCTGCGGGAGTTGGCATGGATGCAGGCAGTCCGGGAACAGACCCCGAATTACGTTGAATGGGAATGGATGTCGGCAAGCGATCCGTGATCGAACCGGTGGAGACGGTACCTGAGGACAGATATCCCAGCAGCAGGGTATCGGCCAGAAAGACGACGGCCAAGCCAATGGTGATTTTGGTCAGCACATTCCCGGCACGCGAGCCGAAAAGCGTCTCGCCCACTCCTGCGCCAAATGCGAGGCCTAGCCCCTCATCCTTAGTCTTTTGTAACAGAATCAATCCTACCAGCAACAGAGCTGAAATAACTTCAATAAATATCAACAATCCATGTAGCATGAATATCCTCCCTTTTCAGACCGTGTACTTTAGCCTGCCGCCTCAACAATGGCAATAAAGGACGCCGCATCCAATGCCGCGCCTCCGATTAATCCGCCGTCAATATCCGGCTGAGACATCAATTCCTTGGCGTTGGCGGGTTTCATGCTACCGCCATACTGAATTCGCACAGCCTGTGCGGCGCCTGGATTACTCAGTTTGGTAAGCACACGCCGGATGAGGGCATGGACATCCTGCGCCTGAGCCGGGGTTGCCGTGCGCCCGGTCCCAATTGCCCACACAGGCTCGTAAGCCACCACAATGTGCCGGAACCCCGTTTCGTCCAACCCGGCAAGGCTCTTGGTGATCTGGGTAGTCACAACATCCTCAGTCTGATTAGCCTCACGCTGTTCCAGAGTCTCGCCCACGCAGACAATCGGGGTCAGGTTGGCCGCGAGCGCGACCTTGACCTTGCGATTGACGCCGGCATCCGTCTCACCAAAGAACTGGCGCCGCTCACTGTGGCCGAGGATCACATACTGGCAACCCGCGTCGCGAAGCATATCGGCGGAAATCTCGCCCGTAAAAGCGCCATCCTTTTCCCAGTGCATGTTCTGGGCGCCCAACTTGACCTGGGTCCCAGCCACTACATCCCCGACACTCTTCAAAGCCGTAAACGTGGGACACAGTACGATTTCGACGGTTGACCTGTCGGCGAGTTTCGCCTTCACGGCTTCTGCCAGGGAAACGGCATCGCCAACAAGTTTGTTCATCTTCCAGTTACCGGCTACGATTTTTTTGCGCATAGTGACAACCGTTAGGGGTTTATTGTTTGTTACAGATATTCAGTGATTGATTATTGAATAATACGTCATTTTTCGCTCAATGCGGCCACTCCCGGCAACACCTTGCCCTCGAGCAATTCCAGACTGGCTCCGCCACCGGTAGAACAATGAGTAACCTTGTCCACGACCTTGAACTTCTTGGCTGCGGTGGCGGTATCGCCACCGCCGACAACCGAGACTGCACCCGCCGCCGTCGCCTTGGCAATGGCATCCGCCATGACCCGGGTTCCCGTATCAAACCTCGGATCCTCAAAAACGCCAGCCGGACCGTTCCAGATGATGGTCTTGGCACGGGAAATCACTTCGGCAAAAATGACATTGGAATTCGGCCCGACATCCAGACCCAGCCAACCAACCGGAATTCCGGACTGGTCATCGGCAGACTTGACAGCCACCTCCATCGAGACGTCCTTGGGAAATTTGTCCCCGCAAAGATAATCAACCGGCAGATGAATTTTGACGCCCTTGGCCTTGGCCTTGGACATAATATCGTTGACCATCTTGGCGCCTTCTGGATCATACAGACTGGCGCCAATTTCCATATTGAGCAGAACCTTCTTGAACGTGAAGGCCATGGCCCCGCCGATGATAATCTCATCGGCCTTCTCGATCAGGTTATTGATTAACGGAATTTTGTCCGAGATCTTGGCCCCGCCCAGAATGGCGAGCAACGGCCGCTTCGGATTGTCGATCACCTTGGCAAACGCCTCCAACTCGGCTCCCATCAGGAATCCGGCGACCTTCTCGGGAAGATTCACACCGACCATGGAGGAGTGAGCGCGGTGTGCTGTTCCAAAGGCGTCATTGACATAAACATCGCCCAATTTGCTCAGGCTGGCACGGAAGGATTCAACAGCCTTGGGATCCGCTTTGACTGAGGAACCATCCTCGTTCTTGATCTTGCCCTCTTCCTCGATATGAAAGCGCAGATTTTCAAGCAGGATGACATCACCGGGTTTGACAGCACCAGGCGAACAAGCGACTTCAACAGCGGGGCCCACGCAATCATCCAGAAACTTGACCGGCTTGCCCAGCAGTTTCTGAAGCGCCTCGGAGACCGGCTTCAACGAAAACTTGGCTATGACTTTCCCGTCAGGACGACCCAGATGGCTCATCAAGACCACAGACGCTCCCTGATCGAGCACATATTGGATGGTCGGCAACGCCGCCTCAATACGCTTGGTGTTGGTAATGGCGCCGGAAACCTTGTCCTGCGGCACGTTGAAGTCCACGCGCATGATGACGCGTTTCCCCTTCAGGTTCACATCCCGTACGGTTTTTTTGCTCATGAAAGTCTCCTGTAGAAAAAATACCACGTGTCGAGGGAGAAGTGAGGAATTTAACACTCCCCCCCGCCCCTCGACACTCCGTCTCATTGCGGGTTTCCCCGCGACTTCAAAACCCCTACTTCACGCCGTCGCGCTTGGCCATGAACTGGATCAGATCCACGACGCGATTGGAGTAACCCCACTCATTATCGTACCAGCTCACGACCTTGAAGAAACGCTTCTCGCCCTTCAGGTTGTTCTGCAGTGTGGCCAGTGAATCATAGATCGAGGAACGGGGATCATGGATGAAGTCGGTCGAAACCAACTCTTCCGTCGCCACGCCCAGGATACCCTTGAGATAGCTGCCGGCTGCCTTCTTGAGTGCCGCATCGATCTCCTCGATCGAGGTGTCCTTCGTGGTGCGGAACGTCAGGTCAACCACGGAGACATCCGGCGTCGGTACGCGGAACGCCATACCCGTGAGCTTGCCCTTGGTGGCGGGCAACACTTCACCCACGGCCTTTGCAGCGCCGGTGGTGGAGGGAATGATGTTCTGGGCCGCCGCACGGCCGCCCCGCCAGTCCTTCTTGGACGGGCCGTCAACGGTCTTCTGCGTTGCGGTATAGGCATGGATCGTGGTCATCAGACCGGTCTCGATGCCGAACCCTTCCTTCAACAGCACGTGAACCACAGGGGCCAGGCAGTTCGTGGTACAGGAGGCGTTGGAGACGATAGTGTGCTTGGCGCTGTCATATTCCTGCTCGTTCACACCGATGACGATGGTCTTCACTTCGCCCTTTCCGGGCGCGGAGATGATTACCTTCTTGGCGCCTGCGGCGATATGCCCCTTGGCCTTTTCGGAATCCGTAAACAACCCGGTTGACTCAATCACGTAGTCCACCCCAAGGGCCTTCCAGGGAAGCGCATCCGGGGTCTTGGTGGCCATGACGCACTTGATCTTGTTGCCATTGACGACAATCGTATCGGCTTCTTCCGAGGCGGGATTACTTTTCTCGGTGGACACGGCGTGCTTGAAATGACCATGAACCGAATCATATTTCATCTGGTAGGCGAAGTAATCGGCATCCGTCGAGACATCCACAACGGCCACCACATCAATCGCCTTACCCAGCAAACCCTGGTCGCAGATGGCCTGAAACGCCATGCGGCCAATACGCCCGAACCCATTAATACCAACCTTGATTGACATGCTATTCTACTCCTCATTACTAGTGTTTATAGAAAAACCATGCCGGGAAATACCCGGTCACAGATCACTCCGACTGAACGGGGCAGAGACAATACATGAGAGCCTCCTTTGCGTCAACAGCACTTTTTATTTGTGTCCCTCTTTTATCCCGTGCCATCAAAACCCATGTGTGTTATAAACCGGTCGCGAATGACGAACGAGGAGCCCTATGATTGACATTTCTGTGGTCGTGCCGATTTACAACGAGGAAGACAGTATTGCAATGCTGGTTTCCCGTCTCCATGAAGCCCTTTGTGCAACGGGGCGGAGTTATGAAATGGTATTGATCGATGATGGAAGTCAGGATAAATCGTGGGAGAAAATGGTTGCCTTATCGAAACAGTACCCCGGTCTTCATCTCATTCGCTTCCGTCGCAACTTTGGTCAGACCGCCGCCATGAGCGCCGGATTCAACGAGGCGCGGGGTGATATCATCATCACCATGGACGCCGACCTCCAAAATGACCCCTGCGACATTCCGAAACTTCTTGCCGAGGTGGACAAGGGATTTGATGTGGTCAGTGGATGGCGCCGTGACCGCAAGGACACGTTCATCAACCGGAAATTGCCCTCCCTGATCGCCAATTCCCTGATTAGTCATATCACAGGCGTACACCTGCACGACTACGGGTGTACGTTAAAGGCCTACCGAAAGGAAATCGTCCGGAATATTCAACTTTACGGAGAGTTGCACCGCTTCATACCGGCCCTGGCAAGTTGGGTGGGAGGCGAGATTTCCGAGGTAGCCGTCACGCATCATCCCAGGCAGTTTGGCAAATCAAAATACGGTATTGGTCGGACTGTTAAAGTGATTCTCGACCTGATGACGGTAAAATTCCTTCTGCGCTACAGTACCCGCCCTATCCATATTTTCGGAAAATGGGGTCTTAATTTCGGCTGTTTTGGAATCTTGATGCTGATGTTTATGGCTACGGCTAACTTATCCCATCTATTTTTCGGAACCGAATTCTGCGCGGAACTGATCAAGCGGCCCTTCTGGGTCATTACGCCATTCATGCTTCTGTTCTTCGGGCTTCAGTTCATCTCCATGGGAATTCTCGCGGAAATTCAGATCCGAACCTATCATGAGGCCCAAAACAAGCCGATTTACGTTATCCGGGAGACTGTCGAACCCGTAGAAAGCACCCCTGCCACCCCGAAATCGTGAGGGATATGGCCAGCCAGCAACTTCTCTTTGAATCCACGTCCCCGCAGGCGGCTTTGCTGGTGGGAACATTTTATTTCTTGCTGATCCTGACAGGCACGGTGGCTGCGGGGTGCCTGCTCCTGCGACTGTTGAAAAGTCCGCTGGACTGGAACCTCAGGATTCAGTGGATTCGGGACAGGCCCTGGACCTGGAGAGAGAACCTGGGCGTGTTCGCCGCCATGGGATTTCTCATTTGCCTGGCGGTGACCGTTTCGGCCCTTTTCAAAAAACCCTATGAATCAATTCTGCTTGTTCTACAAAGCCTTCTTATGGACATAACTGGACTTGCGGTCATTGCCGGTGTCATCGCCCTACGGCGCTGGAATTGGCGCACGGCCTTCGGCCTGACCTCAAATCCCCTGACATTCCTTAAACTCGGCCTGGTATGCTACGTGGTCTTAATGCCGTTTATGCTGTTCTCATCCATGGTCTATCAGGGCCTGCTTTATGCCCATGGAATCCCGCCCAGTCTGCAGGATATCGCCCTGATCATGTCAGGGAGCAAATCGTTCTGGTTACGAGTCGTTATGGCTTTTCTGGCTGTCGTCATCGCTCCCATTTTCGAAGAATGCCTGTTTCGGGGCATCCTTATGCCTGTTCTGATCCGTCGCCTGGGTCTGGGCGCGGGTATCTTCAGCACCTCGTTATTGTTCGCCTCCATCCATGCCCATCTTCCGTCACTGGCTCCCTTGACTGTTGTGGCGGCGGGTTTTTCGCTCGCCTACCTCTATTCACGATCCCTCTGGGTTCCCATCATCATGCATAGCTTATTTAACGGGGTTAACCTCATGTTGCTGTTTACCATCCATTAGACAGGAGAATCGCGAATGTCTATCAGAACGATTGAATGGTGTCCCGACACGCCCGAACACTTGACCCCGGGAACGGTGGTCATGGTGGATCAAACGCGCCTCCCCGAGGAACTGACCTATCTCCGGATCAGGGAGATTGATGCGGTGTGGCACGCGATTAAGACACTGCAAGTACGGGGCGCGCCCGCCATCGGGATCGCCGCCGCCATGGGTGTCATCACCGCTGTCCAAGAACGTCCGGGGGCATCTACGGCGGAACTTGCGGCGGCAGGGATGCAGGCGGCGGATTTCCTGGCCACATCGAGGCCCACCGCCGTCAATCTTTTCTGGGCGCTCGACCGGATGCGCGCGCTCATCCAGTCCTCTGGAATGCTCTCGCCCGTCGAATTCAAGAATCGGTTGGCCGAAGAAGCCATGATCCTTCGCGACGAAGACGCGGCCATGTGCCATGCCATCGGAAAACATGGGGCTACGCTCCTCAAAGATGGCGACACGATTCTGACCCACTGCAACGCTGGCGGACTGGCTGCGTCAGAATATGGCACAGCACTGGCGCCGATCTATGTGGCAACAGAACAACGGAAGCGAATCAAGGTCTTTGCGGATGAGACACGCCCCCTGCTCCAGGGATCCCGTCTCACGGCATGGGAACTGATGCAGGCAGGAGTGGACGTAACCGTAATATGCGACAATATGGCCGCCCACGTCATGAAAACAAAAATCATCAACGCCGTCATGGTCGGCGCAGACCGCATCGCCGCCAATGGGGATACAGCCAACAAGATTGGGACGTATGGTCTGGCGGTCCTGGCTCGGGCGCATAAGATCCCCTTCTATGTGCTCGCCCCAACCTCAACCTTCGACCTGTCACTTTCAACGGGAACGCAGATTCCCATTGAAGAGCGCCCGGCGGAGGAAATCACACTGGGATTCGGGAAGCGAACAGCGCCAGAAGGGGTGAAAACCTACTCGCCTGCGTTTGACGTGACACCGGGAGAACTGATCACTGCCATCATCTGCGAAAAAGGCATTATGGCGCCACCCTTTTGGGTCTCAATCGCGTCGTCAATCCCGACAAAACCACATCCATCGTTTTCCCATTGACCCGAGTCAACGAGGGAACCGACTTAATAATGTAAAGCAAACGTGGATCCTCAATGTCGGTATTCAATTCCCGCAGAGCGTGCAGTGTCCTGAGCGGTGTAACGTCCTTCACGGGAACTCCCTTTATGCTCAGGACTTCTATGGGCAACCCGGCCAGAGGGGATAAATCGGAAACCTTGACATTGGTCAGATCAAGCGTCCTGAGCGATTGTCTGGTTTTGATAAAATCGAGCCGATCCAAAGTCGTGTCGGAAAGATTCAGCGCCTCATATTGGGATTGAGCCAGAATCACAGACAGGACGGCCTGAGACAGTTTTGATCCGGATAAATCCAGGGAGGCAACCGTGATCGTTTTCAAGGCGGACGTATCCTTTACACAAGCATTACCAAGCACAAGCCGTCTGAGTGTTTTTCCGCTGAGGGGCGCCAGCGAGGGAACGCTTGTCCCGCTGATATTCAAATCCGTCAGAGGCATATCCGCACAGAACGACAGATCCCTGATGCTCGTATCGCTAACATCCAGGCGGGTTAATTTGAATGATCGAAGGACGAAAAAGTCAGTGACCGGAGTACCTGACAGATTCAAAATTTCAAGTGGAACCCCCTGAAGATAGGCTAAGTCGCGAACCTGAGTTCCCCGCAGACTCAGTTCACGCAAAGGCATTCCCGAGAGGGGCATAATACTCGAAATCCTGGTATCCTCAGCGTGCAGCACTTCCAAACGCATTCCCTGCAAAGATGCGAGGTTATCAACTTGCGTCCCGGCAATGTCCAGCACCGTCAGAGGCATCGTTTGAAGCACTATAAGATTTTTCAGGGTCACATGCGGTACCCGAAGCCTGCTGAGTTTCATTCCCCGCAGTTTCGACACATCGGCAAGATCATATCCCAGCAACGAAAGGTGTTTCAGGGGGAGCGTCAGCAGGGGGGAAATGTCCAGGACGTTCGTCCGTTTATCGGTTGACTCCAGGGACAACGAGACAATCGTCTTGAAGTCTTCCAGCGGACTCAAGTCGCGAAGACTGGACGACACAATACGGAGGGCAAGTTTGTCCGGCTCCGAAGAAGGCTCCAGACTAAAAGCCCCCATTTCCAGTCCCTCGTTCCTGGCCATCATGGCGCAGGCAATTTTCCCCAGGGGAGAATCAATCTCCACAGCCACTGGCGCGGGCGCCGCATCCACCACCGTGGGATCCTGAGCCTGGCCGCATGCCTTTCGAAGTGAAAGTATCAACCCGGCATTATTGTCGGCAAATTTTGATTTTCCAAACGTGATCAGGAAGTCGTCCAGACTCTTCTCGACACCCGCCCCGTCCGTCGGTGACATTCTCAGAGTCTCCAGAGAATTCAACCACTTTCGGGCATCGAACAAGCCCGGCTCCAAACCCGCTTTTTTCATCATTCGGCAAAACGCCATCAATGCCTCGTCAGCGGCCATGGCCGCCCTTCTACCGGCTTCAGTATTGGCCTGAATACTCCGAGTAAGGAGAGGCCCAAGAACAGGCCCTGTTTTGTTCAAGGCGTCCAAGGATTCATCGATCTTTCCCTCATTCAGGGCATTTATGCCCCTGACGAGATAGGCCTCGGGGAGATCCAGCGCCGCCAAACGTATAATCCTCTCGCCTGCGGCAATATCGTCCAGTTTGATTTCAACCTGCGCGGTTTCATCCAAGGTCTTGCAGATGACCTTGCGATCCCTAATTTCCATCACACGCCCCATAAAATCACCCCGGGTTAAGGGAATGGATGTGACCTTACCAATGTTCTTGGAGAATGTTTCCAGAAGCCGGTCATTCAACGCCCCAACACCAGCCAGCACTTCGGCAATAGCGCTCAGATCGCTCCGGTGATCGGCGTATTGCTTGTCGTTTGCAGCCCTTTCAACGGCTTGACGAGCCACCCCATATTTTCCGGTCAGAATAGAGCCGGTCACCTCGTTCATCAGGATACTCCACGCCTCCTGAGCCCTTGTCGCAGTCTCCATCTCCGTTATTTTTCGACGGATATCCAGAACCAGTTCCGCTCGATTCGTGGCCGTGGCGACCGCCCATCTCCCCCAATAGTTTTCCAACCAGACAATGGCATTGGAGAAGGATCCTTCCGACACATAGTCCTCAGTAACCCGTTTGATTTCCACCAAGGCGTCATCAAGTTCAGCGTTGTTGTTCATGACAGGGCGGGTCACGCGCGCTGTCTTCTGAGTCGTCTCCAGGATCAATCCCGGAACGGAATTAGGCTTGATGTGATTCGTAGCCTGCTGCGATGGAGGCACGACAATGTCCGGAGCAGACTGGCCCCTATTGAATTTGAACCACATGACAACCACCGCGACCACCGCCAGAAGCATCACTCCCTCCCAGGGGATTCTCTGCCATAGCGTCTTCTCCCGGGGCGCCATGGCGGGCATGTTATTGGCTGACGAAGCCGGACTCGACCGTCTGCGCAACGTGCTCGCATTCTTTTCTGGATGCGGCCCTGATGGCGCGAGCCCTCTCTGAACACGGCGTACCTCATACAGCACCGAATTCCAGTCTTTCAGCCTCAGATCACGGTTCTTAACCAGCATTCGCTCGATCAGGTCGCATACCGGCGCCGGAACAGAGGGAA
>Ga0194063_10002503_pt1 | contig 11432 bp, 8 predicted proteins | sample SepL3720m_MetaG_FD_155459 | JGI IMG/M metagenome (GOLD analysis project Ga0194063, IMG submission 155459) | Anoxic zone freshwater microbial communities from boreal shield lake in IISD Experimental Lakes Area, Ontario, Canada - Sep2016-L373-20m | ecosystem: Environmental > Aquatic > Freshwater >... | reverse complement strand
CGGCTGTAGTGGTTCATATGGCTTTCGGTTTGGTTTAGCGATTGAACCAGAAGCCTCACACAGCCCCTGGCCCATTGCCAACCTTCCTGATTGCGCTAGCAGCTTGAATCCGCCGCCATGGGAATCGATGGGATGGCTGGTGGGAGGGGGCAAGGAGGGGCAATCTCCGAATCGCCTCTACTGATGACGTCCCCATGGCGGATCAGAGTCCGCCACTCCTTGGCGGTGCGGGGCGGGCTGAATCTCGCGTTCTTTCCGCGCAACCAAGACGCCGACAGCCGCGTGATCCTCCACGACGCGGCGGCTATCCAGGCGCTCGTTCTAGGGGGAGAGGTGTAAAAGTACTTGCAGATTTGCAGGTAAGGGTGCATCTTCAAGCAGCAAACCAAACGCCATGAAAACCCTGCCGCGCCGCCCCGCTAAAACCCTCCTCCCGCTACCCGCCACGCGCCTGCAGTTGGCAACGACGGGAGAGCTGCAAACTTACGGCGTGATCCAGCGGTTTCAAGAAGACTTCGGCCTGACGCAGACCGTGATGGTCCGGCTGTCCGGCTATTCCCCGCGCTCGGTCGCAAGTTGGAGCAAGGGGATCGCCGCGACGGAACCGGCGCGGCGGAAATTCACCGAACTCATCCGGCTGTTTGATGCGTTGAAGGAATTGATGGAAGACCCGCGGCAGGTGATCACTTGGATGCAGGAGCCAAACCCCGCATTTGACGGGTCGACGCCGCTGCAAGTCATCGAGCGCGGCGAAAGCGACCGGCTATGGAAGATGATTTACGCCATCGAATCCGGCGACCCGGGTTGAAGCGGTCCCTGATGAGTTGACCCGCGCAGCGTGTGTTTCCGCGTTTTGTGCTCGTGACGCGTGGCGATCTATGTCAACAATGCATGGATTGCATCGCGACTGACCTCATCGATGATCCCATCGATTTAAAATGATATGGTGCGCGCGAAAGGACTCGAACCTTCACAGGATTGCTCCCACTAGAACCTGAATCTAGCGCGTCTACCAATTCCGCCACGCGCGCACATCATACCTGTTGAACAGGCCGGGGAGAAGACATCATGCCGCGGTCAGGATTGCAACGCTGATTTCACAATTTCGGAAAATTTCCGACGGGGCGGGGGGATTGGATGGTTTTCGACGTTGCCAAGTAGTCTCGCTCTCGGGCACCCTCATTCCATGCAAAAGGCTTCGCCTCTCATTCTTGTGCTCATCCTTGCTCTAACGGCGACGATTTTTTCGGTGCACTCTCCTAGGGTGCTCTCTCCCAAGGCACCGAGCACGCCCCCCGCTGTAACGACCTTGGTTAAGCCGGAGCCGGTCGTGGCGAAGGTTGCACCGCGCGCCTGGCCGCAGGCGTCTTCCGACATTGCGCCAGACTCGGGCGCGACGTTTGGTAGTCTGGCAAACGGATTCCGTTATATCATTTACCCGAATGCGGAGCCACCGAAGCGGGTTTCAATACGGCTCCACATTGCCGCCGGATCGCTGATGGAGGCGGATGACCAGCGCGGCTTGGCGCATTTTCTGGAGCACATGGTTTTTAATGGATCGAAAAACTACAGTGTGGACGAACTTATTCCAAAGATGCAGCGCTTGGGAATCTCCTTCGGTGCCCACGTCAACGCATTCACATCCTTTGATGAAACGGTGTACATGCTCGATCTGCCGGATTTGTCGGAGGATACCATGAAGCTGGCCTTTACCGTGATGCGGGATTTTGGCGACGGGGCGCTCATCTCGCGTGAAGAAATCGATAAAGAGCGCGGCGTGATTCTCTCCGAAAAGGTGAGTCGCGACTCTGTCGGTACCCGCTTGATGGAGCAGCAGTTTGCTAAAATTCTGCCGGATTCGCGGGTCTCGAAACGCTTCCCCATCGGCATCGAAGAGGTGATCAAGTCTGCTCCGCGCGATCGTTTCGTCGATCTTTACCAGCGGTACTACACGCCGGCCCGGATGACCTTTGTCGTCGTTGGTGATGTCGCTCCGCAGGAGATCGAAGCAAGAATCCAAAAGGTCTTTGGCTCGATGGTTAACCCTGTGACGCCAGGGACAAATCCTGATCTCGGGCCCGTGAAGCAGCCAGAGGGCATCGAGGCCTCGGTCTTCTCTGACAAGGAGGTTGCCTCGACGGAAGTGTCGTTGACTTTGGTCCGCCCCCACGTCGATAAGCCTGATACGATCGCCACGCGTGCAGAGCTCATGACTCTTGATGTGGCCCATGCGATGCTGAGCCGCCGTTTTGACCGACTTAGTAAAATCGAAGGATCCGCCATCGAGTCGGGATCGGCGTCGAACCAGACGCTCTTCAATTATGTCGATGTTGGCTCGATTGACCTCACGGTGGCAGACGACCGCTGGCAGGACGCGGTGCCGATTTTGGAACAGGAATTCCGCCGTGCCTTGGACTATGGCTTCAGCGAGGCGGAACTCAATGAAGCAAAGTCGAAGCTGCTCAACAGTTACGAGCAGCAGGTGAAACAAAAGGCGAGTCGCAAGTCCGAAACCATCGCCACCGCCCTCGCCAAACAGGTCAACGACAATGAGGTCTTTTCAGACCTAACGACCGATCTTGAGATCGCCAAGCAGGTGCTCGCCTCGATGGATCTCGCGTCCTGCCATCAAGCATTCAAGAAGTTTTGGGACGCTCCGGGATATCACCTGATGCTGACCGCCAAGGATAAGCAAGAGGGTGCGGAAAAGGAGTTGGCTGCCCGCTTTGAGGAGTCGCGCAGCAAACCCGTTGAGAAGCCGATTCTACGTGCGATTCCGGTCTTCGGTTACAGCGATTTTGGAAAGCCCGGCACGCTGCTCTCGCGCAAGGAGCTGAAGGATTTAGGGATCACCCAACTGGTTTTATCCAATCAGGTGCGGGTCAATTTAAAGACCACGAATTTTGAAAAGGGCAAGATACGGCTGCTGGCACGTGTCGGGTCTGGCAGGCTGTCGCAGCCCAAGGAGATGCCCATGCTGGATCACTTTGCCACCGCAATTTTCGAAGGTGGCGGTCTTGGCAAACACACCATCGACGATCTCCAGCAAATCCTGGCAGGTAAAAATGTCGGCTCCTCCTTCACCATTTCTGACGATGCGTTCAACCTCAACGGCACCACCACGCCTGCGGATTTCGCCACCGAGCTTCAGCTCATGTGCGCCACCTTGACCGATCCTGGCTATCGCAAGGAGGCTCTCTGGCAATTCCAGAAATCCATCCCTGTCATCCTGCAGGAGCTCAAGCACACCACAGCCGGGCCGCAGCAGGATATGGAAGCATGGCTTCACGGCGGTGACTCGCGCTTCGCCATCGCCTCCGCTGAAAAACTCGCCTCGTACACCCTCGATGATGCGAAAAAGTGGCTTACGCCCGAGCTCACCAAAGGGTACCTCGAACTGACCCTCGTCGGCGACTTCGAGATCGATAAAATCCTGCCCGATCTACTCGCCACGTTCGGCGCGCTGCCTGCCCGGGCCGCGACCCTCGCGCTGGCACCAGATGCGCGCAAGATCGCATTCCCTGCCGCACCGGCCGCCAAGACCTTTACCTATGACTCGCACATCTCCCAGGGCATCGCTGCGGCGGTGTGGAAAACCGATGGGATTCGTGGGCATCAAAAGGAATTTCGCCGATTCAATCTTCTCGGCCTCATTTTAGGCGACCGTCTTCGCGAAGAAATCCGCGAAAAACTCGGCGCATCCTACAGCCCAAATGCGGCGGCTTCCGGGTCGGATGCGTTGGAGGGCTTCGGCTATCTGGTCGGCGAGAGTATTGGCAAACCCGAGGACATCGACCGCCTCCTTAAAAGCATGCGCGAACTTGCCGACCGCCTCGCCACCCAAGGTGCCACCGCTGACGAGCTTGACCGCGCGCTCAAGCCCACCCTCAGCCAGCTCGACAAATCGCTGCGCGACAACCGCTACTGGCTCGGCACCGTCATGAGCCAGTGCCAGCTGGATCCGAAACGCCTCGAGTTGGCCCGCGGCCGCGATGCGGACTACCGTTCGATCACCCTTGAGGAAATCAACGCGCTCGCCAAAAAATACCTGATCGAAGCCAACGCCCTGCTCATTTCGATCAAGCCAGCGGGCTGAGATGCGAATCGCCATCGTTCACTATCACCTCGGGCTTGGGGGCGTCACGCGAGTGATCGAGTCAGCCTCTCAGGCACTCACCCGAGCTGGCATCGAGCACTGCATCCTCACGGGTGGCAGTGCAGATGATGAACAAAGCATCTCGCTGCAGAACGTCTGCCGCCACGTCGATGGTCTCGGCTATCAAGGTGGGTCGGGCGATCAGACTGCGGAAAGGCTCATCCATTCACTCCGCAGTGCCGCGAGTGACGCACTCGGTGCCCCGCCCGACATCTGGCATTTTCACAACCATTCGCTCGGTAAAAATTCATTGATCGCGGAAGTCATCGACCGTCTCGCGGCCGCAAACGAGCGATTGCTTCTCCAAATCCACGACCTCGCCGAAGACGGGCGTCCCAGTAACTACGCCCTCATCGCCGATGTTAGAAAACTTTATCCCATAGGCAACCGCGTCCACTACGCCTTCCTCAATTCCCGCGATCGTAAGATCTTTGTCGACGCTGGCCTGCCCACGCAACAGGCCAGCATCCTGCCTAACTCCATCGCGGGATGCTCCGCAGTTAGTCCGCCGCCATCCCCACTTCTCTTCGCGCCGATCCGTGGGATTCGTCGTAAAAACATCGGCGAACTCGTCTGCTTGTCCGCCCTCGCGCCACTGGGTACGCGCTTCGCCGTTAGTCGCGCCCCGTCCAATCCCGCAGCTCGCCCGATCCATGACGCCTGGCAAAAATTCGCCGGTCTTCATCAACTCCCGATTGAGTTCGACGTGGTCGACCGGGTTGCATCCACCGCGGACGCCGCCAGTGACTTTGACTCATGGCTGGCACAGGCAACGCACTTTGTCAGCACCTCGGTTGCCGAAGGATTCGGGCTACCGTGGTTGGAGGCGCTCGCTCGCGGCAGGCCACTCATCGGCAGAAATCTCGCGCACCTCGCAGCCGACCATGCCCGCCACGGCATCCACGCCGGACATCTCTACGATCGGCTACTCATCCCTGCCGATTGGATCGACCTTTCGTTGCTGCGCGAATCTCTCGAATCGGCACTCGAGAGAACCTACCGCTCCTATCGACTCACGCTTTCCAAGAATATCATCGATGCCGCCTTCGCCTCGCTCATTCACGACGGTGGCCTCGACTTCGGCAATCTTCCTGAGTCGCTTCAACAACGAGTCATCGAGAAGTGCCTGCTAGCTGGCCACCGCGAACCGCTACGAGTTCAGATCGGCGATGATACTCAGTCAGCCGCAAACTGGCTGGCCGGAGTCATCTCCCTCCGCACTCCTACGGCGATGCCAAGCCAACTCACTGCTTATTCGCCAAGCGAGTACCAAAAAAACCTCCTCGCTCTCTATTCCCGCTTGGCCGACCAGGCTGCCGGGGTCACTTGTCATCTAAGCGCCTCACGCATTCTAACGGCCTATCTCAGTCCAGCGTCGTTTCACTTTCTGTTAGCCGATTCGCCGGTGGAAAAATGCCGTGCGGTGATTTTCGACATCTACGGCACGCTTCTCCTAGCGGCGGCGGGGGGCGTGAAGTCTGATCCCGCTGCCGATCCACTATTGCGGGAAATTCTCCTTCGCTTCGGCCACCCGGCACCCGCGTCTCCCAGCGGCGAACTGCACGCCGCCGTCATGCGCCACCATGCCGCTGCGGGGATTGCTTTTCCCGAGATCGACCTTCGGGTTTTGTGGCGGGAAGTTTTGTCGCTCGATGCCGGGGTGGATCTAACCGCGCTCGTCGAGGCGATCGAACGCGAGTGGCATCCCGCCCAACTCATGCCGGGGGCAGAGTCCATGATTCGCGCGCTCGCGGATACCGGCATCGCCCTGGGCCTGCTCTCAAATGCCCAATGCAACACCCTTGTATCGCTCGGCGCGGTGGCCGCCATGTTCGATCCAGAGCTTTCGATTCTGTCCTACCAGCACGGCATGGCCAAGCCGGAACCCTCGTTGTTCCAATTGCTAAGCGACCGCCTCGCCGCCCGTGGCATCTCTCCTGCGGAAACACTCTTCATCGGCAACGACCCCATGCAAGACATCGTTCCCGCAGCCGAGGCTGGCTTCAAAACCGCGCTGTTCATCGGCCATCCCACTTCACTGCGGCGTGGCGATTGTGCGCCCGATCAAACCATCCGCCATTGGGCGAATCTTCGCGTCTGATCTTTCTTGCGTCGTCGAGCGCTCGCGGATCGCTTCGTAGACATACCAATCCTCCAACCGTTTTCTCGCCCATGGGGTTTTGCGCAGAAACGTCAGGCTGGATTTGATTGTTGGGTTGAACATGAAACAGCGGATCGGGATTTGATCGCCCAGCTCCAGCCAACCATGCCGATCGACCATCGTTTTCAACACCGTCTCCAAGTTGATGCCGTGCAGCGGATCATTCGGGTGATTGTCAGGTGAGGACATGTGCAAGGGGTAGGGCATCGCCTGCGCTCCGTCAAACTCCCGATTTTGGCTGGGTGGGGGAGTTGCGTCGGCGCACGCGGATTTGCAGGTCAGCGAGTGCGTTCATGTAATACAGATAGGCGTCGTGGGGGCTAGGGTATGGCGTGAAATAGGAATGAACATCGCCGTCGCTACCACTCTTGGTCGACATCCAGTAAAAGTGATCGGAAGTGAGCATGCGGGCCCAAGTCTCGGTGAGTTCCGGATCATCGATGGCCAGAATTTCCGCTTCCATGCCGTGGATCTTCGCGATTGCCTCGCGCTGCATCGCGTTGCCCATCCAGGCGGAGAGGTCGCGCTCGCGATCCGCCCATGAGCTGAGCACGCGGCTGCGGTACTCACGCGCGGCGGGGTGGCGCTCGATGACCTCGGATGGAGTCACCCACTGCAGACCGGCTTTGCTGACCGCGCCAGGCAAGGCTTGCCAGAAGTCGAAGATGCCGGTCGCTTCAGCTTGGTGCTCGCCGAGGGTTTCGTAGTCCATGAACAAGTTCACCACCTCGCCGCGGCGCCCAGCCAGCCAGCCGGAAAATTTATCGGGTGTGAAGGGATGCTCGCACCACGAGGCATCCGCCATTCGGAAGCCGAGATCGTCAGAGAGCACGGCATTTCTGAGCAAGGTCTTGATTCGGCGGCACGCTGGCGCGCGGTAAACGAAGTCAGGCGACTGGCCTTTCAGATTCCGCTCCACGCCCTCGGCGAGGATGCCGTCGAAGCCCAGGTTCTCCATTTTGGCCGCGAGTGCGTCATGGTAAATCAGCTCGGTGTTGCGAAAGACCCGCGGGCGGACACAAAAGATCTCCTCCAGCTTGTGCCGATGCAGTGCCACTTGGCGCTCAAACTCCTGTTCCGAGTGAACGAACGCGAGCGAGTGGTGGTAGGTCTCGGCTAACAGCTCTACGCCGCCCGTAGCCACCAGCTCTTGGAATGACTCCAGCACGTCCGGGCGGTGGCGCTGCATTTGGTCGATGGTTACGCCGCTGATCGATAGCGTCATCCGGAAGCGACCGCCGCTTTGTTCGATCTGCCGCTTGAAGAGGCGGTTGGCGGGCAGGTAGCAGTTCTCCGCGACCTTACTCAGGATTCGGGCGTTCATGGCCACGTCCTCGTAGTCGGCGTTTTCACCGATCCGAAAGAAGTCGTAGGGCTGAAGGCGGTACGGCTGGTGCACCTGAAAGTAGAGACAGACGTCGGGCATGGGCAGTTGGGGTTATGGTGCCGGGCGAACCAATTCCTGATAGATTCGAATCACCTGCGCGGCAGCGGCATCCCAAGTCGCCGCCGCGAGATCGAGCCGCGATTGCTCCACCACTCGCTGGCGCAGGTCGTCGTCGGTGAGAAGGTCATGGATGTGTCGGGCCATCTGCTCCACGTCCCAAAAGTCTGCCGTCAGTGCGCCTTTCAAGACCTCCGCCACGCCGGACTGCTTGGAGATCACGGCAGGGATGCCAAACTGCGAGGCTTCGAGGGCGGAGATGCCAAATGGTTCGGAGACCGATGGCATGCAGTAAACATCGGTCATGGCCAGCAGTTCGTTGACTTTTTCCCGGCCCAGAAAGCCGGTGAAGTGGAAGTGCGCGCCGAGACCGCGATAGGCGCCCGATTCGATTAGCGGGTGGAGCTGTTCGCCCGTCCCCGCGACGACGAAGCGCACATCGGGGCAGAGGGCGATGACCTGCGAGGCGGTCTCTAAGAAATACTCCGGTCCCTTCTGCGAGGTCAACCGCCCGAGGAATAACACCAGCTTGTCGGGGAATTTTTTCGGCCGCGTGTAGGCCTTCACCGGCTCGGCCCCGTTGTGAATGGGTCTGATTTTCTCTGGGGCAATACCGTAGCGGGTGGAGATGATTTCGGCCGTATAGTGGCTGACGGCGATCACGCAGTCGGCCTGCGTCATGCCGTACTTTTCGATGTCATAGATCCAGTCGCGGGCCGCGGCTCCAGCGCGGTCGTATTGCAAGGCATGAACGTGGACAACCAGCGGCTTGCCCGTGGCCTTCTTCACCTCCACCCCTGCTAGAAACGTCATCCAGTCATGGGCGTGGATGACGTCGAAGGATTCTAACATCGCTAGCTTCGCGGCAATCTTGGAAAACTCGACCACCTTGCTGGCCAGTCCTGGGCCGTAGAGTTCGCCGACCTTGAAGGTATCGAGTTGGTCGCGGGAGGTTTTGGAGAAACTCCTCACCTCGCCACGGGGGAATGGCTGCGGGCTTACTTGGGCGTAGGGATCGAGGTGGATCGGGATTTCCCGGACCTGCGCAAAGCTCTGGTAGCGATAGCGATCTTCAGCAGGCTCCAGATCCGCAAGGGTCATCTGATTAAGACCGCGCACCTGAAAGTGCTCGAAAACCTCTGCGGGCGAAGATTTTGGCACAATCACCGTTAGGTCCACCTGCTTGGCCAGTGCTCGTGAAAGTCCCAAGCATGCCACCCCCAGTCCGCCATGGATCTGTGGTGGGAATTCCCAGCCAAGCTTGAGGATTCGCAATTGCTTCATTCAGAATGGTGAGAAGGTTGATCGGATGCCCGCCGTAGGCTCACTCGGCAGAACGGTTCGCTATCTTCCTAACTGCGTGACGCTGACATGGCCAGCCTGCAACGCAGGCAGGGAGCGTTATCTGAAAATCAGCCGATGGGTGACATCGACGGCCCGGCAGTCAGGCGTTTGAGGCGCTGACGGGTCGGTTGCTGGGAGAATCAACGGCGCAAAAAAATGCGGGACATGAGAGTGATCTCATGTCCCGCACGTTGAGGCTTTGTCCGTGGATGGATCCCGCTGCTTACAGAGTGCTTGTTAGCCCTTGGATGGCTACCCGCACATTGTCGAGAAGGAGATCGATCGCGCTGCTCGTCGTGGATTGATCCTTGAAGGCAAGCACTGTTTGGGTCTTATCTGCCACGAAGGTGAAACTTTGTGGCACCCACAGGGTCGCTCCTCCACCCGTGCCGATGAGGGTAACAGTGCTCGAGATCAATGTCTTGAGGCCGGTGACGGTCACCAGTAACTTTTGGGAGTTCTTGTTATAAGCAAGGACACCCGCGTCGAAGGTCAAGGTGTAGGTCTTACCAACGGTCGTTGCGAAGGTTTGAGTAAGAACTCCGTTAGGTGTGGTATCGCCGCTGTTGAATGCGACCAATTTGCTGCCGTCGGTGGCCGGATAAAATCCTGCCGTTTGGATGCTCAGATTGCCACTTGTCGTCCAGCTCGTGAAGTCAGTCTCGAAGCTGCCATTGACTAGAGTCACGAGGGTGGATGGGCTGACGGTGAGATTCACGGTCGCGATGTTCGAGTTGAGACTGCCGTCGTTGGCGTGGTAGGTGAATGAGTCCGCACCCGAATAACCGCTGGTTGGCGTATAGGTGAATCCACCATTGCTGTTGAGGGCGACAGTTCCGTGGCTTGGACCCACGTTGAGTATGGAGGTTAGCGGTGTGGATTGGGCATCCGTGTCATTGGCGAGCACGCCAGTGGGCGAAATCACCAATGCGGTATTCTGAGGGGTTGTGTAGTTGTCCGTCGCTGCCACGGGTGCGGTGTTGCCTGTGGTGGTGGGGGATTTAAGGCTCACCTTGTCGACCAACAAATCCAGCCCGATGGTGGTGGTTGACTTATCGAGGAAAGTCAAAGTGGTCGATGGGCTGTTCGCCACAAAGGTGAAGCTTTGGGGATACCAACGTGTCGCACCACCGCCTAGGCCGGTGAGGGTGATCGACTGCGAAAGAAGGCTGCTGGTGCCGTTAAGCGTCATCTGCAGCACTTGTTGATTCTTGTTATAGGCCAGGACCCCCGCGTCGAATGTGAGCGTATAGGTCTGACCCGCCGTCGTGGCGAAGGTTTGGGATAGCACTCCGTTAGGCGTCGTATCGCCGCCATTGAAGGCGACTAGCTTGCTGCCATCGGTGGGCACATAGATACCGGTCGATTGGACAGCTTGATTGCCGCTGGCCTTCCAACCGGTGTAGTCGGATTCGAAGCTGCCGTTGACCAAGCCTCCCAAGTTCGCTGGATTGACCGTGAGATTGACCGTCGCCACGTTGGAATCCAATTTCCCGTTGTTGGCGTGATAGGTGAAGGCATCACTGCCCGTGTATCCGGTAGCCGGTGTATAGGTGAATCCACCGTTGGTACCCAGGCTGACACTGCCGTGGCTCGGGACCGTATCGATGACTGCACTGAGCGCGATGGATTGTGGATCGGTGTCATTGGCGAGGACGCCGCTGGCCTGAATCACCAGAGCGACGTTTTGGGTGGCCGAGTAGGCATCCGCGACCGCAACCGGTGGCAGCGGAACGGTGAATGCGAGTTCCGATGAATACGCGCTTTCCAAGCCTGTACTGCCAAGCGCAGTAACGGCGAAATAATACGTCTGCCCGGAGGCGAGCCCAGTCACTGGATAAGCGAGTTGGGTCCCCGCGTTATAGGAGAGGGTGTATTGTTTACTTTGAGTTCCGGCATAGACTTTGTAGCCTTGAATGCCAGTTGCAGAAACTGCGTTCCAACCCAGTGTCACCGTTTGCAAGGGGACAGTGGATGTGGTTGCGGCACTGGTTCCGTGGGTCAGCAATCCGCTGATCGTGAGGGTGAGCGCTGCTAGGGATTTAAGGGTTCTAGTTGCTGAAGACGTTTTTCTTAGGGGTAAAAATAACATGCTTCAAATTGGCAGTCTTCACTCAAATCGGTAGGTGGCGGATTACTCTTTTCCAGGTGAGTCAAATGGATCATCCCGTGTCAGTAATTTTACCGATACCACCGCAGCGCTAGAGCATTTTAAATAAAACTATAGCCGCAATGGGTAAACCAATTGGTGGCGTCTTTTTGGGTTACCTGTGAAAGAGCGTCTCCAATTGCCAAGAGAAGGGCTTCGTTGGTGCGGGCCTCGGTCT
>Ga0194063_10002502_pt1 | contig 11434 bp, 12 predicted proteins | sample SepL3720m_MetaG_FD_155459 | JGI IMG/M metagenome (GOLD analysis project Ga0194063, IMG submission 155459) | Anoxic zone freshwater microbial communities from boreal shield lake in IISD Experimental Lakes Area, Ontario, Canada - Sep2016-L373-20m | ecosystem: Environmental > Aquatic > Freshwater... | reverse complement strand
AGCCAAGACCGGCCGGGACGGAATAGGCCTCAAGGCGCTCTCCGCCCGTGAGTCGTGCGACATGCTGATCACGAACGTCGTCGTCCTCGATCCGGTAGATGGTGTGCGAGTGGCCTGCATTGGCATTCGCGAGGGCCGGATCAGCGGCATTGGCAAGGCGGGGAATCCGGATGTCACCGATGGCATCGACATCGTCGTCGGCACCGGGACGGTGGTGATCGACGGCGACGGCCTGATCGCCACTCCCGGCGGAATAGACACCCACGTCCACACGCTCAGCCCGCGCGTCTTCGAGGCCGAGCTCTCCTCAGGCGTGACCACCGTCATCGGGCAGGAGGCCGGTCCGATGTGGGGAGTAGGGCTCGGCTCGGCCTGGGTGATCGAGCGTGGGCTGAGGGCCATGGACACGTTCCCGGTGAACGTGGGCCTGCTCGGCCGAGGATCGACATCGCGCGGTGAGACCATCCGGGAGGCCATCGGGGCGCACGTGTGCGGAGTGAAGATCCACGAGGACACCGGCGCGACCCTGCGCACCATCGACACCGCCCTGCGATGTGCCGACGAGTTCGACCTGCAGGTCGCCCTGCACACGGACGGGCTCAACGAGACGCTCTCGGTCTCCGACACGCTCGCTGTCCTCGACGGTCGCGTCCTGCACGCGTACCACGTCGAGGGCTGCGGGGGCGGTCATGCCCCGAACGTCCTCGAGCTTGCCGGTCACGACAACGTCCTCGCATCATCGACGAATCCGACGCTGCCCTATGGGGTCAACGCGGTAGCCGAGCATGTCGACATGATCCTGCTGTGCCACGGCATGAACCCCGGCAACGAGAGCGACGTGCGCATCGCACGAGCCCGCGTGCGGGGAGTGACCATGGCGGCCGAGGGCCGACTGCATGACCTTGGCGTCATCGGTGTCACCTCCTCGGATGCTCAAGGCATGGGCCGGGCCGGAGAGACCTGGTGGCGCACCTTCGCCTTGGCCAGCGTCATGGCAGGGCTGGAACCCGATCGCGGCGAGGATGACAACGAGCGCATCCTGCGCTACCTGGCGAAGATCACCGTGAACCCCGCACTGGTGCATGGCCTGGCGCACGAAGTAGGTCGACTGGTGGTTGGCCACCTGGCCGACATCGTGCTGTGGCGTCCAGAGCTCTTCGCCGCCAAGCCGCAACTGGTCATCAAGGGGGGATTCCCGGCCTGGGGAGTCACGGGCGACCCGAACGCGAGCATCGACTCCGCGGAACCGCTGGTCCTCGGGCCTCAGTACGGCGCCCTGGGAGCCACGGCCGCCGACATCTCGGTGCTGTTCTCGAACGCGGCGGCCATCGCCGAAGGCCCGGCCGCCGTGTCCCGACGGGTCGTCCCCGTTCGCGACTGTCGCTCGGTGCGGTCGTCATCGCTCGTGCGCAATGCCGAGGTAGGCCGGGTCGATGTCGCCGACGACGGGTCAGCCGTCCGCTGGAACGGGGACCTGCTGTCGATGGATCCTGTTGAGTCGGTGCCCATTTCGCGACTGCACTTCTGGTAGCCGCGTATCCTGATCACTCGTGGCCGTCCTGGATCGCATTGTCGCTGAGCGCACCGATCTTGGTCCCGAGGACATCGACCTGCTGTCCAGGCTCGTGTCCGACTGGTCCTTGCTGTCGGATCTCTCCCTGAGCGACCTGGTCCTGTGGGTGCCCACGTGGAACGAGGCCGGGCTCATGGCCGCGGCGCACGTGCGCCCGACGACGGCCCCCACCTCGGTGCCCGAGGATGTCCTCGGGCAGTTCTCGCCGCGCGGTCGGGCGCCTCACCTCGATCAGGCTGCTGCTCTCGGACGCCCGGTGACGCACCGCGACCCTGACCGCCCCCTGGTGCCCACCGATGTGGAGGCATACCCGGTGCGCAACGGTGATCGGGTCATCGGCGTGGTGGCCCGTCACGCGGCTCCCGCGCCGAGAGTGGCGGGGCAGCTGGAGCAGATCTATCTCGACTCGGCAGACGAATTGCTCGCCATGCTCGTCGCGGGGACGTTCCCGGTGCCGGGGGTCGATGGTCAGGCGCGCTCGCCTCGGGTGGGCGACGGCGTGATGCGACTGGATGCGTCGGCGCGGGTGGCGTACGCGAGCCCGAATTCGGTGAGCGCGCTGCGCCGACTCGGCCTGGCGACCGATGTCGTCGGCTCCTCGTTTCCCGAACTCGTGGCCCGGCTGTCGCATCGGCCGGGGCCGGTCGATGCATCGGTGTCGGCCGTTGCCTCGGGTCGAACCGCGGGGAGTGCTGACCTGGAGAACGCCTCGGCCACGGTGGCGCTCCGCGGCATCCCGTTGAGCCGCAAAGGCGAGCACCTCGGCGCCATCCTCTTCTGCCAGGACGTCACCGACCTGCGCCGTCGTGAGCGTGCGCTCGTCAGCAAGGACGCCACCATCCGAGAGATCCATCACCGCGTGAAGAACAACCTTCAGACGGTCGCGGCGATGCTTCGCCTGCAGGCCCGTCGCGCTGGCACCGCGGAGGCCAAGGAGGCACTGGCCGAGGCTGAACTGCGCGTGGCTGCCATCGCCGTGGTGCACGAGTCGCTCACGACCGATGTGGGGGAGCAGGTGGACTTCGATGCCATCGTCGACCGCGTCATCTCCCTGGTCGCCGACCTCGCGCCGGCCTACTCCGCCGGGCGGGCCGTTCCGCAACTGGTGCGTAGCGGTTCCCTGGGGCTGCTGTCGGCGGACTTGGCGACCCCCCTGGCCATGACGGTGTCCGAACTGCTGCACAACGCCGTTGAGCATGCGGAGGCGACGCGCATTGAGGTGGTCCTCCAGCGCTCGGACACCCGCCTGCGATTGACCGTCCTCGATGACGGGACGGGCTTTCCCGCGGGGTTCGACGTGGCCCAGGGCGGGCTGGGGACGTCGATCATCCAGTCGCTCGTGACCGGCGACCTCAGAGGAACTGCCGAATATGGAGATGCCGATCCAGGGGCGGTCGTGACAATCGACGTCCCGCTGGGCGGCTAGCCGGAACTAGGCGTTGCTGCGCGCCCGCATACGGGCATTGCGCCGCTTGAGTGCACGACGCTCGTCCTCGCTGAGCCCACCCCAGACACCGGCGTCCTGCCCGGTCTCCAGAGCCCACCGCAGGCACTCGTCCACGACGCTGCACCGACGACAGACCGCCTTGGCCTCCTCGATCTGGACCAGAGCTGGCCCGGTGTTGCCGATCGGGAAGAACAATTCCGGGTCCTCGTCACGGCAAGCGCTCTCGTGGCGCCAGTCCATGCGTAACCACCTCATCTGGGTGCATGCATCGGGTTCGCCGACACTCGTGATTGCTTTCACGTGGGGACGCATCAAGGTGGCGACAGGGGATTGCCCGGTCACCACCGAGGGGAGAAGCCCACCCGCGAAAGCAACGGGCCTGTATAGCGTCGCAGAGGTGAGGCCTCCCCACAAGGGCATCGGAGGCTTTCTGCCCCGTTTGTGCTGTCGACTAGATCACAAAACGATCACGGAAGACCGAAAAGCGGCTTATGTCCGTCCGATAGTCGGGACTGGGAGAAAGCGTTTGCAGAATCCCTGCCGTGGCCTTGCAAGGATGCCGTCGTGGTGACGGATCAGCAGGCAACCGTAAGGGCGTCCGCATGGCTGGTGAACACGACCTCCGTGACGGTCCCCATTCCCTCCCCATCGATCTGCAGTTCCACCGGTCGGGAGGCGTCCAAGGTGAACGTGCTCTGGTCGTGCCACACGATCAGCCCGTCCCGGACGGTGCCACCGGTGCTGCGCATCAGCATGCGGCGAGCAGCCAACAGCGCGGTGGGCACCCGCAGGCGGCGGGCCACGAAGACGTCCAGGCCGAGGTCGAAGGACGCGTCCGGGCAGGGGCTCACCGGCCAGCTGCCGAGGTAGGTCCATGGCGAGGAGTTCTGGACGATCGCCAGGAACACGCCCTCGATCCGGTCGGCCGCCTCGGCACCGGGCGCGGGCGGTCGGGTCAGCGTGAGGGCCGGCTCCTTGCGGTTGGTGCCGCGGAAGAACTCCGTCAGCGTGGTCGCCAGGTAGCGCGATGGCGAGGCGGTGCGGCCCGCCTTCCGGTGCCGTTCCATCGCGGCGATGATCTCCGCGTCGATGCCGAGCCCGGCATTTGCGGTGAACCAGCGACTGCCGGCCCGCCCCAGGCTCACCATCCGCGTGGACCCGTTCCGGACGGCGTCGAGCACCTGGCCGGTTGCCTCGACCGGGTCCATGGGGATGCCCAGGGTACGGGCGAACACGTTCGCGCTCCCGCCGGGAATGGGTGCCAGGTGAGGCACGTGCGCGCCGGGGCCGTCGCGCAGGATCCCGTTGACGACCTCGTTCACGATGCCGTCCCCGCCGAGGGTGATCACGACGTCGAGACCCTCGCTCAGGGCGCGCTCACCCAGTTGGATGCCATGCCCCTTGTGCGTCGTGACGGTGACGTCGAGGTCCACTTGGTCGGAGAGCGCGTGCACCAGCACGTCGATGACCCGCGGCGACGTCGTCGTCGCCTTTGGGTTGACGACCAGGAGTCCGCGCATGCTGCGAGCCTAATGCGGGCTGGCGCGACCGCCTGCGGCCGCCGGGGACCCTAGGGTGGGCGCGTGAACGCACCCGATCGCCCGTTCATCGCCCTGGCTGCCATCGCCGCGTTCGAGGGTGCCGCGATGCTTGCCTACGGGACCTACGACGCGATCCAGGCGTTGCGCCTTGGGGCGACCGGACCGGCCGATGTCTCCAACGGACCGGCTTTGGCCATCCAGACCGCGCTGTGGGTGGCCTTCGGGCTTGGCATGCTGTGGATCGCGCGGGGCTGGTGGCAGCAGCGCCGATGGGCGCGTGCCCCCTTCGTCCTCGCCCAGCTCATTGCCGGCTTCGTCGGCTTCGACCTGGCCGGCGCGGCGGGCTCGGTCGAGCACTGGGCCGGGGTGGCAATCTGTCTACTGGCCGCGATCGGACTGGTCCTGGTGTTCAGCCCTCCGGTCATTCGCGTCTACTCGGAGTAGTTCAGGCGGCGAGTCCATCGCGCAATTGAGCCAGGGTCCGGGCCAGCAGTCGGGAGACGTGCATCTGCGAGATGCCGAGCTGTTCGGCGATCTGTGACTGGCTCTGGTTGCGGAAGAACCGCAGCATGATGATCTGACGCTCGCGCTCCGGAAGCGCTTCGAGCAGCGGGCGCAGGGACTCCCGGTCCTCGATCGCTGCGAGGGCCGAATCCTCGTCGCCCAGCAGGTCGGCGAGCACCGCGCCCTCGGACGTCCCATCGGCCGCGGTGGCATCGAGCGACGACGCGGCAAACGCGTGGCGCACCTCGATCGCTTCGAGAACCTCGTCCTCGCTGATATCGAGTTCCGCCGCGAGTTCGCGCACAGTCGGGGAGCGACCGAGGGACTGCGTCATCGCCTCGGTGGCGCGGGCCACGGCAGCGTGGAGCTCCTGCAGCCGGCGAGGCACATGCACCGCGCGTGCGCTGTCGCGGAAGTGGCGTTTGATCTCCCCGAGAATGGTTGGCGTGGCGAAGGTGGAGAACGCGGCTCCACGATCAGGGTCGAATCGATCCACCGCCTTGATCAGGCCCACCGTGCCCACCTGCACGAGGTCCTCGAACTGCTCGCCGCGGTCGCGGTAGCGCCGGGCCAGGTGCCGCACCAGCGGCAGGTGCATGACGACGAGCTCGTCGCGCAGGGCGTCCCTGCGCGGATCATCTGCGGGGAGGCTATGGAGCTCGGCGAGCAGTGCGCGTTCGCGCTCCCGCTGTGCCGGACCCCACCGCCCGCCCTCGGGCGGGGAGGTCACGCGTCGACCGTCAACCCTCGGACGACCTGCAGGTCCAGTCTCAGCTGGCCGTCTTCAACTACCGCGGACACCCGATCGACGAGTGCGGACAGGACCATCCAGCTGAACGTGTCGGTGGGAGGGGGATCAAGGGTGCTGCTCGGGGCCCGGACGGTGATGTCCAGGCCGGCCGGGGTCTCGAGGAACTCCAGATCGATTACGCCACCGCGGGGCGCTGCGAGGATCGCCTGCGAGACCGCCTCGTCGACCGCGAGGCGGACGTCCTCGAGCTGGTCGAGGGGCAGGTCGGCCCGGGCGGCCATGGTCGCGGCGACAGTTCGGGCAAGGGCGACATTTCGCGTGTCGGCCTCGAAGGACAAAGTCACGGCTGCGGTCATCGGTGCACCTCCGGGCAGTTCGTGGTCACTGGACGAGCATGGTCACTGGACGAGCGTGGTGAGATCCTCGCGGGTGTTCGAGTGGATCGTCCACTCTTATCCCTCTGATAGCCACTCGTGACGGCGCACCGCGACGGTGCCGGGCCGACACATGGATAGGGTCCCCTAACCAGCAAGGAACGGGGATGGGTCAGAAGGGGTTATCGATGGCGCGGTCGGCTGAGTGGCAGCCCCGCCCTATGGACGCTCGGCTGCCGGCAATGTCGATCCTCGGCCGCAGCGTCTGGGGCCGATCTGGTCCCGTGTGGTCGATGGCTGCTGTCGACCTGGCGCTGGCGGCGATCTTCGCCGGCGCGGCGTTCAGCGCGATCGTTAACGCCGAGCCCAGTGAGCACCTCGTCGTGGCCGCGATTGCGACGACCTACTGGTTCGCCTCCGCCGTCGGGCTGATGTGGCTGGGACGCCAGGCCCCCATGTGGCTGCTGAACACTCTGCTCGGCTTGAGTTCCCTGGCCATCGGCGTCATCGCAGTGACGCGCACGGATGACTTCCGGGCCGGTGTCTCGATGCTCGCCTTCGTGGTGATCGTCGTCTACGCGGCGACCTGGTTGCCGCGAGTCCAGATGTGGCTGCAGTTCGCCCTGGTGTTCGTGTTGATGCTCCTCGTGGTGGTGCTCCACGAATTCAACCTGGAGCTGCGCGCCGTCTGGTTCGAGATCTCGATCATCCTCGTGTTCCTCGGGGTGTTCGTGAACGCTTTGGTGCGTGACGTCCACAGGCAGGCGATCCTCGATCCGCTCACCGGTCTGCTGAACCGCACAGGTCTCTCCGTGATCGTGGACTCTCGATCGGGTGAGCGCGCGGAAGGCCTGCCCCGCGCCGTGGTGGTCATCGACCTGGACGGATTCAAGGCGGTGAACGACGTTCGTGGCCACCATGCCGGAGACGACCTCCTACGGCAGGTCGGTTCGGCCATGAAGGGTCACTTGCGACCTAGTGACGCTGCGGCGCGCATCGGCGGCGACGAGTTCTTGATCCTCCTGCCCAACACCTCCGTCGAGGAGGCCCGCATCGTCATGGCCCGACTGGTGCAGGAACTGCCGGTCAGCTGCTCCTACGGCATCGCCGAGTGGGCTCCCGGCACCAGTTTCGAGGACTCGGCCAAGGTGGCGGACTACCGCATGTTCGAAGACAAGCGCCGGCAGGACGCCTAGCCGAACGGCGTCGGAGTTCTTGTCCTACGCCTGATTGTCGGCCAGTGACATGAGCTCCTGGCCTGTCACGCGGTGCACCGTCCACTCATCCATCGGCACAGCACCGAGGCTCCCGTAGAAGCCCAGAGCCGGCTTGTTCCAGTCCAGCACCCACCACTCCAGTCGGCCGTAGTCGTTCTCAACGCACTCACGGGCCAACGTGGACAGCAGACGCCTGCCGTAGCCGCTGCCGCGCCGCTCTGGCCGCACGTAGAGGTCCTCAAGGTAGAGCCCATGCTTGCCCACCCAGGTCGAGAAGTTGAGGAACCACAGTGCGAACCCGCCGAGTCGGTGACCGTCACCGTCATGCTCGACCACATGCGCGAAGACCTTCGGATCGGGGCCGAACAGCGCGGCGCTGAATTGCTCCTCCGTGGCCTTCGCCTCGAGGGGAGCCCGCTCGTACTCGGCGAGGTCGCGAACCATCGCGAGGATCTCGGGCACGTCCCCGGGTCGGGCGCGCCGGATCAGTCCGTCGGTCATCACGCCACCGTACCTGCGCGCCCGCCCGCCAGACACAGCGATGCCTCGTCTGTTGTGGCGAGAAATCCTTGGGAGGATGTCCGCCACAACAGACGAGGCATCGGGTGGTTCAGGCCTTCTTGGTCTCCCAGAAGATCTCGGCGATCTCGTCGATCTTGGCGAGCAACTGGTCGGCCACGGCCGGGTCATTCGTGCCCTTGGTGCCGCCGGCACCGGCGAGCTTGGTGGCCTCGTTGAACAGCGTGTTCAGGTTCGGGTACTTCTCGAAGTGCGGGGCCTTGAAGTAGTCGGTCCAGAGCACCCACAGGTGCTCCTTGACCATGGAGGAGCGCTCCTCCTTGATGGTGATGGCGCGGGACTTGAAGTCCGGGTCGTCGGACCCGGCGTACTTCACCATGCAGGCCTTGACGGACTCTGCCTCGAGGCGGGCCTGGGCCGGGTCGTAGACGCCACAGGGCAGGTCGCAGTGCGCGTACGCGGAGGTGCGCGGCGCGAGCAGTGAGCGGGCGATGCTGATCATGGATCTCCTTCGAAACGGGCAGCGAATGTCCGTAGACCATAGCGCCGTCCCGGGGATTCGGCAGCAGGCAGGATGGGGGGGTGCTGCTGACCCGCATCCGGATCGTGGGGCCCTCCATGGAGCCAGCCCTGAGGACCGGGGACTGGTGGCTGGTGGTGCGTACGCAGCGCGTGGCCCCCGGCAACGTCATCCTCCTGCGGCATCCCCTGCGCCCCGACCTGCTGGTGGTCAAGCGCGTGGTGCGGGCTGACGGCGGCGGCTGGTGGGTGGAGGGAGACAACGCGCAGTCCAGCGACGACAGCCGCCACTTCGGGCCGGTGTCGACGTCGGACGTGATCGGCCGGGTCTGGTGGCGCTACCACCCGCTGCGTCGGGGAGGATGACGCCGTGCACCTGGCCCAACTGAACATCGCGACGATGCTTGAGCCGCTTGATTCCGAGCGCATGTCCGCCTTCGTCGCCCAGCTCGCGGAGGTCAATGCGGCGGCTGAGACGGCGGATGGCTTCGTGTGGCGCCTCAAGGATGAGGATGGTCCCGGATCGACGAGCTACCGACTCCTCGACGATGACGACATCATCGTCAACCTGTCGGTGTGGCGTGACCTGGCCTCGCTGCGCGAGTTCGTCCTCGGCCAGTCAGGCCACCGGGCGGTCCTGGCCCGTCGGCGGGAGTGGTTCGAGAAGGCCTCTGCTCCGATGACGGTGTGCTGGCTGGTCGAGGAGGAACACCAGCCGACCCTCGGGGAGGCCGAGGAGATGCTCCTGAGGCTGCGCGCGCAGGGCCCGAGCGACGTGCTGTTCCCCTTCTCGTATCGCGACTGAACCCGGGGTCGCGCCGATAGAGTCGCTTCATGTTTGCGGTGTATGCAGCCGGCATGGATGCCGATGACCCTCTGTCCTGGCTCCGCGTCGGGGAGATCGACCAACCGGCAACGCCCGAGGACTGGGTCGACGTCCACGTCCGCGCGGCGAGCCTGAACCACCACGACCTGTTCTCCTTGACCGGCCAGGCGCTCGCGGCCGACCGCGTGCCGATGATCCTGGGCACCGACGCGGCCGGAGTCACGACCGATGGCCGCGAGGTCGTCGTCTACGCCGTCGTCGGTGACGCAGCGGCCGGCGACGGTGACGAGACGCTCGATCCGCGACGCAGCCTGCTCAGCGAACTGCACCCGGGGACGTTCGCTGACGTCGTGCGTGTGCCCGCCCGCAATCTGATCGACAAGCCCGTCGGCCTGTCCTTCGAGGAGGCCGCCTGCCTGCCCACCGCATGGCTCACCGCCTACAAGATGATCGTGGAGAAGTCGGCGACGTCCGCTGGCGACACGATCCTGGTGCAGGGCGCTGGCGGAGGCGTGTCGACGGCACTGATCGTTCTCGGTCGCGCACTCGGACGTCGCGTCTGGGTGACGTCGCGTGACGAGGAGAAGCGCGCGTGGGCGCTGTCGATCGGCGCGGACCAGGCGTTCGAGTCCGGCGCCCGACTGCCCGACCGCGTCGACGCGGTCATGGAGACCGTCGGGCAGGCAACGTGGGGTCACTCGCTGAAGGCCCTGCGCCCGGGAGGCGTCGTCGTCATCTCCGGCGCGACGTCCGGCGCGAACCCGCCCGCGGATCTCAACCGCGTTTTCTTCCTGCAGTTGAGCATCGTCGGCTCGACGATGGGCACGCAGGCCGACCTTGCCGAGATGCTGGCGTTCATGGCGGAGCATGACGTGCGGCCAGTTATCGATCGGGTCCTGCCGATGGCCGATGCGGCAGAGGCGTTCGCGCTGATGCACGCCGGCGACGTTCACGGAAAGCTTGTCCTCGCCCGCTGACGTCCGCTTAGCGGTGAATGTCCCTGCGCACGTCACCTGACGAGCAAGACAGTTGTTCGAAAGGCGATCAGCCTGATCGAGATGTGTATAGCGTGCGCGGGTGATCATGACATGGAGCCTCCGATCCGCTGCCGTTCCCGTGATCCTCGGGCTCCTCGTCCTCGGTGTTCAGGCCGGTCCGGCATCGGCGGCCGTCACCCCCGAGGTCCTCGCGAATGTGGCCTACCCGATCGGTATTGCTGAGGACGCGGCAGGCAACATCTACCTCGGCAACAACAACAGCGACGGCGGCACCTTCGCGCAGGGCCTGGTTGTCATCCCGAAGGCAACGGGGACCCTGTTCGGCCAGGCGGTCGAAGCGGGAACTGCCCAGCTGCTCTTTCGGCTGGGCAACGTGGCCGGTGTCGCGGTTGACGGTTCGGGCGACGTATTCGCAGTTGACGGCGCGGGCGACCTGTATGCGGTGGCCCCGGCTCCCACGACCCTGTTCGGTACGCCGGTCGCGGCGAACACGCTCACCGTGGTCAGGCCGGCAACACCCTTTGCCGGCGGCCTCGAGTTCGATGCTGCCGGCAATCTGTTCGGAGCGGGCAACACGACCGCTCTCGTCTCGGTCCTCCCCCTCGCGGACGGAGTGATCTTCGGTGAGGCCGTCACTGCGAACACCCCGTCAGAGATCAGCGCGCTGAACCAGGTCAACTGGAATCCCGACATAGCCTTCGATGCCGCTGGCAACCTCTACGTCACCGAGATGTTCGACAGCGGAGTACCGCCGGGCGTGTACGTGCTTCCGAAGGCTTCCGGAACCCTGCTGGGCCAGAGCGTGACCGTCAATGTCGCAACGGAAGTCGACGCTCTGCACGGCGCGGTGTCTAACCCTTGCGGCATCTCGATCGATTCGTCGGGAAACATCTTCATCGGTGACTGGGGCAGCAGCAACGTCGTGGTCCTGCCGACATCCACCACGACCCTGTTCGACGAGTCGGTCACCGCGTTGACGGCCACCACCTTGGCCGTGGCGAAGGGATACGCGAACCAGGGGATCCTCGCCGACGCGTCGGGCAATCTGATCAGCGGAGGCAATCCGCAAACCTGGTTCTTCTCCGCGCCGACTGCTGCTGCGCCGTCGGCCGCAGCGAGGCAGACGCTGTCGTGGGGCGGCGGGGAAGGCTTGTGCACGACGTCA
>Ga0194063_10002501_pt1 | contig 11435 bp, 11 predicted proteins | sample SepL3720m_MetaG_FD_155459 | JGI IMG/M metagenome (GOLD analysis project Ga0194063, IMG submission 155459) | Anoxic zone freshwater microbial communities from boreal shield lake in IISD Experimental Lakes Area, Ontario, Canada - Sep2016-L373-20m | ecosystem: Environmental > Aquatic > Freshwater... | reverse complement strand
CGAAGCGCAGTATTTCGCGCTGCAGGGAGTTGAGCAGGCGCTCGAAGTGATCGAACTCGCGCGCGACAGCCTCAACCCCGATCTGCAGTGGCTCGGCGTTCTTTTCAACATCGCCGACATGCGAACCGTTCATTCACGCGAAGCATTTGAAGCGCTGCGCGAGCACGTCGGCGACCGCCTACTCGACCAGACCGTGCGCCAGTCGATCGCCTACGCCGAATCGGCCGAGCGGGCAACGCCAATCTTCGAGCACCGCCCCGACCTTGGCTCTGACTACCTACTGGTCGCCGCCGAGCTACTGAAACGGCTCGGCCTCTACGAGCAGAGCGCGCAGATTGCCGCTCGCGTACCGGCCGAAGCCGGCGCCTAGCGGCGGCTAGAGCTCTTTAACGTCGGCGCCGCCCGGCTCAAAGCGAACGCGCTTAACCTGCGCCCACTCGCCGGCCTCGGCGCTCAGCGCCTCGACGACGCCGCCGGTCGTGTCAAAGGTCGTCCAAACAAGAACCGTTGGCCCGGCGCCGGAGAGCGTCGCGCCGAGCGCGCCGAACTCTTTAGCGCGCGCGATCAACTGATACGAGCGCGGGTAGAGCGGGCCGCGGTAGGTCTGATGAAGACGATCGTCGAGGCCACGACCGATCAGCTCAAAGTCGCCGCGCGCCAGCCCAAGCATCAACAAAGCGCCGTGGGCGACGTTGAAAACAGCGTCGGCGAGTGGCACCTGATCGGGCAGCGCGGCCCTCGCTTCTCGAGTGGCGACAGCTTCGTTTGGCACGACGAGCACAGCCTCAAGGCCGTCGGGCGGATCGAAGCGGGTCACCTCGCCGCCTGTCGTGACGACGAAGCCGCCGTGGAGCGCGGCCGCGACGTTGTCTGGATGACCGTCCAGTTCACTCCCAAGGGCCAAGAGGTCGGCGTCGAGTTCAAAGAGGTGGTCGGCCGCCATTAGCCCCGCGAGGTAGGCGGCGGCGCTGGTGCCAAGCCCGCCGCTGAGTGGAATCTCGGATCGGATTGTGAAGCTGAAGTCGTCGGGCGGGTGAAGCCTCTCGAAGCCGCGGACGACAAGATTGCGACGGTCGCGAGCGACCTCGAGGTCGGTCTCGACAGCGAAGCTGCCGGTCTCCGTCACCTCCAGCTCCATCGAAAGCGAAAGCGCAACGGCAAACGAATCGAAGCCGGGGCCAAGGTTGGCCGACGAGGCGGGAACTGTCACAAGGCGGCGGCGTTCCATCGTCAGCCCCAGACGGCGGCTTCAACCGCGGCCAGCTCTGGTTCGCAGGCAATTATTTCGCCGCCGACTTCGATCGCGGTTTCAGGATCTTTCAGCCCATGGCCGGTTAGAACGCAAACGATCCGTTCGACGCCCTCAGGCACGCCGTGGACAATTAGTCCGGCCACCGACGCAGCGCTCGACGGCTCACAGAAGACGCCGTCATGGTCGGCCAGAAAGCGGTAGGCCTCGAGGATCTGTTCGTCGGTGACGGAGTTGATCGCGCCACCCGACTCGGCGACAGCGCTGAGCGCCTCTTCGCCGCGGGCCGGGTCGCCAATTCGAATTGCGCTGGCCAGCGTCTCCGGCTGCTCGACTGGATGGCCGAGCACGAGCGGCGCGGCGCCGGCGGCTTGGAAGCCGAGCATTTTTGGCATCCGCTCAAGCTGATCGCTCGACTCAGTGAAGCCCTTCCAGTAAGCGGTGATGTTGCCGGCGTTGCCGACCGGAATCGCGAGCGCGTCGAGCGGCCGCTCGGGGCCGAGCGCCTCGATCAGTTCAAAGGCGGCCGTCTTCTGACCTTCGATCCGCAGCGGATTAACGCTGTTGACGAGCGCGATCGGGTGGTTGGCGGAGAGTTCACGGACAAGGCGGAGCGCTTCGTCGAAGTTGCCGCGCAGGCCAATAACGCGCGCGCCATGGATCACGGCCTGTGCCAGCTTGCCGCGCGCGATCTTGCCGTCGGGGACAATCACGGCGCAGGTAATCCTCGCGCGGGCCGCGTAGGCGGCGGCGCTGGCGGCCGTGTTGCCGGTCGAGGCGCAGACGACGGCCGTCGAGCCATCACGAACGGCGCCCGAGACGGCGCAGGTCATGCCACGATCCTTGAACGAGCCGGTCGGGTTGGCTCCCTCGATCTTCAACCAAACCTGTGCGCCTAGCCGCTCACTTAGCTCGCAGGCATAGAGCAGCGGCGTTGAGCCTTCGTCGAGGCTGATGATTGGATCGTCCGAGCCGAACGGCAGACGGTCGCGGTAGCGCTCAATCAACCCGGCCATCAGCCGATGAACTGCTCGTCGATTACACGAATTGCGCGCGGCGCGGTGCGGATGAACTCGAGCTCGGCGATCTGATCGCAGGCGCTGTAGAAATCCGATTCCAGGATCGAATGCGTGACCATCACGAGCCGAGCATTATCGCCGAGGCCAGATTGCGCAACCGACTTAACTGAGACGCCGTGCTCGCCAAGCAGCTGCGCGACCTGCGCCAGAACACCAGGCCGATCGGCAACCTCGAGGTGCAAGTAGAAGGCCGAGTGAACGGCGTCGCTTAGCTTCGCATCGCTCTGCGGCGGCTCAATCGCCGGCACGCCGCTGAGAACGCTGACTAAGTCGCCAAGGATCGCGCTCGCCGTCTGCGGGCCGCCGGCGCCGGGGCCGGAGAGCGTGATCTCGGTAATCGCAGGCGACTCGATCGTGACAGCGTTAAATGAGCCGTTGATGCTGGCCAGCGGATGGGCTGCGTAAAGGAATGCTGGATGGACGCGGACCGAAATCTCTTCCCCGACGCGCTCGGCCGTGCCAAGCAGCTTCAGCGCCAACCCGAATTCCTTCGCGTAAGCGATGTCTTCTGTGGTGAGCTGCTCAATTCCCTCAAAGACAACGTCATCGAGCGCGACCCAGCGGCCGAAGGCAAGCTGCGCGAGCAGCGCCATCTTGGCGGCCGCGTCGGCGCCGCTTACATCCTCGGTCGGGTCGGCCTCAGCGAACCCAAGCTGCTGCGCCTGCGCCAGGGCAGCCTCGTAGCTGGCACCGGTCGACGCCATCTCGGAGAGGATGAAGTTGGTTGTGCCGTTGACGATTCCGTGGACGCGATCGATCTGCGCGCCGCTGAGCGATTCGCTAAGCACACGGATCACCGGCACGACTGCTGCGACTGCTGCCTCAAAGCGGATCTGCCCGCCTCCAGCTTCGGCGGCGGCCCACAGCTCAGGGCCGTGACGGCTGAGCAGCTGTTTGTTGGCGGTAACGACCGGCAGCCCGGCGTTTAGGGCTGCGAGCACGTAGTCACGCGTCGGATCGGTGCCGCCCATTACTTCGACGATCAGATCGGCCTCGGCGATGATCGCCTCAGCGTCACCTTCGCTGCGCGTCAGCACGCCGCTGATTACGGGGCGCCGGCCGGTCAGCCGCGCTACCTCGTCGGCGCGTGCTTCAACAAGTTCAGCGAACGCTCCGCCGACCGTGCCGCGGCCCAACAAACCGATCTTCAGCAGCTCTTCAGACATCACGCACCAACAGATCATCGTTGCTCTCACGGCGCACGACAACGCGCGCGTCGCCATTGCTCGCGAAGATCACTGGAGGCCTCAATGCGCCGTTGTAGTTGTTGGCCATCGCATGACCGTACGCCCCCGTCGCCGGAACAACGACCAGATCTCCTGCAGCAGGCTGGTTGAGGTCGGCGTCGCGAATCAAGATGTCGCCAGATTCGCAGTGTTTTCCGACTAGATGGCAGGCCGTGCCACCGCCAAATCGATCAGCAATTTCGGCCTCATAACGGGCGCCGTAGAGCATCGGGCGCAGGTTGTCAGACATGCCGCCATCGACGGCGACGTAGGTATCGACGTTGCGCTTGACCGACTCGACGCTGTAGAGCGTCACGCAACCGTTTGCGACCAGCGCGCGCCCCGGTTCGTCTAGCAGCCGGTGACCGGGGCCGAAGACGCTCTCTAGTGCACCGGCCTTCGCCGCCGCATACTCGGGGTAGCTCGGCGGCTGGTCCTGCGCCGTGTAAGCGGCGGCCAGCCCGCCGCCAAGGTTGTAGCCCTTGAAGTCGCCAAGGCTGGCGAGAGTGCGCAGCGCACCCTCGAAGGGAGAGAGATCGAAGATCTGTGAGCCGATGTGAAAGTGGAGCCCGGCGAGCTCGAGCGAGTCGATTGCCTGAGCGCGGGCGATCGCTGCGGGCGCGTGCTCAAGGTCGAAGCCAAACTTCGTGTTCGGACCCCCGGTTGAGATTGCTGGATGCGTGTCGGGGCTAACGCCGGGGGCAATCCGCAGGTAGATCTTTTGTTTACTCGATCCGTCAAGCAGCTGTTCGAGCCGGTCTAAGTCGCGCAGGTTGTCGACGACGATTGCGCCGATGCCGGCCTCAACGGCGCGCTGAAGGTCTAGATCGCTCTTGGCGTTGCCGTGCATCTGAATCTGCCCGGCAGGGACACCGCCTGCGAGCGCTATCGCCAGCTCTCCTGCCGAGGCGACGTCGCAGCCAAACCCTTCTTCGGCGAAGAGCGCGCAGACGGCGCTGCAAGGAAAGGCCTTCGAAGCGAAGATCAGCTCGAAGTCATCGCTTTCAGCGGCGAATGCGCTCTGCAGCCCGCGCGCGCGGGCGCGCATGTCATCTTCGGCGACGATGTAGGCCGGCGTTCCGAACTCGCGCGCCAGTTCAACAACGTCGCAGCCACCTACCTCGAGCCTGCCAAGCTCGTTGATCGCGCTCCCGATTGGGTAAACGTTTGCCAGTGGTTGGACTTCAGCCATCGGCGGGCATCATTCCACGCTGCGCAGGCAAGAGGATCGATCGGTGTCGCCTGAAGACGACCGCCAGCCAGATCAAGCCGCCGAAAATCATCGCCAGGCTTTGCAGTTGCGGCAGTGTCAGGCCGAGCGCGGCGACGTCGTTGCGGCGCAGGAACTCAACCAAGAAGCGCTCCAGCCCAGCTAGCAGCAGCCAAAGCGCGAACAGCACGCCCGGCCGAACGCGATCGCGCAGGGTCCACAGCAGCCAGGCGATTAGGCCCATCACAAGCGTCTCGTAGATCGGAGTTGGATGAACCGTCACTCCAGGCGCTGTAGGCACCGTTCCGTCGGGATAGCCCATCGCCCAAGGACCATCCCAAGCCTTGCCGAAATCACCGTCGCCTGCGAGCTGACAGCCGATTCGGCCGATCGCGTAGCCGACAGCCAGCGGCACGGCTGCGAGATCGAAGGTCGCCGCGTCGAGGCAATTGCGCCAGCGCGCCCAGATGATCACGGCTAGCGCGCCACCAGCCGCACCTCCATACCAGACCAAGCCGGAGCCGGAGAAGATGCTGCCGAGAACGTCGCCGTTGACCCGATCGAGGTTTTCGACGATCCAAATCAGGCGCGCGCCGATTAGGCCCCCGGCGAGCGCGGCAAAGATCGACTCGTAGGCCCAGTCGCCTGGCATTCCCCGCTCCAGCAGTCGGCGGTGAAGGATCGCGCCGCCGGCAAGAAAGGCGAGCGCGAACATTAGCCCGAAGGTCTTAATCGGCAGCCCGAAAAGATCGATCTCCGGCTGCATTGGGAAGAGGCTAGAGGTAGTTCAGCGGATTGGTCACTTGACCATTAATGCGCACTTCGAAGTGAAGGTGGTCGCCGAAACAGAGGCCGGTACAACCGACATAGCCGATCACCTGACCCTTGCTGACGTTCTGGCCCACGGTCACGGCGTAGCGCGACTGATGCGCGTAGCAGGTAGAGAGCGATGCGCTGTGCGCGATGCAGGTGTAGTTGCCGTAGCCGCCGTTCATCGAAGCGACGCGGACGGTGCCGCTGTCAGCGGCACGAATTGGCGTGCCGGCTGGCACCCCGATGTCAATCCCCGGGTGGCATGATTCCCACGCGCGCCGTTCGCAGAACGGCGAGGTAAGTGGGCCATTGACCGGCCAGATCATCGAGCCCGAGCCCTGGCGAATAGGCCCGCCGCCGACTAGTACGCCCTCGATCTTGGCCTGCGTCTCACGCATCTGCGAGAGCGAGCCCTCAAGCTTGTGGCGGTCCTCCTTGACGCTGGCGAGCAGCGCCGCCTTGCGCTCCTTGCTCTTGTCGAAACCGCTTCGCGTTGTCACAAGTTCACGCTTGATCGAGGCGACGGCGTCACGCTTGACCTTGATCCTTGAAGTGATCGCCTGCTGGCGCTGCTCGAGCGTGCCGAGGCGGTTGGCGTTCACGGTCGCGTCAACGCGCGCCGCGCGCACGGCGGTGATCACGTTGCGATCTTGCTCACCAATCCGTTGGAGGAATTCGCTGCGCTCCAGCAGTTCGGCAAAGCCCTTTGAGTCAAGCACGACCGAGATCAGCGTCGGCGCGTCGGCACGGTAGAGCTCAAAGAGGCGCTGCCCGAGCACGCGACGGCCCTCTTCGAGCCGCGCCTTCAGCTTCACCTGGCGGCGGCGCTGCGTCCGCAGATCGTCCTGAATTTGGTTCAGTTGCTTCGTCTCACGGCTGAGGCCAACCTGAATCTCATCTTGGCGGCTCTGAAGCGTGTTGATCTTGCCTTGAAGCCCGTTGATCTTCTTCTGCCAAGCCGCTACATCTGTCGTCAGCACCGTCTCGGTGCCCTTCTTCTTGTCAAGCTGCGCCTGCGTCTTTTCGATCTTGTTCTTGAGGCTGCTGAGCTTGGCGCCGCCGGAGGCCCCGAGCGAGCCGACGGGAACGACCGCCCAAAGGACGGCAGGGAGGATCGCCACGAAAGCGAGCAGGGCAAGGCGGGAGCGCATCAGGGCGCGGAAGCTATTGGTCAATCTGGTCATTGGCAATCACTGCAATCAGGCCTGCGAGGTGAGCTGACGGGCTCGCACTAGAAAAGCGCTAACCAAGCGGCAATGCTCGGTATTCGCCCCTGAAGGCCGCAGCCTCCGTTGGGTCCCCCGCTCCCTCACGCATTTCGGTGAGGAACTCGGCCTAGCCGCAGGTTACCAAGCCCCGCCCGCTAGGCTTGAGAGGAATCTTGTTGAGTCGACCTTAAGGAGCAAAAGTGGCCGGTCTAAGTGGGCGCATGTCAACCGTCATAAAAGCGAAGGTTTCAAAGGTTCTGGACCGCGCTGAAGATCCGGGCGAAACGCTCGATTACAGCTACCAGAAGCAGCTTGAATCGTTGCAAAAGGTGAAGCAGGGAATCGCAGAGGTCGTTACGGCCAAGAAGCGCTTGCAGATGCAGTCCGAGAAGCTTGAGCAGTCGGTCGTAAAGCTCGACACACAGGCTCGCCAAGCGCTCGCCCAGGGCAACGAAGAGCTGGCGCGCGAGGCTTTGGAGCGCAAGAACGTCGCCCAGACCGAGCTGCAGTCATTCGATTCGCAGATCGCTGAGCTCGAAGGTCAGCAGCAGAAGCTGACCGACTCAGAGGCCAAGCTGCGCGCCAAGATCGAAGCCTTCCGCACAAAGAAGGAGACGATCAAGGCGCAGTACTCAGCCGCCGAAGCTCAGGTCCGCATCTCCGAAGCGGCGACCGGCGTGGGCGAAGAGATGGCCGACGTTGGCCTAGCGATGCAGCGCGCCGTCGATAAGACGGAGGACATGAAGGCCCGCGCCGCAGCGGTCGAGGAGCTCGAAGCGGCAGGAACCTTCGATGACCTAACGACTCTCGGTGACGGCAACGACGACATCGACCGCCAGCTATCAGAGCTCTCCAGCGCCAGCGCCGTTGATGACGACATGGCACGGATGAAGGCAGAGCTTGGCGCCGGCGAACCAGCCCCTGAACTCGAAGCAGGCGAGGAGCCAGCCAAATGATCATCCGCATCGCATCTGAAGATCAGTACCGACTAGACGACGACGCCTTGGCGCGCGTCAACGAGCTCGACAACGCAGCTGTGGCTGCCGTTGAAGCCGGCGACCGCGAAGGCTTCCAGCAGAACTTCGACGCGCTGCTGGCGCTGGTTCGAACTGAAGGCACCGTGATCGCCGACGACGACCTAGAGACCTCAGACGTGATCATCCCGCCCGACGACCTCAGCTTCGAAGAGGCTGGCGCGGAGTTCACAGGCGAAGGCCTGATCCCCGACTGAGCTAGCTCGCGCGGCTTAGAAGCCGACTGGGTGGCGGGCTACGTAGCCGGAGTTCGACTTGCGCAGCGGCCGCCAGCGGGGGCCCTTGCCACCGCGAGGATCTTCGGCGGCGCTGGTGTCAAGCCGCAGGCCAGCGATATCAACGTAAGCGTGGCCCGGGTTCGTGTGGATCGTGATCCAGAGTCCGGCGCCGGCGCGACCCCAGCGCATGAAGAGGCCTGAATCAAGTGGGCTTTTCAGCAGCGATGCTCCGTGAAGCGCGTAGGAGACAGTTCCTGAGCAGTCATACCCGCGTGAGACGAAGCTCGAATGACCACCGCCATAAACGTAAGGGCGCCCGACGATCGCGTTGGCGGCCCAGACCGCCTGCTGAACAACGTCTGGCGCGTTGGCCGGAGCGGCGGCGCGCCCATTGGCAAGCCGCTTGGCGCGGGAACCTTCGACGATCGGCATGTCGGCAAGGTTCGGCTGGCCAAACTCCTGGCCACCTGAATTGGGAGCTGGGGCGGGCGCCGTCGGGGCTGGCGTCGCGGCGGGAGCTGGCTTCGTCGCTGCCACGGCGCTGGAAGCACCAAGGCAGCAGAAAGCTATGGCCGTAGCTATCGCTGTTGTTATGCGGATCTTGGTTCTCATTCGTTCGTCGGCCTACGGGGTTAGCTGACGGGCTGGCGCGGAACGAACCTGCGCCTCGCGTGGCTTCTCCACGCAACTCGCCCCAACTGATTGGGTCCCCCGATTCCACTCGCGTGGAATTCGGCTTGTAATAAAAACTTATCCCGCGCTGCCGATGGAACGCCGGCCGGCAACAGTTGCGGCGGCGAAATAGTCGCAAGCTGCGCAGTTTTCTGGCCACGACTTGACCGTTCGCCGCTGCCGCTAGGCTCGCTGGAATGGAGTCGACAACGCTACGCCGCTTGCTGCTGATCGGCTGCGCCGCACTATCGGCGCTCGCCGTCGCCTCATGCGGGCGCGCCGGAGACGCGAACACGACCGGCTCATCGGGCGCACAGGCAGCTCCCGGCGAGACCGTCGCCGCCATCCCCAGCGCCGCGACAAAGAACACGACGCGCGTCTGGGCCAGCTCACCGGCCTCGATCGCGGCCGCCGCCGCCAGAGCCGTCTACCCAGGCGCGCGCGCGAGCCAGCACCCGCTCTCGGTCGTGCTCGCCGACTCAGCAAGCTGGCAGGCGACGATCGCCGGCGCCGTCTTGATGGCCGCGCCACTGCACGCGCCGATGCTGCTGACCGAAGGCGCGCAGATTCCGGCCGTAACGCAGTCAGCGCTGAGCGCGCTAGCACCGACCGGCGCCGGCAAAGACGGGCCGCAGGTAATCCGGCTTGGCGCCGCCGCCTCTCCGACGACGCTGAAGTCGCTTTCAGTTGGCGGCAACGACCCGTACACGCTGGCCGCCAACATCGACGCTTACCAAGCACGTATTCGCGGCCGTTGGAGCGGTTCAGTCGTGATCGCATCGTCGGACTCGCCCGAGATGGCCATGCCAGCCGCTGCCTGGGCAGCGAAATCAGGTGACAGCATTCTCTTCAGCGGCCGCGACAAGTTGCCACCGGCAACGGCGGCCGCGGTAAAGGCGCATGGCAAGCCGAAGATCTACATCCTCGGGCCGAGCGCAACGATCTCCGAGAATGTCGCCCGCGAGTTGGCCAGCCTCGGTCAAGTGACGAGGATCGGCGCGAAGCCCGCTAGCGCCAATGCGATCGCCTTTGCGCGCTTCAGCGACGGCGACTTCGGCTGGGGTGTAATCGACCCCGGCCACGGCCTCGTCTTCGCCAACACCGCGGCGCCGCTGACGGCCGGCCCCGTCGCTCCACTTTCGGCCAGCGGCAGCTACGGCCCACTATTGCTGATTGGCCGCAACGGAAGCCTTCCTCCCGACGTTGCCAACTACCTGCGCGACATTCGCCCCGGCTACTCGACTGACCCTGTCCGCGGCGTTTACAACCACGCCTGGATAATCGGCGACCCGGTTGCCGTCAGCGACCGCGCGCAGGCCACAATCGATAGCCTGCTCGAGATAGCGCCGGTAACGAAGAGCGCCGCCACACCATGAGCGAATCCCAGAAGCCACCAAATAACCCAACCCAGGCACTCGATATCAGCGTTGATGACGTCCGCCAGCTCGTTCATGCCTCTACCCCCCACTTCTCGCTGCAGCTGCGCAACCGGATCCGCCGCTTGATTGAGGACCTTCCGGCTGGCCACCCGGCGCGGCTCGAAGGGCAAGCGCAGATCGCTCGCCTTGACGAGCTTGGCTATGACGGAGAGATCCGCGGCCAGCAGAGCGAGGGGCTTGAGCCACTCGCCAGCGTAATCGACCCGAAGCTGCGCTAATCGGCCCGGGGCGATGGACGAGAGCCCCCAGACCCCGGCCGGGATCGAAGGCAGCGCGCTAAAGGGGCCATTCGCGGTCGGCGCCTACGCCGAGATGCTGCGCGAGGAGCTGCGCGGCCGCGCGAGGCTGCAACTGTTCGGTGAGATTTGGACCTTGAGGAGATCAAAGGCTCGCGTCTACTTCGAGCTGCGCGACGCGCGCGGTGCAGTGCCCTGCGCGATGTGGACAGACAAGTTTGAGGCGCTCGGTGAGGTTGGCTCGGCGCTTTCAGACGGAGCGCAGATCGTCGTCGCCGGAGGCCCCGACTATTACCCGGGAAGTAAAACCTCATCACCTTCGTTCTCGTTCGACGTCAGCGATCTGCGAATCGCCGGAGAGGGCGACCTGCTGGCTCAGCTGGCCGCGCTGCGACGCCAGCTTCAGGGCGAAGGGCTGTTTGAGCCACAGAAGTTGCTCGCGCGGCCACAGCTGCCACGAACGATCGGTGTGATCACAAGCGAAACCGGGAAAGCGCGCGATGACATCCTCGCCGGACTCGAGCGCCGCGGCTGGGCGGGCAAGCTGGTCTGGGGTTTCGCGCCGGTGCAGGACCGCCAAGCTGCCTCTGCGATCACGCAGGCGCTGACCGACCTGGCGGGAACCCCGCAGGTCGAAACAATCATCGTCGCCCGCGGCGGCGGCTCGCTGGCCGACCTATTCGCCTTCTGTGACGAGACGCTCTGCCGCACGGTTGCCATGCTGCGCGTACCGGTGATCGCCAGCGTCGGCCACCACACCGACCAAACGCTGATTGACGACGTCGCGGCCGAGAGCTGCTCGACGCCGACTCACGCCGCGGAGGCGGCCGTTCCGCTCGACATCAACGGCGAGCGCGCGGCGCTGCGCGCTTCGACCGGCGCCCTATCGCGCAACGCTGGGGTCGCCGTGGTCGGCCGCGCCCGCGCGCTGGCAGCCCTGGCACGCGTGCCGGGAACACACATCGCCCGCCAGCGCCGCGAGCTGCACCAAGACGCGCGCGAGCTGCGCGCCGCTGGCCAGCGCCGCCTACTGCTTGAACGCGAGCGTTCA
>Ga0194063_10002500_pt1 | contig 11438 bp, 7 predicted proteins | sample SepL3720m_MetaG_FD_155459 | JGI IMG/M metagenome (GOLD analysis project Ga0194063, IMG submission 155459) | Anoxic zone freshwater microbial communities from boreal shield lake in IISD Experimental Lakes Area, Ontario, Canada - Sep2016-L373-20m | ecosystem: Environmental > Aquatic > Freshwater >... | reverse complement strand
AAAGAATCCCTTGTAAATTTAAATCCATTGGAGTAAAAAACCTATGCCAGAGACATTGACCGATTATCAACATATCTTAATTGCGCTGGAGAAGAAATTCGAAGATGCTTGGGGTGCCGGGGAAATTCAAGAATCGACCGACTTGGAAAATGCTTTAAGAGAACTAAAGGAGTGGGTAGGAAAAGGAAAACCAGGCACATGTCCGTTGGATTTGGCGCGATTCGGTCTTTCGCTAACTGAAGAAAATACCGATAGAACATATGACTATACACTCACAATAGATGAGTCGTTTGATGAAAAGACTTCTTCAGTCGGAGGATTACCTGTTGAAAATAAAATCGATTCTGATACGACTTTGGATCTCATACCTGTCTTGACCGATGAATCAAGCACGCCGGTCTATGATGGTGAAGAAGAAGATCCATTGGAGGAAGACGATACTCTTGATATAAAGGGGGTAGAAACCCCAGAGCATATTTCGCTGATGCGGGCGTTGAGCGAAGCAAGGCAGCATTTAAACTCAGGGAAATTACGTGAAGTTGTAGCGTTAAGTAATGTGATTCTCGCTCAAGCTGGGGGAGAACCTAGTTTGACAGAGAGCGCCAAGGATATTTTGGATCAGGCAACCCGCCAACTTAACGAGAAATTGACTAAATCTCTCATTGCCGGTGATAAAGCGCGGAGCGAGAACAAGGAAGATAAAGCGCGCCAGCATTATAATCATGTCTTGGAATTGGATCCAGAAAATGACCACGCCCGGCGTGCTTTATTGGAACTGGACCGAAGACTTGAAACCACGCTCTCCGATGCTGAATTGGCTAAGTTGCGCGGTGGTCTGAAAGAAAGAAAACACCTATCCAGACTCGGAGAAGCTGTTTATTCCGCAGAAGCGCGCGATGCTGAAGGTACTTTACCCCCCGATCTTGTTGAGTTGCTGGTGAGCGGACGTAAGGTTTATGATGATTTGCGCGTAGCCCATGGTGAAGAAACAACCATGATGCGTTTTGGAAACCTTGAAGCCAGAAAAGAAGCACGCGATAAGATTAGAGCAAGGGTAGCTGCTCGCGAAGAAGAATTTTATGATGCCACTACCAATGTCATAAAACCTGCTTATGAGATAACCAAGGAGGCAGACAAACTCTTTGAGGAACGATCGGAGGAAACTTGCCAGTATGAGATCGATCGGATCAATGCAATACTGCCAGGCTTTCCACGAGGTGCCCAAAAACGCTTGAAAGGTGCTCTTGACAAACCTTTTTTTGAACAACACAAGAGAATACTTGAAGCTAAATTAGTCGAGGTAGAGAAATTAATTACCTACCAAGAATCAGCCGAAACTTACCAGGAACAAGCACACCAAGAAACCGATGTATACAAGATACTGGAACTTGTTCTAAAAGCATATGACACTTTTCCGTATATACCCGGTCTTTCGGAGCAGGTGGAACGGTCTCGCCGAACGGCATTGGAGACATTGACTGCCGAGGTTAAGCGTCGCTACGAGCAAGCAGACATGGATTTCAAGAGTGCCCATTTTTCTTCCGGGGAAAAGAAATATGCTCTCTACCAGAAGGCAAGAGATGAGATCGCACTTACCGCAAACCTATTGGCAAAATGGCCGGAAGAGAATAAACCCGCCGAGTTGTTGACACTAGTTAAAGAGGCTGACCAGACGCTGGAGAAGATCAAAGCCGAGGAACTCCTCTCACACGAGTTTGAGGGTCAAGTTGATTTGATTTTGAAACAGGTGTCAGACAATGCCACCCGAGCCTCCGGTGTAACTTTGTTTAATAGTGTGCGTGCGAACCCGCGATTTGCTGGTTTTTCTTCTGACCTGAGTGAACTCAATGGTTTGATGGACCAATACCGTGATATCCGTGAACAAATAGAAGAAGCTAAGGATGCCAGGAAAAGTATTGACTGGAAGCGAACATACAAAGTGGCGAAGGATATCTACGATTCGGGAAAAGCAGGTCAATGGCTGGATGAAGTGGAAGCTCTTTATAAAGAAGCCGAGGTTGAATTGAGCATTCAAGATGCTCAACAATACTTGGAAGTAGATGAAATTCGCGAGGCAAATCGAATTTTAAGCAAGCTTCTTCTCACCGACACACCTGATCCTCAGACCAGAGAAAGGCTGGAAAAGCGTCTGAGTAATGAGTTAACTAAAATTAAAAAAGCTATTGAAAATAACGAGATCATGCAAACTGTATACGATCAGGCACAAGGGTTGGTAAATAGCTTGGTGGATGAACAGCGCATCATGGCTTTACGTTTATTCCGTTATATTGGCGGTGATCTTTCTGAACCACGTCGAGACGGATGGCCCGAATATCACTTGTCTTTACGCACTGCAGAAGCCCGCCGCTCTGCGCGGGATTTGAGTAAAAAATTGCGCGAAGGCTTCTTTCGCCCGTTGGAAAAAGCCTATAAGCAACGGGATTCCATTCTATTGGAGAGAGATGAACTTGCCAATTTAGCCGAAAAAGCGCGATATTTACGAGAATCCAATCTCCTTGAAAACGAGGAGGAGCGAGTGGTTGTTCGCTGGGCTGAGATGAATTGGGAAATGTACCGTGTGAAAGAGAAAATTGAAAACGGTGCTTGGGAAGATGCAGAGCAAATTCTGAAAGAACTCAATATCCATTATCCTCGCCAACCGGAGATCGAAAACAAATTAAGAGAAGCGCGCATCCAGCGATTAATCTCTAAAGCACAGTCGCTTCTAGCAGGAGGTGATACAGAGAACGTGATTTCCCTCCTTTCCAGTGATCAGGTAGAAGACGATTTGCGCAATACCCCTGAAATATCACTGGCATTAGCGCAAGCTTTTGCATCCCGGCGAGACTATGTTCAGGCATTTGATCTTTTGGCTCAAACTGGCATCCGTTATCCGAAGGCACTGAAATCCATCGAACAAAAGCGATGCGAGATTCAGGCTTTGCAAGCATGGAATATCAATAGTGAGGAATCTTGGGATTTAGATAATAAAGATAGCGAAACCTGGTCCATTAATGGTCCAATGGATGCGTTGGGCGCATTGAAGACCGCTCTAAAAGAAGGTGCCTTTGAAAACCGTGAAAATCTATTAAATCTTCAGAAGAATTACTTTGATCAAGCCAGTAAGCACCTTCTCGATATTGCGAGGACAAAACAGAACGCAGGTACAACGGAAGAGAAAGCCGATGCTGTAATCGCTATCCTTGATTTGCGCCGGCTGGAAGATATTGTAGAGAAACCTGAAGCCGAGCTGATGTCTTCACAACGCATTTTGGTCTTGAAAGAGTCATTTGAAGATGTGGCGATTAAATTGGTGGATTCTTTCAATGATCTTTCAGAGCAATATGACCTTTCCTTGTCAATAACACTTTCTCAAACAAAGCAATTACACAGCCGCATGGAAGGGCTATTAAATGCAGCGCGCTCCTATAAAATCAATCTAAATTTAGACCTTCAACAATCTATCCGGGATGTCATTATTATGCGGGATAAATTGACTGAAGTAGAAATATATCTGAAGCAAGCTTCTGACGTAAAAATTTGGAACAAAGCGTTGCAAAACGGAGATTTCGATCAGTTGAATCAGCTTCTTAAAAATGTTCAACGAATGGATTTGGATAATATCTTGGAAATCAGACATTTCAAAGTAAAGATTGAAGAATGGAAGGAAGTCCACGATGATCTTACCCAGCATATCATTTCAATAAAAAAATTGTATAAAGACGGTGATTTTCAACAAGTTCTTGAAAAATTAGGGGGAGTAAGAAATCTTCAAGACCAGCGTAAAGATGGCAAACCTTGGCGGCAGGTTATTGAAAATGAAGATCGACATGATTTTCAACATATACGTCAAATCATGGAACCTAGATTATCCTTAGCAGATATATACGAAGATAAATCCTTGGTTGGATGGGAGGAAGTGGAAAACCTCGCTAACGATCATTTAAAAGATCAAACAGCGTGGAATAATTGGAATGAAAATTGTATCAGGTTATTGACTGCATTATCAGAGGCAGGAAATCAGGCAGATTCCCTATCAAAAGACTCACCTTTAATAATTATATTAAATGCCTGGTCATTTATGAAGCAGCAAGTAGAAACTGCAATTAACCTCTTACAAACGCCTCCATGTCGAGAAGATGGCTTACCCGCTGGAATCACATCGAAACAGAATAAAGCCTGGAATGATGAGAGGATCAGAAGGTTAAAATCTGTCCACGAATCGTTGGGTTTTGTAGATACCCAGATCGCGCAAATCCAATTGGAAATTAACCGCCTCGGAGATTATCCCACCCCTAAGGATTTTGGTGATGCAACAACTCAGAAAGATTGGGACCGCTTACGAGGTTTGATCGATCGTGCCCGTCGGATTGGCTCTATTGACTCGAAGGATAATCAACGTGTTGAAAAATATGAAATATTATGGCGGTCTAATACGCAACAACAGCAAAAAAATAAGGATAATTTATTTAATAGATTATTTGGTAGATTTATAAATAGATAAATATATTTGAGGAAATATGAAAATAGCAATATTATCGGATATTCATGCCAATTTCCCCGCGTTGCAGGAAGTCCAAAAAGATATGTGCGCATATAATGTGCAACAATGTTGGATGTTGGGTGATACCGTTGGTTATGGACCTCACCCTGTCGAGTCACTTGTTTGGTTGAAGAATGAGGTGAATCTGCAAAATTGGGTGATAGGGAATCATGATGCGATGCTGGCAAATCTCTTTTCAGAAGACGAGTGGAATTTAGTGAATGCTTCGGCAAAAATAGCTATCGAACTGAACCACACCATTCTTCGTAAGCATGGTGAAGAGGTCAATCATTTCTGGCAAACTATGTTTGTAAAAGAAAAAATTAATCCGCAATGGTTTGACATTAACAATATCACTTATACGATAAACCACGGAGTTCAAACTGGACAACAGTTTATGCGCTATCTTTATCCATGGCAGCAAGAATTTTTCTTACCGGCGGAATTCGAAAAATTATTTTCTCAGAAGAATTCCCATCCCGTGATAGCGTTTTATGGACACACCCATATTCCATCATTGGTCGAAGTCCGGCAAGATTCCATGGTTGAAGGGTGGCAAGATTCCATTAAACCAGTAAAAATTCTGCCTGGGCAATCATACCAATTAAAGTCTCCGGTGACAATTGTTAATCCTGGTTCAGTCGGGCAACCACGCGACTTGGACCGGCGCGCATCCTACCTTATTCTGGATACAGAAGACTGTTCCGTAACATTCCGACGAGTGGCGTACGACTGGCGCAAGACTGCTCAGGATATGCAAGACCTAGATTTTCCTGATGCGTTAGTCCGGCGGCTAATGGAGCCAAAGCTGCCGACTGATGTGCCCAATGAATGGAGAATGCATTTTGAAAGGGCTAAGGAGATGATTTGTGAACCAGCCATATAAAGATTATGACCTATATAATGAACACACGAGTAACCAACCTAAAGTTAACGCTGGATTTCGGGTAGGGTTAATATGTGGTTTGATCTTAGGGATACTTCATATTGTAATAGCAATATTATTAAGTAGTGTATTCCCGTTATTAACATCAGTATTATGGTTAGTGAAATTATTTATTTACTACATGGGTGGACGAACAGCAGCTCAAATGCAATACGACTCCCAGCGTGATAGTCTTAATATGCTGCGCGGTGTTCAGAGTGCAGGTATGGGCGCAGCTATGGTAACAAGTATACTTTCTTGGATTTTAATATTCGTTGGAGCTATTCTTGGAAATTTATCAGGAAAGGTGGTTTTATTTGAACCTATTAGTTTATGTATTAGTATATTCCTGGATGTTTTGATCGCAATCGGTTTAGGTAGCTTGGGAGGTAAACAGATCGCTGATCGCTACAAAGTTTTTCAAATGGATTAAGTTATTTTATACACAACAATTTTTCTAGGAGATATTATGAATGTACCAATGTGGGAAGGTTTAGTAAGTTTCATTTGTGGTTGGTGGTGGTTAATTTTAATCATTGTTGTTCTGATTGTTGCCGCCGCTTTAGGAGCGATTGCTTTGGGAATGTTCGGTATATAAAAAAAATCATATGGATATGTTCCCTTTCGCCTAAGCATCAACCGCTTGGAATCAGAGTGGAATATGGCTTTATTACGCTTCTGCGGGATCAGGAAATTGGGATATTTACAGGATTTGCCCTGAGTGTAAGCAGAAACATCCTCAAAATCTGACAAATACCCCATTATCAAATGAACTTATGCCGGCAATCAACCCATTACCTTTAGGAGGATAAATTTATGCGTGAAGAATGGTGGGAATCTCCAACTTGTTTTTTTTGTAATTACTGGTGGATATTTTTATGTTTTCTAATTCTTTTATTGACTTTGTTCTTTTCTCGCGGCGCTTGGTTACCCGTGATTCTTCCACCCACACCCACACCGGTACCGACTTTAACCCCAACCCCAATTCCCACTATTACACCTACTGTAACACCCGTTCTAGGTACTGGTGATGTCCAAATCACGCTCCTTTGGCAAAATTTAAATGATCTTGATCTGATCGTTACTGATCCGAATGGATTTGCTATTAGTTATAGTAATCGAAACTCTCCCGGTGGGGGAGAGTTGGACGTAGATTCCAATGCTGGATGCGGTAATCATATTTCCAGTAGTCCAGTAGAAAATATCTTTTGGCCGGTTGGCGGTGCACCGAGTGGTCAATATAAGGTAGAAGTAACGTATTATCAACCATGTCCCGCATCACATCAAGCTACTACTGATTATACGGTAAGGGTCAAGCTCGGCAGTCAGGTCTCTGAATATACTGGAACACTTCTACAAAAGGATGATCGCAAACTTGTAACTACCTTCAGTCGATAGTGGATAAGAGCGACTACCCAGGTAGGGCATTTGATACGAAGTTGAAATGAAATGGAGATAAAAGGTAAACCTGTCGAAACCAATCGTAGCAAATCCAGAACTCATTGACCATTCTTGCGGGCAGTTGATATATAACTACAAATGTAATTACTCAGGCATAACAAATAAACAAAAATGAAGCTTGTCAAAATCGATAAAGTTAGCAAAAAGTACACGATTGTTTTCGATCAACCGAAGGCGCTGATATTTTTTACCAGATCCGAGATTAGATCGACTGCATGCAAGAATGACCAACGTGTTTTGAGTGTCCTTCTTTTGGCTTTTGCACGAACGCCTTATTTGCCTCCTTTTATCTTATATGCCTGAGCATGTACGAAACAACAGATTAAAAAAACAAGAAGCCATTTCAATGTTTAGAATGGATTCACATAAGCCGCGCTTTGATGTTTTAGGAGATTGCACTTTTCTGTTACCAATTACGCAAGTATTATCAGTAAAAATAAGATGAGAAAAAATCATAAGGAGGAAAGTTATCAATGAATGAAGCATGGTGGGAAAAACCGATGTGTTTTATATGTAACTTTTGGTGGCTGATTCTAGGGTTTTTTGTCCTTTTATTAACCTCATATTTCACAAGCAGTTTTTGGTTGCCGCATGTGATCCCTGATTGGGGGGCAACGGCTACGCCCAGTGGTACCCCGCGTGTTGAAAATTTTGAAAATCCATATCTAACTCCAGGTGCCAACATCCCGGCTATGGTTGGGACGGAAGTACCAACTGAGACAGTAAATGATCATTGGCAAACTTATAATAATCCTATAATTGAGATATCCTTAAAATATCCTGGAAATTGGAAATTACAAGAAAATGAGGATAAAAATGGATTCTCTTTGTATCCACCCGATTCGGATATAAATATGCCTTCTCCGCATATTACTTTTAATTTCTTACCCGACCATATTTTTGATGAGACTACCCCGATTTCAGCGGATAAGACCGGATATCAAGCAATCAATATCAATAATTTCAGCGGGATGGAATATCAAGACGATCGATTGAATATACCTGGACAGAACTATTACATTGAATTAGCGCATAAACAAGGAACCATTAGTATTAGTGCTACGATGGGTCCTCATATTTCTTTAGTAAATCAATTGCGAGAGATATTAAATACTTTAGGGGTGCTTTCATGATAAAGATCAATCGAATTTCTATGTTGTTATTCTTTTTAATAGCGCTGTCATTACTTTATCAGTTTACACCAGAATTGATATATGCAAAACTCCTTGGAGCAGAACTAGCAGTCCCACCTGTCATTCAGCTATCTCCAGTCTTGGAAAACGGAGGTACAACTCACTGTCTTGCGGCGTCCACAACGATGGTTCTTCAATATTTTATGAACATCGGCAAAATTCCCGCTAGTAGTACGGTAGACTACCTTTCTGTCAGCAATAAGTTTGGACCCCTCGAAATGGATGGGGGATACTCTTTAGAAAAATCAAATACCACTATTAATGAATTAAGCAATAACTATCTTACTAGTAATTATTATACTCGTAATAAGGAAGACGCCATTAATAGTCTAATCGCAGATATCGACCAAGGGTTTCCGGTCATTATGCCTATAATTTACGCAAATAAACTAGAGAGCGCAAAAAATGAACGGCTAAATTATACCATGCCGCACGCTATCACTGTAATTGATGCAACCCAAGATTCAATTACATTTATCGATCCTTGGAACGGTAAAAAATATATCCAAAATAGTGGGGATTTCCTTAGTGCATGGGGAGAACCCTATTATTCAGTAAATACCAGATTAAGCAATAATACCCCGGTCGAAAATCAACCCGAGCAGCCTACCACCAATATAAGCGGAGATGATTGTTCGTGTGTTACTTATGTTGTGAACCGCTTATTTGGAAGTCCGCGTAATAATGAGAATGGAACTTGGGGTTATGCAAAGGATATGGATAGTGACAAATATTGGACGCAATCTGATGTCAATCCAATACGAAGGATTACAGATAACCCAAAATCAGGTGATGTCATTATCTTTAATCCAGAAGCCACATTCTATATAAAAAATACCAATACACAAAAATGGGCGACGATAAAGCTTGATGGAGTGGCTGGACATATTGGTATTATTACTAAAGTAGAGCGTATTCCTGGATTTTGGATACTTGATATCTCTCATGCGAATTGGTCAGACAAGAAACAATTGTTGAATCAATCCTATAGGTCAGAAAATAGATGTAGTAATATTGGAGACAGTCGGGTCAAGATCCCTGACCATCAGCCGGTCCATTTTTGGACACCTGTAGATTCATCCTCCAATCAGCCACAACAACCTGACCAAACACCGGCATCTGAGAACAGACCACCCAATACACCTCAAATCACTTCTCCCGACAACTGGTATGTTACACAGGAACCTAAGGTACAGTTATGTGCAACAAGTAAGGGTGACCCTGATGGTGATCAGACTAATGAGTTTTATTTTGAAATTTATGAAAGTGCACAGCTTTGGAATAGCGGCTGGATTGCGAATAGTTGTGTTACTACCGATTTATTAGGCATGTTCACCTATAAATGGCATGTTAAAGTGCGGGATAGTAAAGAGGCTGAAAGTGCATGGAGTGAAGATCGAAATTTCTCCATCCGTGAAGCCGAACGACAAACAGAGCCACCACAAAATTCAGGGGAACCATCTGGTACTGTTCCATGCTTCGAACAACCAGGTAATAATTGTAATATGGAGGTAGGCATTGCTGCTCCTTTGTTAGTAAAACCTCTTCAAAATAAATATTTTGATGTTGGTGACAATATCAACCTGGTGTGGAAATCTGTAGCAGGTGCAACAGATTATCAAGTGGTTTATGGTCTTAAAGGGGACACTGGTAAAAATTTATCCTGGATTAAAGGTACTAAATATCCACTTGGAGTTGTAAAAAAAACAGATCGATGTAAAACCTATTGGTGGCAGGTCAATGTACGCAGCGGGTTGGGAAGTAGCATGAGTGAAGTACGTAAATTTTCGATAAAATGTCCCGATTTACAACCTGACCAAGCTCCTCCTGATAAACAAGCTCCCACTGAAAACAATCCGCCGCAAGATAATAAAGATGATGTTGGAATGCCGACTCTTCCAGAAATTCCCGTAGATAACTGCGGGGTTGTGGGATGTCAACCAAAAAGTGATGTACCAAACGGCAATATTGCTCCTCAGGCGCGGCGTGAGCCGGATGGGATTGGTTCAGAAAATGCTTTTGATGGAAATATAAGCACATTTTGGAATAGAGGTTTAGGGCACGGATTTTCCTTAAAGTTATCGTGGGATACTTCTGTGGGTGTAAACCGCATCATTATTTATGATCGCCCATCTAATTCGCCCGACAACAATCAAATCAACCGCATCAAGGTATCCTTGAGTAACGGCATGAGCAAGGAGTTTGATATGCTCAGTCAATCTGATCGTTGTGTTAATATCATGCTGGATAGTGCGCAGCATACGAATGCTGTAACTTTATCCGTTGTGGATGGTTCAGGTGATAACGGCTTGAGTGAGATAGAGATTTGGAGCGGTAGAGTGAATAGCGGATTAGACTGCGCTAATGGCGAACTTTTGCCTTAAGCAAGTGAGGAAACATGGATTCGGTGTACCAACAAATATAATGGTCTGGAATATAAGGCAATTCCCAAAAAGCAGATTAGCGGATAAAATATTCTACGAGAGGGTATTAATTGAGATTATTTTGTTACAGATTATTAGATAATCTGTAACTACTCAGACGTAACTAATTGCTAAAATTGATTCTTGTCAAAATCGACAAAGTAAGTAAAAATAAAGGAATGAAACCATTCCGCATGCCAATATAAAAAGAATTCTTGGCGACAGTACGCCAAGGTGAAGGTGCAGTAGTTCAATTGATAAGCGATCTGATACAAGTAATCTCTATGTTGGTGGCACCAATGGGAATAATGGAAGATTATATTGCTAAGAAAAGCTATAACAGTGGGAAACCACCCTCCTGCGATGGGTTGAATAAGACTTCGCCCGAGAGTTTGTGCAAACGGAGAGGTAAGAAAAGAGGAAAATCAATCCAAGTCCAGTAAAGAACGTATTGGATGAGTTCAATGTCCACAAGGAGTTTGTACTCGCTTTTTTGTGCGATTTCTAGGTGTCATTTGACAACAATCAGGCGGAACGAGATATCCGAATGATGAAAGTGAAGCAAAAAAGTATCCGGTTGTTTTCGAACGACCGAAGCCGCTGATGTATTTTGCCAGATTCGAGGTTAGATCGACTGCATGCAAGAATGACCAACGTGTTTTGAGTGTCCTTCTTTTGGCTTTTGCACGAACGCCTTATTTGCCTCCTTTTGTTTTACCCCCCTGAGCAGTTACCAGTAAATTAGCTTTTTCGCCTAATTTTCCGACATATTTATCGTATTCAGATACGGAAGCATCTTGAATTGCCTTAAAATCTTTTTCCCATGCGTCTGGATTGGGATAAATCTTTTCGAGGTCCCAACGATATTTTTCGGGAACCGGGGTTGCCTCAGG
>Ga0194063_10002498_pt1 | contig 11448 bp, 9 predicted proteins | sample SepL3720m_MetaG_FD_155459 | JGI IMG/M metagenome (GOLD analysis project Ga0194063, IMG submission 155459) | Anoxic zone freshwater microbial communities from boreal shield lake in IISD Experimental Lakes Area, Ontario, Canada - Sep2016-L373-20m | ecosystem: Environmental > Aquatic > Freshwater >... | reverse complement strand
TTCGTTTTTCGTCCAGGCATGGGCGCACCTTAACGTATCCGTTGGCTTTGTCTCTTTAATTCTTAGAAATGGTATAAGACAGTCTCTGAGCCCGCTCGCCCGGGGCTCTGTGGGGTGCCGTCGTGGCCATTTCCCCGGGAATTTTCAAACCTTTCGGAATCCGCTTTACCGCCTCGGCCCGATCGACCACAATCCATATCATGAAATCCGCGCACCCACTCCGTATCGGAATTTTCGGTATTGGCTTGGACACTTACTGGCCCCAGTTCGACGGGCTGAAGGAACGTTTGGAAGGATACCTGGCCCGCGTGGCTGAAAAAATCGATCGGCCGGATGTTGAAATCGTCAACCTCGGGTTGGTGGATAATCCTCAACGGGCTTACGAAGCAGGCCGGGAATTCCGCCGTGCCGATGTGGATGTGATTTTCCTCCACGTAACCACCTACGCGCTTTCATCGACGGTGCTGCCGGTGATTCGTCGCTCCAAGGTGCCGGTGATCGTGCTCAACCTCGCGCCGGAACCGGCTATCGACTACGCCCGCTTCAACGCGCTCGATGACCGGACGGCCATGACCGGCGATTGGCTGTCATTTTGCTCTGCATGTCCGGTTCCGGAAATCGCGAATGTGTTCCAACGTTGCGGGATTCCCTTTCATCAGGTGACCGGCGTCATTGATGGCGATCCGGAGTGTTGGCGTGAGATCGACGAATGGGTGGAAGCTGCCCGGGTTGCGGCCGGAATGAATGGCAATCGTCTTGGGCTGATGGGCCATTACTACAGCGGAATGCTGGATATTTACTCGGATACCACCTTGCAGTGCGCGGTATTCGGCACCCATATCGAAATCCTCGAAGTGGACGAACTCGCCGCGCTCCGGCGCGATGTGACGGCCTCCGATGTGGCGAAACGTCTGGAAGAATTCGACACAACCTTCGATGTTGAGAAAGATTGCCCGGCTGAAGATCTCGAAGAAGCTGCTAGAACCTCGCTCGCCCTCGACCGCCTGGTGGATCTCCACGATTTGGGATCGATGGCATACTACTACAAGGGAAGCGGTGTTAGCGAAAACGAAGTCACTTTATCTTCTATCATTTTAGGAACCTCTCTGCTGACAGCGCGGGGCATCCCGGTAGCTGGCGAGTATGAGGTGAAGAACGTCCAGGCGATGAAAATCATGGACCTGTTCGGTGCAGGCGGCTCGTTCACGGAATATTACGCGATGGACTTCACCGCAGACGTCGTCCTGATGGGACACGACGGTCCGGGGCACATCGCGATCGCCGAAGGAAAAACCAAGGTGCGCCCGCTCAAGGTGTATCACGGGAAAGTCGGCCGAGGAGTTTCGGTCGAAATGGCGGTCAAGCACGGGCCGGTGACGTTGTTGTCCGTGATCGAGCGGCCCGGTGGCAAACTCGCCCTGTTAGTGGCAGAGGGCCAATCCGTGCCCGGTCCGATCCTCGAGATCGGCAATACTAACAGCCGCTACAGCTTCGCCTGCGGGGCACGTCAGTTCGTAAACCTTTGGAATGCGGCGGGACCAGCACATCATTGCGCGGTCGGCGTCGGATATCTTGCCGATAAAATCACCAAACTCGGCAGGCTGCTGGATGTCGAAACGATCCGGGTGATTTGATTCTATCCAAAACCATCGCCTTATGAAAGTCATTGCTGTTGCCAACCAGAAGGGAGGAGTGGGAAAAACCACCACCGCCCTCAATCTATCCGCCGCTCTCGCCCTGCGTGGGCAGCGGGTCCTTTTGGTGGATCTCGATCCCCAAGCCAACTGCACCAGCGGACTCGGCATCGAGGCCCCGGATGGTGCCAGCATGTATCCGGTCCTGATGGGCGAGGCCACCGTCCACCAACAAATCCTCCCTACCGGACGCGAAAATCTTTCGATCGTCCCGTCGGAAATGGACCTCGCCGGCGTGGAAATCGAGCTCGCCCGCAGCGACGACCACCTCACCCGTCTCAGAACCATCCTCCAGGGCCTGAAACCAAACGATCTTTTCGAATTCTGCATCCTCGACACCCCGCCGTCCCTCGGCGTGCTGATGACATCCGCCCTTGCCTCTGCGGATGAAATCCTGATCCCTCTCCAGTGCGAGTGGTTCGGCCTCGAAGGACTCGCCAAAATCGTCCACGTCATCGACCAGATCCGCGGATCGGACGCGAACAAGGACATCCGCCTCGAAGGCATCGTGATGACGATGTATGACGGTCGCACGCTGCTATCCAGACAAGTGGTGGATGAAGTCTCCAAGTTTTTCCCCGATCAGATGTATCAAACCATGATTCCCCGGACCATCCGCATCGGCGAGGCACCCAGCCATGGACGGTCTATCTTCGAGCACGATCCGAACGGCCTCGGAGCCCAAGCCTACGGTGCCTTGGCTGATGAGTTTCTCACGCGCCACGCCGCCTGCGGCCCGCTGCTTGCCAAAGGCTGAACGCCTCATCCCGGACTTGAAAACATGAATGCATCCACGAGCGGCGGCACACTCCCGGGCCTGCTGGAAATCCTCCGCACCCGATGAAAACCGAACGCGCGGATGCCCTGTTAGTTTCCCGCGGACTCTGCGATTCCCGCGAGCAAGCGAAACGCCTGATTCTTGCCGGCGAAGCCCGCAGCGGCGACCGGATCATCGATAAACCGAGCGTCAAACTTCCGCTGGATGCCCCGCTCGAAATCAAGGAGAAACCCCGCTTTGTCGGGCGTGGCGGGCTTAAACTGGAAGGCGCGCTCGACGCCTTCGGAATCGATCCCGCCGGTTGGGTCTGCATGGATGTGGGAGCCTCCACCGGTGGTTTCACCGATTGCCTGCTCCAACGCGGTGCGCTGCGCGTCCACGCTTTGGATGTAGGCACCAATCAACTTGTGTGGAAACTTCGCAACGACCCACGCGTGATCGTGAAGGAACAATTCAACGCCCGTCACATGGTCCCCGAGGACATCGGCGAAAAAGTCAGCCTCGCGGTGATGGATCTTTCCTTCATTTCCCTCACCAAAGTTCTGCCCGCCGTGTTTCCGGTGCTCGATGAGGATGGCAGCGTGGTCTGCCTGATCAAGCCGCAGTTCGAACTCCGGCGTGAGGACATTTCCAAGGGTGGCATCGTCCGCGATCCCGCCCTCCACGCCCAGGCCATCGAAAAAATCCGCCGCTTTGTCACCGAAGATCACGGCCTCACATGGCGCGGTGCCATCCCGTCCCCCATCACCGGCACCGATGGAAATCAGGAATTCCTCGCCTGGATAGGGCTGAAATAAGCAGTCACCCCGAAAACCGGATTTTTCTATCAGATGATGGATGGAATCGAAACGCCGAGCTTCACGCCCGCCCGAGGACCGATGCGATTCTGCGTGGTTCCCGGCCGAACAAGCGACGGAAATCCTCCAATGTCGGCGGCAGCCACGTTTTGAGTTTGGCCTCGTGGTTCAGCGCGATGGAAGAAAGCGTATGCTCTAAAAACGGGTTTCTGAACCGGTCCATCGTTGTCCGCACGGATCAAGCGCGAACTGTAATCGCAAAAAAGGAAGCGGTTGGTTTCCATCCGTGAAGCGGCTGCGCATCATGGATCCCGTTATGGCTTGCCCATGACTTGCGTTAGAGCTTCGAACCAGCGCTGCGCCATCTTATTGGCACCGGTGGCGTTCGGATGAACCTTGTCGGAGATGGTATCGGTCTTGAAGTCGAAGCCACAGGCCTGGTCCACCGAAATCACGGGCGATTCAGGGGTGTTGAGCCGCTTCGCCAGAGCGCTTGTTTCTTTGCCGAGCGCGGGCAGATATGCGTACTTGGGCAGCTTGCCGCTGGTGATCGGCTGGGCAAGAAGGACAACGACCTTGGGGTTTGATTTCCGCAATGATTGGATCAGCGCCTCCGTGGCGGAAAGAATGCCTGGGATGGGCTTTTCATCAATAGTGTGATTGTGGCCGGCGTGGAGCAGGACGATGTCCGCCGGGTTTTTTTCGAAGTTTTCGGGAACGACTGAAGAGATGAATTCGATGTTCTTCCCTCCGTAGCCTTCGTGGCGCAACGGGCCGTAGGGACTGGGGGAATTTCTGGAGCCGACATATTCAATGTCGTAACCGGCAGCTCTCAGCTTTTCCAAAAGAGGCAGCCGATAGACGGAAAATGTGGAGCCTCCCTCGGTGATCGAGTCGCCGATCGGCATGATGCGCCACGGTTTCCCAGAGGCGGCCGCTGACACGGTGGAAATGGCCGCGATGAGACAGAGGGTGAGGAAACGAAGTGCCATGGTGGGAAAATTGATTGGGTTTACATTCAGTGCGGTTGGGATTCGCTTCGACTTGGGTCATGCCGTCAAGCGCGAACGTCTTTTCTCAGGCGTGGCCACCAAGTCCGCATTTTGCATGGATGTTTGGAAAATCGCAAATCCCGCCGACCGCCCACGGTTCTAACAGCCTTTCACTGCGGCACAGGCCCGATCGTCCCACCGTGCACAAACTCCGCCGGTGTCAGGGTCTGGCGGATATCCCTTTTGCCACGGCTGACATTGTCCGCCCAGCGAACGATGCGCTGCACTACCGGGCGGCTATCCCAGCGGATATGAGACACCGACGGACGGCACCACTCAAAAACGGGGTCGGCATCCGTGCAAACCAGCGAGATGTCCTGTGGCGCCCGCAATCCCTTCGTAGTGAGAAACTGCTGCGTCGCCACGAAAAACCGCGCCTCGTCCACGATCAGCGCCGTCGGAGGGGTCACTTGGAACAATGTCTCAAGGCGTGCATAAAAACCATCGATGCTCTCATTCCAGTCCGGCAGGTTGTAATCGCCCACCGCCAGCCCGCTGGCCGACAATTCCTGAAGAAACACTTGCTCGACCGCTCCCGGTTGCGGCAGCCGTCGGATCCTTCGGGTCAGCAACACAATGCGCTTGTGTCCTAAGGTCAGCAACTCCCGCGCCACCGCGGTCATGGCCGGGAGTTTGTCTGGCCCCGCTGCGGCGATCGGCAACCCCCTCCGTCTTCCAAACAATGAAAAAGCCGGGGTTTCCAGAGTTGAGAACCACTCCAAAACCTCTCGCGAGCCGGCCATCACCACCCAGGCATCTACCTCGGTTTGTTTCACGAGACGCTTGATGCGAGCCAAATCCATATCGAGATCAATCAAGGATTTGGAGGAGAAGGTGATCGTATGCCCGGCGGCCGCCAGCGCATGCTGGAGATCAACCATGTGGCTCACAAAGCGGTCGGAACGCTCGAAATGCAAGATCCCCACTTGCATGGGACGCACGGTTTTGCCTCCGGGCAGGACAATCAGACGTCCGCGCCGCCTCCCCTGATTGAGCAGCCATCCTTCCATCTCCAGTTGTTGCAGCGCCATCTCCACCGTGCCTCGCCCGATCCCCAGTTCCGCAGCCAGCCGGTCGCCTCCAGGCATCAATCCTCTCCACGTCCCGCGCAGCAGCTCAGCACGCAGGTAAGCGACCGTCTGCTCGACAGCGGAAAGAACAAGCAAATGTGGCACGTTTGTAAACTGCCATAAATCAGGGGTAGGCGACAAGAGATATTAAATTCGACTCGATCCGGTTTCCCTCGTTATTGAGATTCCGCATCTCCAACTTGCATTTTTTTCTGGGCCGAATCTCTTAGCCGTTACCATTCACACATGAAAAACATCCGCAAAATTCGTTTCATCGCCACATGGTTTTGTTTCATTTCGTCGACCGTCCTATCCCTAACATTGTCAGCCGCGGAAAAACCGGTGAAAGTTTATATCCTCTCCGGACAGTCAAACATGGTTGGCATGGGTCAGGTTGTCAGCCGCAGCAGTCGTTGGGACAAGGAGTTCTCCGAGTCCGTGGTTTCGATTTACGAGGGGGCCTATGATCCGAAGGCGGATTACGACAAGCTCAAGCCCGTCAACACCGTGGCCATCAAGCAGTTCGGGGGAGAGCATCCGGATGAATATCCCAAAGGCGGAACCCAGGTGCTGCGTGGCTTCATCGAGCCGAAGGAAAACGGCGTCTATCAGTTCAATCCGGGCTATCAGGATTCCTCCAACTGCATCATGACGGTCAACGGCGTTGAGGTTTTTCGCAAGGAGCCGGATGGCAAGGAGATCCAAAAATCCATCAAGCTCAAGAGTGGTGAAAAGGTGCCGTTCAGGATCATCCAGATGCTGGAGAATGGCGGTGCGCTCGGCTGGATCACACGGATGGATGTGCCCGGCACGCTCACCACTCTCGTGCGCGAACAAGGAAAGTTTCCTTATCTGGCCGACAAGGACGGCAGTTGGAAATCCCGCGACGATGTCTGGTATAAGGGTGTCGTCACCGCTGGAGCTGACAAATGGCTCAGTATCGGTTGCGGTGCGAGTTCCGCCCAAATCGGACCGGAACTCGGCTTCGGCTGGATGATGGGTGATTTCCACGACGAACCGGTGCTCATTCTCAAAGCCTCTCAAGGCAACCGCTCGTTGGCGTGGGACTACCTCCCGCCGGGAAGCGAACGCTATGAAATTGGCGACACCATTTATGCCGGTTACAAGGACTCGCAGCCATCATGGAAAAAGGGAGAAGAACCGAAAGCAGGCGGTTGGTATGCCGGTAAGCAATATGACGATTGTTTCAACGCCGCCAAAGAAACACTCGCCAGGTTCGGCGAATCGTTTCCCCAATGGAAAGGCCGCGGCTATGAGATCGCCGGTTTCGTTTGGTTCCAGGGTCACAAGGACCACGGCGATGCGGTCCACTCCGCGCGCTACGAACAGAACCTGGTCAATCTCATCAAAACCCTGCGTAAGGAATTCAATGTCCCGAACGCTCCCTTTGTCGTCTCCACAGGTTGCGGCAACCCGGGCCGCGAGGGCAACGGACTCACCATCGCCGAGGCCCAGCTTGCTGTCGGTGACCCTGCGAAACATCCAGAATTCAAGGGCAATGTGAAAAGCGTCGATATCCGCGACATCTGGCCAACCCCCGAAGAATCACCCGAGAACCAAGGTTACCACTATAACCAAAACGCCGGTGCCTATATGCAGATCGGCGAAGCCATGGGTAAAGCGATGGTGGAACTAAAGAAAACCCGCTGAAATCACTAATAGTCATATATCTATCATCGATCCATGGTCATCATGTCCAACATCAGAACGATGGGCGTGATGAATCCGCCGTCCCGAACATTCGCTAAATCGATTCGAAAGCCGTGATCATTCAAAAATTCACTCATGTTGCCATGGCCTGCACGCTGGGAGCGCTCCTGACCGGTGTGGAAGCCCAGACCCCGAAGTCCGCGTCACTGGGTAAGCCCGGCACGCCGCACGCCTTCACCATCGGCGATGCGGATTTTCTACTCGATGGCCAACGTCTGCAAATTCGTTGTGGTGAGATTCACGACGGGCGTATTCCACACGAATATTGGGCGCAGCGCTTGAAAATGTGCAAGGCGATGGGGCTAAACACAGTCTGCGCCTATTTGTTCTGGAACATGCATGAGCCGCGTGAAGGGCAATTCGATTGGAGCGGACAGGCGGATGCCGCGGAGTTTTGCCGGCTCGCACAGCAGGAAGGCCTGTGGGTAATCCTTCGTCCCGGCCCGTATTCCTGCGCCGAGTGGGAAATGGGTGGCACCCCGTGGTGGCTTTTGAAAAACGCTCCCATCACCCTGCGTTCGACCGATCCGAAATACCTCGAACCCGCCAAGCGCTACCTCAACGAGGTAGGCCGCGTGCTCGCGCCGCTGCAAGTCACCCGCGGCGGACCCATCCTGATGGTGCAGGTGGAGAATGAATACGGCTTCATGGGCAATGATAAGAACTATGTTAAAACACTGCGCAAGGCGTTGATCGACGCCGGTTTCGAAGTCCCGTTGTTTGATTGTAATCCCACCCTCAAGCTCGGCCAAGGCAGCCCGGATGATCTTTTTCATGTTGTCAATTTCGGCAGCAATCCCAAGGCCGGATTCGCCGCGCTGCGCCGCATCCAACCCAAAGGCCCGTTGATGTGCGGCGAATTCTATCCGGGTTGGTTCGATACCTGGGGCGCGCCCCATCACACCGGCAACACCCAGGCCTACTTGCAGGATCTGGAAACCATGCTCAAGAGCAACGGTTCATTCAGCATCTACATGGCCCATGGCGGCACCAGTCTCGGATTGTGGGCGGGGTGCGACCGGCCGTTCAAACCGGACACTTCGAGTTATGATTACGACGCGCCGATCAGTGAGGCCGGTTGGGCGACGGAGAAATTCCACAAGACCCGCGAGTTGCTCGCCCGCTACCTGCTGCCCGGCGAGACTCTGGGGGAAATTCCGGACACCTCTCCCGTCACTTCTTTTGCTCCCGTCACCGCGACCGCCGCAGCATCGATCTTCAACAACCTGCCTGCGCCGGTTGCGGACGACACGCCGCGCAACATGGAAGCCTACGATCAAGGCTACGGCTGCATCCTCTACCGAACAACGCTTCCTGCCGGGCCCGCGGGTCAACTCGAAGTCGCGGGCATCGCGGATTTCGGTTTTGTCTATCTCGATCAAAAACCCGTCGGCATCTTGGATCGACGTCGGACGGGAAGCAAGGTCGGGTTGCCTGTTAGAGATCGTCCGGTCACTCTCGACATCCTCGTCGAGCCGATGGGCCGCATCAATTTCGGCGCCGAGATGAACGATCCCAAAGGCCTGCGCGCTCCTGTCAAATTCGCCGGCACCGAGCTGAAAGGCTGGCAGGTATTCTCCCTGCCGCTCGACTCGAAGATGCTGGCCGGTCTGAAATACCAGGACGGTAAAGCCTCCGGTCCGGCCTTCTGGCGTGCCACGGTTGAACTAACCAAATCCGCCGACACCTTCCTTGACCTGAGCGGATGGGGCAAGGGCGTGATCTGGGTGAACGGCCATTGCCTCGGTCGGTTCTGGAACATCGGCCCGACACAAACGGCCTACGCGCCCGGATGCTGGCTCAAGCAGGGTTCTAACGAAATTGTCATCTGGGACCTCGTCGGTCCGACCTCGCCGGTCGTCGCCGGTTTGGAAAAACCCATCCTCGACCGGCTCCGGCCAGAGCTCGACTTCGCCGTCAGCCGCCGCCCGGAGGTTACACTGGATCTGCCGGTTGATAGGCCGACCCACACCGGCACTTTCGCAACGGGAACCGCCAGCCAGGATGTGAAATTCGCCACTCCCGCGAGCGGTCGGTTCTTTTGTCTGGAATCCGTGGATGCATACGATGGCAAGGGCTACGCGGCCATCGCCGAGCTGGATTTGTTAGGCGGCAATGGAGAATCTCTGAACCGCGCGAAATGGACTATCGCCCATGTGAGCAGCGAGGAACGGACCGGCGAGGACGGCTCGGCAGAAAATGCAATCGACGGCCAGACCGCCAATTACTGGCACACTGAGTGGAAACAGAAATCCCCCGGGCATTCTCACCGCTTGATCATCGATCTCGGACAATCCGCCACCATCGCCGGGTTCCGCTACGTCCCGCGTCAAAGCAAGGGCGGGGGGCTCATTAAAAACTACCGCATCTACGTCGGCAATCAACTCGTGAAACCCAAAGCTCCATGAACGATATCACTCCGCATCCACCGTGCGAACCAACGGTTTTCTCGGGAGCCTCCGAAACGAGGCGATTTCCCAGCAGTCTTATCGTCCACCTGCTGGCGGCCGCCTTGGCGGTCCTGTGCGTGCCCGTGCTCCCCGCTGCGCAGCTTGCCGCAGGACCTCCTCCGGATTTCACTCAGGGCGGAAAAAAGGACGAGTCCCACGATTGGTTGCTAGGGCCGACCGGACTTCGCGGTTGGATGTTTTTCCGTCACGAGGATCTAACGGATGAATCCCGGCAGATCCTCGTTACGACGGTGGACAAGGGTTCGCCCGCCGATGGTGTTCTGCGGGTCAACGACGTCATCCTCGGCGTGTTCGGTGAACCGTTTGCGGACGATGCGCGCAGGAGTTTCGGTCACGCGATCGCCACCGCCGAGGAGAAAACCGGCATTCTTCCCCTGATGATCTGGCGGGATGGAACAACCTCGAATGTCGAGCTCAAGCTGCAGGTGCTCGGAGCCTACAGCTCGACAGCACCTTACGATTGCCCGAAGTCGAAGGCCATTTTCGAGCAAGGTTGCCGCCTGATCGCGGAGAAGGGTCTTGAAAAGACCGACATCCCTGATGACCTTAACGCCCTCGCCCTGTTGGCCAATGGCGACAAGAAGGATCTCCCCATACTCGGCAAGTATGCCGAAAAAGTTGCGGCCTCTCTGCAACCCGCTAACACATGGAACTGGCACATTGCCTACGGAAATCTTTTCCTCAGCGAATACGCACTCGCCACCGGCAGTAAGTCGGTTTCTCCCGGGCTGCAACAAATCACCTTACGCGGTGTGAAAAACCAGTGCATGAACGGCATGTGGGGCCACGCGCCCGCCCTGCCTAACGGCCATTCCGAAGGCTACGGAGGCATGAACCAGATCGGCTTGCCGATGGTCCTGTCACTTGTGCTCGCCCGCCAGGCCGGTGTCAGTGATCCGGCATTGGACAAAGCCATCGACAGGTCGGTGGGATTCCTCCGTTATTACGTGGACAAGGGCGCTATCCCATATGGCGATCATCCACCATGGGGAAACTCACATGAGGACAACGGCAAGTCCTCCTGCGCCGCCGTGTTGTTCGACGTGTTAGGTGATCGCGAAGCTACCTCGTTTTTCTCAAAGATGGCTACCGCCGCCTACGACGAGCGTGAGCACGGCCACTGCGGGAATTTCTGGAACATGCTCTGGGCCCTCCCCGCGGCCTCGCGGTGTGGTCCGCTCGCCACCGGCGCCTACCTCAAGGAACAAAGCTGGTATTACGATCTTTCCCGGAACTGGAAGGGCGGCTTCGTCTATCAGAAAATCGAGGCCGGCGACGAAAATAATAACTACACCGATTGGGACCTCACAGGTGGCTATCTTCTTTCGTTCGGACTCTATCAGAAAAGTCTTCTCCTCCTCGGCAAGAAACCATCCTTCGCCCCCGCGTTGGATGCCGGTGAGGTGAAGAAAGTCATCATTGCCGGGCGCGACCGATATCCGGAAGGCGTGCGGAACGGATACTTCAAAAGACACGACGAGGAACTCCTCGAAGGCTTGAAAAGCTGGTCTCCCGCCATGCGCTATCACTCGGCGGAAGCCATCGGCAAGCGCGGCGGTGACTTCGCCTCCAGGCTGCTTGTAATGTCAGATAGCAAGGACCGCTACGCTCGTTATGGTGCCATCGAGGCTCTGGGAAGGCTCGGCAAGGGTGCCGCATCCGCCTTGCCGCGCATGCGCACCGCCCTGAAAGACCGGGACACATGGCTCCAATGTCTCGCCGCCGAAGCCCTCACACGCCTCGGTGACAAGGAAAGCCTCGGCGACCTCTTCGTGATGTCCCTTCGCTCGACGCCCACAGACCCGCGCCGCATGCACCAGCGCGCCGCTTCCCGGGCCTTGTTTTCCCCCTATCC
>Ga0194063_10002496_pt1 | contig 11449 bp, 12 predicted proteins | sample SepL3720m_MetaG_FD_155459 | JGI IMG/M metagenome (GOLD analysis project Ga0194063, IMG submission 155459) | Anoxic zone freshwater microbial communities from boreal shield lake in IISD Experimental Lakes Area, Ontario, Canada - Sep2016-L373-20m | ecosystem: Environmental > Aquatic > Freshwater... | reverse complement strand
GACCTCTTCTTCTTTCGTCTCTCCAAATTTATTTCTTAATCATTTTTTTCCCTCATTTCCACTTTTTTTACTTTTCTAGCACACCCTTTTAGAGAATACCCCTTTTAAATCTTTAAAAAATACCTGGAAAAAGAAGTGAAAACCAGGTATAATGCCCTGAAAATTTATATTTTAACAAGTGGAGTCCTATAAAATTCCCCGGGAAGTACAAGTGGAAGACCGAATTTTTGGTCCCATTACTATGCGCCGACTGATTATTTTGTCGGTTGGGGGGGGCTTTACTTATCTCATCTGGCTTAAACTGGGAAAAACTTATGGACCAGGAGTGTGGGGGATTCCCGTGTTTCTTTTTGGGAGTCTTACCATTGCGTGGGCATTTTTAGAGCCCTTGGGAATGCGATTTGGAAAATTTCTTATTCGTTTGGTGGAATTTATTATTCATCCCAAAATTTTAACCTTTGATAAGCGGTTTTCCCAGCAGGTATTTTTTCAATTCATTGAATCTCATGCAAAAACAGAAGATTTTCGTCAAAAAAATACCGGTCCTGATATTTTAGATATTCAGGATGAAAAGCGGAAAAAGTTTGAGCGATTGCATGAACTCACGCCCCTTCTCGATATGGATATTCGCCTTTCTCATTCGTCATCATGATAGAAAAAGAAGAACAAGAAACCGTTCGGCAAAAAAAGGGAGGACAACGAAAAAGTGTCCAATCCCATCTTCCCATTTCTGAAATTCGGGACGGTTTAGTGGTGCTTAAAAATGGAGGAATTCGTGCGGTACTCAAAACTTCCAGTATCAATTTTCATCTCAAATCGGAGGATGAACAGTTGGCAACCATTGATGCTTACCAAGGGTTTCTCAATTCCCTCGATTTTCCTGTTCAAATCCTTATTCGATCTCGAAAACTCGATCTCGACCAATATTTTGAGCTTTTGCAACAGCGGATTTTTCAGGAAGAAAACCCTGTTATTAAGGCGCAAACTCGAGAATATCTCGAATACATTAAAAAACTAGTAGAGTATGCCGACATTATGGAAAAGAATTTTTTCGTCGTCATCCCAAAAAATCCAAAACGGGTAGAAGCGAAGGGTGTTTTTCAATCCTTTTGGGAAAATGTGACCCCGGAAGATTCTCTGGAAAAAGTAAAACAGCGGTATAGTGAATATAAGTCTCTTCAAGAGGATATGGAAAAACGGGTTGACACCGTAAAGGGGGGACTCGAGAGGTGTGGACTGCGGGTAGAACAGCTGGGCACGCAGGCTCTTATTGAGCTCTATTATCACATTTACAATCCAGAAGTTTCTCGTCGGGAAAAACTCAGTGATCTTTCTCAATATTCGGTATCGGGGAAGTAATATTTCCCAATCTCAAAAACATCTGTACACTGGAGAAGCATTTTTCTTTCCTTTATGATGTCTTTTTTGGATTCGTTTTTACTGGGTATTGTAGAGGGAATAACCGAGTTTTTGCCCATTTCTTCTACGGGACATCTCATTCTTTCGTCGTATTTTTTAGGACTTCCAGAAAGCAGTTTTGTAAAAAGCTTTGAAATTGCTATTCAACTGGGAGCCATTTTAGCGGTTTTTAGTCTCTATTTTCAACATCTCAAAAAATACCCAAAGCTCTTTATAACACTCTCTCTCGCTTTTATTCCCACAGGAATTATTGGGCTTTTAGCGTACAAAACTATTAAACTGTACCTCTTTTCACCCTTAACGGTGAGTATTGCACTGGTTGTTGGAGGAATTGTTCTCCTCTTTATTGACCGGTTTACCGTGGAAAAAGAAGAAAAGAATCTGGAAATTCAAAATCTTCCCATCTCAAAAGCGGTTTCTATTGGATTTTTCCAGTGTATTTCTATGATTCCAGGAGTTTCTCGGTCGGCAGCAACCATGATTGGGGGAATGAGTTTAGGGCTTTCTCGTGTAAAGGCGGCAGAATTTTCTTTTCTTCTTGCCCTTCCTACCATGTGTGCGGCAACGGGATATGACCTTTTAAAAACTGGGTTTTCCTTTACTGCTCATGAATGGACACTTTTTGCCGTAGGATTTGTAACGGCGTTTGTGTTTGCGCTTTTTTCGGTAAAATGGCTGGTAAAATTTTTAACCAGCCACGGATTTGCCGTTTTTGGGTGGTACCGAATTATTCTGGGAACTGCGGTATTTCTTTTCTTAGTGCTCTAAAAATGCGGTAATTTCTGCTTTGGAAACTCCGTTTTGTAGTGCGCTATACAGGTTTGCAAAAAATAATCCTTTGGGGTTCCCGGTATCAAATCGTGATCCTTTTAATTCTGCAGCGTATAAGGGTCCTCCTTCGGCAAGAATTTCTGCAAATCCATCAATAAGCCGTGTTTCTCCATTTACGGATTTTTTCGCTTTTTTAAGCGCATCCCACACTTCTGGTGTGCACACATATTTCCCAATAACGGCAAAATTAGATGGGGCTTCTTCAGGACGGGGTTTTTCTACCACGCCTTGAATAGGAAATATTCCTTCTTGTTCCGCTGCTACCAGTGGTGCCACTACCCCATAAGAAGAAATCTCAGCGGTGGGCACATGGCGGACTCCAATAACAGAAGCCTGGGTTTGTGCATACGCTCCTAAAAGTTGGTCTATGGAGCTCGGAGATCCAAAGAGGAGCTCGTCCCCAAAAATAACCAGAAATGGTTCATCCCCAAAAAGATGCTCGGCACAGAGTATTGCGTGCCCATCGCCTTTGGGCTCTGCTTGGCGGACATAGGTGAATTTTATATCCTTAAATTTTCTAATTTTTTCCAGGAGTTCGGTTTTTCCTTCCTCTTCTAATTTTTGTTCTAGTTCTGGGTATGCGTCAAAATGGTTTTCTAAAGCCGATTTTTTTCGGCTGGTCACAAAGACAATTTCCTCAATACCCGCATCTACCACCTCTTCCACTAACACTTCCAAAATAGGGCGGTCGTACACCGGTAGTAATTCTTTTGGAATGGCTTTTGTGGCTGGAAGAAGGCGGGTTCCCATTCCGGCAATGGGGAAAAGGGCTTTGGTGATTTTTTTCATGAGAAAAGGAGAAAAAGAATGGGGAGTGGTAGAAACAGGTTTTAAACCTGCCTTTTAAATTTTTTTGACAGATATTTATACTTTTCGTACAATAAGACTGTATTCAGGGTTTTCCTGCGTCCCCCCAGCAATGGGGGGCAAATTTTTTGTATAAAGATTTTGAAAGCCATACTGAATTTTTAAGAAATCAGTTTCATCTATAAGTCCCATTTTATCATCTAGCCGTTTATAATCTACAATTCGCACTTGGTGCAAACATGCCATTACTGATATATTTCTATGAAGGAATGAAATATACCAACTCCCTTTTTTTTCTTTGGTAGAAAGAGGGATAATACAGTAGGTATAATGAGAAAGTTTTTTAAAAATAAGAACAGGTCTGGTAAATTTTTCTCCCTTTCCACTTATTTCTGTCCCAATATTCTCGCCAAGATGGCACCACCAAATTTGTCCTTCTGATACAAATGGAGGCTTATGATTTTTGCTATCGAGTGATGGCTTTAATCCAAACCAATGTTGGAAATTTTTAAAAAAAGGAATCATAGCGAGCTTTTTACAAATGGGTTGTAGGGAGAGGTTTAAAACCTGTCCTAAAAATATTATTGCATCTCTATTGAAACACTTTTTTCATGGGCTTTTCGCGCTTTGGGCATGGTAATATACAAAATTCCATCTCTCATTTTTGCCTGTATTTCAGCAGAGCTGGCAATGGCCGGAAGCACAATACTGCGGGAAAATTTCCCCCAGTAGCATTCCTGCAAGAAAAATACTTTTTCGCCAAAATCTGCAAATTCCTGCGGAAAATCACGGGTCCCAGAAAGAGACAGCACATCTTCCGAAACATGAATTTTAATATTTTGGAGTGGAACACCTGCTAAAGGAACGACAATCACAAAGAGGTCACTTGTCTCAAAAATATCCATAGCGAGCTTTGCTTCTTCACTCTTTTCACCGAGTCCCAAGACTTGGTCAATTTTTATTTCTTCCATATTTTCAAAAAAAAGACTTTTTCATTGTGCGTATTTTTTATGCCAAAGGCAAAACAAAGTGCAGGGGCAGTTTTATAAACAAAAACCGTTCCAAATTTTTATAACATCTTTCCCTGCCGATATTTCTTTCCACAGCGTTCCGCAGTGTTTTGGGGCAGAAATAGCGTTTATATGCGTAATAATTTCTGGAGTTTCGTATTCTATTAATTGATCGAGAACCTTGGCATCTAGAAATAATTGGAGTGTGGTACTTCCTCCTTCCACCAAAACACTCGCAATGCCCATTTCTCCCAATTTTTTCAGAAGAGAGGGAATATCAAATCTTTCATCTTTTAAAACTGGAAGAGTCAAAATTTTATTGCTGCCCCATTGCGTTTCGGCAGTTTTTTTGTGTACTTCCTGGGTCACCACTAAAAAATTTTCATCCCGAAAAATATGGGCAGTAAACGGGGATTTTAGATGAGGATCCAGAATAATTCGGATGGGATCTCTGTACTGTTTTTTATCAAAAGAATTCATGAATACTGCATTATCTCCGTACTCTTCAGTATATTTTGATGTTCCTCTCACTCCTAAATGTGGATTATCTATTAGTACCGTATTTACGCCCACTAAAATGGCATCGTGTTGTTGGCGAAGCCCATAAGTAAAATTTTTTGCCTCTGCTCCGCTCAGTATTATGCTTTTTCCGGCTATTCCCGTTTTTCCATTGGCACTTTTGGCTATTTTTCCCGTTACAAAAGGGGTTTTTGTGGTGATGTATTTTTGAAAAGGCTCATAAAAAAAGGCATATTTTTTTTGTAAATCTGGAGGCGCTTGGGTTAGCGCTATTTCGGCATTTTGGAGTATTTTTATGCCTTTTCCGGCTACAAGAGGGTTTGGATCTGAGAAAAAAATAAACACCTCTTTTACCTGTTTTTGTACCAGAAGCTCGGCACAGGGCGGAGTTTTTCCGGTGTGCGCACACGGTTCTAAGGAAACAAAAACTGTGGATCCGGCAACGGATTCTCCATTTTCTTCTGCGTTTTTTATGGCGTTCACTTCCGCATGGGCTCCTCCATAGTGTGTATGCCATCCTTCTCCAATAATCTTTCCATTTTTCACTATTACGCATCCCACTTCTGGATTGGGCGAAACAAATCCTCGTCCGTTAATGGCTAAAGAAAGGGTATGCCGAAAAAAATCAGACGGAGTCATGGGGTGTTTTGTGGTATTATATTTTACTCACCAGGTCCTCCAATACTTTTTCGGGATCTTCTGCTTTGGTAACTCCACTGGCTAAAAGTACTCCCACTGCACCTTTTTCAAGGGCAACTCTCACATCTTCTCCATTTTTTACGCCGGCGCCTACTAAAACTTTGCCATGTCCAATTTCCAAAACGCTCTCGGAAATGAGGTATGGTTTTGCGGTGGAAACAGAAATTTCTCCGCCAATAAGCTCTGGGGGCTCTACCGCAATAAAATCTGGTTTAAACAGTTTCATAATAATGGATCCTTCTTCTGCATTTTCTGCACAGACCACCGTGATGAGTCCTGCTTTTTTTGCTGTTCCAATTGTTTTTTCGAGTTCGTGAAAATCTTGAAATCGGTTTTCTGAATGGTTCAGGAGTGTTCCTGCAACGCCGATGGCAGCAAGGTATGCGGGGACTATTTTCCCGGTGGAAGATCCGAGGATTGCGTTATCCACATGTTGTGCAAATACGGGAATTTGAGATCCGTATTTTTTTACAATGCGTGCAATATCCAGTGCTCCAACAGCAACGGCAAACGATTTTCCGGTTTTTTTTGCGACGGCAATGTGGAGTTCTGTCAGTCGGTCTGCACCGTCACCCATGGCAGAGGGGTAATTTTTAAAATTGGTGAGAATAATAGGAAGGTGCATACCATCAAAAAAAGTGCTCGTACATACGGTACAGGAGCCAGGAGTGGGGAAGCAAGAATGGGAATTGTATTTTGGAGGAGGAGTTTTTTGTCCCTTTCTTTTTTTCGTTCATTCGATATACTGTAACCGTTTTTGCATCGTTCTTTTTCTCGTCATGCCTGGATTTGTTTGAGTACCTTTTCTCCATTAAAAAAGGTGTTCCAATAAGTTCAGCTATGACCTTTAAAAAAAGACGAATGTGAGAACATTTTTGTCCTTTTTCTTTTTTTATGTCGTTTTTTGACGCATTAACAGGAGGCGCTTCTCCTGCACCAACAAGCGCATCGGGATCTTATTATCCCAAATACCAGAGTTTTTCCCTCGATTTTGAAGGGAAGAAATACACCTTTGAGTTTGGGAAAATTGCCACACTCGCAAACTGTTCATGTGTTGCCACTTGTGGTGGAACCACCGTTTTGGCAACCGTTGTTATGTCTGCCGACGCACGCGATATTGATTTTATGCCGTTAATGGTGAATTACAACGAAAAGTTGTACGCCGCAGGAATGATTAAATCTTCTCGCTTTATGAAACGAGAAGGACGACCATCTGACGATATTACCCTTGTGGGACGCCTTATCGACCGATCTCTTCGTCCCCTATTCCCCAAATACCTCCGCAATGATGTACAGGTAATGCTCACCACTCTTTCGTACGATCGAGAAAACGAACACGATATTCTCTCTTCTCTTGCCGCTTCCGTAGCGCTTCATGCGTCGGATATTCCTTGGGCTGGTCCTATTGCAACCGTTCGTGTGGGGCTTATTGACGGAAAATTGGTGGCAAACCCGACTAAAACACAGCGAGAAACTTCTGATTTGGATCTGGTCGTTTCTTCTACTGCCGAAAATGTGCTGATGATTGAAGCCGGAGCAAACGAAGTTCCCGAAGATAAAATGTTAGAAGCCATTGAATTTGGAAAAGCCAAAGGACAAGAGTTCTGCAAATTGTTTTCCGAAATCCAAGCAAAAATTGGAAAAACCAAAAAAGAAATGGTGGCTCCAGAAAAAGATAAAGAACTCATCGAATGGATTACCAAAACTTACGAAACAGAATTTGTAAAATGTTTATGGGAAATCCCTGGGAAAAAAGAGCGAATGCTGAGAAAGAAAGAAATCTACGCATTGGCAAAAGCACAAGCGTTGGAAAATTTTGAAGAAGAACGGATCACGAAAAACTTTTCCTCTTCTGCCGATGCGGTATGGAAAACAATTTTGCGAGACGCCATTTTAAACCACGAAAAGCGAATCGCAGAGCGAAAACTGGACCAAATTCGACCGATCAATGTAGAAGTAGGGCTTTTCGAAAGAACGCATGGTTCTGCCCTTTTCCAACGAGGTGAAACGCAAGGGCTTTCTATTACCACTTTGGCATCTCCTGCCATGGCGCAAACTAAAGAAAGTATTGGAGGAGAAACAAAGTCATATTATATGCACCACTATAATTTTCCTCCTTTTTCTGTGGGTGAGGCTTCTAACCGCCTGATGACGGGAAACCGAGAAATTGGGCACGGAGCGTTGGCAGAAAGAGCACTTATTCCCGTTCTTCCTAACCGTGAAGGATTTCCGTATACCATTCGCGTGGTAACGGAAATTTTAATGTCTAACGGATCATCTTCTATGGCATCTGTGTGTGGATCTACTTTATCGCTTATGGATGCGGGAGTGCCGATTACCGCGCCGGTTGCAGGAATTGCCATGGGGCTTATTACCGAAGACGGAACGATGAATGGAAAATATAAGATTCTTTCTGACATTCAGGATGACGAGGATTTTGTAGGAGATATGGACTTTAAAGTGGCAGGAACCGCAAAGGGAATTACCGCTATTCAGATGGATATTAAGGTTTCCGGACTCAGTAAACAGGTTTTTGAGCAGGCATTAACGCAGGCAAAAAAAGGACGACTGGAGATTTTGGATAAAATGTTAGCCGTATTGACTTCTCCTCGAACCGAAATGTCACAGTACGCTCCACGGCTTACTTCTCTTCAAATTGACCCAGAGCGCATTGGAAAGGTGATTGGAAAAGGAGGGGAAACCATCCAGAAAATTATTGCGGAAACAGGATGTGAAATTGATATTTCCGATGATGGCATGATTGTGATTTCGTGCATTGGAGGTGATGGAGCAGAGCGAGCAGTAGCCATTATTAAGGGGTTAGTAGAAGAGGCAGAAGTAGGGAAAAGTTATGACACCGTTATTAAACGGGTAGAAGACTACGGAGCATTTGCCGAAATTTTACCCGGAATCCAAGGTCTTATTCATGTTTCTATGATTAGCGGAGAACGCATTAACAGCGCCGCAGATGTTCTGCAAGTGGGGCAAAAAGTGCGAACAAAGCTGATTGGAATTGATGACAAGGGACGATTGAAATTGTCTATTAAGGATGCGGAATAGGTGAGGATGAAAGGGGCGGAACGAGAGTTCCGCCTTTTCTTGAAAATACTTCGTATGTTTACCCGTTAGATGAAATTATTTGGTCTTATGAATGGAAGAACTAATTGCCTCGAGCGGGCAGGACAGGTACTGATACTGATAAATTGGATTCAAGGACGCCTTGTAGATTTTATAATCTTGAAAAAACACCCGAAAGCACTTAAACACTTTATTAAAACTAACAGCTCGCCTACTCTAGGGAAGCAAAGAAGGCAATATTGGCAAAAAAGCTTTGGGGCAATAAGAAAAGAGTTTGCTCAGTTTTTTCCAAACCTTCCATCAAACTGGTTACCACTACTTGATGATCTAAACAATAAAAGAGATACGATTGCCCACGGACACTTATCGCTTTATCGTGAATATATACTTTATCAGCCAGACCTGACTCGTCGGGATATTAAGAGCAAACTCAAAGGGATTCGGCGAGCTGTTGACGGAAAAATCTCAAAGATGACCTGCTTTCGATTGAGATTTGATGACAAAAATTATCAAAATATGGTTAACGGTGTCCTTGAATTCGATCAGAAATTATTTCCCGCTCTCGCCAAAGAAATGAAATTTGATTACGAAAAAATTAGATAAATCGAATCATTTCCTTTTCTGGCTTGACCTTCGATGGCTGTAGCAAAACAAAAGGGCGCGACTGCAAGTCCCGCCCAACACAGGGGAGCCCTTTATAAAAGAGTTCCAACACAAGGAAATATTGAGACACCATAAAAAATCAAAATTTTTCTACGCTCAAGCCCGTGAGGGATCGAAATTTTGACTCGTCCTCCCTTATCTCTGTATACTCCATCGGGATGCTTGGTGAAATTACATCCAAATCATCGTACTTTTTTTCTTATTTTGCAGGTTGTCTATGAATATATTTCTTATTGTTTCACTTTTATTAGGTGGTTTTATGTGTTCATTTTTTGATAATGGATTACGTACGCCCAAAATGGCAAGATTACTAATGGGGATAGGTGGGCTGATATGGTTTATGTCGATGATTAGTCTTTTTTTCTTTTTTAGTTGGTATATATCGACTCTACTAATACTTCTAAGTTTTATAGTTGGGAAAATAAGTAGAGATTTTAATTTGGCTTCACTAATGAGGGATAGAAGTGGAAAAACTAGGGATTAAGAAGGCAATCTGCTTGTTCTGTTTGGCATCTCTTAAAAATTGACAACTAAACAAAAGGAGCCCTTTATAAAAGCGCTCCAACATAAGCCCTCATCATAACATGTCATTTATGAATTCTAATAGAGATTTAAAAATTTTCGCTGTAGAATTTTTAGAGACAAATTTGAAGGGTGATATTTTGTTTAAAAAAGGGATCGAAAAAAGTCCTGATGTTTTATTTCTTCATGGAGCTGGTCAGTCCGAGAGAAAACGGTTTTTATTGTTACGAAATATGCTCTTAAAAAATACGGAGCTTTCTTCTTGTTCTTTTGATTTTATCGGTCATGGTGAAACTGGCGGACAATTAAAATCCTCAAGTTTACAGGAACGAACAGAACAAGCTTCTACTGTTATTGATGTGTTTTTTAAAGAAAATCCTCTTAGTATTGTAGCTGCCAGCATGAGTGCCTATACAGCCATCAAATTAACAGAACGATATAAAGTTGATAATTTGGTTCTCATCGTCCCCGCAGTGTATTGGAATACAGTTTATCCAGTTAAATTTTGTGATGGTTTTTCTGATATGATTAGAACGCCATATAGCTGGAAAAAGACGGACGCTTGGTCAATTTTAGATAAGTTTCATGGAAAAGTTTGTGTTATTAGTGCGGAAAACGATCAAGTTATTCCTGTTGAAATTATTTCAGAAATATACGCTCATGCAAAACAATGTTCTCACCTAATAATTAAAGATAGTGGACACCAATTATTAGCATTTATTAATAATAGCCCTGAGGCTTTAAATAAAGTTTCTGCTGCAATCGCAGCTACTTTAAGCTAAGTTTTTTTTTCTTGCGTTCGAGCAATTTTGCAAACTGCTTGTTCTGCTTTGTATCCCTGTGTTGGTTCAAACTTGCAGTTTGAATCATTTTTTTGGCTTTATAAAGGCAAAAACAGTGCAGGTGTGAAAATGGGTGTGGCGAAAAAAAAGAGCGCGACTGCAAGTCACGCCCAACCTGTGGAGGAAGTATTGAGACACCATAAAAATCAAGCGACTCTGGAGAGCCGCTCGAGCACAAAACAAAAGGATCCCTTTACAAAAGGGTTCCAAATCAAAATATACAGTTTGGTTTTAGAGGAGCCACAAAAAGAGAAAAAATAGCGGTAAATTGAAAATTTTTAGGAATTTAGTACCTGTAGCAATCGATTTAATAATTGTTCCCGAATCCGATGAACGGAAAGTGCAGGATTTTCTTCTCCCAATGCAAATTTAGCCGTATCTGTTTCTACATTATCATCCAAGACTATATTTTGAGAGAGTTGTTGTTCTAGTTTTTTTAATATTTCTATTCTTACCAATGTTTTAAGGGCTATTTGTTTTTTTGAAAAGCTCAAAAAATACGGTGTTCCTAATTTTTCCTGATACTTTTTAATAAAACCGCTGGTGTTAAATAATCTGTAATTGGAGGTTATAATAGCAGAAAGCGCATCATTCAAAAGTTCTGTAGAATTTTCTGTATTCTCTTGATATTTTTTACCTCGAGTATTTCCAGAAAAGGTAAAAGTTCCATTGGGCATTACTTCTAGCAAAAGCGATACAGTGGTATCGATTATGGTATTGGGATTTTTATGTAAGAGTTCCGCTACTCCCGCAAGAGTAACCTCTGGTGCAATATGGAGGGGGAGATTATTGATAATAATATATTTTCCTTGATTTTTTACTATGGATTGAATGTCTGCTACTTTTTGCGCAAAACCAGGGTCTTGCAGCATTGTGATTAAGATTTTTTTTAAATCATTTTTTGTGATAGAAAGCCCTGTGTCTAAACTATCCCTAGATTTTAATTCGAAGTGCAACAGAGTGAATTAAAATGAGGAGGAGTTTCAATTCGAATTGAACAGGGGAAATGAGTAGCAAAGACTTGAGCAGGGGTTTGGTAATTAAGACGCTTACGGGGCT
>Ga0194063_10002495_pt1 | contig 11456 bp, 7 predicted proteins | sample SepL3720m_MetaG_FD_155459 | JGI IMG/M metagenome (GOLD analysis project Ga0194063, IMG submission 155459) | Anoxic zone freshwater microbial communities from boreal shield lake in IISD Experimental Lakes Area, Ontario, Canada - Sep2016-L373-20m | ecosystem: Environmental > Aquatic > Freshwater >... | reverse complement strand
TCGCATTTCCACCGAAAACCTTATCCCACCATTGGCTGACCTGGTCGAAATACGTGCTAAAGAACTCAACTTGGGACAATCTTGGGTGGTTACTTAATCCTTCCCCTATTTATTGAGATGATACAGGAAAAAGAATAATATGTGTGGTATTGCAGCAATTCTACAACGTGACGGTCGCCCATGTCAATCGGCAGATATTGTATCAATGTGTGACGTCCAAAGTCATCGCGGTCCGGACGATACTGGGTTTTATATCGATGGAAAAGTTGGGCTTGGTCATCGAAGACTTTCTATTATCGATCTTTCTGAGGCGGGTCACCAACCAATCAGTAATGAGGATGGCTCTATCTGGTTAGTGTTTAATGGTGAAATCTATAACTATATTGAACTGATTTCAATTCTTCGCATGCGCGGTCACACATTTCATTCAACCACAGACAGTGAAGTCATCCTTCACCTATATGAAGATGAGGGGCTTCGATGTCTGCAATCGCTAAATGGTATGTTTGCTTTCATCTTATGGGATTCTCGCACACAAACTATGTTTGCAGCCCGTGATCGGGTTGGGATAAAACCTCTTTATTACTATCTTGACGATAATCTCTTCGTTTGTTCATCGGAGGTAAAAGGTATCCTAGCTCATCCTGAAATTTCAACTGCGGTAGACTACCAGGGACTTGCTGACTATCTATACGCAGGTAGGACATTAGCAAATAAGACTCTATTTGCCAATGTTAAGCAGTTGATGCCAGCGCATTTTATTTTTCTGAATGGTTCAGGGGTGCGCATCGAACGTTATTGGAATGTTGCATATCGGTATCAGGAAGGACGAACCAACAGTCAAATCGTCAGTGAGGTAAGAGATTTAATTGATGATGCTGTTCGAATCCACTGTCGAAGTGATGTTCCTGTCGGATGTCACCTCAGCGGGGGATTGGACTCAAGTTTGGTAAGCAGTCTTGTAGGTCGATATAGAAAAGGGATCGATACGTTCTCTGTTCGATTCGATGAATCAGCATACTATGACGAGATTGAGTACGCTTCGGCTGTTGCTCGTAATTTTGGCTATCGGCATACCATTATTACACCAAATGCGCGGGATTTGATGCCTTTACTAGGTCCACTCACCTGGCATCAGGATTTCCCTATCGCAGATTCTGGAGGATTTTCTTACTTTTGTGCCTCTAGATTGGCGGTTACGAGTGTGAAAGTAGTACTAACTGGACATGGAGGTGACGAGGTCTTTGGTGGCTATCCGATGCAGTTCCAAGCAGCCTTTAATACAACGGATATGTTTGATTTATCAAAGAGACCGCCAAGTGAAAATCTAACAAAGGTTCAGCGATTAAGGCGTGTTATGAAACGACAGGGATTATTTGGAGTCGCACAAAGATTATTGCATCGCACGAGCAATTCCGAATCGTTTGAAGCACTATGGACCAAATTACATTGTGATGAAGATGCTGCCTCTGCTCGCAATTCCCTTCTTCATTCAGGTCTTATTCGCAAATTTGGTGATTACTCATCCATACACGATTATATCCAGCCATTAATTGAAGCACCCACTGATAAAATTTTCGACAAATGTCTTTACCATGATCTCATATCATATCTTCCGCACCTCCTGATGAAAGAGGATCGTGCCAGTATGGCAGTGTCGTTGGAGTCACGTGTACCACTGCTTGATTACAGGATTATTGAGTATATGGCGACTGTATTACCAGATGACAAAATTGCTGGACGTGTTCCAAAGGCTTTACTTCGCGAGGTGGCGTCACCACTTTTACCTCCGAATATTGTCCAACGCAACGACAAGACAGGATTTCCAGTCCCACTGCAAGAATGGATTAGCAAACAGCTTACCCCGCAAATCCGTAAACTAATTACTTCTGAAACTTCTTTAGATCGCGGTATATTCAATCCAAATGCACTGCGTGATCCAAATTTGTCACCGAGAGAAATGTTAGCCATTTTGAATTTAGAGGTTTGGTTCCGTGTGTTCATTGACCGCGATTCGGATTGGCTTCCCACAGAATCAAGTACAGTCCGTGGTTCGTTCGCTGGTCTTCCGCCTCTTCCTGTGCATTGAAAGTATATAAAAACTTTAGATCATTGAATAGATAATCATTCCCTTTGGTTATTATGCACGTAAAAGATACATTAATTACAATTAGGTCTACAGTATTTTGGTTTAAAAACCAGAGTTATGGTCATAAAATAGTGATCCTTTAATGGTGAATTATTCAGTAAATCATCACTTTACATTTTTTATAGTGGAAGACTCCTTGTTTTGTTCACAAACTTACAAAAGGAAAAGTGTTAAAAAAATTCGTTAAAGACATAGCGATCTATGCGCCATCCCAATTTCTACCAGCGCTTACTGCCTTCATCACAACCCCAATCCTGACAAGGCTGTTTTCACCCGCAGAGTATGGCAATTGGGCATTGGCTTCCAGTATATATGCATTTTTAGTTGCCCTGACTGTATCTGGTTTTGGCAGTGCTACATTGCGTTTTTATCCAGCGTATAAAGCCAAATCGACCCTTGATACCTTTTTTGCAACTATTTGCGTTTCCATTGTTATACTCATCATTATTATCTTAGGTTTCAGTTTCTTATGCATTTTCCTATTTAATAAATTTCTTTCTCCTACATTGGTTCCCCTTTTGCCACTTATCATCCTTATTTTTATTGCTCAAAGCGTTTTTGGCATTTATATTTCGGCAATAAGAGCTCAACAACGCAGTGGTTCATACACTTTCTTTCAGTTGTTTACCTACTACGGTAGTCTTGGGATTGGTCTATTACTAGTTATAGTTTGGAAATTACGAGTCGAAGGCCTCTTATGGGGCACTTTTATAACCATAGTCCTCCCGTTGCCTTTCCTTATTTTCATAGCTACAAAAGATGTAGGTATTCACCTTAATCGTTTTCGTCTTACAGACGCCTTCCAAATAGGTCAATATGCTTGGCCATTAACTTTGGGAAATGTGGCTATGTGGGGCTTGCGCGTATCGGATCTTTTTATAATCTCCTCCTTCCGTTCAGAGCGAGATGTAGGATTATATTCGGTATCCTATAACATTTCCTCGAAGAGTATAGAACTCCTTGTATCGTTATTCTTACTCAGCGTGTCTCCAATGGTTTATTCCACTTGGGAAAATGAGGGTCAGTTAGCTACAGAAAAAATATTGACAATGGTAACTCGAGTTTATTTGATACTTTGTGTACCGGCGGCAGTCGGTTTATGTGTTCTCGCTGCTCCTTTTGTTGCCCTTCTGACAACCCCAGATTACTATGAAGGTTCTAACATTGTCTTTTTCGTTGTATTTTCTAGTTTTTTTTGGGGACTGTCGCAGATTGCTATGCACGGTATAGCGATAAAGAAAAAATCCCGTCGACTTGCAGCAAATCAGATTATTGCTGCCGGTACACATATTGGTTTGCAACTTCTTTTTGTGCCTCGTTATGGTTATATAGCAGCAGCAATTTCTACGTTGATTGGCTATACCCTCTTGATGGTCCTACAGACGATTGCTTCGAGCCCATATCTTACGTGGCGATTCCCATTCCATACCCTCCGTAATGTCATTGCTGCTTCAGGAGTGATGGGGCTAGCTACATGGTGGATTTATGGATTATCTGGTTCCAGAATCAACGGTTCCCCTATTTTTCTCTTTTTGAGTATAATTATCGCAATCCCGATCTATTTTATCTGTCTCTGGGGGATTGGTGAGGTAAAAATAGAGGAAAAAAACAAAATTAGACAACTATTTTCAAAAGTGCTAATTCGATTTTAAGAGATTTGAAGCCGTAATTTTGAGAAAATATAAAATGTTTGAGTCTATATCTTGCCGTTTTCACCGCTATCGGGAATTAGGTGTTTTGGGTACAATACAGCATAGCTGGATACGTATCAAGGATATACTTTTTGTCTGGGGTCAGTCGCTATGGTGGGGTTTTTGGTCCCGTCGAGAGATGAGTGATGCCGCATTATTAGCGCACACAGTAGGTAACTGGATGTCGGTAGATTCTCTCCTCGATCATTTGATTAAGCGTCCGGCTTCTTCCTACTTATTACCACACGAATCGCAAGAGGATACTATCTCTCTCTTAAACCATTATTATCCGCAACACGTTTCAACTCTAATTGATGCGGCAAACGCTGCTTGCCAGAATGAGATTTCTCTCCTTAGTCAAGTATTTCATTACCCACAAGGAATCGAATGGCATTGTGATCCTGTTACAAGGAAACGTTGGCCGCTTTTCCATAGAAGTCGCATGAGCGATGTTATTTGGTCTACACCTCCATCTGATTATATTTATATATGGGAACTCAATCGCCACCAGCATTTTATCAACCTCGGTATCGCCTATTGGCTGACAGGTGATGATAAGTACGTAAATGCCTTCTGTACCCAGTTCATTAGTTGGATCGAAGCCAATCCAGTTCAGCACGGTATTAACTGGTATTCTTGTTTAGAGATATCACTACGTCTTATTGCCTGGGTTGTGGCTTTTCAATTTTTCCGTACCTCATCGAAATTCCAAGAAAGGGTTGGGGCTATATTCCTAAAAAGCTTATGGCAACAAGTAGATTTCTTGAGCTCCCATTTGCAGAATACTGAGAGTGATACACCCAATAATCATTTTGTTGGTGAGCTCGTAGGAATGATTCTTGTCGGATCAGTTTTTCCCGAGTTTAATGAGGCCGCTTCGTGGCGTGAAACTGGTCTAAATCTACTCAACCAGCAAGTACTTGCCCAGACACATTCTGACGGAGTCAATAAGGAGCAATCGACAGCTTATCATCATTTAGTAGTTGAAGAACTTTTTTTGGTCGTAATACTTAGTCGTCATGGCATTCTGTCAGATGTTCCAATTCTGGAAGATACGTTAGAACGGATGTTAGATTATGTACTTTACTCATTGACTCCAAATGGAACTGTGCCGATGTGGGGAGATTCATCTTTTATACGAACCCTGGGATTAGGAAAAAACAAAGACTTTTGGGATTTTCGTCCTATTTTGTCTGCAGGTGCAGTCCTGTTTGATAGAGCTGACTGGAAATTTGCTGCTAGACGCTTCGATGAGGAGGCGTTTTGGCTTCTCGGATTTCATGGTTTGGACCTTTGGGAAAACCTTGATGTTCATCCACCTGTACAAACATCGAAAGATTTTCCAGATGCCGGCATGTACATCATGCGAGATTCATGGACTTCAGATACGGATATCGCTTTCTTTCGATGTGGTGTATATGGTCTTGGAGATAAAGGGCCTTGCAGTCATTCTCACAGCGATCTGCTTAGTTTTGTCCTTTGGATGGGAGGTCAACCTTTACTGGAAGACTCGGGTACATATTCCTATCACGGCTACGATAGGGATCTCTTCCGTCTTACAACCGCTCATAACACAGTATTAATAGATTGCCATGACCAGGCTCTCCCTAAACCCCATTTTGGCTGGCAGCAAATCCCTTCGGCAAAGTGCATTAGCTTGAGTGAAAATCGCGTTTCAGGCGAACTGACAAATTTTGATAAGGTGAGGTTTGTGCGAGAACTATCCCACGCAAGATCAGGTATTTGGGAGGTGGATGATAATTTTTTGGGGCATTTTGGAACTCATGAGCTTTCCTGGTTTTTTCACTTTTCGGCAGGGTTGGACTTACAATGGATTGATATATCTAATAGTATGATCGTAAAAAGAAATAATAAGCCTTTTGTTGTTGTTTTTTCACCAAAAGGAGTCAATGTAGAAATATTGAACAGTTGGATTTCCTATTCTTATGGAATAAAACAATCTAATATGGTTTTGCATGGTATATGGAAGGGTGAGATTCCTGAAAGTGGTATTAACTTCTGCTGGAAATTTTCGTGTTTAGATAAAGATATTGAGGTAATACAATGAACATAAGTGTTTTTGGACTTGGTTATGTAGGATGTGTAACTGCAGCTTGTCTTGCTTCTAAAGGACATCAAGTTTTAGGTGTAGATATAAATATCGATAAAGTAGAAGCCATAAATAATGGTCATAGTCCAATTATCGAGAAAGGACTTGAGGAATTAATCAGAGAGGGGAGGAGGTCTGAGAATCTTCGGGCGACTAATGACACTTTTGAAGCAAGTGTCTATGGAGATATTTTGATTATATGCGTTGGAACGCCATCAGATAGCAATGGTAATCTTAATTTTTTATTTTTAGACCGTGTATGCACAGATATCGCTCATACTCTTCGCAAAGAGTCAAGCTTTAAAGCGATCACAGTTCGTAGCACGCTTCTACCCGGCACTATCGACCAACGTGTCATCCCACTATTAGTTAATGAGTCAGGAAAACAAGTTGGAAAAGATTTTGGTGTTGCGAGTAATCCTGAATTTCTGCGCGAAGGAAGCGCTATCGATGATTTCAATAGCCCACCATTTACGATAATCGGAACAGTTGATGAAAAAGTAAGTTTTATGCTTGAGCAACTTTACAGCGATATCCCTGCGACCATATTCTATACGGATCCAGATACAGCATGTATGGTTAAATATGCATGTAATACCTATCATGGACTTAAAGTGGTTTTTGCAAATGAGATTGGAAAATTATGTAAGAAAGCCGGCATCGATGGAACACAGGTTATGAATATCTTTTGTCAAGATACTAATCTGAACATCTCACCTAAATACTTGAAACCTGGTTTTTCCTTTGGAGGTTCATGTTTGCCAAAAGACATCCGTGCTCTTCTTTACTTGGCTAGGCATAATGACTTACAATTGCCAATGTTAGAATCCATTTTACCAAGTAACCGTTTACATACCCAAGCCATTGCAGATATTATTCTTAATGATCCTAAGCGAGCTAATGTTGGCATTATTGGATTAACTTTCAAACCCGGAACCGATGATTTACGAGAGAGCCCAATAGTACAACTAGTGGAGACCCTAAATGGTAAGGGATTAAAAGTGAGGATTTATGACAATAATGTTTTACTCTCTAGACTCATTGGCGGTAACAAGGCATACATTGAACAAGTGCTTCCCCATATTTCAGCTATGATGAGTGATTCTTTAGAAGAGGTAGTACAATCCTCCGATGTAATTGTTGTTGGTCATGATATGCAAGATGGGGGTGAAAAATTAGTTAATTTACTAAAACCAAACCAACTACTTATCGATCTGGTAAAGATTCAGGCTGGAAAACCTCATTCATCTGCTTATGAAGGAGTCTGTTGGTAGGCCAGGAATCTAATATGTCAAATACATCCCTGTCCGATGAAAAAAAAATGAAAAAAGTGCTTATGATAGCCCGTACTTTTCCGCCATTTCGAAGTGTAGGACACTCAATTCGCGTGGTTAAGTTCATCAAGTATCTACCAACGTTAGGTTGGTTGCCTGTGGTCCTTACGGTTGATGATCAGAAAGAATATGAAACAATGCCTAAATTAGGCAGTGAATCGTTACTTTCAGATATCCAACCTCAAATTAATATTTATCGAGCTGCTGTAAATGAGCCTTCATTGAATTATTTAGAAAAGGAAAAGGGATTTAGTCAACAGAATTGGTTTACAAGTGGGATCGTAAAATTTCTAGGAGGAGGACGTCGTTGGCTATTTCGGAATATATTTCTTCCAGACCGTCATCTTGCTTGGTTACCTAGTGCTCTTAGTGTGGGACGAAAAATCGTAAACAATGAAGGGATAGATGTTATTTTTGCCACCTGCCCACCTCACTCCGTTTCCCTGATTGGTGCGCTATTAAAGCAATTAACGGGTAAGCCTCTAATCCTCGATTATCGTGATGATTGGATTGACACTCCATGGTTTCAGTCATTACCTACAATCAGACGTTGGATCGAACGAAAGATGGAAAGATGGGTAGTCAAGAAAGCCGACAAAGTAATCCTAGTCACAGAATGGAGTAAAAACGCTTTCCTAGAACGCTATCCCAGGGAGCCAAACAATAAATTCATTTTCATATCCAATGGTTGCGATCTTGAAGAGTTTACTGATGTGAATCCACCATCTACCAGAAAAAATAACTCTAAGTTTACAATATTACACGCAGGATCATTAAACGATTCAAAGAGTTGGCCTCGCACACCTGTATCTCTTTTTCAAGCCATCCACAATATTCTTCAAGAAAATCCAGATTTGGCAGAAAAGCTTTCTTTAGCATTTACGGGATTCCTGCCAGATAGGCTGAAGCAAACTGTAAAAGAATTGGACTTATCAGATGTCGTTAAAGAGTTAGGATTTCTACAACGCGATGTTTGGGTAAGGTGTATGAAACAATCTGACCTCTTACTTGTCATCAATTATGAGGGTTTTTCCACCTTGATCCCTGGTAAAATCTATGAGTATTGGGCTGTGGGGGGGCCACCAATTTTGTTACTTAGTTGTATCGGTGCTGCGTCTACCTTGGTCAAAGAATACAATCTCGGGCTTACGGTCGATCCATCAGATGTGGCAGGGATTGAACAAGCCATTCTGACAGTGTATCATCAAAGTATGTCAGATTTGCCTATGAGAATAAACACTAATGGCGTTGAGGCATACGGTCGTCAAGCATTGACGCGAAAACTTGCCCAAGTTTTATCCACTGTTACGTGATTTTAATTATTTTTTATTTGAGATTGGTATGCGTATTTTATATATTACTGATTACATACCTTATCCCCCGATTGCTGGGGATTTGATTCGTAATTATCATTTAATCCGGGGTATTAGCAGAGAGCACAAAGTATCCTTGGTCGGATTTGTATCATCACTATCTGAACAAAGCGGTGTGTCTCATATGAGTGAATTCTGCCATAGAGTTGAAGCTGTTATATTACCAAGACGCCGTAAGCTTGCACGAATACCCAGATTGATACGATATGTTCTCGCCGGCATACCATTCGATTTCGAATTCCTTTTCTCTGAGGAACTAGTACAAAAAATCAGGAGTCTTGCCGAAACTGAGGATTTTGACATTGTCCAAATTGCACATTCACGGATGGCACCATATAGGGAAGCTCTTCCTCCCGGAGGACACGCAAAAACTGTGTTATCATTTCACAACGTTGCCTCTACGCAATATGATAGCATATCTCACATCGCGTCGACACGCGCGAAAAGGATTCGAGCATGGTTGCATGGAAGGATGCTACGACGATGGGAGCCTTACTACGCAGAGCACTTTGATCGTTGCATCACTGTTTCTGAGGATGATCGACAGTCGTTGCTAGCTAGCAATCCGCGACTTAGTGTAGATGTTATTACAAACGGTGTAGATACAAAAAAATATCAAGTTTTACCTTTGGAGGAAACGCAACCTGTAATTCTCTTCACAGGCAACATGAGTTATGCACCCAATATTGACGGAGCCATATGGTTTTGCCGTGAGATCCTTCCTCATATCCGCCGTGTCCTTCCTGATATTCAAGTATGGATAGTAGGTATATCACCTACCTCAGAGGTACTTGCTCTCGAAGGAGACGGTGTGCGAGTAACAGGTCGTGTGGAAGATATTACACCTTACTTTAGGAGAAGTACCGTTTCTGTTGTGCCGTTACGGGCAGGAGGGGGGACACGTCATAAGATATTGGAAGCAATGGCATTTGGACGCCCCGTAATCTCTACTACTCTCGGATGTGAGGGATTGGATGTGAAAGATAGCCAGCACCTTCTGATAGCGGACGATCCTATACAATTCGCAGAGAAAACGGTACGTCTTCTGGTGGATAAGGAATTGCATCATTCCATTGCGTATCACGCCCGACAGTTAATAGAAGAAAGGTATGATTGGGATGCGATCACAAAGCAATTGATTACTGTTTATACTGACATGTTGTAGTAATTTGAATTGTGCAAGTCTTACTCATTTGGCAATGTTGAATAACTGGAGATATTAAAAATGCATATAGGTATTATTACTCGGGGAGAAACTACTTACGCTCTTAACATAGCAAACCAGATGATTAACGCAGGTAATAAAGTATCTCTTTACTTATGTCATTCAGAAGTAGAGGAAGAAATGGGTATTTCAGATAGACCAGCGGAGCGTCTTTATGATGCAGGGATTATCCCAAGAGAATGTAAGGTACGACTGATTAGCTATCCCCGTATGCGGGACATTCGTTCTATCTCCTTTTTCCGCAAATTGAGCAGAACTGTATTTGATGATCATGTGGATGTAGTGCATCTTCTCACCTGTTCTGGAGAGCCTTGGTTGGGTTTATTGGCTTGCTTATTGCGCAGAATGGTGCCAGTGACCTCAACAATGATTCAACCGACACGACATATCGGAGAAGGAATCCCTTACCCTTTGTTCTGGGCATCTTATAAGCTTTTAACTGTTGGATCCGATATGATTATTGTGAATGGGGTCGACCTGCCCGAGAAAGTGCACAAGCTTTATGGTTTCCCTTTCGATCGGGCGAGCTTTGTACCTCTTAGTGCCCGTACAACATCTATCAAGTGGACTACTAAGACAGAGTTAGAAGAACCAGAAACCATCCTTTTCTTTGGGCGCGCAGTACCATTTAAAGGACTTGAATATCTTGTGAAAGCGCAGCCTTTCATAACCAGTCAAATCCCTCAGGCACGCATCTTGATATCAGCTTATGGTGATGATCTTGCACGCTGCCGTCTCATGATTCAGGATGAAAGTTGTTTTGAAATTCATGATGGTGTTGTACCCAATGATGAAATGGCATTGCTATTCCAGCGAAGCTCTGTAGTGGCTTTGCCCTACATTTCCTCGACAAGCAGCGGGGTATTAATGACAGCTTACACTTTTGGAAAACCTGTCGTAGCATCCAATATCAGTGGTTTGTCAGAATATGTTGAAGAAGGAGTAACCGGTTTATTGGTTCCCCCCAAAGATGAGAAACAATTAGCCGATGCTATTATTCGATTGCTTAAAGATAACGAGTTACGTCGCCAAATGGGGAAGAATGCCAAGCAATGGATGGAGGATCAGCAAGAGAATGTTACAAAGAAAACAATTGAAGCTTATGAAAAAGCAATTAATATGCATCAATTGAGGAATAATGAGAGAGAACGTAATCAGTAGTAGGCAAAGAAAAAACGTCATTTGCCACCTCTCGCAAACCTCAGAAACAGCAATAGGACATCGGAGTATAAGTAGTTAACGTCTGTTTGATGATATTAAGGTATTTCCGGCGAATGTTGTAAATGTAATGACTTATGTCATTACATTTGCATATTTAGAAATTGAGAGATTGGGAGAACAATGTCCAGTTTTGCATTTCAGATTAATAGAGCCAAAGATATTGCCTCATTGGAAATCATCAAGGAAGATTGGAATGCCTTGCTTGAGGAAAACGAGACAAAGACGATTGAGTTAACCTTTGAATGGCAGATGACTTATTGGAAACACTTTAATGAAAATGCGGAGTTATTCGTTTTAGTTGTCAGGGATGCTGGGTCAGTGGTGGCGATCGCTCCGTTAAAATTGAGCTATAT
>Ga0194063_10002494_pt1 | contig 11462 bp, 9 predicted proteins | sample SepL3720m_MetaG_FD_155459 | JGI IMG/M metagenome (GOLD analysis project Ga0194063, IMG submission 155459) | Anoxic zone freshwater microbial communities from boreal shield lake in IISD Experimental Lakes Area, Ontario, Canada - Sep2016-L373-20m | ecosystem: Environmental > Aquatic > Freshwater >... | reverse complement strand
TGCAGGGATTGGCGCCGACCCCAGAGGGAACTGTTGCCGATCAGGCCGGCCACACTTCCGGCGGACTCGAGGCCGAAACGATAAGCGTTGGCGACCAGCCGCTGGGCCCTCTGCCATTCGGCCTCGCCGATCTCCTCGGCCATCAATTCCGTCCACACCTGGCTGATCGCCTGGCGCACCTCCGGTAACTCCTCCGGTTCGCAGACGGCTTCCAGCAGGGCCAGGCTGCCGCACTCCATCGCATGCAGATCGAGATCGATGCTCTCGACGATGCGCAGTTGTTCGCGCAGCCGTTCCACCAGCCGGCTGCGTCGACCCTCCGCCAGCACCGTGGTGGCCAGATCGGCTCCCATCACACCTTCGAGATCGTCAGCGGCGGGCTGCCACCAGGCCATCAGCAGCCGGGCCGCTTCCAGGCGCGGTAACACCAGGCGCTCTTCCCCCTGGCACAACTGCAGGTGGGCCGCTGGCGACGCCGCTGGCGACGGTGCCAGCTCCGCCAGGGGACCCGAGGTGATGCGGCGGGCCAGCTCCCCATCCTCGACAGCACCGCTGAGGGCCAGCACGCAGCGACCACCGCCATAGAGACGCTGATGGAAGGCGGCCATCGCCTCCGGGTCATGGGAGAGCAGAGCCTGGCGCTGGCCGAGGATCGGCTGACCATAGGGATGGCCCGGGCAGGCCCGGGACAGCAGCCGCTGCAGGGCCACCTCCTCAGGCTGGTCCTCACTCTGGGCCAGTTCTTCCAGCACCACCTGGCGCTCCATGGCGAAGGCCTCGGCTTCAAGCCGGGGGTGGAGCACCAGGTCGAGGAGCAGATCGAGGGCTTCCGGTGCCGCCTGCGGTGGGATCAGCACGTGGTAGTGCACGTCGTCAAAGCCAGTGGCGGCATTGCTGTTGCCGCCGAGGGCCTCGACGCGCCGGTCGAACTCACCGGCCGCCAGGCTCTGGCTGCCCTTGAACACCATGTGCTCGAGGAAGTGGGCCAGGCCGCTCTCGCCGGGGCGCTCCCAGGCACTGCCGGCCCGGCACCAGAAATCGAGACAGACCAGCGGCGAGTCGGCCAAGGGCAGGCTCACCAGTTCGGCACCGTTGGGGAGCTGGTGGCGATCGGGTTCACCCAGGCCAGGCAGCAAAGGCCCGCAACAAGCTTCAGGAAGACTCACAGATGCATGGCAGGATCGACATTCTGCTGGCTGCAGGGCCGCGATGACCCTTTCCACCCCCGCGAGTCCCTCCCGCTTCGGCGGCATCCACCCCTTGGTCGATGCCCTGGCCGAGCGCATCCGCCAGTGCCGGCGGCAGCTTCCCGAGCTGGCCACCCTCGAGATCGACGCCGATCTTGAGGCGATCAGCGGCAGCCTCGACGGCGAGGAGTTGTTCATTCTCAACGAGGTGCACCGCTGCCGCGGCCTGCGCAAGCTCCACCTCGAAACCGCCCGGCTCGGCAAGGGGCTGCAGATTCTGCACTGCGTGTTTTTCCCTGATCCCCGCTACGACCTGCCGATCTTCGGTGCCGACATCGTCGCCGGCCCGGCTGGGGTGTCAGCCGCCATCGCCGATCTCTCGCCGGTGACAGCTGAGCTGCCGCAGGGCATCCACGAGGCCCTCGACCAGCAGCGGCGCCCCTCGTTTTCCCAGCCGCGGGAGCTGCCGGCCTGGGGCTCGATCTTTTCGCCCCACGTGCTGTTCGTGCGGCCAGCTGGCCCCGAGGAGGAGCAGCTGTTCATCGAGGCGGTGGTGACGATGTTGCAGGTGCTGGCAGCGGCGGTCCAGGCAGGCGAGCCTCAGCCGATCGCCGATCCAGCTACGGTGCAACGCTGGCAGGGACAGCTGAGCTATTGCAGGCAGCAGAAACAGAACGACAAGTCCCGCCGGGTCCTGGAGAAGGCGTTCAACCCAGCCTGGGCGGAGCGCTACATCGAAGACCTGTTGTTCGACGACCCCCCCGCCCTCTGCTGATCGCCCTGGCGGTGCTGGCCGGCACAGCTGGCGTGTTGTGGGTGAGCCGGGATCGCTGGAAGCCCCAGGCCAAGCCCGGCAGCACGGCACGGGTGCAGCGACCGGTGGCCCAGGAGCCCGTGGCTGCTCTGGGCCGGCTCGAACCCGCCGGCGACATCCGGGTGCTGGCGGCTCCGATCATCGGCATCGGTGGCAGTCCGAGGGTGAAGCAGCTACTGGTTGAGGAGGGGCAACGGGTGACGGCCGGTGCCGTGCTGGCCCGCTTCGACAACGGCCCCGCCCAGCTGGCGGAGCACACCTTGCTGCGCGTCAGGATCAACAATCTGGAGCGCCGTCTCGCCGTGGACAGCCGCGAAATCGCTCGCTATCGCCGTCTGACCGCTGCCGGTGCCGTGGCGGTCGATGAACTCGATCGCCGCGAACAGCTTCATTTGCTGCTGCAGGGACAACTGCAGGAAGCCAGGGCCCAACTGCTGCGGGTCGATACCGATCTGGTCAACACCGAACTGATTGCCCCGATCAACGGCACCGTGCTGCGCATCCACAGCCGGGTGGGTGAGCGCCCCGGCGACAAGGGAATCCTGGAGCTGGGCGACAGCGACCGGATGGAGGCCCTGGTGGAGGTCTATGAGAGTGACATCAACCGGGTGCGCCTTGGCCAGCGGGTCACGTTCAGCAGCGAAAACGGCGGCTTCAGTGGCAGCCTCAGCGGCGATGTCAGCCGCATCAGCCCCCAGGTGCGCCAGCGGGATCTGCTCTCCACCGACCCCACCGGCGATGCCGATGCCCGGGTGGTCGAAGTGCGGGTGCGGCTTGAACCCAGCGACGCCCTGAAGGTGGAGGCGCTGACGGGCCTCAAGGTGATCGCCCGCTTCCAGCCATGAGCGGCCGGATCCGATGAGCGGCTTCTGGCAGCGGCGGCGCATTCCCCTGGCCTGGTTGTTGCTCACCAGGCAGCCGGCCCGACTGGCGGTGGCGTTGGCGGGCATTGCCTTCGCCGGCATCTTGATGTTCATGCAGCTCGGCTTCCGGGACGGCCTGTTTGACGCCAGCGTCACGGTCCACAAGCTGTTTGACGCTGATCTGGTGCTGATGAGCCCGCGCACGATGAGCTCGATCGGCATGGCCGGTTTCCCCAGGCGTCGCCTGGTTCAGGCGATGGCCGATGCCGATGTGGTCGGCACCACCCCGGTGCACTGGAATCTGCTGCTCTGGCGCAATCCCGAAACCCGCCGCACCCGCTCGATCCTCTCGATCGGTTTTGAGCCCGGCGATCCGCTGTTCACCGATCCCAGCCTGCGCGAGAAGGCCCATGTGCTCAACCAGCAGGGTCGGGTGCTGTTCGATGAACGCTCCCGCCCGGAGTTCGGCCCGATCGGCAGCTGGTTCCGCCAGGGCCGCACCGTGGAAACGGAAGTGGCCGGCAAGCGGGTGCGGGTGGCGGGGTTGGTCGCCCTGGGCCCGTCCTTCGGCGCCGACGGCAACATGCTCACCAGCAGCGAGACCCTGCTGAGGCTGATGCCGAACACGCCGCCCGGCAGCATCGAACTCGGTCTGATCCGGCTCCGGAATGGCTCCGACCCCCTGGTGGTGGCCGAGCGTCTACGGCAGAAGCTGCCCGACGATGTGTCCATCTACACGAAGAAAGGCTTTGAGGAGTTCGAGAAGAACTACTGGCGCAGCAGCACGGCCATCGGTTTCATCTTCACCCTGGGTGCGGCGATGGGCTTCATCGTCGGCTGTGTGATCGTCTACCAGATTCTCTATTCCGATGTCAGTGACCACCTGCCGGAGTACGCCACCTTGATGGCCATGGGCTACCCGCTGATCAATCTGCTCGGCGTGGTCGCTCGCGAGGGATTGCTGTTGGCGGTGCTGGGCTATGTGCCCGCCTGGTTTGCCGGCCAGGGCCTCTACGCTCTGGTGCGCAGTGGCACCAAACTGCCGGTCGAGATGAACACGGAGCGCTCCCTGCTGGTGTTCGTGTTGATCCTGGCCATGTGCATGGGATCGGCGGCCATGGCGATGCGCAAGCTGGCCGATGCCGATCCGGCCGAAATTTTCTGACCGCCATGCTTTCCAGCCTGCTTTCCACCACCCCCGGATCGGTTGCCGGCGAGCCCTGCGTGCAGCTGCAAGGGCTCAACCACTGGTATGGCAACGGCTCCAACCGGCGCCAGGTGATTCAGGGGGTGGATCTCAGCATCAACCCCGGTGAAGTGGTGCTGCTGACCGGCCCCTCCGGCTGCGGCAAAACCACCTTGCTGACCCTGGTGGGAGCGCTGCGCCAGGTGATGGATGGTTCGGTGCGAGTGTTCGGCCTTGAACTCAATGGCTCCACCCGAGGCGAACGTCAGCAATTGCGTCGCTCGATCGGCATGATTTTTCAGGGCCACAATCTGCTGCGTTGCCTGAGTGCCGAGCAGAACGTGCAGATGGGAGCCGATCTGCTGCCGGATCTCGGTTACCGAGCCCGCCGTGATCTGGCTCGCCAGTGGTTGCGGGCGGTGGGGCTGGAAGATCATCTCGGCAAACTGCCCCACGATCTCTCCGGCGGCCAGAAACAGCGCGTGGCAATTGCCAGGGCCTTGGCGGCCCAGCCCCGGCTGCTGCTGGCTGATGAACCCACCGCCGCCCTCGATAGCCGCACCGGTCGGGAGGTGGTGGATCTGCTGAAGGGGTTGGCCCGCAACCAGGATTGCGCTGTGCTGATGGTGACCCATGATCCCCGCATCCTCGATATTGCTGATCGGGTGGTGCGCATGGAGGATGGCCAGTTGATGGATAGTGGCCATGGCGAGCGGCTCTGGGGAGCTGATCGGCTTCCCGACACGGGGAGGGAGGCTGCCGAGGGTTAAGGTGAGACATCGATCTTCCACGGAACGCCTCACCGCATGTCCAAGCGCAGGAATCTCAAGAAGGAAAAGCAAGAGCGCAACCGCGCCTACGCCCGCAAGTTCAAGAAGCGCAAGCTCCGCAACGATGGCCGTGGTGAAGGGGCTGGCAACGGCGTCACCGGCACTGCCAACAACGGCGGCGCCGCCGACTGAGCAGTCCTGACAGGCCTGAAATTCCGGCCAAGGACAGCAGGGGGATCCAGTGGATCCCCTTTTTTTGTCGCCCAATCGCATCGGCAGCGTCCATGTTTCTCAGCGTCGTCATCCCCACCTACAACCGGCTGCCGATCCTGCGCCAATGTCTGCAGGCCCTGGAGGAGCAGCGCCTTGAGGCCCCGATCAAGCGCTACGAGGTGGTGCTGGTGGACGACGGCTCCACCGATGACACGGTGCACTGGCTCGATTCCCATGCCACCGCCTTCCCCCATGTGCGATTGATCCGCCAGGACCATGGCGGGCCGGCGGAGGGACGCAACCGCGGCGTCGAGCACGCCCATGGGGATGTGATCGTCTTCATCGACAGCGATCTCGTCGTCACCTCCAGCTTCCTGCTCAGCCATGCCCGGGCCCTCGATCGCCATTGGCAGGAGCGCGGCAATCGGCTGTGCTTCACCTACGGCGCGGTGATCAACACCGCCGATTTCAACAATCCCACCGGCGAACCCCACAAGCCCACCGACCATTCCTGGGCTTATTTCGCCACTGGCAATGTGGCGATCGATCGCCAGGTGCTGGAGCGATCCGGCCTGTTTGACACCAGGTTCCGGCTCTACGGCTGGGAAGATCTGGAGCTGGGAGAACGGCTGCGGCAATTGGGTGTGAAGTTGGTGCGCTGCCCCGAAGCGGTGGGCTACCACTGGCATCCTGCCCTCAGCCTTGAGCAGATCCCCGATCTGATCCGCGTCGAGCGGGAGCGGGCTAAGATGGGGTTGGTGTTCTATCGAAAGCACCCGACCCGCCGGGTGCGTTTCATCATTCAATACACCTGGTTGCACCGGCTGCTGTGGGAGCTGCTCACCCTCGGCGGGTTGATCAACGAACGCAGCCTGCGGCCGCTGCTGGCCTGGTTGATCCGCCGGGGGCAGCCAGCGCTGGCGATGGAACTGCTGCGCTTGCCCCTCAACCGTCTGGGGGTGCGAGCCCTTTACGCCGAGGCCCGCCTGGCCGCTGTGGAGCGGGCCCAGCCCTCGGTTTGATAGATTGGTTCGTCCCCAACACACCGCACACCTGCGAGTTTCGGGTGACCCGGATCGGTTGACGCCGATTCATCACTGCCTCTGAGCCCATCGGCCAGAGCGCAGCCCAACGGGTCCCTGGCAGGTGGAGGCAAACCCGAAACCCACACCACCATGGCTGTTGTCACTCTCGCCGAGATGATGGAAGCTGGCGCCCACTTTGGGCACCAGACCCGGCGCTGGAATCCCAAGATGTCGCGCTACATCTATTGCGCACGCAATGGGGTTCACATCATTGATCTCGTGCAGACCGCCGTCTGCATGAACAATGCCTACAAGTGGACGCGCAGTGCTGCCCGCAGCGGCAAGCGTTTCCTGTTTGTCGGCACCAAGAAACAGGCTTCCGAAGTGATTGCCCTGGAGGCAACCCGCTGCGGCGCCTCCTATGTGAATCAACGCTGGCTTGGTGGCATGCTCACCAACTGGACAACGATGCGTGCCCGCATCGATCGCCTCAAGGATCTTGAGCGCATGGAATCGTCCGGTGCCATCGCCATGCGGCCGAAAAAGGAAGCTGCCGTGCTGCGCCGTGAACTGGACCGGCTGCAGAAGTACCTGGGCGGTCTGAAAAACATGCGCCGCCTGCCTGATGTCGTGATCCTGGTCGATCAGCGGCGCGAAACCAACGCCGTGCTGGAAGCCCGCAAACTCGATATTCCCCTGGTGTCGATGCTTGACACCAACTGCGATCCCGACCTCTGCGACGTGCCGATTCCCTGCAATGACGACGCCGTTCGTTCGGTGCAGCTGGTGCTCGGCCGCCTCGCCGATGCCATTAACGAAGGGCGTCATGGCGCCCAGGATCGCAGCGGCGACGACGAGGGCTGAGTTCGGCATCGGCCGGGCGGTGTCGGCAGCGTTGCGGCGCCCCACCGTCCGGCCCCAGCCTGGGGGGCAAGAGTCCCTCGCTCGGCCAGTCACAACGGGGTGACCATCGTGTCTTGATGGCACGCCGCCTCAATCGTCCCGATTGAAATCCCCACACCGGATACCCAATTTCTCCCCATCTCTCGACCCATGGCTGAGATCACCGCCAAGCTCGTCAAAGAACTGCGCGACAAAACCGGCGCCGGCATGATGGATTGCAAGAAGGCCCTGGCCGAGTCCGATGGCGACATGATCAAGGCTTCCGAATGGCTACGGCAAAAGGGCATTGCCACCGCCGAGAAAAAAGCCGGTCGCACTGCAGCGGAAGGCTCCGTCGGCAGCTACATCCACACCGGTGCCCGGGTGGGCGTGCTGGTGGAAGTGAACTGTGAAACTGACTTCGTCGCCCGGGGTGACCTGTTCCAGGAACTGGTTCGCAATGTGGCCATGCAGATTGCCGCCTGCCCCAATGTCGAATACGTCAGCACCGAGGAGATCCCTGCGGAGGTGTCCGATCGCGAGAAGGCGATCGAGATGGGTCGTGACGACCTCTCCGGCAAACCCGAGGCGATGAAGGTCAAGATCGTCGAAGGGCGCATTGGCAAGCGGCTCAAGGAGCTGGCCTTGCTGGAGCAGGCCTTCATCCGCGACAACACCATCACCGTTGGTGAGATGGTCAAGCAGGCCGCTGGTAAAACCGGCGAAAACATTCAGGTGCGTCGCTTCACCCGCTACACCCTGGGTGAGGGTATCGAGGTGCAGAAGTCCGATTTCGCCGCCGAAGTGGCGGCGATGACCCAGTCAGCCTGATCCTCGGCCCCGAGCACAGCCCGGTGAAACCTGCCGCAGATCGAGGTGTCCCCCCCGATGCGATCGAGGCCATGGCCGCCGCTCTGGAGGCCTCCAATCCCGCCCTATACCGCCATCTGGCCCTGTACCTGCAGGTGCTCAGACAGGTGTTACCGGCGCGGGTGGAGCAGGCCTGCTTCCATCTGGCCACCCAGGTGCATCCTCAGCGCTATGCCGCTTTGCCAGCCCTGGAGCGCCAGGCACTGCATGGGCGGATCCTGGCGTTGGTGCAGCGCTGCTCCAGCTTGCTCACCGTCGAGCAGCTGACGGCCCTTGCCGACCAGATCGATCGCGAAGCGCAGCATCGCCAGCGGCGCCAGCAACGCGAATTGCTGGAGCAGTTGAGCTCCGGTGCTGGGGACGACGACACCGACGACGAGGCTGTTCCTGATCGAGACCCAGCCGATCACCTGCCGGATTCAGGCCTGAATGCCGACACCGCAACCCTGCCGGCCGGGTCGATTCGCCTGGACTTTGGCTTGCCCCTCAGCGGTAGCTGGCGGGCCCTGTCCTCTTCCGGTCAGCGCCTGACGGGCCTGAAGCGGCCGAACGAGACAGATCTCCAGAGCCTCCCCGATCCAGAGCTGCCTGGGCCTGACAGTCCTGAATCCGGCGCCTCCGGCCAAGGCGATGGCGACGGACCCGAAACGAGTGAAATCGATCCCAGCGGCGTTGAAAGCCGTGACACTGAAAGCCGTGACACCGAATCGAGTGGCACCGGAAGTAGCGGCACCGGAAGCAGCGGCTTGGCAGATCCCCAAGTTGAGTTGGACGCTGTCGAGGACAACGATGAATTCGATGGCGACCTGATCGGCCCTGGTCCTCTGGGTCCGGAGCGGTCCGCCCTCGACAGCGAAGCCGAGGAACCGGAGGCCGAGAGTCTGCAACAGCGCCTGGCCCAGGGACCGGATGCCGCGGAGATCCTCAAGATCGTGCGTGAAGCCATGGATGACTCCAGGGATCGCGGCCGCCAGGACTCCCCCTTCAGCGATCACCTTGCCAGCTCCCCCTGGCGAGAGGCCAGGCTGCCGCGCGATCCGGTCACCCTGCTTCGCTGGCTGGATGGCGTCGACAAGGCCCTGTTGCGGCGCCTGCGCAATCTGTCCCACGCCCTCAACGTCGAACTGCTGAGGGTCGGCATCAGCCGCGGCCTGCTGCCGGTCAGCCTGCTCGATGCCGTGCTGGAGGGTCAGGTGGACACGATGGCCTCACCGTCCAATGTGTTGCATCTGCAGATGCCCTTCGGCTTGAGGCCCGGCACAGCCGAGGTCCATGCCCTGGCGATCCTGCTGAGGCCGGTGGATCTGGAGATGGATGAACCGCGGCTGCGCACCTGTCGCCGCCGCCTGCAGCAACAGCGCCAGGAGTTGCGCAGAATGGCCCATCAATTCCGTCGCCTGCAACGGCGGCTCCAGGCGCACGAGGCGGAACGACTGTGGCTGCAGGACATTCGCAACAGCCGCCCGCCCCAGGCCTGAATCAGGCCCCGGTCGAGCCTCAGCCAGAGGGCTCCTCGTCGCCGCAGCAGGCTGCTGCGGTCAGCTCGGCCACGGCCCCTCCAGTCGACTTCGAGCGCTGGTACGGGGCCCTGCAACAGGCCTGTCAGCTCGAGGCCGATCGCGGTTTCATCGATGTCAAGGGACGGCAGTTCACCTACAGCACCTTCGTGGTGCAGAGCCTCAGTCAACCCAGCTGCGCCCTTCAGAACGCCCAGCAGCAGGCCCTGGCTCCCCTGCTGAGTGGCTTTCGAGCCTACGGCGAGCAGGGAGAGGGCCGGCGCCGCCAGCTGGTGGCCCAGCTGCGGCAGAAGCTGCATGAGCTGCGCCGCAGCCAGCTGCCGGAGCTGCCGGTGGCACCGCCGCGCCTGAGGGTGGGGCCTGCCCCTGGCCCCAGCCTCGGCGGCGGGCGGCAGCTGGAGCCGGATCATGCCCTGGTGGAGATCCCTGGCATCGGCCCCAAGCTCGCCTCCCTGCTGGCGGGGCTGGGGCTGCTAGTGGTCAGGGATCTGTTGCACCACTACCCCCGCGACTATCTCGATTACGCCCACCTGGTGCGCATCGCCGGCCTGGAGAGCGGCCGCAGCGCCACGATCGTGGCGACCGTGCGCAGCAGTCACGCCTTCGCCAGTCCCCGCAACCCCAACCTGGCGATCCTGGAGCTGCAGCTCCAGGACGTCACCGGTCGCCTGCGGGTGTCGCGCTTTTTTGCCGGTAAGCGCTTCTCCAGCCCCGGCTGGCTCAAGGCCCAACAGCGCTTGTACCCGCCGGGGGCCACGGTCGCCGTCAGTGGTCTGGTGCGGGAGTCCCCCTATGGCCCCAGTTTCAACGATCCGCTGATCGAGGTGCTCGATTCCCCCGGCGCCGAAGTGCGCTCCGAGCAGATCGGCCGGCTGGTGCCCGTCTATGCGCTGACCGAAGGGCTCAGCGCCGATCGGCTGCGGCGGGCCATCGCCAATTTGTTGCCCCTGGTCAGCCATTGGCCGGATCCGTTGCCTGTGGCGTTGCGGCAGGAACTGGCCTTCTCCTGCCGCTTCACCGCCCTCCAGCAGATTCATCAACCGCGGGACCGCGACCAACTGCAGGCCAGTCGCCAGCGGCTGGTCTTCGATGAATTCCTGCTACTGCAGCTGGCCCTGGGCCAGCGGCGGGAGCGCCTGCGCCGCCGCCAGGCGCCACCACTGCAGCTGCTGCCGGGGCAGGTGGATCTGGTGGCCCGCTTCCTGGAGTTGCTGCCGTTCCGACTCACCGGAGCCCAGCAGCGGGTGCTGGCGGAGATCCGCGTTGACATGGCCAGGCCCCAGCCGATGGCGCGCCTGGTGCAGGGAGATGTAGGCAGCGGCAAAACCGTGGTGGCACTCGCCTCGCTGCTCGCCGCGATCGAAGCCGGCTGCCAGGGCGCCCTGATGGCGCCCACCGAAGTGCTGGCCGAACAGCACTACCGCAAATTGGTGGAGTGGCTCAATCCGTTGCAGGTCACGGTCGAGCTGCTGACGGGTTCAACCCCGACCCGCCGCCGCCGCCAGATGCTGCAGGATCTCGCCAATGGCCAGCTGCAGCTGTTGGTGGGTACCCATGCGCTGCTGGAGGATCCGGTCCAGTTCGACCGGCTCGGCCTGGTGGTGGTCGATGAGCAGCATCGCTTCGGGGTGCGCCAGCGCAACCGCCTGCTGGCCAAGGGGCTCCAGCCCCATCTGCTGACGATGACCGCCACACCGATTCCCCGCACCCTGGCCCTGGCGGTGCACGGTGATCTCGACGTCAGCCAGATCGACGAACTGCCGCCCGGGCGCACGCCGATCCGCACCAGCTTGCTGCGCGGCGGCGATCGGGATCAGGCCTGGGCGCTGATTCGGGAGCAGGTGGCCCTGGGGCAGCGCGCCTATGTGGTGCTGCCGCTGGTGGAGGAATCGGAGAAGCTGGATCTGCGCTCGGCGGTGGAGGTGCATCAGCATCTGGCCGAGGCGGTGTTCCCCGACCTGCAGGTGGGTCTGCTGCACGGGCGGCTCAACAGCGAGGACAAGCAGCGCGCCATTGCCGCCTTTGCCGATGGCGCCTGCCAGGTGCTCGTCTCCACCACCGTGGTGGAGGTGGGCGTGGACGTGCCGGCGGCCAGCGTCATGGTGATCGACCATGCCGACCGCTTCGGTCTGGCC
>Ga0194063_10002492_pt1 | contig 11463 bp, 7 predicted proteins | sample SepL3720m_MetaG_FD_155459 | JGI IMG/M metagenome (GOLD analysis project Ga0194063, IMG submission 155459) | Anoxic zone freshwater microbial communities from boreal shield lake in IISD Experimental Lakes Area, Ontario, Canada - Sep2016-L373-20m | ecosystem: Environmental > Aquatic > Freshwater >... | reverse complement strand
ATTTTAATTCTGCCATAATAATTGCCATTGCTGACGTATTGCAGCAGGTGCGGCACCTTGGGAAACGAGCGCCACTGGCTGTCTTTGGACAAGTGCTCTTCTCGTTTCTTGAGCGCGTGACTTTGCGTGTCCAATGTTTGATTCATGCCCGAACGTTACGGGATACAAAGACGGGATACAAATAGAAAAAGTCAGTTGCAGAACCTGTTGTAAGTCGTTGGTAATCAGTGTAGCCGATGTGGCGGAATTGGCAGACGCGCTAGACTCAAAATCTAGTACTCGTGAGAGTGTGTGGGTTCGACCCCCTCCATCGGCACCACGAAAAACACCGGGCGTTCAATGCATTTTTTCAAAGCGCTCGCTGCATTCAGCTATCTCCCCACACCCATCCTGCTGTAGTTTATACCCAAGACCTGTAGTCGTCTTGCCCGGCACTCGGACGAACGAACCGAGCCATGCGGCCAGCGGCTACTAAACACGCTATAATGAACTTGACACCGCAGAACGCTCAGGCAAGGCCCAAGGCTGGACTAACGACGTTCACTCGCGTGGTGGTCCTTATCGCGGTTTACTTCCTCGGCGGGCTGCTCGGCAAGCAGGCGTCTGTCTTATCGGGCACCATTGCACTAGTCTGGCCGCCTGCGGGAATCGCTTTGGCGGCTTTGCTGTTGTTCGGCTATCGGTTTTGGCCGGGGGTCGCTTTGGGCGCAGTACTGTTCTCTTTCATGAACGGCGTGCCGCTGGGCTTTTTCACCCTGGGCACGGCACTGGGAAACACGATGGGGGCCATCGTCTGCACGTATCTCCTCAGAAATATCATGGCTTTCGATAATGCCATGGAGCGAACGCGGGATGTGGCTGGCTACATCGGACTGGCCTGCTTCCTGGGCACCACCGTCAACGCAGCTTTCAATGTGGTGGGTCTCATTTATGCCGGAACGGTCTCGTGGTCCGAGCTGTTTCCACAAATTCTGGAATGGTGGGTGCCCAATGCCCTGGCCGGATTGGTGGTCGCGCCTTTTATCGTCACCTGGGCAACACCGGCCAGCCTTCGGTGGAATACCCGGTTGATTGTGGAGGCGGTGGCCTGTGGTCTGGGGTTGGCAGCCGGCACCTGGATTTCCTTCCATTCGTGGTTCGTCTATGGGGTTCAGAATTATTTTCTGGCTTACCTGCCGTTTCCGTTTTTGGTCTGGGGAGCCTTGCGATTCGGTCAACGAGGAGCAACCGCAGGCACCCTTTTGGTCTCGGCGATGGCGATCTATTCGCTGGTTGGCGGACGCGGGCCGTTCCTGGCCGCCACCGAGCGGGTGAGCCTCATGCTGATTGGAAGTTACATCGGCATTTTGGCGATCACGAACCTGCTCTTGGCGGCAGCCGCAGCCGAACGCCGGCTGGCCGAAGCTGCAATGGCGGAAAGCGAGCGGCGCCTGCGCGCGGTGGTGGAAGACCAGACCGATATGATTTGCCGGTTCAACCCGGACGGAGTGCTCACGTTTGTCAACCGAGCCTACTGTCTTTGCCACGCTAAACCCAAAGAAGAGCTGCTCGGCATGAATTTCCTGCAGTCCCTTGCCCAGGAAGACCTGGAAATTCCATTAAGCTGGTTCAACGCCCTGCCCCGGGAACAGCCGGTGGTCTCGTTCGATCACCGGGTGGTCGGACTCGGCGATCTGATCGCGTGGCACCAATACACCGTCCGGCGCCTGTTCCGGGAAGACGGAGGCCCCCTTGAGTTCCAGGCCGTCATTCGGGACATCACCCATCGCAAACAAACCGAGGAGGTTCTGCAGGCGAGCGAGCAGAAGTATCGGTCTCTCGTGGCCAATATCCCGGACATCGTTTGGACGGCCAATGCCAAACGAGAACTGACTTACGTCAGCGGTAATGTAGGGAAAATTCTTGGTTACACACCCGAAGAATTGCTGCAAAGCGGCGGCGCGATGTGGCTGGACCGCATCCATCCCAACGACATCCCCAAGGTCGAGCTTGCTTACAGCATGCTGTTTGCCAAGGAAATCGGATTTGATGTGGAATACCGATTCCGCCGCAAAGACGGTCAGTGGATCTGGCTCCACAACCGGGCGCCGGCCACGCAGGTGCGCGAGGGGCTGCTCTACGCCGATGGGTTGATCTCGGAAACCACCCGACGCAAGCGAGCGGAAGAAGCCCTCCAACAGGCCAAAGACGCCGCCGAGGCCGCCAACCGCGCCAAGAGCGCCTTTCTCGCCAACATGAGCCACGAGCTGCGCACACCCCTCAACGCCATCATCGGCTTTTCCGAAATCCTCTCCGACAAGATATTTGGCGACTTGAATGACCGCCAGTCCAAGTATGCCAACAACATCCTCAGCAGCGGCCGTCACTTGTTGCAGCTCATCAACGACATTCTGGACCTCTCCAAGATTGAAGCGGGACGGCTGGAATTGTCACGCGCAGCCTTCGACGTCGCCGACGCATTGCACGACGTGGAGGCCATCGTGAAAACGCTTGCCCACAAGAAAAGAATCACCCTTGCCTTTGAGACACCCCGCGATCTGCCGCTCCTGTTTGCCGATGAGGCGAAGTTCAAGCAAGTCATGTACAACCTGCTCAGCAACGCGATTAAGTTCACTCCTAAGGGCGGCAGGGTTTCCGTGACGGCGACGCGGCTCAACAAACCCAACGGGCACCCCGCCACCGGGCCAATCAGCCCTCTCTCGGGCGAGTGCCTGTCCGTGACGGTGACTGACTCGGGCATCGGTATTCACCCCGAAGACCAGGAACGCATTTTCGTCGAGTTCGAACAACTGGACTCCTCTTACGGTCGCCAACAACAAGGCACGGGGCTGGGTTTGACGTTAACCAAAAGGCTCATCGAAATGCATGGCGGCCGAATTCAGGTCGTAAGCGAGGGCGTCGAAGGCCGAGGCAGCCGCTTTACGTTCTGGCTTCCGCTGCGAAAAGTCGAGGCCAAGCCCTTGCTGCCTGACCCCGTAACTGTCGTCGATGAGATCCTTCGCCCGCTGGTTTTGGTCGTAACAAACGATGCCTCAAGCTGGCGGCTGGTGGGCGGCTATCTGACGAGTGTTGGCTATGCCATCGCTCTGGTTCCTGACATTGGCGCCTTGGACGAAGCACTCCGTAGCAAACGACCCTACGCCATCGCGATTGATCAACGGACCACAGACCAGTCCAGCACGCAGGAGTTAGCCGAGCTGCGCCGCCGTATTCCAGCCAGCCTGCCTATAGTGGTTTTCCTGACCGCCCCCGATGGAGCGCCCAGGTTCAGTCTGTTGACCCCCAGACGCGCCTCGGAAACTCCGCCGAGACCCCGGCTCATCGATGCAGTCCGCCACTCCAACCGCCCGTCTGGCAAAGAGGTCAAAACGGTGTTGATTATCGATGACGAGCCTGCCTTGCTGGCATTCCTGGCCCAAACCCTCCTCTACAAAGGCTTCCAGGCTCTTAAGGCTTCCAATGGCCGGCGGGGCATCGAGCTCGCCGTCGGCCATGCTCCTGATGCGATCATTCTGGATCTTGCTATGACCGAGTGCAACGGAATCCAGGTTGTTGAGCATCTTCGCGCCCACTTCGAAACCAGACACATCCCGATTCTGATCCACACGGGCACCGTGCTGACCGATGTGGAACGACAGCGGTTGGCCATCCACGTGCAATCCATTACTTCCAAAACGGAGCTGGAGACCCTGCTCGCAAACCTTGACCGCCTCGATACTCTGCCGTCTCAAACCGTTGAATCAGGAGACAACACATGAGCGACACCATATTAGTCATCGAGGATAATCTCTTGAACCTTGAGTTGGTCACAGACCTTCTCGAGGCAGGCGGCTTCATCGTTTGCAGCACGCGCACGGCGGAGGAAGGTCTCCAGTTGGCGTGGTCGGTTTCCTTCGACTTGGTTCTGATGGACCTCAGTCTGCCGGGCATGGATGGATTGGCCGCCACCCAGGTTCTCAAGACCAGCCCGGCCACCCGGCACTTGCCCGTCGTGGCCCTTACCGCCCATGCCATGCGGGGAGATGAAGACCTCGCGCTAGGGGCGGGATGCGACGGGTACCTCACCAAACCCATTGACACGAGAACATTCGCCGCAAAGGTCGCCCTCGTCATCGCCGCCGCAAAAGCGCACTGGCCAAAACCACCAGGCGCTTAAACGATTATGCAAACTGAAATCCTGAAGAAGACGTCGGCCACTCACTCAAGCCGGGGTCGCGGATTGGTGCTGATTGTGGACGACGAAGAGCAAAACCGGCTGTTGCTGCGGGACCCGCTCGAAGTGCATGGTTACGAAATCGTCGAAGCCGAAAACGGAGAGCAGGCGTTGGAGATGGTTGCGCAACGCCCGCCGGACGTCATCCTGCTCGACGTCATGATGCCCAGGATGGACGGCTTCGAGGTCTGCCGGCAGCTCAAAAAAGAGGGCCGCACGCCGCCCATCCCGGTGCTCATGGTCACTGCGCTGTCCGAACGCAAAGAGCGGCTGATGGGCATTGCCGCCGGCGCAAGCGACTTCCTCACCAAACCCGTCGATATGCATGAAGTGGCTCTTCGGGTCGGCAACGCCGTTTCCGCCAAACACCTCTTCGACCAACTCAAAGCCGAACGCGAGAAGTCCGACCAACTGTTGCTCAATATCCTTCCTCAACGCATCGTCGAACGATTGAAAAAAGGGGAGGTAAACATCGCCGAACATCACCCCGACGTAACCGTGCTGTTGGCAGATCTGGTCGGCTTCACAACTCTGTCGGCCCACGTCGCGCCAGAGCAGGTGGTCTATCTCCTGAATGAGATTTTTTGCAGTTTCGACGGGCTGGCGGAAAGACATGGCGTGGAAAAAATCAAAACCATCGGCGACGCGTACATGGCCGCAAACGGCATTTCGTCCCCGCGACCCGACCATGTCGAGGCGGTGGCCGAACTCGCGCTCAACATGAAGGCGGAGATCGAGCAGTTCAACCAGCAGTACAACACCTCCATTCACATCCGCATCGGGATCAGCACCGGCCCGATTATCGCGGGTGTCATCGGACGAAAGAAATTCGCCTTCGATCTTTGGGGCGATACGGTCAACCGCGCCTGCCGGTTGGAATCACTCGGCCACGCCGGAACCATTCATGTCTCAGAGGCCACCTACGACCGTTTAAAGACCAAATACCTCTTCGACAACAAGCGCAGCTTCGATATCAACGGTCGCGGCATGGAGATGGTTTACACGCTCTCCGGCCGCCTCTGAATCTCCCCGGATGCAACACTCCTCATGAATGCCACCCGCTGCTGGTTTCTGCTCTTGTGCCTCACCGCCCAGCTTGGCTGCGCCACCGGCCACACCTCGGAAAGCCAGGCTCAACCCTTCCTGGAATCCGAACTCATCTTCCCGTTGGAACACTGGCACAACCACGGCTCGTGCATCGTGGAATGTCCGAACGGCAGCCTGTTGGTCTGCTGGTATCACGGCTCCGGCGAGCGAACGGCGGACGATGTGCTCGTGCTCGGCGCGCGCCAGAAGAGAGGCGCCCGTCTGTGGAGCGCGCCGTTCTTGATGGCCGACACCCCCGGATATCCGGACACGAACCCGGCCATGTTCACCGACCCGCAAAAACGGCTGTGGCTCTTCTGGCCGGTCATCCTGGACAACCGCTGGGAAACTGCCCTGATGAAATACCGCATCTCGTCAAGTTACGAAAAAAGCGGCCCCCCGCTGTGGAGTGCCAACGAGGTGTTGCACATCACGCCAGGCACGAATTTCCAAAAGGCGGTCGAAGCCGGCCTGGACGCCCTGGGCAGCGGTCCGCCCCCGGAAATGAAACCCGCTGAGTTCGAGAAATGGCTGAAAGAGAAACGGGCGATGGTGGCGGATAAACTCTCCTGCCGGCTGGGCTGGATGACCCGGGCGCATCCTTACGTGCTCGATGGCAAACGTTTGATCCTCCCGCTCTATTCAGACGGCCTCGAGTGCTGCCTGATGGCGATCACAGATGATTGGGGACAGTCCTGGTTCACGAGCGCGCCTCTGGTCGGAATGATCAACTCGCAACCGAGTCTGGTGCGAAAGCAGGATGGCACCCTCGTGGCCTTTATGCGCGATGACGGGTCCGCGCTTCACCGGGTGCAGGTAAGCGAATCGACAGATCGGGGCGCAACCTGGAGCCGGGTCGTAAGCTCGGATCGACCGGACCCCGGCGCGGGAGTCGAAGCGATCGTCCTGCGAAGCGGGTCGTGGCTCCTCATCAACAACGATCTGGACCAAGAGCGCCACAGCCTGGCGGTCTCCCTCTCCGACGACCAAGGAATCACTTGGAAATGGAAGCGGCACCTGGAGCGCGACACCGATGCCGACATCAAAGCCGGCGCTGGTTCGTATCATTATCCTTCCATCATCCAGTCGAGAGATGGCACCCTCCACGCCACCTACAGCTTTCGTCAGAAGAAAAGCGAGACCAAGCCGCACGACTCCGGCAAGCCAGCCAGCGAATCCATCAAACACGCCCATTTCAACGAGGCCTGGATCCGACAATCATCCGTTGCTTTAAACGAGAAGTAACTTATTGGTAACTCAGGACGACGTTGCCGCCCGAGAGCGAGATCCCGGTAACACTAACTTTGCTCGTCCAGAGGACGCGGTAAAACCTGACGCCGCTGGTTTGCGGAACAGTGAGCCGTTTGATCGTGGTATCCACCAGCATGTTCACCTCGGGGGTATAAATGCCGTCGGCAGTGGCTGAGGAGTACACCTGCGGCACGGACGGGACAAACGCCAGGTAATTCATCCACATCCCATTCCTGACGCCGTTGACATGAGGGGCAGCGAGGGTCAACCGGACGGTATTGACACCGGAAAGATTGACGGTTGCCAGTTTCCCGGAGTTATCAAGCAGCGGCGCATAGCAGAAGTTGCCAAGGGTCAACGCGTTGACGCAGTTGAACATCCCCAGGTTGTTCGTCGTCGGCCCTGCGCCGATCTGGTCCAGGCTCAACGGTTGCGTCAAGCCGCAGCCATGTCGGAGATAGACGTTATAAACGCTCGATATCGAGAAGGTTCTCGTGTAGTTGAGCCATTCCTGGCCTTCCGTGCGCTCCACCCCGCACTCCACCAGCGTTCCGTCCGGCTGCGCGGCCAGGTATTTCTGACGTTGATTGTCGTAAACATAGACAAAAGCGGCAGCGCCCAAGGCCGCAGCATCCTGCATGTACCCATTCTGTGTGCCGACCGGGTCGGTGGTGCGGAAATCGTTTTCCTGAACGTGCGGGCCGGTGTCCCAATCGAAGAAATCGAAGGGGGGAATGAGGCCCGCCACGGGGTTGGCATTGACACCCGACTGACCCGCGTAGGTGTTCGGGTTTCCAACATTCACCGCCACGGTATTAGTGGTCCAACCTGAAACGGTTGGATTATCGTAATACTGGCCGCCGCTAAAATCATATTCTTCGCACTCGATGTTTTTTGCGGCCGAAGAGGCAAGGTAAGCGTCGGTGAAGGTGTCAAAGGTCCAGGCGTTGGTGGTCTTGCGGCCGTAGGAGTCCAGCAACTCGATCCGTGCGTTATACACGCAATTTGAAGCCAGGCCGGAGAAAGACACGTTGGCATTGGTGGACGGGGTCGGCCCGGTGATAATCAGGCTCGACGAGACATCGACGCCGTTTAAGACCAAATGAATCGCGCTCGTGATGATGGGGTTCGTGGTGGTCAGAGTCGTGGCGGTGAACGAGATGCCGCCGGCGGGGGAATAAAAGTTGGCGTACGATGCCGGGGTCCGGTTGACCACCTGGGGAGCCCCGGTCATGCCATGCGGCACCGCAGGCGGGGCGACTGAAGTCGGCGGGTATGTGGAAGCCACAAAATTGTCGAAGGTTACGTCGCAACTGGTATCACTGACGCTGGAGCTAGTGCCCCGATAGCCCAACCCAAACACTCCCGAGTAACCGCTGGTGGGGAAGTAGCCGCCGGCGTAGGAGTCATCACAAGTGAGGGTCAGCAGCGGGTGGGTGAGATCCTCGATAGCATACCAACTCCCCTGCCAAACATTGTTCGTGCCCGCGAAGACCATCCGGTAACTGTGGCCGGGATTGATCGTGAATTCACCCTGGGCAGCCGGTAACAGGAAACCGCCGCCTTGGAGAACCCCGTAAATCTGCGCGGTGCCGCGCGTGCCCCCCACAGCATCGCCATGCTGGTTATAATGCGTCGCAAAAATGATCCCCTCCAATTGATCTGGCACCGTAACATTACTGGCGCGGGCGATCAAGCCAATCACCGCCTCGTTCGTCTGGTCGTAGGTATTGGTATTCCACGCGACCATGTCTGCCGCAACGTAAAAGGTGCTATAGGTAGCATTTGTGCGGACGGCCGCCGCTCGAGCGGTATTTTGAGCGCCCGCCGTCCCGGAGGTCGAAGGGGTGAACCCTTGCAGACGATAAGCCTTGCCGCCAAATACATCCGGCACAAAAGTGAAGGTGGCCGGATAGTCTGCCGTCGTGCTCTTTTGCCACGCGGCATCCGACCCGTTGTCGAAGTTGTCGGTTTGCGCCCGCGCTGGGACCGCAATGGCCACTAGTGCTATAATCAGCGCCGCAGTCGAGGCGAACGCCGTGGAGGGGGTGTTTCGGACCAATGTGATGTGGTGGAGATTTATAGCCGAGCTCATAATGTTCTTATTGCAGTTACTGCGTTGTAAGGGATACGTAACCCTATTTGCCCGTTACGTCAAGGGGTAACTTCTCCCTTCCTATGGAAAAATGCCTGTCAAAGTCTCGTTTCGTCTCGCTCAAATATGTCCGGAACGGTTGACCTCCAAAACGTCAAAAAGGCCGATTCTTGCGAATCGGCCTCGAATGAAATCCTCGAGAGGAGATTAAAATCTCAAACCCTGCGAGCACGGGCTCGCGCGGCATACAATCCCAGCCCAACCAGTGCCAGCGCAACGGCGGAGGGTTCCGGAATCTGGGCGATCGCCACAATTTGACCCACCCAGTTCTCGGTCCGGCCGTTCCCGCCAGTTGTCTGAAACTGGACCGGCAACGTCATCGTAGAATAGGTACCGGTAATACCGGCAGAAAGGACCATTGAAACTAATGATGGCGATACGTTATTTCCGTTATTGCCGATCATAGATGAGATGTCGCCAAGCGGTATCGTCCCCCCTGCCGCCGAGCCAATGGACTCAATGGCTCCAGCCGTGAAATATAGATTCGCAGACGAAGCCAAACCGTTCTGAGCCGTACCGGTCGGCAAGTCCAAAACCAAGCCCTGATAGGAGCCGTTTACGAGGCACGCGCCGTAACCGCTGACAAGACCCGCGGCATGAACTCCATAATTGTTAATCCCATAAGGGGTGGGAGGGGAAAATCCGCCAGGACCGTAAGGGACGGGAGTTAACGGGAATGGATGAACGTTCGGCAGAAAGAACGGTGTCGAGTTAAGACCAGCCGTGATGGCGCTGCCACCGCCGAACGTGAGCTGGGTGCCGGTCGGATCGAGGTTTCCGATAATCGTGCCGGACAATGTATCAAACAATGATGAAGCACCGTTTTGACCAGAGTAGGAAAGGCCAAAAACACCGCCCGACATGGTCAGGTGGCTTTGAGTCGGGTCAACTATGTAGGTAAAAGTAGCAGCCTGACTGGAAGAGGGCAGGCACATCGTCGCCGCGACCGCGATGCTGCCTGCGATAAGGTTCAAAGAGGAAAATGGGTTTTTCATAGGTGCGTTGATATGGTCTAGGTTTGTGGTTTTTCTACGGTTTGATAACACTATTATTACGATTCCCAATCATTTTCGGCTTCACCCTAGCAACTATTGGAATCGCGGCAACAGATTTTTGCATTTTCTTGCATTATTTTTTGATCGGAAAGTTGGCGCCCAGCACCCGCGGCGAGGCTGCCAGGCTGCTTGTGCCCGCCAGGGCCGCAACTCCGAGGCCAATCTCGGCACTGACGGCGAGGAATTGGCGTCGGTTGATGACGGAATCTATCAACATTTCGCTTCAGAACTGTTTCACGGAGACACAGGCTAAATTAATTCGCTCTGCGCAATAGGTAGTTCATTCTGCAAGTGCCTGTCAAGGGTGACAAAAGGCGTGTTGACTTGATGTACTCTTGAATTTGGACAATGCATACAACAATAGTCAAACTCTCCCGCATCCCTGCCCTTACACCGATCGATTACCTGGCCGGGTTTCACCCCGGCTGAGCCTGAAATCTGGTGTGTCTCCGCATCGAAAGCGCCTCGGTCCGAATGAGCTTCGTCGGAACCGGGAATAGTGAGGACCGTTCCGCGGCCTTTTGGACTGACTCGGGCGATGATGCGTTTTGAGTCTAGTCTGGTTCAGGGCTAATGCTCGGCGAAAGCTCGCGCCAAGTCACGCCTGGAGAGCGGACATTCTTGCCCGCTTCCCATGGCGGCGCGCGAACTTTTTCGGGCTGGACAAAGGGGGCTAAACTTTTCACTTTCGGGTCGTGCATTTAGTGGTTTAGAAAGCAACAAACAACTGCCAGACCCAAAGAACAACAATTATGCGAAACAACGATCATTGGCTGAAGCTTCTTTCGATTTTGGGCGTCGCCGCGCTCGTCGGCTGCGCCGGGCCTTCCCACAAATCCGGCGTGCCAGTTGGCACACGGCCTTTCGGACAGATCGCCGACGGCACGGTGGTGGATTGTTACACGTTGTGCAATCGGAACGGTGCCGAGGCTCGGATTGTTACTTACGGCGGTTTGGTCATCTCACTGAAAGTTCCGGATCGCAACGGTCAAATGGGGGACGTGGTGCTCGGCTATGACAAGCTCGAGGGCTATCTCAAGGACACGCCTTACTTTGGCGCGCTCATCGGGCGTTACGGCAACCGGATTGCCAAAGGCAAATTCACGCTCGACGGCCAGCAATACACGCTGGTTACCAACAACTTTCCGAACGCATTGCACGGTGGTCTCAAGGGATTCGACAAGGTTGTCTGGAAGGCTAAAATTCTTGTTTCGCGGGCCGGCCCGGCACTGGAGCTCCAATACACGAGCAAGGATGGCGAGGAAGGCTATCCGGGCAATCTTTCGGTCACCGCAGTCTATACGCTTACTGATGACAACGCGTTGCGACTGGATTACACCGCCACGACCGACAAGGCCACGGTCCTAAACCTGACGCAGCACTCCTATTTCAATCTTGCTGGCAAGGGCGACATCCTGAATCACCAAGTCATGATTCCGGCGGACAAGTTCACGCCCGTGGACAGCACCTTGATTCCCATCGGCGATTTGCGGCCCGTGGAGGGCACGCCGTTCGATTTCCGCAAGCCGACGGTCATTGGCGCGCGCATCAACCAGCAGGACGAGCAGCTCAAATTCGGCGGCGGCTACGACCACAACTGGGTCATCAACAAAGAGATGGGTTACCTTGGGGTAATGGCTCGGGTCTATGAGCCGGCCACCGGCCGGGTGCTCGAGGTCTTGTCCACCGAGCCGGGTCTGCAA
>Ga0194063_10002491_pt1 | contig 11465 bp, 5 predicted proteins | sample SepL3720m_MetaG_FD_155459 | JGI IMG/M metagenome (GOLD analysis project Ga0194063, IMG submission 155459) | Anoxic zone freshwater microbial communities from boreal shield lake in IISD Experimental Lakes Area, Ontario, Canada - Sep2016-L373-20m | ecosystem: Environmental > Aquatic > Freshwater >... | reverse complement strand
CTGACGGGTGTGCACCATGGCTCGGAGGTGCGGGTGGATTTGCTTGGGGTGATTGCGGAATTGCGGGCGGATGAGCGGGATGAGTTGAGAAGGCGGGTTGGGCGCGAGGGGTAGGGCGGGCACCGACACTGACTTGGCGCGAAGCGGATGCTGAATTTGGCTCCCGCCGCGGGGTTCTTGCCGGCGAGAATTCGGCGCGGGAACCCTGCGGGAGGTCTGGCGGTGGGCGCGACGCGGGTGCGGACGAAGCAGACGCGGCTGTGGTCGAAAGTTATACGGGTGCGGACAGGTCTCCGTGCTGAAGATTGATCGCATCTTTTCCACACACGCAGCCAAGCCGCGGCCGCGTCGGTGGCGTCGCCGGCGTCGGCGCGCGGGATTGCCTGGTTTTGGGCGTGCGTATCCCGCGGGTTCGAATCCGTCTCTGTCGGGCGTCGGGTTGGCTGTGGTTGTCTGGGTTCAGACCTCCTTGTGGGTTCAGTGGCTGGCCCTTGGCGGAGCAAGGGGCACGCCTCGCAGGGCCAACGCGTCCTGTTCGGCTTGAAGCAGGCGCTGCATCCCGTAGCCGAGCGTTTGCCAGCCCGGGTCGCCGTTTTGCTTGAAGTGCCCGCCGAGTCGGGCGATGGCGTACGTCGCCTCCCGGACGGTGGGTATGGTCGGCAGCCGCGACTTCGGGTGCTGCTTGTCGTGCAAGGCCCGCAGGATCCGGACTTGTTGCGGGGTCAGTACGACAGTGGCTGGAGCGTCCGGCTCGGTCCGAGCGAGCGTGCGAAGGTCCAGCAGTTTCCATGCAACCGGCAGCAGCAGTGCCAGTAGCTTGCACAGGCCCTCAAACGATTCGAGCTGATGCTTGGGGAACGCGCAGCCGGTCTTCAAAGCCTTGAAGAACTCTTCGATGACCCAGCGAGCGCGGTAGATATCGACCACGCGGGCGATCTGCTCGGCCGTATCCACTGGCAGCGTCGTAACCAAGCGCCACACCACCGGCTCGCAGCCGTCGGGCACTTCGACTTCCTGCACCAGCACATAGTTCAAGCGCAGCGTGGCTGGCGTCGTCGCCGGCGCATCCTCGGGTCGCCGAATCTCGATCGTACCGGCGCTCATCTCCAGCTTGGCCATCCGCGACTGGCGCGGCGGATGGGTCTTGCGCTGCTTGCTTGCAGCCTCCGGACTGCGCGGGCTCAGGTACACTTCGCGGCACATCTGGGCGACCATGCCGGCCATCCGGGTGTGCAACTTGCCGCCATCCTCAAGTCTGCGATCGGTGCTGGCGCGGCTCACGAACGACTCTTCGGCATCCACCAGTGCCGCAAAAAACTTGTAGTCGTCGGCTTCGCGGTCGGCGACATGAACGTGCTGCACGCCCGTAAGCAGCTTGCCCGTCAACAGCGCCTGCTCAGACCAACGCGCAGACTCGTTGTCCGGGTCGCTCGGGTCGCGCCGATTGACGCGAGACGCCCTGGCTTTGTCCTGCACCATCGGCCTGCTGACGTGCACATACGCATGGTTTGCGAGCACGCCCAGGGGGCGTCGAGACCCCTCCTCCACGGCCAGGGAGACATGGCTCAGGAAGCCCTTGCCGCCGCGAGCCATGTCGCCCAGGCCTGACCGGCAAGACTCGTTACCGTACTCGAACGTCGTCGTGTCGTGCAGCACCAACACAACAGCCGCCAACTCACGACACCGCGCCGCTGTCTGATCGGCGTGCGGCACCGCAATTCGCTCGCTCGTCACCTCGTCATTGGCGATGAAGCGATACAGGCCCTCGGCGCTGGCCGCACCACCGGCCATGCGCGGAATCGACGACTCGGGATGGCGCAACGCCGAATCCGCAAAACGAATCGCTCGGTTGGTCAAGCGGGCGTCGCCGAACTTCGCGGCGCGGAACTCGTCAGCAAAGCTGAAAGTGAGGCAGGGTGGCCAGAATTCACAGTCGGTGTCAGTGATGGTCTTCATGGCGACGTTAGATCGCAAACGCGGTCTATTGTCAATTGGCCGCCGTCAAAGATGAATACGAACATGTGGGGGATCTTCAGTCTCCGTGCCTGTCCGCCATGGCAAAACGGTATCTCACGGTTCAATTCAGGGTTCTGTGCGGTCGGAAGGCCCTTCCTGCAGTCCGATCGGCCCTTCTGCGCAGTCGATCAGCCGATCTTTTCGTCCGATCAGCCTTTCCGCGCAGTCGATCAGTCGATCTTTTCTTCCGATCAGCCCTTCTGCACGGCCGATCAGCCTTTCTGCGCAGTCGATCAGCCGATCTTTTCGTCCGATCAGCCTCTCTGCGCGGCCGATCGGCCTTTCTGCGCAGTCGATCAGCGTTTCCACGCAGTCGATCAGCCGATCTTTTCTTCCGATCAGCCCTTCCACGCGGCCGATCACCCCTTCCGCACGTCAATTCGCCGCTCACGCATTCCCATTGGCCGTTCCCGGCGCCGCCGCAGCCTTCTTGCGCCGCCGCGGCCGGGCCACCACGCCCAGGGCTTCGAGCACGCCCGGCTGATCGGCCAGCCGCACCTGCGCAATGCCCCACCACGTGCCCAGCCACTCGGCAAAGGCCTCGCGCGCGGCGATGTTGCTGCGCTGGCTGGTCGTCTCCGAGCCGCGCACGGTCGTCAGCGACGTCCGCGCCGCCTCCCACGCCGCCAACAGCTGCTTACCTTGGGCGATCTCGGCCGCACCGATGTTGAAGGTGGCCAGCGCGACCTGCACCGCCGGGTCGGCCAAGAACGCCAGAAACTGCTGCGTCGACACTTGCAGCCCGCCACTGATGGTCAGCTCGCCCAGCGTCGGCAAGCCCGCCAGGGCCGGGTCGTTGCCGCCGCGCTTGACCGCAATCACCTCGGCGTGGCTGGCGCGGAGCCACTGCACTAGGGCCTGCGACTGGCTGTCGGCCGCTTCTTTGTTGGTCTTGCGCGACACGCCGGCGCCACTGCGCTGACCCAGGGTTTGCTCAAAGGCGGTAAACAGCGCCATGCCTACTTTGTGGTGATCCTTGCCGGTCTCGGGCTTGCCTGCGTCGCCTTTGCCCGCGGCCGGCTTGGGTACGTAGTTGCGCTCGATTAGGGTGGCCCAAGCTGCCTTGGCTTCTGGGGTTTGTGCCGAGGCTGGGCCGGGGCCAAGCAGGGACAGCCAGGTCTTGCCGGCGGCAAACAGGCGAGAGACAGTGAGCTGAGACGGGTTCATGTGGTCCTTCCTTGGTTTGAGTAGCGGTTTGCCTTGTGGGTGAGCCCGCGGCGATATGCCGCTTGGGTTCTTTAGCTGGATGGGCTTGAGATGTCAAGAAAGTTGCGGTTTTGGGCAGCCGAGTTTGTCTTGGGCCGACCGTGCGCCGCATCTGGCTTCGCGGGCTGGCGGATCACTTGCTTGGCGCCCGAGCAACCAGCGCTACCAGCGGCGAGACGGATTCGCGTCGACTTCGAGCACCGCGGCCTGCAGCCACACTTGGCCAGTCGGGGCAGTGCCCGACCGTGGCACCAGCTCAATCACATTGGGCCCGTAGTTCGGCGCCGCGCTGCTCCAGATGGCGGTGCGGTGGCTGCCATTGGCCATGGTCGCCGTCGTCATGCTCGCCGCGTCGGGGCTGACCGAGGTGGTCGCATTGATGCGCAGGTCCCACGACCAGACATCGTCGTGGTCGAAGATGAGCAGTGTGCGGTTCGGGTCGCTGAGCATGTAGGGCTGGTCGTAGCCGGTTACACCGCCGCTGGCGGGCACGGTGCCGGTGCCACGAATGACCGTGCCCTGCGCGTACGCCAACTCGAGCGGGTGCCACGGCGCGAAGCCGCCCTGCAGCGTCTCGACGCGCACGTTGGTGGCGCCAAACGGCATGGCCGGCGAGGTGCCCACAAAGTCGAGCGTCTGGCACGCACCCGCTTGGTCGTGGTTGGCCTCGGCCAAGACGTGCCCGCCCAGCACGGCCCGCACTTGCGCCGCCGGACCACACACCTGCGCCCGCAGCCGCACGCGGGTGGCGGTATCGAGGCGCGCGTCGGCCCAGCGCACGTCGGTCGACACGCTGCTTGGCGGCGTCAGCGTCCAGTTGCCGCTTTGACCCTCTTGGAAGGTGGTGGTCGTGCCAAGCAGTGCGTCGCTGTGCCACTGCAAGTGCACGTCTTCGATGGCGGTGCCGGCCAAGGTACCCGTAAAGGCCAAGCCGAGGGTGCGCGATGACGAGCCGACGTCGCTGCGCAGCACATCGGTCGGCACATCGAACAGCGACTCGGCCGAACGGTCGGCGGTGCGCGGTACACACGCGCCGGGGGCGTCGTCGGGGCAGGCAAGGGCTGTGCCGCCAAGGGTTAGGGCGGAATTTCGGTCAAAGCCGTCGCCGGTAGCTGTGTAGCGGACCGCGAGGACGGCCTTTGAGATGCGCCAGTCGGCGGGTGGGGTTTGGGTGTTGAATTGGCTGCAACCTGTGCAGCCGCCGTTGCCGCCGGAGTTGCCGCCGGAGTTGCCGCCACCGCCTGAACCGCCCCCTGAGGCGTCCGTGTATTGGATGTTCGGGAGTTGGAAGGCGTACGGGCCATCGAAGATGGTGTGAAAGCGGACGTACGCGCCAGCGCCAGCCGTGGCGACTGCAAGCCGCCCACCGACGAGGTTTGGACTCAGGACAACTGGATGCACGATTTCGCCGTGCGCGGCCGATATTCCGCGCGCCTGGCCAACCTGGCCGAGATCGATACAAACCCCTGCGGCGGAACCCGGCACAGCGGCGCTCGCGTCGACCGTGTGTTGGCTTGAGCGGCACTGGATGGTTCGGTCGGCAGCGGCCTGCTCGAACACGTTCGCGCAAGCAAGCTTCAGTTGATTTGCTGTCTTGTCTGTGGTCGTCATGGTCGACGACCACGCCACTCGCCCGGGCGGATTAACCGCATGGGGCCGGTCGGTGAGCAAGAACACGCTTCCCGACGCGCTTGGAGTCGCTTGCGGGCTCTGACCGCCATACTCGCTGGTTAGGAGGCCGCCGGGGGCGACCGCGCACATACCGGCCGAACAAGACGTGTTCCCGCACCAGAGGCGGCCAGAAGTGTCGTTCCATTGTAAGACGCCGGGGCGCACCCCAGCGCTGGCATTTCGTGTGACGATCACGCTGTCCGTTCTGCCGGGGTCCAGCGCAATGTCGGTGATGTTTTCGATGGAAGAAAGTTGCCGCCAGCGGTAGTGAACGCAGATCGGTGAATTCGGTGGAGACGACTGCGGCGAGTCGTCGCATTCGACTGCATACGCGCCTTGTTGGCATTCGCCGCCGTTGTAGTACATGCCGGTCATGCCGGGCAACACGGCAGCATAGAATCGGAATTTCCCTGTTTGTTCGTCTAGCACCGTGGCCAGGCCGCCGATCGTCGGCCACGAAGGCCCATCGAGGCGTGTCCAGGTGGGCTCGACGTTGGCTGAGTCGTTGTCATTATCTACAGCTGGAAGAGTTGCAAAGTAGATACCGGGCCTCTTGGTGCGCAGGTACAGGCTGTCGTCGACGGGACCGCTTGGTGGTTCTGGTTGACCCACCGTGGCGAAGACGTAATTGGGCGCAGCGAAAGCCACGCCGCGAACGAGAGGCCCAGGGCGGTACGGACCAGGCACCGGGGGCAGGTTGGGCGTGCTCGGGGGCGGCAGCGCTTCAAGCGGCGTGAACCGGCTCATCAGGACGCGAACTGCCGGCGGCAGGACCGACCCAGGCGCGTAAGTTGCGTCGTCGACCAAGGTAGGTATGGCCGGATACTCTTGTTGCGATGGCCCCATGTTTAGACCTGGGCGAACCCAAAATATTCCGGCCCCGCGAATTGCCACAATGACCGAATCAGTGGTTGAGCCTTGATTGGCCGGAGGCACGTTCGGTCCGGGTACGATCCGATGCAAGGCCAGCGTGAGTGGTCTGTTGCCGCTGCTCGCAAGCAGATGCTCGTACGCCTCGTATCCGGTGCGCCAGCCGTCCGGGCCAGCGATGCTGACATCGTGTTGGGTAAATGCGGCGCCCGGGCCCGGGGCCCAAATCGTCGCAACGGCCGTGGTCAGCGCGGCTACGCCCAAGGGCTGACTCGGATCTACCGATTGCGATGCCTCAGCTTTGAACAATACGGCTTGCAGTCGCCGGGAGGAATCGGTAAGCGGAACACGTGGGGCACTCTGTCGGCCAGTCATCCATGCCACGTCAGGCTGGCTGGCCGACCGGATCGCCGACATCGCCGAGTTAGGGGGCGCAACAGGACCAGTTCCTGGGTAGCTGACGGCAACTTTCGGCACGAACTTGCCGTCTGCGCTCTTGCCACTGCTGATGCTGGAGGCCGTGCCGAGCTGCAACGTGGCATCCTTGCCCATTACGAGGCGAAACTGGCCCTTCAAGAGTTCAATCACATCGTAGGTGACGGCCTCGTTTGCCCCAGTTTGCCGGGCAATCGTGTAGGTGGCCGAAGCCGAAGGGACGGTCGCAGGAGTGGTAGGCAGGGTCTGAAGACCAGCGGGCGGCCATGCGGCTGTGCCACCCTCGCCGTAAACCGGTCGCAGCATGTGCATGTTTCTGGCCACCATGCAGCAGTCGGGAGGCGGTGTCGTGCCACCTCCGCTGGTGAGCGGGGCGGCGACATACGCGGCTGAATCTTGCCCGGAGAAAGGGCCCACGTGGACGTCGGCGCAGGGCGTGCACAGGTAGCTTACGGGCACCGCCGCCGACTCGGCGCCCGCAACGGAATTGTCGAGTACCGGGAAGTGATGGGCGCAATACGGGGGCGGGGCCAAGCTATCCGTTGTCCACGATGGGCCGTTTGGCGTGCAGGGTGGCGGTGCCGGAACGTCCGGGCAAAGCTTGGCGAAGGCACAATCTTTGAGGCAACTTGCACCGTACATGGCGAGGGTGCCTGGGCTGCACATTGTTCCAGCCGCCCAGTACTCGGCGTCTGATGGTGGACTCGACGATACCGGGGTGTACTTCAACTTGAGCACGTGGGCACCGGGTAGTGTCTTCGCCGCAATCGCAACGCTATCGCCGTTTGTTGGCCCCTCCGGATCCCAGCAGGCAGGCCCAGGCGCAATTTGATAGGCATCTTCATAATAGGGCCAGTCGCCTACGCTCGCTGCGCCCACCAAGTACGGATTGTCGGGATCGACATGCAAGTCGTGGATGTCCCTTTCGCCAAGGCCTGGCGTTGTTGGATCACCGGCGCTAGCAAAGCCTTGCGGCAGCAGGTGGTTGAACACCAGCTTCCAGTGTGCGCCGCCGTCTAAAGAGCGATAGAGGCCGCTTAGAATCTTGCAGCCACTGGTGTACGGGCCGTCGAATCGCCCTTGGAGCGCGATTGGGTCGGCCAGGGCGTAGACGATGCGCGGGTCCGACGGGGCCACCTGCACTTGCGTCCAAGCATTTAGACAGCCCGAATCGCGCGTGCCCGGGCTAGTGCAGGCATCGTAGCTGTATTGGCCACCGTGCGGCAGCGGCCCGCCTAGGCCCGCGGCCGCATCCCCCTCAATGGCAGCGGCCGTGACACCCGGCACAGGCGCGAGTTCGGGATATGCACTGTCGCATTGCTGGGGGCCACCCGCAGCCGCCGAGTACGCGCAGGGCAAGGCGTGGAAGGCAAACGGCGTCGATTCGTTCGGGCTAATTGCGCGAAACACCGCACTGCGCCGCACGGTGGCCGACTGGCCCGGCGCCGGCGGCACTCGGTACGAAACACTCACGAAGGCCACCATCCGTCCGTCGTGTGGCCGCGGCCCGCTCGCCCCTGGCAGGTAGATGTGGTGGCGGCGGCGGGCGAGCTCGGCGTCCGCGGCCGCATCTTGGCCGGGCACGAATAGCCAATTGGCCGAGATGGCGCCGACGTGGTCGATCCAGCCGCGGTGCGCGGGGTCGTTGAGGTCGACCTTGCTGCCGTCGTCCATTGCGACAAACAAGTTGGGCGCAGTGTTCCACTGGCGAGCGTAGTCTTCGGGGGTGGGTGTCGCGGATGACTGCGAAAGGAGCAGCCCAACGGGTGTCGAGGCGTAGACCCAGCCGTTGCGGGGGTCGATGTGGACGAAGTCGATGCGGGGGTAGCGGCAGTCGGTGTTTGATGTGCACGTGCAGCCGGGGGGTTGGCTAGTGTACTGATCACCGGCAGTAGCGATGCACCGGTACTCGGCGTCGACGGATAGGCCAGCTTGGAAGACGGTGCCGTGGGACGCGTGTTTTGTAGTCACGCATTCCGTGTCGTACGCGAAGTAGTCGCCGCCTGCGGTGGTCAGGCCGGGCGGCGGCAAGTCCGTGGGCAAGGCCTGGCAAAGTTCTTGCCCGTTCAAGAGCTTGCCAATGCCCACGCGAAAGCGGCTTAGATTCGTGTACGACCAAGGATGGGACGTGGTTTGCAGGCAGTGATCGCTGGTCGCGCGGCCGCGGTCGAAGCCGATGCTTGTGCTGGCAGCAACAGCCCTGATTCTGCACGGCTGTGTGTCAAGCTGCGGACAGCCGCTTGCCTCGATAAGGCGTGCCGAGCCCCAAAGGTCGGCGTCCGAATCTGTGTACGACAGGGTACCGAGGTGCGCGCGGCCGCCAGAGCTTGAGGGGAACCCGTCAGCGCTCTGGGCGTCGCCGGTCGCTAGGACGACGCGGTCCGGAAACACCGGATCGATGGCGCCCGCCTGAAAAGCGACGGTCATCGCCCCCGCGCAATCGGGCTGCAGCGGCCACCAGTGCAGGCCAGAATCCTCGGAGTAGAACGCGCCGCCGTGCGACATACGCAGCATCCTCCAGGGGGCGTTGCTCAGGTGCGCGCCACCCGCGCTTATTAAGAATTCACTAGCTGCTGTCGGATCGATGGCGCCGACAACTGCCGCCGTGGCAGCACCGCGGCCCGAGGTACCCGAGGGCGGCCCGCCTAAGGCGATCACGGGATTCGCGTGGGTTGCCGGGAATGCCGGCCCGCTGTTGGCCGGATGCCAGGACTGGCCGCTGTCTTCCGAGCGAAACGTGATGCCCATGTCGCCGGCAATGAACATGTGCTTTGCGCCCTCGGGCGACCGCATGCCGTGCAGGGCACCGCTGAAGTTGCCAGGGATCGAGTCCCAGGGCTTCGTGCTGTTTTCGGCAGGGAATGCCAACGTGGAAAGCAAGAGCAGAGCGCCGGCGATGATGAAGAGCTTCTTGGTATTCATGCGAAACCTCCTTCCGAGTTAGAGCTTGATGCGGAACACGCCTTTGCTGGTCGCTATCCAATTTGGAGAGGCGTTCCAAACGTCGCCACCAACGATGAGCACTGACCCATCGGCCATAGGGACAAGTGCACCGTCTCTAGTATTGTCGCCGGGCGGACCGGGTGGGTACGCGGGCACGTAGGACCACTTGTCCGTGGACGGCCGGTACACGAGCGCCATGGCCTTGTTGGTGCCAGTGCCCCAGGTGAAGTACACGGCTTTGCCGCCGAGCCAGCCCCGCAAGTTGTTGTCGTTGGTCGGCGGATCAGGATCCACCAGCCCGTGCCAGCTGCCGTCGGCGTGGCGGAGTGCGCCCCAGGGCTTGGGCGCTGCGTCGCTGCCGCTACCCCACACGATCAGTTCGTCGCCGGCAATTACACCTTGCGCTGTCGCAAGGTACGGAGATTGCTCTATGAGTGCCCAAGTGTCGGTCAATGGGTCATAGCTCGAGGCGGGCGAGTTCGAGCCGTACTCGATTAGCAGCTTGCCCAACCACGCGAAGTTCCGCGTCCAGCTTGGTGCGTTGACCAGGGACATTGGCTTCCATGTAAGGGTCTTTAGGTCGATCCGGGCGGCCGCGGAGCCAGGCACGATTTCTGCGGGCACTGCAGCGATTTCGTCGCCCATCACGGTTAGATTGAAGCCACAATAGCTGTATGCGCTTGGGCCAGAGCATCCAGCCCCCTCCTTGGGCTGCCCCTCAATTGGCAAGGGCTGCCAAGTCCCGACGGAGGGGTCGTACACCGCTGCGCGGTTCGAATGCTCTTTCGTCGCGTACCCAGACGAAGCGAAGAGCTTACCCTGTGCCCACGCCACATGCGGAATTAGCGCTGGCGCCAAAGGCGGCTCCGGCAGAACCGTCCAAACGTCGGCTTCCGGGTCGTAGCTCCAGAAGTCGTTGGCCAACCCCATCGGGTAATTCTTGCCGTCGCCTAGATAGATATTGTACTCCGGCGTCTTTCCCCCATAAACCCAAAGCTTCCCGCCGCCCCAGGCCCAAGCGAACGACGCCCGCGCCGCCGGCATCGACGCCCGCTGCAACCAGCCGCACCGATTCCCGGCCACGGTCGCCATACACGGATACCCGCCCTCGCACGTCGACCCCAGCGTACACGGCGTCGCCGGCTCGTAGATGCTCAAGTCCACGTCTGGCGCGGCGTCTGCGTCGGCATCCGGGGCGTCGGGTCCCGCATCCGGAACCACGTCGGGTGTCGAGACCTCGGCGTCGACCGCATCAACCACGTCGGCCACGTCGACCGGCCCGACGTCCATGTCAGACACGGACACATCCACGCCCGCAATGTCGCTGCCCGCATCCACCGCGGCAACATCCGCAACCACCTCGCCCGCCGCCGCCACCGTAGCCCGCGGTGAACAGCCGTAAAGCCCCGCAAACACAAGCAGCAGCCATCCTGTCGTCCGCACCCACTCCATTTCGCCCCGTCGCACCATCTCATCCCCCGCTCTGGCGTGGCGCCGCCACATGGGGCAACCCTGTGCCTGCCTCAGCGGCGTGTCAATGCCGAAGCCGCGTGGCATCCGTGTTTCGGCGCCATCCGCGTCAGCGATCCAGGCCCGACAGGGTGGCGGCGCGGTCAAGCGTCGCCACCGCCGGGAGTAGAGACCTTGGATTTGCACCAGAACCCCCGTTCGCCCGGCGGCCGGAGCGCGGCGGCACGGCGCAGGGATTTGTGGATCATGCAGGTAGTCCCGTCGCCGTGCCGAGACGCCAAGACTGGCTTTAGCGCACTACACTCTGGCACTTGGTTGCACCGAAGGCCGCCGCAGCCGCAACAGTCGCGACCAACGCGCCATCGCCAAGGGCAGCAAGCACGGCAAGGCCGAAGAAGAGCAAGCGTGGCGCTCGGCCGAGGTCGACATGATCTACCGCCTGCAAGCGGTGGGCGTGCGCGTGCCCGTGCCGTATCACTTTTTAGACGGTGTGCTGGTGATGGAGCTAGTCAAGGATGGCGACGGCAACCCCGCGCCTCGCCTGGCCGAAGTGACGATGGACGCCAGCCAAGCGCACCACGTGTTCGAGCAACTGCTGCGCGAAGTGGTGAAGATGCTGTGCGCTGGGGTGGTGCATGGCGATTTGTCGGACTTCAATGTGCTGATGGGGGCGCATGGGCCGGTGATTATCGACTTTCCGCAGTCGCTGGATGCGGCGGGCAGCCAGAACGCGCGCGAGATCCTGGTGCGCGATGTCGAGAACTTGCAGCGCTTCTTGAGCGAGCACGACCCGGCCGAGCGGCCGACCAAGCACGGCGCCGAGATGTGGGAGAATTACGCGCGCGGCGAGCTGC
>Ga0194063_10002490_pt1 | contig 11473 bp, 10 predicted proteins | sample SepL3720m_MetaG_FD_155459 | JGI IMG/M metagenome (GOLD analysis project Ga0194063, IMG submission 155459) | Anoxic zone freshwater microbial communities from boreal shield lake in IISD Experimental Lakes Area, Ontario, Canada - Sep2016-L373-20m | ecosystem: Environmental > Aquatic > Freshwater... | reverse complement strand
CTATAAAGATATACAGTGAGTGGCTTTGGGGTTAAATTTTACCATAATTGTTACGTTTTACTGTTTGATGTATACTTTAATTTCTTTCGTTCCGTCTAGGAGAATTTTTTCATTCCCTATAGGAAGCGGTTTTTCGATGTCAGCCAAAAAAAAGAATTTTTTATGACTGTTTTTTATTGTTATTGACCCAAAAAAGTAATTTGTTCCATATGTTATTATATCATGGAACATTGTTTGAGGGTCTTGTTCTTCTGTCTCCAGATAGATAGTATACCCCTCTGTTATTGGGTTTGTAGCGTTTACAATCATAATAGATTGTAGTGTAGAAATGTGTCGTCCAAATTGTTTGACGAGCTGTTTTTCGATCTCTATTTTGATTCCTTTTTTTGTGGATCTGGGAATCAATATACGATCTTCTTTTGGAAAAATGATTTTCATGATTAACCTCCTTTCAGGTTGTTTAATTGTTAGACATTTGTTTTTGTTTACTGTATTAGTAGTACTCAGTTTTTTGTTGAAAACAAGTGATTCTTATGGAAGCAATGAAATATACTGATCGATATTTTTTCGTATGATTTCTGGAGTGAGTTTACTGATTTTACTGATAAGTTTTGTATCAGCTAATTCTTTTTGACTTACAGGAATCGCTATGCCGTCTATTGTTTTACTATCTTTGATGTGCAGTGAAAATGGTGCTCTTGCTAATTTTCCTGGAGGAGTATTGCTTGTATCCAATATTATTGCTCATTTTTTCCTTTCATGGCCAGCTAGGACATTCAATTTCGTTGCTTTGCTTACTTCATGTGCTCGTTTAGTAATGAAACTTTTTTCCTTGCCATTTCCATAGCTTAGATAGGTATCATAAAAGTCATGTTCGATTGTTGTTTTTACTACTACATAAATATGGAAACTAGCTCCCGTTCGTAAAATCAAAAGCTTATATTTTATCAGATCGTTGAATTGTTTGTCAGATGAAATTATTTTTATTAATTCATTTGTTACTTTCCTTGCATCATCTGCAGAATTTGTCTGTCTATCGATATCGATGAAAATCCTATCTATTGTATTTCCATATTCATTATTGCATGCATAAAAAAAGTTTACCAATTTTCTTGGAACAAAATATTTCCGCAACAAGGCTTGTCTTCCTGTAAGTTTATCTTTGACTTCATCAAGATGATGATTTGCTCTGATTTCTAGATATTTTTTATTTATTTCATCAAAATCTTCTATATATAATGGAATATTTTTCGTGCCTCTTTTCAATACTACGAAATCTTCTCCGATAATTTTGCTAGCTATTTCTTTGTTGTGTAGAAAATTCTTGAGATAGGGTGCTATTTTCCCATATCGTCATAGTACATCTAATTTCCCATATGGATCAAGAAAGTCTTTCATTGTGTATGCGTTTATAATCATAAAACGACATATGTTTTTATTTATTTTATAATTTCATTGGTGCAACTTACTAGACAATTTGTTTTTTCTTGATTATTGTTTCACCATAAATTAGTACAAATTCTATTACAATCTTCTGGAGTCATAGTTTCTGGAATTATAATTTTATTTTTCTTTGCTGGAATTTTTTTGACAGGAATTTCTATAATTTTATCTTTTGAATCTTCTAGTTTTTGACATGTTTCATGACATGCTGTTTGCTTTTCTTCTCATAGTATATTTACGCTATCACAAAAATTTTTACACGTCTGTATGTCTTGAAATTTTATATGTACGTTTATTTTTGTACATCATCCTATACATATGAGGAGCAAACAAAAAATAATCGACACGTTCTGCTTTTTGAGCATTGCTATGTTTTGAAGAAAATAAATAATTTTCTTATTATTTTTTGTTTTATTATTGTCCTATAGTTATTTCTTTTTTTTCTGGAAAAACGCTAAGTAGATGATTGGTAAGATGCCAAGTGTGTTGAAAATGAAGATACAAATAAATCGTGCTAATTGTTTCTTAGTTCCAGCTTTCCATAGTCCTATTCATTTCCAGATCATATCTCGTACCATGAGGACCATAAGTAAGGCAAAGGTCCCTTGTCCAAATATTGGTGCTGTAGTTGCAGCTAATTCTGGTGTCATTGGTTATACTTAAAAATTAAAATGGTTACGAAACTAAAATTCTTCCAGCTCCTGATTTTTCAATCTTACCAAGTTTCAATAATAACGGTTCTACATCTTCTTCGACTGCTTTTTCATTGATTCATAATTGAACGGCGATGGCTTTCACCCCCAGCGGTCTATCAGCTTTTTCAAGAATTTCTAAATATTTGGCGTGAAGGGGAGTCATACCACCTTCTTCGATTTGGCTATGTTTGAGAAATTTTTCTCGAAGGGAATCCGTCAAAGTTTTTTCCTGTGATTCTGTCACTACAAAATCTCTTATCTTGATACAAAGATTGTGAATTTCTCTTGGTACTGAACCTACTTTTGCACTAATTTTTCAAATAATTTCATCACTGGTTGTAATCTCGTATTTATCGAGATATTTTTTTATGATGGTCTCTTTTTCATCTGGAGTGTATTCCATGAAATGAAAATGATAGACGAATCTATTCTTTATCGGTTGGCTTAATGACTCGGATTTTGTCGTTGCTCCTATAAGTGTAAATGGATTGATTGGTATCCTTACGTTACCACCTTCTGGCATCACCATATCGATAACAAAATCTTCCATTGCAATATACAATACTTCTTCGATGTTTGGTTTCAGTCTATGAATTTCATCGATGAATAAGATATCTCAGGTTTCGAGCGTGTTTAATATACTTATAATTTCTGATGGTTTGGTAATTGCGTATCCTGTCACTGCTTTGATGTTTACTTGTCCTTGTTTGGAAATGATATGTGCCATCGTAGTTTTACCAAATCCGCTGGGACCAGAAAATAAGATATGACCCATATGTCATTTCCTTTTTTTTCCACTATCGATTGCAGTTTTTACAACCCCTTTGATATGTTCTTGTCCGATAAATTCATCGAAAGTGTCAGGTCTTCCCGTATGATTGATGTTCAAAAGTTTGTCTGTATTTATTTTTTTAACTTCCATACTATCACGCTAAAATATAAATTATTCGCCTTTTTTATTCATTTTCATAAATCTTGGATAGTGTGTCATCAATAATACAAAGAATAATATTGTCCAGATTGATTGACCAAGTACGTCTGTCTTGAATGTTGCTTTTCTTGCTTGGATAAGTGTCATTTTTTTATCTTCTTTACATTTTGCTATTTCTTTGTCAGTTGGATATACCATAAGATTTTGATTTGCTACTGTCGGTTTAGAGATACCATTGCTACACATATCTAGTTCATAATATCTTTCTCCAACGATATATTCATCATTAGTAATGATAATTTTCTTTCCTACTGAATAGAGTAAAAATCCGAAAGACACTAATGTTCCTATTACTCCTACAAGCGTCATAAGAAGGAAGTAAATTTTGAGAATACTTCGTCCGTGAGATTTAGTTGTTGGTGCTTTTGTTGCCATGTGATGTTTGAAAGGTTAAAAATTTTTTTATTTTGTCCTCCTTTGTAAAGGAGGGGAACCACTGAAGTGGTGGAGGATTTATGGAGTCCACAAACCCCTCTGCCTACGGCTTCTCCCAAAATCCCTTCCCACAAAATGTGGGTCCTTCCCTTCATAGAAGAGACACAAAAAGGGTGATAAATGGTTATTTAGTTTTATTGATTTTGTAATATGCATTGGTATTTGCTATAGGGGTGATACTGAATGTAGCAGAATCTCCTATTCTTATTGTTCATTCTATAAGCGAAAGGCTGCTTACAATAAAACTTGTAGTTCCCGTATTTACTTCGGTATCAAGGGTAAATATATCTCCATATCGTACGAAATTGTTTGTTCACACTTTATTGCTTGTGTTGGATTTTACTACTTTGTATCTTTGTCCAAAAAGCTCTAGATATCCAACATCAAAGTTTCCATTTTGTAATAGATTCATATCTACATATACTTTTGATTCTGGCATATTGTTTGTTCATGTTGTTATCGATCCTGGTACCGTGCTTATAATCTGGTTCTGTATCGAATTATTGTTCATGTTTTGAAGAATCTGATTTTTAATTTTGAATCTATAGAGAAATAATGCTACTTCATATCTCGTGATTACATTATCAAATGTCACTGCATCAGCAGGTCCTATCATTCCTAATTCTTGTGCTCTTTCAAAGTAATTTTTCCATCGAGGTGATGTATTTTCATCAAGTTTTTTCCCTTCAAATAGTCTTATGATCGCAGCAATGAATTGTGATTTTGTGATTGTTCATTTTGGATTGAAATATCCATCTGATCATTGCATGATACCAAGATTACATACATTTTCTATATAGGTCACTAATGATGTATCAGATACAGAAGCATCTTTGAATGAACACATGTTGTTTGTTGTTCCTGTTTGTGTGAAATTAAATACATTTGCAAACATCGTTAATATTTTTGCTGCTTGTTCTCTATTGAGAATTTCAAATGGTTTATATTCAGGGATGTTTTTATAGCTAGTCAATCCGTTATCGTTCATCCATCTGATTGCTTCGAGTAATTCAGGATCATTATTTACACTCAACGAATCTGCTAGTGATCAAAAGTTATCGAGCATCCCTGTATTAGAATTTTGTCCTGTAGTTCACAATTCGTTTAGTCTACTGAGCATCATAAGTTTAAGTGTTTCATTGCTTATAATGTTTTTGAATCTGTATATATAGATTGCAATTTCTCTTCTTGTTATGTCTGTATCAAATGCTGCCTGGTTATTTAGTGTAGTAAGTCCGAGTGCTTGTCCTTTGATATAATAATCTCCCCATCGAGGAAGTCTGCTTTCATTAGATGTTTTTCCTTCGAATATCCTTACCAATAATGCCATTGCCTGTGGTCTGCTGAGCTTTTGTATTGGTAAAAATTTATTGTCTGTCGTTCCTTTAAATATTCCTCGTTTACAGGTGTTGGTAACAAATCCAGAAAGTGTCGGATTTATTTGATTTGCATCGGCAAATCCACAATTAGTGTTTTTGATATCTTGGCTATACCCAAGAGTTATGAATGCTTGTCCGATTATTTTTGCTGCTTCTTCTCTCGTAAGTCCATCATCTGCTCTGTAATCATTTTCGTTGCTATATTTTGTCAATCCGTTGGCGTACATCCATGCGAGTGCTTGTTGAAATTCTGTGCCGGTATATATTGGTGTCGGAGGAATAATTATTGTCCCCGTAGTTGTGCCTGTATGTATCATTCCTGTATTTATTGTCCCTGTAGTACAAACGACAGAAATTACTAAACCACTGATGACAGGATAACAATTTCCTGTTGTGCTTGTTCCCGTGTTTATAATCCCTGTATTCACTGTGCCGGTGTTTACAATTCCTGTATTCACAATCCCTGTGTTTACTGTGCCAGTGTTTACTGTTCCTGTTGTATCTGCTTTAGTAGGAAAAGTCAGAAGAAGGGCGGTTGTTATAAAGATTATTCATAATAATTTTTTGTTCATGAGAAAAATGTACATATAAGGTAAAATACTCAGAAAATATAATTGAGATGCGATAAAAACTGGAATATATATGAAAAGTTTTTATACATCGAAATTATATAGAATATATAACTAATATATACAGCTTTTCAATATAAACTTAGCAGCAAGACAAAAGACATAAGATACAAGTATATTTGCAAAATAGCTTGAAAATCGTCGCCAAAACGATAAGGTTCTCCCATAGGAATTTAAATCAATTCCTATTCAGCTAAGCTGGATAGAAATGACGTTAAAGTTCTTTACAAACTTTTTGCGTCTTATTCTAACAGCAACCTTTTTATTTTTTTGTATTTTTAGAAAAATGACTCACGTACAAAGAACTCTCGTAGTATTAAAACCTGACAGTGTAGGTCGTAGTGTTGTTGGAGAAATTATTTCTCGTTTTGAAAGAGCAGGACTTCACCTTGTCGGTATGAAAATGCTTCGCCCAGATAGAGATTTCCTTTTCCATCATTATGAAACTATTGGAACAATGGTTACTAGACATGGTGAAAAAATATTTGACGATACCGTTAAGACTATGATGAGAACTCCTATTATTGCTATGGTATGGGAGGGAGTAGAAGTAGTAGAATATGTCCGCAAAATTGTATGATCAACTGAACCAAAGGGTGCTGCTCCAGGTACTATTAGAGGAGATTATGCACATATGTCATATGGATATGCAGACGCAGCAAGTATAGGAATTCCAAATCTTGTACACGCATCAGGAAATGCAGAAGAAGCTGAAAAAGAAATCAAACATCGATTTACAGCACAAGAATTGTTTGAATACGATCCTTTGCATAAATTATTTACTCGTTAATCTATACTTTGGTTACAGGTTTAGAAAGTTGCAAGTTAAAATGTTAACATTCAAAACCTTCCAAACCTTCAAAACCTTTTAACTTATTATCTTATACCAATGAAAACATGAATACACGGAAATTATTTTAAAGACGTGGAAGTAAATTGCATCTGTGGTGCAAAATTTACCGTAAACGCTACTATCCCTGGACCACTTAAAGTGGAAACTTGTTACCAATGTCATCCAGCTTTCAATAAAGATAAAGTAATCAAGAAAGTTATCAAAGGAAGAATGGAGAAGTTCTTGGAAAAACAGAAAAAAATGGACAGCATCAAACCAACTAAAAAAACTAAATAATTTTTTTAGCTTGAAACTTACAGCTCAACCTTCGTTTGTCGGATTATTAGGCTTAAAGTTCGAGTTTTGTTAGTCGATATGTTGAGAAAACAGATTATGAAAAAATATGTACATGTAGACGATATTTTTCATGTCATCTGACATAATGCGAGTGTCTTTGTCAATTTAACATTGAGGACACTCATTTTTTTGTTAGTTTTGTATGTATTATTTTTTGTGTTGGATAAATATATCATATGGCCCTATCTACCTCGATTTTTCGGTATCCTCGGTATAGGTTTTTTTGTAAAATATATCATAGATTTTCTCAATATATATTTAGATTGACTGATTCTCTCTGAGAACGGTATTACCATGTTTATGCGAGAATGACTCTTTGACTATAAGACTGATTTTTTCGAACGAGATAAAATAGAAACAGTATCTCACAATCAAAATAGTTTCTGGGATAAACTTTTTGGTAAAGGTGATCTGCTAATTAAATTAGAACACGGAGTAGAATATCCATTTGAAAATATTAATTCTCCACAGAAACAAGCAGACAAAATATTGAAATTGAAAGCTCAGTTTTCAGCAATTATTCCTGAAAAATCTAATCCTATTACGGATGATAAAATGGCTATTATCGCTGAAGCACTCAGTGAAGTTGTAAAAGAATATATGGATAAGAAAACTGTCGAAGAAGAGGAGGACGAAGATTACTAAAAGTCATTGCGAGGTACGAAGCAATCTTATATTGGATTGCCACACCTCATTTCATTTGGTTCGCAATGACTAATGCTTTATAAAAGTTTCAACTCTTTCAATACTTTTTCATATTTCGGGTAATCATTCCCGAATTTTTTTTGCATATATTCTTGGAGGATATTTTTTCGGTCAGAGAATCCATTGAGATCATCTGAAGAGACTTTGAAATTTTTCACAAGTGCGTCCATATTTTCACTGTCTTTTTTTAATCTAATGTCTTTGCACGCTGTGCGGAGATCTGGCTCAATCAGTTCATCTATCTTGTCGTAATCGATATGTTCGACGTTGAGGGTCAGTGAAATGTTTGTTAAATTTGGTTTGAGATCTTCTTTGAACTGTATATTCCATGCTGGTGAACTGAAATATCATTTATTCACTTCATTAATCGTTTGTAATTCATTTAATAACATCTCTGTGCTTACTGCTCCTTTGCTTCTGATAGTTACTTGTGGGTTGATCATCAATGGTATCGCAGTAACTTTTTTGTTTTTTGTATCATACTGAAAAACATATTTATTTTGATTGGTTTCTAGCGAACTCGTTGATCGTACACTTCCTAAACAGAGATAATTTGTATGGGTAAATGGTTGGTGTAAGTGGCCTGAAATCATCTTGATATTTGGGATATCTAAGAACTGTTCGTTCAATGCTATGTCTTTGTAATTGAATTTTGATTTCTGTCATGGAAAAGATGTTCCGTTGATATAGTAGTGATGAAAAATCGTAAGATTTGGATTCCTGCACACGACTGCTTTCGAATTATTTAATCACTTCACTTCGTTCGTGCTTAAATTTTCTCAAGTCGTCGGTATAATTCATTCATCCAAAAAAACTTCGTTTCACTCCTTTTTTTGTTGGATGAACTTATCGATTTGTTCAGAAAGAAATTTATTGATATATCATGAAAATTGTTCGTGCTTATGATTTGCTTTTTCAAGCAGAGTAGAAAAATCGCTGATTGATTTTAATCTTTCGTTTTTGGGACTATAGGTGTTTGCTTCTATTTCATTAGGTAAAAAGAATGGCAATAATAGAATTTCTTCATCGTCTATAATTTCTATTAATGGCTTTGTCACGAAATGTATTTTTCATTTATCTTGGGTGAGTTCTTTGAATCTTTCGTGTAGTAAGACATCAAACGCTTTTTGTGCTTCTTCAAAGACAAACGAACTTCCTAATCGATCATGGTTACCAGAGAGTACATAGATGTTCTTTCATTGTTCAAAGAGGTCTAAGAATAATTTATAGAGTTGAAGTAAGGCGTTTCTATCGTAAGCAAAATGGTATACATAGTCTCAGAAAAATACGATAGTCTTTTCATCAGGATATGTAGAAAAAATATCTCTGAGTCCGGTCAGTATTTTATCTTGGTAGCGTGTATTGATATGAATATCACCGACTAGTAGCATGTCATTTCTGTGAATTAAAGTAATTCTGTATATAGCAATTTCTGTTGCAAAAAAAAGCTGGAATTCTATACTTGTGGTATGAGAAAACGTCTACGACTCGCATTAATTATTATCTGCATTCTTACTCTTGCAGGGATAAGGGTTTTTTCTCCTGAAGATACGCGAATCTGTGACGGTACTACTTTAGTCAAACATGGAAATCCTAGTGCTAATGGCTCGGGATTTTTTTGTAGCTGATGAAAAATTCATGCTTTTTTACCTATTCAAATTCTTTCCATGAAAATCTCTACTGATTTTATCGAAAATGGACTGATACCTTCTGATTATACCTGCGATGGGGAAGGTCGTTTTCCTACTTTGAAAATAGAAGACATTCCTATCAACACCAAAAGCTTAGCGCTTGTCGTCGAAGATCCTGATGCGCCAACATGAGTACGAGATCATATATTGCTTGCTAATATTCCGTTGACGGAAGATCTGTATGTTATCATTTCTCAAGATACTTTTGATATCGCCATCTTCGGTCAAAATTCACGAGGTGAATTGGCACGATGAGCTCCGTGTCCACCAAGTTGAACTCATAGATATGTTTTCAAACTGTATGCATTATCTTCGATGTTAGAAATATCTTCATGATTCTCCAAAGAAAGATTAGTCGAACTTATGTGAGGCAAAATAAATGCTCAATCGCAGATTGTAGGATTATATAAGAGACATTAATTACCTCATTTTATTATTTATTTGACTTTTTATGTCAAATATGTATATATATAAAAACAAAATAACATTATGAAAATACTTGTAACAAAAATTTTTTTATTGATTGCCACAATCTTTATATTTGGAGCGTTTCAATACGGAGGTATCAATACACCACCTCCATTTGCAAATACTTGGCAATCATTTTGGTCAATTATTAATGTAGGTATTGCTTCTTTAATCCTATTGGAGCATATCATCAGAGCTATTCGTCTGTCTATTAGGATTAGGGCCACAAATTTCTAATAAACAAATACCCCATTAAAATGCCGTAGGATATTTTCCCACGGTTTTTTTTTTATTCTTTCTTTATTATTTCATAATGTGTAGGGGAGATATCATTACTTTCCTAAATACTTCCTGAGTTTATAGTCTATATCTCCTGCGCTATATACGACAACGACAGTATCCTTTTGTGCTTTCTGAATTGCTTTGGTGATAACTGAGAAGTCTGTGGTATATTTCCCTCAACATTCTTTTGCGAAGTGATTACCTAAGTCGTTCAAGGTTTTGATATTTTCTTTTTTGAGAAACGCGTGATGAGTGATAAAGTCTTTGATGTTTTCTCTCGCTGCGTAGATATCATAAATCAGAGTAGTATCATATTTGTTTAATGTTTTTACAAAATCTTTTCGTCCTGTTACAATTCTATTTATTTGATGTGGTTGGAAGACGACGAATAATTTTTTACCAGGAAATTTGTGTTTCAATGCCATGTAGCCGAATTCGATAGAGGAGGCCATATGCCCATAATCGGTAAATATCTTTGCTCCATTTTCATTCGTCTTCAAAAATTCCATTCTTCTTCGGAGTCATCCGAATGTTTTCATCGTGCTCAATATTTTTGTCTTCGGCTCTTTACATAATTTCGTCATAAGTTCTAGGATCAATGATCAATTCACGTCGTTATGTTTCCCTCGGATGTGATTGAACGGAATATTTTTGATAGGGACTGGAACGATGGAACGATGGAACGATGGAACGATAGATTTTAATCACTTTGGAACTAATACTTTGTGTCTAACTTTGGATACAAGTGTCTTAAATGCTGAAAGATAATCTTTCATGTCTTTATAATAATCAGTATGATCCAATTCTAAACTCGTGATCATCGCATAGTCTAAATCTAAATATAAGAAGTGTCTTTTGTATTCACACGCTTCCACGAAAAAACTTCGTTTCTTGATATTCTTATACTCAAGCGCTTTCCCTGTGAAAACATAATCGAAAATATTTCTGATATCTTTTTTTGCTTTGGTATTTATTACATAGCTTTGGGTATTGAATCCTGGCACGAGTGCTCATAATATTCCTAGTCCGAAATTCGGTACTATTTTTTTTGCGGTATGGATTGCTAATGCGGTGGATGAACTTTTTCCGTTGGTTCCGGTAAATCCTACACTTGTAAAATATTTTGATAGCTCTCCAAGAAATTGAAAATAATTCAGAATTACCATCACTTTTTTATTGGCTTTCATGATTTTTCTTGCTTCAAGAACCTCTTCACATTCGGCGACAGCTTCAGAATAGATTACTACATCTCCGAGTTGGACTTTATATTTTCCATGACCGATGATGACGTGTAATCACTTTGCTTTCAACTTATCGGTGAGCTCGCTTTGATTGGCGTCGATGCAGACAATGTTGGTATATCATACATCATTGAGTATTCACGCTACTCATGACATTCCTGTTCCTCCTGCTCAGACTAAGACTATTTTCATACCATGGTTTTAGCAGTAAAATTCTGAATTATAGTACTGAAGCTGATTGGGAAATCAACGAAAATCTCTACATTGACTTTTGCCTTTAAATACATAAATATATGTAAACAAAAATACATATATATATATATAT